>Ga0193742_1000525_pt1 | contig 25313 bp, 28 predicted proteins | sample L2c1metaG_FD_165511 | JGI IMG/M metagenome (GOLD analysis project Ga0193742, IMG submission 165511) | Soil microbial communities from a riparian zone of the East river system, Colorado, United States - L2c1 | ecosystem: Environmental > Terrestrial > Soil > Riparian zone | place: USA: East River... | reverse complement strand
TATCGTGTGGACGGTTCGCCATTGGTCGGAGTTTGAATGTAACAAAGGAGCCGACGGTTTCAGGATGTGACATTGATGTGACTGGACGGTTGAGAGGGAGGAAGAACATCCCATCCAATATAGTATTTACGAAAGATTACAACAACAAAAAAGTTAGAATGGATACCCGCCTCTGATACACCATCGCGATATATGAATATTCGGTCTGGAAGGAGCTTGTTCTTTCGCTCATATACCTGTAATCATTCCACTAGCATAGTTGTCAATTCGTCCAACATCTCAAGTAGCATTACTCATTATTCGCATGCGAATCCAGAAAACCCCACCTCTTTCTTGCTTTCTTGAATCCTCATACTCGCAGGGAATTGAACAAACGAACCATCAGCACTGGCTACGACGGCCGTAATGGAGGGAGTGCTGTCTCTACTGCTTCCTCGACCAGGATGAGTTACGTCAATTCCAACCATCATGGTCTTCTTGTTCGTCAACCATCGCATAGCACTATTATCCAAGTGAAGGAGATTTATAAGATCAAAGGATGAAGCCTCGAGAGAATAACGTACCAAATGATTCATCCCTCCCAGTTTTGTGTTGACTTTCAAAGCAACGTTGGAAAAATATTGGTCTTGCTTCTTGGGATCGCCCAAGACCTTGTCCAGTTGCATATGAATTGTGTTGACACCCAATTCGACGTCGCCAATGTGCTACGGATGAAGATCAAAACTTCGAAAAAAAAAACACGAATTGGGCCTCCAAATTCTTCGCAATCAAAATAGGTATTCCGAGCGGACGTGGTTCCTACAGCGAACAGTTTCTCGTACCCAAGATGCTTCGCCCTTACGCTGATGCTTTTAACCATAGCCTTTGGAAGTGTAGGCATAGCTCCCCATGAATTTTGGTTGGAGGACTTGAGTCTATCCGCAAGGTTTCCATCAGGAAATCCCTCAATCCACCATTATGCACCACTAGTCTAAAGATTGCCCGAAAATAGCACAAAGTTTCATTATTATGCACAAGTATACATAATTGTACGCTTTGGATCAAATGGATCAAATTGTGCACAGACTGTGACCTGTTCGGAACGTTGGTAAAAATATGCCTTGAAAAATGGTGCACAACTCTGGATTATTTTGCATTTCTATACATGAATTATGGAAGAAAAAAGATTAATGTTCATCTTAGAGGTCCATTTGTTCACTTGAAATTTACCACACCACAACATACACATTATGTAAACACGATAAAAGAAAGAAAGAAAAGGCTATGTATGTAAATGTAGGATGTGTAGCCTAACAAAAAAGAAAGGAGTGTTCACGAAAACAAAAAGCTAAACCAAACTCTTCTCGCCTCCCCTCGCCTTAGAGGTCTTTCCTCGCCCTCATCCTCTGTATCCATCTAATTCTCCTCAATTGTGAGATCTGTGTTGGTGGTGGATACAATCAATGAGCCATTCATTACAACGTGTATTTTCTCAGGTCACGCATGTGGATAATCATTCTACAGGACTGAGTCGACAAATCCATCAAATGTGGTGGGAATGTACAAGGGAAGAGGACTTACAGCTATCGAAAGAGCAACCATTGGCCAGCTTGTGTCATGGAAGGAGAGGAATAAGAGTGAGAAGGGTAATGACCTAAGAAATAGGGATGGATGTAACTCACACAAAGATGGCAACTGGGTTACTGGAACGGGTTACGAAACAGTAGGGTATGATCCCAGAAATGTAAACTGTGTTACACATCGGTGAGATGTCTGTCTGGATGAAAACAAGTAACTTACTGGTAAGAACGACGAAAGCCCAAGTCCCTTGGCGAACGGTAAGCCTGGCGGCCGCATCATGACTTGCTTCGCTACGCTTCCAGAGTATTGCAAACCATAATGGTATATGGGCCACGATGGTAACACCCCTATCAAAGGTGTTAATCAGGTTGACAAACAAAAAAAAAAAAAACAAGCACCCTAACAAGCCGACCTCGAAAGGTGTGCTACTTATATCGCAGTGGGAGTCGTAGGAGTCATGTCGGAATGCATTTCGTCCATGGAATAAAGTGGCCAGGACATAGTGAGACAGAAGCGGTACCATAAGCATGTAAATTTTGATATTCTTTCTGTATAAGGCGTATACTAGTAGGTAGAATAGTTGAGCCAATGGTCGTTGAATACATAATTAAAATCCTCGTACCTTGAAGCAATAAGACCGTGTCCAAAACAGCCATCAAAACCGAAGTAGAAAGCATAAGAAAAAAGACCCATGTTTTGCATTGTTGCTGTTGAACAGGACCACGGTTGAGATATATCTGGACCAAGCTGTAATGGACTCTAGAGCACAATATTGTTAGTCGAAGAGTGGTGAATGGACTTAAATCGTTCCTGCGCACGTCAGTGTGAAAATCGCAAGGTACCTGGACAGGAGATAAAGTCCTTTTAGTGACCACAATGGAACCCTTGATCAGTATTCCAGTTAGTCCCGTTAACGAACCATTAAACCAAAAAGATCGTGCGCACCTCCATCTCCAGATGTATTTGTACTCCGACTTTATCGTCATGATATATTCTATGAGAATAAATACCAGAGCTGCGACTACACATAGGATTGACTTGTGGTCAATGGTAAACTCAGCTTGATGTTAAGAAAACGTACGCGACAAGTAGTTTCGTGCGTCGACAGCATCCCAATTGGATGTGACCTGGTCAGGAAGCATTGCGAGTCCTACAGCTGCAGCAAAGGTGGAGACCGTTTCTAAGGCTGGGTGCTGAGCAGTGAGGTCGTTCTTACATCTAACACCCTGAGTCCCACTGTCACGTACATCCATGCAGGGCAGGGTTTGAATTACTTTTACGTGTAAGCAGGCACTGTGGTGTGACCTCAAGTTGACAGCTGGATTCCCGAAAGTATTAAGGGGATCCGATCAGTGCCCGTGGTCTCAACCACCACAAATGTCGAGAATGTTACCCTCTGCAATCAGCATGAAGAACGAGTCATATCTTGGTTTCATGATCCAGCCTGCACCGTTTTCAGGGCAATGTACGTTTAACTTGTTAGCAATGGGTGAATCCGGTTTTAGTTAAACGAGTATGCCAATATGATATGTCGCACCTTTAAATTTTGACCCATCGACGAAACAAGGGAAGAAATCCCACGAAACTAAGAATGACTATGAAGCACCTTTTACTGAGAGGTCTTCTCCACTAGTGGAGAACTTGTCTTCCCATCCTACTAAGGTATGGGACACACAACGTCACATGAAGTTACTTTTATGTGTCATTGTCCAAATCCGGATGAATAGGGTTCGGAGAAACATTGGAGCACAACCTAGCAAAGACTTGAACGGTTATATCGAAATTGAGCTCCAATAAAGTATTCTAATACATATTGAGAATAGATCTACAAATTTTCAGACTGATAGAATTGAAAATGGTGGATCAGATACAAGTTCAAATCATGCAGTCAGATATCTAATCATATGATGATATCAAATGTGATAGAAATATCACAAAATCATGTTTAAACTATGTGTTGTCTGTAGATTTGGTTTTTTTCAGGTTGTCTATCCTACTTTGCACATATCTCTTTCTCTTTTCCATGTCCTGACCGAAGGAAAAAGCGACGCCAGGTGTAGAGTACCAGGTGTAGGGAAGAAGACCTGCAGTGGATTAACAGCCGAGAGTCAAATTATTGGAAACCTAAGTTTCTAGGTAAAATTGGATATATTGTTATTGTCTACCGTGTTAAATGAGAGTTCTAGTAACTTCTACTCAAGCGCGCGCGCGCGCGCTAATCGTTCAGCACCTTGAGCTTCAGCCGTTGTTCCAGTAAAATCCTAAAAAGGTATCGTAATCATCAAGCAAGCAACACGAGACGAATGGGAAATAGACTTGAACGATATATATATGTGTGACTATGTGTGTGTAGGGTGATCAATGTGGGATGAATATCTACGATGCGCAGCCAATGAAAAAATAAAATTAAGATCGTTGTTCACTAACGAAAAAGAAAAAAAGCTGGAGCTTACTAGGAAACCAAGCTTCGTCTCGCCTCAGGTACCAAAAGAAAAAAATGGAACAGCACCAACCTCTCCTCCCCCTCGGGATCCCGAATCACAAATAACACCAACCAAGCGCACTCCCAATCTCCCTAACCCCTCTCCTCTCCGACAACTCCAAAGCCAATCTCAAAAATTCCTTCTCCTTCTCTTTCCTTCCTTGTAACCCATAAGCTTTAGCTAAATAATACCACGCTTCGGGAACATCCCATCCTTTGCCTTTGGTTAAATAGGATAACATACCTGCTGCAAGATCGATGTCGCAGTTTGTGAGTGCGTGATCGGAGGAGTGGGTTGTTGTGGTCGTTGTTGGTTGAGTTTCGGATGAGGTGGGTTTGGTAGTGGATTGATTATTGGAAGAGTGGAGACGGGCGTTAAGGTCTGGATCGAGGTAGAGTCGAGAAAGATGAATAGTAGCTGCTACATCATCCGGACATATGAACAAAGCTTTCTGAAACGTATCAACGGCATGTTGATATAACCCAATCGCAATATAATATAACCCAAACTATTTTTTTGTTGCTTTGGTTAACACAACGCACACAACTGGAGACCGCGAAAAAAAAGCAGAACCCAAACAACATACCTGAACCCAAACAGCTGGATTATTCTCATCTCTAACTTCCGCTTCTTGAATAGCTCCTTTAGCTTGATCAATCTTGCCAACTCTCCTAAACGTAGCAGCCGACATGAGCCATAAATCACTCAATAAACGATTTTCATTCGTCGAACTGAGGATAAAATCTTGACCAGCTGTAGTTGTAGGTGAGGGTGAAGATGATGAAGGTTGTTGAGCAGTGGGTGGAAGTGGGGGTGGGGGTGGAGATTCGGTTGGTAAAGGAGAGGTGATAGTACGTTGTCGTGTAGCGCTCATGAAACTGAGTCGCCTACGAGAATGAATAGAAGATGCTTGATAAGATTGTTGTTGGAAGACAACGTGGAAATCTAGGAAGGGTAGGGGGAGCAAAAAAAAAGGGTTTTTAGAAAAGAGATATCATTTTCGAAAAGAAAGAACCCCAAGCAAACGTACCAGGTGTAGAAGTCGACCTCCTCAATCCCCCATGTCTAACAACGCCATGTCCCAATTTCTTAGTAGCAGCTGTGATACCAGCCCTACTCCTCTTCACACTACCTTTAATTATCTGACCTACGTTCATTTTCGGTATTTGCACGTCGAGTCCAAGTCGGTTAGTGTTATCCCTTTCGATGTCGATGGAAGTTGAAGGTTTGGTTCGGAAGGTGTTGAGTGTTTTCTTTTCTTTGCCTTGGTCTTTCTCTTTCTCTCGTCCTTTCTCTTTATTCACATCTTTATCTTTATCTCTCTCCTTTTCCAATACCCCCAATACCCCACCCTCCCCACCTTTTTCATCATCAACAGGCGAAGCAGGACTAATCGTGATCGGAATCGGAATAGGCGGCGGTAGGGAATCCGTAGTCGACCCGTTCGTGTCCAGATCGGAAGAACCGTTCGCTGGAGGTTGATTTTGGTATATCTGGTTATTATTGGTTGGTACGCCAAGGTAGTGGGGTTGTTGTTGATGGTGATGGTGGTGAGTGTTTGGGTGTAGATGATGAGGAGAAACGTCGATAGTCGTCGTTGTGGTAGTATGATGAGAACTGCTGATATGATCATTTGACCGTTGAGTGATACCATCTATAGATCGTCTCTGAACCCCACCCCCACCTCCTCCTGCATCCCCTGCTACTGCCGCTGCCGCCGCCGCTGCACTTCTCTTCTCAGCAACCCATCCAAAAACATCTAACCACAACCTCTCCGCACCTTCTGCTCCTTCCACAACTTCCATTAATGCTCCTTGGGTCATGCGGAGTTGGAGATGGGATTCGAATAATTCGTGTGGGGAAGGTGGGTATTTGGAAGGTGGGGGTGTGAGGAGGAGGGTGGAAGCTAGGGGAAGGGATGGGGTGGTGGAGGACAATGGGGATTGAGATGGGGATTGGGAGAGGACGTAGGTGGATTGGAATGGGAGGTTGTTGACGTTGTTGGATATGATGGGAGGAGGGAGTCCGTTTCCGGAGCTGTCTATTTTAATCGTGTTAGCATCTCCATTCGTGGTTGGGTTCGGGATCGGACGGCCATGAAGAGTTCTAGCATCCATTTGAACAGTCCCGTTATCTTCAATAGTGCTAGTATCTTTATCCCCATCTTGACTCCCCATTTTCACACTCGAAAATCCTTCACCCCCACTTTCCTCACCAACGTCGCCTTCCGCGTCATCATCAGCATCATCAACACCCAAATCAGCACCCCTCTCCAAAAGCTCTCTCGCCTGTTCCCATCTCTCCTGAGCAGCAAGTAATAATCCTAGGAGGTGCCAATATTTGACGTCTCCTGGATCAGCTTCGAGGGCTAAACCGGCGTATTCGATTGCTTGCTGGAGGTTGTAGTTGGCGTTGTTGGAGGTGGCGGATGTGGACCCTTGTGTTGTTGTTGTTGTACCCCTTGGAATGGCGTATGAGAGAGCAAGGTGATAATACCCGCTTGGCGTTGGATCTGTCTGGACCGATTGAAGAAGAAGAGAATGAGAGAGCGAGAGGTGTGTTGGTCTAGTTAGCGGGTCTCGACCTGTCAATTTCAATTGGGTTTAAATTTTATTTTCCCTGCCCAAGAACGAAGAAAGATGGGCCATACCTTTAACACCAACAATCATCCAATAAACACCTTCAGCTAAACAAACTTTAGCGACTAGACGTTTATCTTGTTTATTTAACCTCGTTTTTGCTTTTTCGATTATTTGGTGTGCTTCGTTCAAGTCGTCCATTCCATTCAGATAGGATGAGGGTGGGCAAGAAGACGGGGAGGAAGGAGAGAAGGAGGATTTGCATAACATGATAGCACCGAAAATAAGAGTGTCGACCCAATTTGAATCCGTATCCGTATCTTCTCCTGCATCCGAACCTGAACCGGACTCCAAGCTAACACTGACGTTACCGCTGGTCTCGTAGGCTTTCCCAACAACCTGGATATACAATTTCAAAGTCCGTTTCGCGAGATTCGTATCACCAGATAGATAAAGCAATCTAGTCATGTGTCGTAGGATTCTTGAAGAGTTGAATGTGAGACGGGTTGCCCACCATAGAATCTGTGTTTAGGTTTTTCTTGGTTAGGATCGGTTTTGAGGGGGAAAAAAGGTGGAGAGAGAAAGAGAAACAATAGAAGGGGAAAAAAAAGAACAGGCAAGGAGACAATGCATCATACGTACATCGATGACCCACTCAACCTTTCCTGCTCCTCCCCCTCTAAAAACACTAATTTCCCAAACAGCAACACAAAGATCCACAAATTCCTCTACTTTCTCGTTCCGGGTCCCAGCGCGAGGGAAAGTGGTAGATACGCTTAAGATGGCTTGGTAATCTTGGATGACTAGGCGGGTTTGATGAAGCCATGCTGGGGTGTTTTTGAGGGGTTGGGGTGAAGGGGGGGGTGGGGGGGAAGGGAAGGGAGAGGGGGATGTGGAAGAGGGAGAGGGCAGGGAGAGGGAGGGAGAGGGACGGTGGATGAGGATTAAAGCTCGTATGTGGATGGAAGCAATTGTGGACCTATGGGAGGTACGGAAGGTGGATGGCCAGTAAGCGCTATAATATGTGTAGTGGGATAACCAGGTCCATAACGAATCTCCTTCAATTTCATTCCCATGTTCATGTTCATTTTCGTTTTCTTTATCTCCATCTCTCCAACCTTTCCTCACATCACATACCCTTGCACAAAGTACGACGGCTCTCCAAATGATGCTCTCCACCCACCTCCATAGTTCTCTTAGTTGATGAAAGATTGTGACATCTGGCTTACCCGATGAGGGTGACTTGTGGTTTTGGTTGTTGTAGGGGAGGAGGGATTCACGTGTGAATTGAGATTTTAGGGATGGGAAGAGGTGTGGGAAGACGGAGCGGTAGGTTTGGAGCGCGATTGAAGGGGTGGTAGGGTGTAGGTGTTCGAGAGCCATACCTGGGGGAGAGGGGTGTGTTAGAGGGGGTGTCTCTGAGGGGAGCATGGGAGCAAGGGACCTTGAAGGCAGATAGATCTGAATGATTCTGCCATTGCTAATGCTCGTCCATCGCGAACTTCTGGTACTGTGCTGTCCACGACTGACGTAAAGCTAGGAGTAAAAGAAGCTGTAGAAGGCGCATAACTCGAAGGCGCCAGGAGGTTTGTACTAGAAAGGCTAGCGCTGAGACTTGTTGGTATATGGCTTCGAACTTGATCTAGTTCGGGTACTTTTTCGAGATGTGTTATACACAGTGCTGGATCTCCGAGGGCGTAAGCGTAGTATGCTAGAGCAAAGTGAATCGCCTATTGAAGGGTTGTCAACCGAGAAACCATCGATTGAGGAGATGCTCACATCGAGGTTGGATGACTGCAAGGACTTGAGCTGTTCATAACCCGCTTTAACTTGCTCGACCTTTCCTTCCGAAACGAAACACTCTGCATCAATACATAACGGTAAAGTGCTATTATCCTGATTAGATGAATCGTCCGAAATCAATAAAGCAAGAGCATGAGTATAAGAAGCAACAAGTGCCACATCTTGAGCTCCTCGACAATGTTTATTGAATTTTCGGAACAGTTCTGACCACGATAGAGGATGACCGTTTGGTGTTTTTGCTGGAGAGTGAGAACGCCATTGACCTGCTGTTAGAGCTGTTCTTAGTTGTGTCCAGTAATGTCGCTCTTTGGAGTTCGACATGAAGAAATGCCGTCACATGTGACCAACGGGCACCCAGAAGAGATGTCCCTTTTTTCGTGCCCATCAGGACACGCTGTCTGTCATTGCCCATGGTGCCGGTAGGTGCATTTCAAGGCTACAATAGGAAAGTTCAATTTGTATACTGCAGTAGACCTTCTGGCTCGGAGAACTATTGAGAGTAGTCGCAACCTTGGAGTTAAACTTGTGCTTCAGACTCTCAAGGAGTCTGATGCGAAGCGTTGACCTGGTTCGTTGCTCTATCACGCGCCTTTAGCAATCTTACGCCAGGACACTAGAGGTATGCTATACATCAACGAATTCTGAGTTTCATTCCTTATTCCTTGGACCATCCGTTTGTAAGGATGGTATCATTTATTGATCCATAACCGTCTCCCTTATAGCGAAATTCAAAGATTTGACACTGCATGTACCTGGCATTACTACGTCCTGGCTGATAAAAGTCTACTTGATTTCTTACTTCAGGAGTTCACCTCGATGGCGGCGAGCAGCACTAATCATTGTTGACTTCGAATTCAAAACCCAAAAACAACCCATGATTATCCTATCCAAGATATAATCTTCTCCAACCACCCAAACAAAAATTACCCGCCAACAAACCTAACCTGACCCTCAACCCAACCTATCAATATCATCCTGATACCCTCTCGCAATCCCACTCCTTCCCTGCTCCAACACACTCGGCGCATCCTGTCCAATACGCATATCAAGGCCTTGATATGTACGTTGTTGGAGGAATTGACCTGGGATTGAATATGTTTTGTGAGTCAGGAAAGGAGGGAGGAAGCGAGGGTCCTTTACCTGCTGCACTATCCAATTGAGCTACTGTACTATCTTGATTCCGGAGTATGACCGCGGATTGAGGGGTCCCTCTGATTTCAGGTTGTTGGTGTTCTGAAAATTTTGTTGGTGAGTAGGAATGCCTTTCAAACGATGAGGAAGGAAACATTACCTCTACCATAACGTTTCGGATGTCTATAAGTGCCCGTCACCAACGAAAACACTGGCCGATCGTCGTCATCCTCCCTGTCGCCATCCTCATCGTCGCCATTACTAGATCTATTTCTCCCGTCCACTTCATCTACGCAGACGTCTAGCAATCAACACATCAACACAACAACAACAACAAAGTAAAACGCACCTGGTTCCATCCTAGAATCACTCAACACCTTCTCAAAATCAAGTACATACTCTCCCGTCCAACCCCGTCCAACACCCAACGCGATCTCTAATTCATAAGGCGTAACGATCGGTCTTAAAAATTCCTACATCCAACATAAGCCATCATAAACTATAGCGGAAAAAAAAAAAAGAGAAACCTTATCCCCAACAACAATCGCACCTTCCCCGCAAGCCACGTACACAAAACATTCCACCTCCAAAAAATTAGCCAATTTCGCGGGATTTAACTTGCCTACACTGATTGTATAACTCTTTTTTTGTTTTTTGGTTAAGAGTTTACGGAGGTGAGTTATTAAAGGGAGGTAGGATGCTTTAATAATTGGGGGCATGCGTTAGCTCGTTCCTTTTTATTATTATTTTGAAAAGGGGAAACGGATGGGGAGGATGGAGATACCAAATTAAATTTTTGAAAAGACTTACCAACACCAAGTGTACCGACTAATATGCCAAACACATCTGCATCCTTCGCTTTTTGAACCATTGCGTATCGACGCATGAGGAGTTTGTTAGAACGTGAGGATTCGAGACGGACAGTTTGGGATGTTGGGTTGAATGAGAAGATCTGATTATAAGGTAAGTGATTGTGTTTTACGGAGGGGGGGGCGCGTACTTTGGATGATGCGTTAGTCATTAAAAGGTTTGTTAGTCCTATACTCTCAGAACCGATGTAAAAGATAGTTGTATGCGCTAATGGGATCTCCGAATTATGTTGGGTCTTATCTGTATCTGTGAGAAAGTTCGTTGTTGAATCTGGTTGTGTTAAAGTTTTTGAGGGTTGTTGACTTTGGTTAGTAGGTGTAGGCGTGGATTTTATGGGGATGTTGTGGTATAAGATAGGGATGTTGCGGGGATCTAGAGATTGGTGAAGCTTCTCCAGGATGAGATCTTATGTCCCAGCTTCAGCGGGCGGCGGCCAGTAAAAATGGGATGAGATAAATACCAGCTTGGTGCGTGAACACGACATCATGTTTGAGTAGAATTGCATTTCTCCCCATACCGTTACCATCAGGATTATCAGCATCAAAGGCTTCAACCAATTTTTGGACGCAAAGATCGACGTCGATGGTCTTTTTTCCAAAGACGTAGATGACGGGTAATCGTGACGTTCTACTCAGAAACATCAATCCAAAGAAGCGAGGGGGTTATCGGGATGATGAGACAGACGTACAGACTCATACAAGCATGACCATAATGAACCATAGCATCTGCGTCTACATGTTGAGCAGCAACTTCATCCACACAACAACTTTTGCGCCACATAGAGATAAGATGAAGGAAAGGGAAAAGTCAGACGAGAGTCGAGGGAAGGGGTAAATAAAAACGCGAAAGCGTGCCTGCCGTAGGAAGTGTCTGCCAATACATAAAGCTCGCGACCATCACCTAGTTGACTTTTAAGATGTCGATAGATAGGGACAGAATCGTGTAACAGTTCATCTGGAAATTGAAGAGCGATCTACGAAATGAAAAATAAAAATAAATGAAAAATACTGAGTGAAATGTTAGGTAGAGACTTTACCCGTTTATAATCGCCTGTAAATATTTCATCGACTGTTCTTTGTATCTCATAAAATTCAACGAATTCATGTTTTGAGGAGAGATCTTGTTGGACATGTATGATCCGGGTTATCGCATCTTGCTCAGACGTTGAGAACGCCGTCGTCATTATAGTCAAGCTGGCCACACGTGACAGTATCTCCAGCACACCTAGCTTTCCAGCAGCCACGTCCATGTAACGAGTAGCGATGTTGACCATCGCTGGATCTATTTTCTAACCCATCACTCGTACATATTCATTTGCTAGGAAAAAGACCGATTAAAAGATTGGTGGTTTCTTTCATCCAGAGGCCATAAATAAAATGACACCGCCGCCCATCACATGAATCATTGGGCGACATGGAAAAAGAAACAATTCTAAATTTTGATTTTTCACATCATATATATAAAAAAAAAACAACTTCAATTATACCATAGGAGAGAGTAGTCGCTAGATAAAGAACATAAACGCTGACGTGAATTGGTCGAGCAAGGGTTGATTCGAGTTCGTTGGGCTTTACAACAGTCGCCGCTGCAGGAGAAACGATTTGAGCATTGGGCATAGGCTGGAGTAAAAAGGCGCCCAAGCAAGACGAACGGTATGAGCAGACATGCTTGGTTTTGTAAAATCTTATATTGCCGTTGATAGTGTACCAATCTACGAAAGACATATATACTCATCTATCAAGTACTGCTCAAACTATTGTGGAAATATAAGGCAGATCCAAGTCGCACAAGCGGCATTATAGACTGAATCTATCCCCCATCCCCTCAAACACAGAAAATAATAATCCCAAGCTAAGGATGACTCCTGCCACTGCAGATACTTCCATGCAGTATCAGTGGAATTCGAAGTTCGATGGAAATGTTGCATGTGTTTGCAACTGCTTGTTGTACCTATTTGTGGTGAAGCTACGTTTGACGGTTTGAAAAACGTTCATACGTTAAAGCTTTTAAAGTTTTGAAGGTCGTACCAGGTCGTACCATCCCTTTTATTCAATCAAGCGATTCAAGAAGTCTAGCAACCATTGCAACTATACTCTGACTGCGACAAAACTATAGAAATTCACCTTCTTGATTGTCTAACTAAGCTCCTTCTATCTCGCAGAAATGCGGAAATACAGGAAGAAGGATGGTACTTGGGAGCACTCGGTCGCTGTACAGGTAGGCATTTATCTTGAGTTTTTCCTCTTTTCCCTCGTGCATTGGCCTCTCATCCTCCCCCCCATGCTAGTATCCGAAGGTTCTACCCTATTTCTAAACGCTACATCCCATCTCCATTATCGGGAGTGCCCTCACTCGTCCGCAGGTCAAAGGGAGCCTGTGTCTTAGAAGATGGTGTGCTTCCGACACTTTACCTTGGCAGTTGACCATGTACGCATTTCGAGCCTAAACAATAATTGCCCTTTTCAAGCGTCTCGTCGGGACCTGTCTGTTCCTGGCTATGAGGCCACGATCATCCGTACGTTTACTAAATGCATCTATCGATTAGAGAAATACATGGTTCTGCGAATTCCAGATGTGACTGGTAAATTAGAACGAAGGCTGCAAATGCCACCGTGAATTATTTAACGTTTATCACAAGATACTGTACCAAAATGTGTGAGTCTTCCACGATTCACCTATCCTCACGACAAACTGAAAAATAAAGGAAAAAGACGTTGACAGAGATCAAAATTGAGGAAATTCCCTCCTAAAAAGGCAGGTAGGGCTCCACTGTTGAAGTGTTTCCATCCCAAAACTTTGATTAGGAGGCCCCTCAGGACAATGGGCCACCAGAACCGAAAATGGTAACGCAGCCAATGCCACACTAACATTGTGGAAGAGGGCCACCAACATCCATTACGACAGTTAGTATAAAAGGAGGGTCTGCTCATTCTTTCTTCAATTCTATCTTACAACCCCTGTGTTACCCTTTGCACTCGCGATACATCCTTAACTCTTCACGATTTATCATTATCTGCAATGTCGAATAGTCCTTACCCATCCTCAGCCATCACCGATATGGCGTCCGTGATCATCTACTCTCCTCGAACTTCTGCGGATGATCTCATCCGTCCCCTTTCGCCAACCTCCTCTCTCAAAGGAATATATGTTCGCTCTCGCCCTACGTCCATGGAGGTACCTGCTGAAAGTCTCGGTTTCGATTTTGGTGGGTTCTATCAGGCCGCTTTTAGTACAACCGTACAGCAAGGTCTTCAATACACGGAGCATGCCTTACATGCGCACTCCCTTTCTAGTTCTACCTTATCCGACGGGGGCGAACTCATTTTCACTCCCAACGCCTCGTCAGAATTAAGTCATGCGTCCTCCGCTGCCACATCCGTCTACACCGACGAGGAGTACATCCAGAGGAATGCAGCCAGACGTACCGCAGAGACGCGTGCTCGCGTTAAAGCTCTCAATGAAGGCCATGCGCGTGCGAGGAAAGAAAGTATTTCTACCTCTGTTAAAACTACTGCTAGCAAAAACACTCTTATGACCCTTGCGCTTGGACATCATTTCAAGAAGAATAATGACAACCAGGCGGCAGCCTACGAGAACATTGAAGGCGACGATACGGCCAGTGCACCGGGAAAGATGAAGGATCAATCTCGAACTCAGAAGAAACGCAGTATTCCTCATGTTTATCGCGCGGTTACCAAGAAGGTCTATGGAGTCTTTCACCGTAAAGCGTATTCCACTCCTGAATCGATTCAAGTTGATTCCCCCCTCTCCGACAATTTCGTTAACGACGCGACCGCGGCTCCTATCCAGGAGCTCAAACCTGCCGAGCCCATCAAGTCTTCCTCTCTCTCTCTATTCACCAGGAAACGCCGTCCGACGATTGACAGCCAAAAAGAGGCCCCGCGTTCCAAGAATACTTTCTCCCAACGTGCACTTTCCATCCGTAGGAACAAAAATTCCATTCCTGCAGCTCCCAATACTGTCAGCCTCACTTCTACCTCCCTCGCAATCGAAAATCATGCACGCCTTCGGCGTTCTATGTCCTTTGCTGGGTTCGTTGACTTGCCTGAGTTAGATGACGAGTTGGACGAAGCCACTGCTGAAGCTGCGCAAGTTGCTACCAAGGCGTCAGTCATGGTTCGTTGGGCGAACATGCAGAATCAGCAGGGGTGTGATTCGGATGGGGTCGACGACGGCTATGTCTTCGAGCGAAATGTGGGATTATAAAAATGAGTAAAGCAAATACAGATCGCCAAATCGTTATGAATGAATTCAAAAAATTTAAGCCAATGTATATTACCGATGTTTATCACCATATGCCCTCTTATTTGTTCTATTTCACCTTCCATCCATTTCTTTGTAATGATTCAACTGCGAATCAGCATTCGAGAGTATTCAAGTTGAAGCTTTCTGCTTATCAGGAGATTTGTTGAGTCGTTTACATGGTAATTTCGACGTTGGTTGGTTAATTTTGCGGTCTGTCCTCAAATTGCAGTGCCGTTTTTCGACTTGCGCTTCCATGTACAGCCTTCCCCCGAATATACCACATATGGGTGGTTTCCCACAACAATTATTATTTCTATCTATAAATAGTAAATATTATTCAACTCACGCTTGCAAGCTTGAACTAAAAAATCTTTCAAAACTTCCAAACGCTCAAAAATAGTGTCCCCTTATACCCATATCTTTTTGGAAGTGAAATGCCGGGTTTCCCTAGTAGCCTGCGTTTTTTTTAACCAGCCTCGCTGCAGTATTCCCCGTCCTCCGATATACTTATATATATATACTAGGAGGGTATCTGGCTTGGGTTCCACGCTCTGACCACTTCACAGCCTTGAGTCTTGAGTCCCGAATGATATAAATGCCCACCTCGAAAAGAGCCCGAGTTCTCCTTACAGCAATATGCCACCGCTTCCTAGACGCGCCCAAGAACGCTTGTATAGTCTATCGGAACGATTTACCGGCCTCCTCCAGAAAATTATATCAAACATACTCAAGCATAAAATCTTTTCCTGTATTTTTGGAAGACCCATGCAAAATGAAGGTGATTACGGGATCACGTCAGGGAGATCTCTCACCGTTGACAGATAAAATGTTCTAGACGAGCCACAATTTGGCTCATCACTATCTTCCTTTACACCTACCTCCACACCTACTTCTGCCATTAACTTGAATGGCCACCCTAATTCACCACATAGATACAAGAAGAAAGCCCTCCTCGTAGGCGTCGAGACTATTTATGAACCCGGCCCCGGGTCGACGGAGCGAGACATGAGAGGCCCTCATAAAGATATTCGTGATATGCGCCAATTTTTAATTGGTAAGTTTTAAAAACACAGATTTATATCACAAAGGTTCTCAGTTTTCTTGCGAGCAGACCATTGTCATTATACTCCGGATAACATCACCCTTCTTATCAATACCGACGATCCGGCACAAGTGCAACCCACCAAGAAGAACATTGTAGGAATTCTTTTGTACGCTGCGAGTGATAATTTGAGTTTAGTATTTATTCCAGGAGCAACATTGTCTAGAATTGGTTGCCGAAGCTTGTAAAGGAGATCGCTTCTTCTTTCATTGTATGTCCTAGATGTGTTCCGTATCCAGCTAAGCTATCATTGATAGCTATTTTCTACCTTCAGTTGCAGGTCACACAACACAGCGGCCAACTGACGGCGAAGAGGAGGAGGATGGAAAGGACGAATGTATTCGTATTCCATACCCTTTCTGAATCCAGTTGACCACAACATTTGACAGACATCCTGACGTGCGATGGCGAGGCAATCCAAGATAATGTTAACCTTTTGTCCATTGATAGAAGCACATCATTTAACACTCCACTAGAGTCTCCGAAAGATGTTGGTGGATACCTTGCCGCCGGGTGCTACGCTTGTTGTGAGTCACTGCCGTTTGTACATGGATAGTCCTTACCATATGCTGTTATATAAGGCGGTCTTCGATGCCTGCAATTCGGGTACTTTACTCGGTAAGATTTTCCATGAATTTTTTGAGCTATGGGACATCTAAATTCCGAAATTAGATCTGGAACACCACAGGTGCAACAGAGTTTACGTTCCTTGGATTAATAAAGGGTTTCGACGAACGGCATCACTAAGGAACGGCGTGGGTGAGTTTTTTTTCATATTCTTTCGACATGTGGAGCCTGATCAATGAGATGACTGCAAGTGCGCGGGTACGCTTGTAAGTCCAAATGTCTTACTGCATATTAGAACCTTTCATAACGCATCTTTGAAGTGGCCGGCGCCTTAAGCTCTGTAATGCTATCTCCGACCACCTTACCTGTACAACTAGTCGGAGAAATATTTCCCATATTCCCCCTTTCCAGGCGATCTGCGGCAATCGCTGCAGGTTCTGGCCCAGATGGTAGTGGTATGTGGTATGACTGCCCTGAGATTCCCATGCGTTGCTGTGACTCGCCGGTTGCGCGTTTCTGTACGGGACATTGTAACCGGAATGAGCCACCACTTTTCGATAAGGCTCATGTGGTAAGTACGGTCCTTGAACTGATTTCATTTCATATATACACACGACTGATGTCTCGCTTTAGATTTGTCTCTCATCTGCTAAGGACTGTCAACGGTCATGGCAAGATCCACAAGGATCTTCTATGACTCAGGTATGCATCGACTCTGCTGAATTGATCTCCGCGACTCATCTTACTCCGAGCAGGCATTAATAAAAATTCTAAGTAAGTTCTCTGATCCCGATGCTTTATTCGGTTACTGACATCACATCCACCAGCGCATAAACCCGATGCCACTATTTCAGACGTTTTAACAGCTGTGAGGTCGGCGCACGTTTATTCGTTACCTTATCTCGTTATGCTGATGCTGTGCCTTTCCCTTATAGCCACGAGCTACATACATTTTACCTCGATTTGCATCAGAATTCTCGCCAATACAAGCGGCAGATGGGGGATACTAACAAAAGAAGATGGGTAAAAGGGAAACAGCCTTTTAGACGACGAACAGTTGAGATGGACAATTTTCAGGATCCACAGGTTAGTGAACGTTTCCTTCAGCCCATAAGTATTCTCCAACAAATACTGATTTTTTTCCCCAGATATCGAGTCATAGACCCCTGGTATGAGCCTTAATCTATCTTCTCAGTCGTCTTTCGACTTACCATTTGCCACAAGGATATGAAGAGGCGGTGGGAGATGTAGACTTTGAATTTACTCTCGCTTCCTCGGCCCTTATGTATCTGCCTCGTTCCCTTGCAAACACTTACATATCAATAGAGTAGCTTATGATATTTTGTAGCTTTTATATAAATATAAATGGGTTTATTTAAGAATACTATAAAACGAGTTTAGTATTTTTTAAATTTTTAGCTAAGGCAGCGATGCATGATCAGTGATATGTGATAGGAAAGTGGTTGGAGAATCATACTCAATGGCTACAAAAGAAGTGGAGGGTATTGAGTCTTTGCGATAAGGAAAAGTAAGTTATTTCATGATAATCATCCCGTCTTTTATTCGATCTTTGTCCGAGACCGTACATGGGGACTCGAGAATTAAATCAAGTATCTCGGCGACGATCATCATATCCATGGGTGACTGGCCAACGCGAAAAAACAAGGGATCCTCGATGCAAGGGGGTAAGAATCTTAAAAATGACACGGTGGTCGGTAAAGTTAAGCCTTTGGATGCGTTCCTCCCTTCCAGAAAGGGATATGTCGGACAGGGCAGGGTTATTCCAAGAAAAACATATCACATTTTTGTTATTTCTATGGTAGTTATTTGAAGTCCGCGAGAGCTACTTCTTTGGATGCGCGTCGGAAAAACCCGAAATACCTCTGGTTCTGCAATCGAAAGTGGCACCCTTCAATATCACCTAAAATCTTAGAAAAAAAATCAACCATGCATTCTTCACTAGTTTCTTTATTATACCACAAACTTTGAGCGGAATCAGAGGCCATATGTGCCGAGGATTATAATGCTTGCGCCTTGTAAATCACGTCACGAGGCGTTACCCTTACAAGGCATTCCGGGGTTTTCCGACATTCCTCGCAATGCCAATTTTTGGGGAGTCCAAGACGTATATTGGGAGCTCAGACGGCCGCCTCGAGATTCTTTCTCTAATATAGAATGGCCCATGTTTTTTTTTTAAAGATTCGTGAACTTGAATAGGAATAATTCACAAATAGTCTCCCAGTCTTTTAAATTAATTAATTTGACCATATAACTTTCCCACGGAAAGCAGCTTTTTCTTGACGCGTTTCTGTTCGGCTTCACACTTAACATGTCCTCCTCAGACTCAACTCCCCTATCCATCATCGACCGCGTTCAAGACTTTGTCTCGGAACATAAAAAGGCTATTCTCATCACAACCGCCGCCGCTGCCATTGCGGCTGGAGGAGTTGCTTATTATGCCTCCACCTCTTCAAAACCTCGAGGTTCTGGCGGGGTTGTGGAGAGAGCGGAGAAAAGGGAGAAGAAAAAGTCGAGTAAGAGCGGCAAGAAGAGGAAAGGTGGGGAGAAGGATAGTGCTGAAGGACCTATCCTTGAGGAGAGGAAACCAAAAATCGAGTCGACGTCAGAGGGTATGTGTTTTTTATGCGCCATTGTCTTGTCTGGGGGACAAGGAAGCTGAAGTATCGTCTTTCTGTTGTTTATTCTACTCTTATAAGACGGGGAAGATGCCCAAATGACGACGGAACAGATACTCGCGCTACCCGACGAGGTTCGTCACTGCTCCACCTGTCACATACAACCATCGTCCTCCTGCCTAATCACTCACACAGGAGCGCATAAAAAAAGCTTCATCCTTGAAGGCTCTAGGAAATACTGCATACCAAAGCCGCAACTTTGAACGTGCCATCGAGTTGTACACTCGTGCTATCAACGTCTCGCCAAAACCAGAACCAGTGTTTTACAGTAATCGTGCTGCATGTAAGTCTCGCAATCCACACAACCTCGTCTACCGGATTCCTGGCTTATCATCTGAGGCAGGTTATATCAATTTGTCACCTCCGAAACTTGATTTGGTCGTTGAGGATTGCAGTGAAGCACTCAAACTTAACCCTGACTATGTAAAAGCCTTGAATCGACGTGCGACTGCACTAGAACAGCTCAAACAATACGAATATGCTCTCCGAGGTATGTTTTCTCTCACCATTCCTTGTGGAGGAGCATCTTTAGTTGATGGTTTTTCGGGCTTTGTCAATCCTAGACTTTACCGCTGCGACAATTTTGGATAGATTCCAAAACGCGTCTTCAGCTACGGCTGTTGAACGTGTTCTCAAAGTGATGGCATCTGAAAAGGCGAAAGAATTACTTTCTGTATATGCCATTCCTCGCCTTACTTGATAGGTGACTGACTAGTCGTTATAGAAACGAGAACCTCGTTTACCCTCACATACATTTATCTCTGCTTATTTTGCCGCTTTCCGATCCCGTAAGAGTCCATGCCAAATATTTCTGCATGTATTAACCACACTTTGTATCCTAGGTGCTCGTCCTACGTGCCCAACGAATGACTGTACAGCCGACTCGACCTTTTACCTGGCTCTAGACGCCCTTGATGCAGCAGACTACCCACACGCTGTGTCGCTGATCAATGAGGCTCTTGACCAGAATATCTCATGGGATGAGGGTAAAGCTGAAGCTCTGAACCTCCGAGGTACCTTCAAGTAAGTCCAAATTCAAACCTCGTCCCAATTTTTGAATTCATTGTTTGTTTTTCTTTTCGCACAGATTTTTGATGGGAGAGGTAGCTGGAGCCAAAGAAGATTTGTTGGAGAGCGTGAAGATTATACCATCGAATACGCAAAGTCTAGTCAAGATAGCTAGCGTTCATATGGAACAAGGCGATCCCGCGAAAGCATTTGAGTGTTTCGAAGAAGCGATCAAGCATAACCCCAATGATCCCGATATTTACTATCACCGTGGTCAAGGTCTGCAATCCCGCTTTTACCTCCGAGTTCCTTGAGGCTGAACATCAAATTATGATTATTATAGTTCTATTCATCATGAACGAATTCGCAGGCGCCGCTGAGAATTACACCAAGTCTTCAGAGCTGGACGACCAGTTTGTGTTTAGCCATATTCAGTTGGCCGTAGCGCAGTACAAGTCGGATAAGCTGGCGAACAGTATGGCTACGTTTAGAAGAACGTTGAAGGCGTTCCCGCACAGGAGTGAACCATATAATTATTAGTGAGTTCCCTCCTATGGCATGGTTTGTTGGATAGCTAACCAAAGCTATCGCTATTTTAAAGTGGTGAACTGTTATTGGATCAGCAGAGGTTTGAAGATGCGGTAGAGAAGTTTGATAAAGCGATTGAACTGGAGAAAGTCAAGTGCGTTCTTATATCTCCCCAGAGTCTCTTTATTCTGCGGACCTCATTCTCAATAATGCGCACTCATCTATATAGAAACCCCCCGAACGTATTATCCCTGGTCAACAAAGGTCTGGCCCTCTTCCAATGGAAGCAAGATATAGGCGCTGCGGAACGGTGCTGCAACGAAGCCCTGCGTATAGATTCGTCATGTGAAGCGGCGATAGCCACGCTTGCCCAGTTCAACCTCCAGCAGAGTAAGATTGAGAAGGCGGTAGAGCTGTTTTCCAGACAGGCGGAGTTGGCGAGGAGTGAACCAGAGTTGGTCAATGCTTTGACGTATCAGTTTGTGAGTTTTTTTTCTTCGGTGTTGTTGTGTTTTCTTTTTGCATTTATGCGTCTATGTTGATCAATCTTTCCCTTGTTTATTTTTGATTTTTTGTGTTCCGTTCTTCCGGCATTTCGACTCTTATGTTACCCGATGTCGAACTTTTGTTGATGAATTCATTCTTTTTCCAGGCTACATCCGCACAAGTCGAGTTCTTGCGTAACTATCCAGCTATGGCCGCTCAATTATCGCAAATGGCCCAGACTATGATGGGCTAATTATAAAAGTAGCAGATACGACTTGTCTTCTATTCCAAGTCCTCCTCAAGCGGTTTGCTTATGTATACTTCATTTGTTCGCACTTGTTACATAGACGGCTTAATAGCACTTCAGCTTTAGCTTTATCCCTTCCTTCCCCAACAAAAAAGTTTGACTCTCCGTTTTTATTTTGTTCCATCCTTAATCGTTATTTTTCTCGGTACCCATATCATCCCTTGTCTTTTGTTATTTCTAAACTCATGCAATCCACCATCAGCACCACCACTCATTTACTCATTCATTATATTGCTTACTTTGCTTGTATGATCTGAGTCGTTTTTTCTCTCTATAATCGGACTTGATTTTCTCAGAGATGTTTATCTTGAGATCCAGCTTGGGTGGTAGGTATACTTATGTTTTGGCATTTTCTCCCAGCAGAACGTCTCGAAGACTTGTCATCAATGACTAGTTAAACTGTTCAACAAATTGCGGCAAGGGGAGCGTAGAATGGAAAAGGCAGTATCTAGACCGTCATCTAGATATTTTGGGGGGACGAGAGTCAGACGGATAAGAAAAAGACAAAACGACCAGTCCAATATTTCGAGTCGGGGCTTCGGAACAGTTCGTGCAACTTTTTTATAACCTCATAATTAGACTCACGATTCACGTTGCCTTTAGCCCTTATTTTAAGCCTATCACTTGTGGTCGCTTTGTTATGTAGAACATTTTGCAAACACTTCCAGGACTCACCTAGAAAAGGTTCATCTTTTTTTTGTTGGTTGAACTTCCTCTGCGAATGTACTCTCCGAACGAGAGAACCTCGAGACCGGGTTTAGGACTCGCCGGATTATGTACCTATATGTGCTAGCTGCTTACCCTCAGGGAGCCTGTTCGTCGGAGTCCGAGATCATATCTCCACCGCATCGAAGTCTGTCAGTGTCGACTGCCAGTGTCAAATCTCCAGAAAAACTTTCCGAGGACCCAAATATTAATGATCTTTTTGAATAACCCGGGGTGAGTTGCAATTTGTCCATGTGCATCCTGCATCGTCGAACGTGAAAGCGAACAAGCGCAGTGCACTCAGGCTGTACGGTATATATTAAATTATGGATATCATGGATATCAAAAAATGCAAAAATGTGTATTGCATCAATCGTTTCGTAACCAATCCGACTATAACAGCCTTCTTAACTTCACGGCAGATACGAATCGCTTCGAATATGAATTATAGTAAGTCCTTCATGCATCTCTTTTGTATTCTGATCATCATTATACTTGATCATGGGTCCGTCAGGTAAGAATCTATCATTCAAAGGAACTCAGGATCGAAGCCTTAAGCTTGAGGACTCCATTCAAGGACAGCCCTCCATCCGTGAGCCCCTGCCTCGTGAGCTTCAATTTATCTCGACATGAGCTGGATGCCGTTCGACAAGGTACTGCAATGATGGTACCTACCGGTTTCATCGACCCCTGCTCAGTTCTTCAAAAGCCGCAGATATGTGGGCATTGGCAGTGGACAGCACACTGTTATCGAGCAAAAATCTTGTGGCGGGAAAACCAATTACTCAGTGTTTTTTCAACCTCTCATCGGACGTAGGATTTCCAAGACTGATTGACTCGAGTTCATACAAGCATGGTCAACGGTATGCTGGATTTGATTCCTCCCCTTGTCAGTCTAACCTCTTTCAAAGTTTCAATCAACTTGACTCACGTAAAAAATACAAGGTTCCGAATAATCAAATTCCAGGCCGTGAAGCAAAATTTGAATAAGCATCCGAAGTCGTCTTTTGAGTGGTCTGGGCATCAATTCAGGGCAAGGGTGTACTGATTTTGTTTGATTTCAGGTCCCCGATCTTTTCCCGTTCCTTCTCTATGAAATTGGTTATGACCTTTGAACTGTGGTAGACGGGGAGTACAATTATATAAAAGGAGGAATAAATCTGCAGTATTTTTTTCCTCAGTGTTTTCAGTGATCGCTGATACTACCCCCTCGAGTTGCTCATCCAGCCGATTTCTGTTCAATCAATCATGCGCTTCTCCCTTGCTGCTGTTGCTGTTACCCTCTCTGGCGTCCTTGCCCTTCCAGGCAGAGACATAGGTCTCGGCCGAGGTGGTGACCATGGTATCACCATCGAGCTCGACTTGAACATCGGTAACCATTACGGCGCACCCCATGCTCCTTGGGAGAGTGGTTCACGTCCAGGATGGTACTATGGGGACAAGCCAGGCAAAAATGACAAATATCCATGCCTTCGGCCGGTAAGCCCATGTTGAATGCCATTATGATTGACGACGAGACTTATGCGTTTCCTGTAGGATATTTGCAAGCGCTTGGCACTTCACCCGGACCGGCTCCATTGCCCTCCCCAGTACCCACCACCCCCACCGCCCAAAAAATATACCCAGACCTTCAGTAATCTCAATGGCGCTACTCAAGCCTCTGATTACCAGACCTATGGTTTGGTGGACACCGTTGCTGGTCAATACTTTCCGTTTTACATCTCAAGGCATTCAACTGATTCCTCATATATACAGCTTGTCAGGCAATGTGTAACTCTGTTGCTGGGTGCAAGTTCGTCAACAGTAAGCTCATTAAATTTTCTAACATTCCTCTTTTCATTTATAAATGATGGTCAATTTTGCAGCTTATCATGATGTCAATGGCAAGGTTTGTAAATCTTTTTCCTTCTGCCTTTTTTTGCTGACATTTTTTTTCTTGCAGGGTGGTAGCCCCAAGCTCACCTGTTCGTTGTTCACGGCCTGCCATACCGCCACTGATGCCATCAACCGTGGTGGTCAGACCCAACCCGATGGTAGCATCAATTATATCACGAATTCCGACGGATGGTGCAAAAAATAAGCGCTACAACATTGATCTGATCTCACAAAGGGAGTAGTACTGTAGGGACGAGCATTAGGTCCTGTTGAACTTTTTCATTATCTTGGGGTTTTAGGTTGACGGGCTAATTACGGACATTTGTTATTTGGTACAATACCCATTTGTGTTTACTTTCAAGTTGAGCAAATTAAAAAATAAGAAACGACTATAGAAGCTTAGGCAAATTGTAAGGTTGGACATAATTTCTAACGAATAATGCTACATATGGCGACTAAGTATAGAAGAAAAGCTGTACTTTAAGTAATGGTGGACGAGCAATGAAGCCTGGCTGCAAAGAATAAATACTAATAGCAATAAGCATGGGTTGGTGTATCATTTCGAGATGAGGCAAAAAAAGGCGAAAGCAGAAAAAAACTCAACTTGGAGAAGAAAAACTCCCGTCAACAAACCTGGGAGACCGACCACTCCCTTCTTAACTGCTCCGCCCACGCCATGATGAAATAAAGCACCCCTGCAGGCAACACGCACTTGAGGCCCACTTCTTTCCAATTCCATCGTCTCCCACCCCATTTCCCACCCCCACCCCACCGCTTCCAGTATGCACGCCGGTTCTCTTCCGCAGAAGTCGCATTGATAGCTTCTGTCAATTTTCCAGATGAACCGAGACGTCGGAGGTTTGCGGTAACCGAAGAAGCGCCCATACCGCCATTGCCAGAAAGTTCATGTCCATGTCCACCATCCCTATCGCGATCTTTGGCGTGTATGTCCCGCTTCTCCCACCACAAATTACTCGTCACCCAGATCTGAACGCTACGGCTCATACACGTTGTGGTGGCTATGAGGGCCCAGGTAATGACGGGTCTTTTTTCGTGTTCGAGGATGGTAAGGGTGAGGTGAGTGGCAGGCCAACATATGCCTTGTAGTGCGAGGAGACGGACGAGGGTGGATAGAGGAGGATAGTACAGTCGCCAACGTGTGAGGAGTCCAGTGGTTAAACGGAGACATTGGTATCCAGTTAGGATTGCCTGTCAAAGGGAAAGTGTTATCAAGGTTTCTTGGGTACTATTTATTTTTCAAATAGAGTCCCTACCCAGAGAGCTGAGATAAAATAATCAACACGTTCCGGAGGTGGACGGTAATTATGGGCATAATAAGTTGGAGGT
>Ga0193742_1000524_pt1 | contig 25331 bp, 22 predicted proteins | sample L2c1metaG_FD_165511 | JGI IMG/M metagenome (GOLD analysis project Ga0193742, IMG submission 165511) | Soil microbial communities from a riparian zone of the East river system, Colorado, United States - L2c1 | ecosystem: Environmental > Terrestrial > Soil > Riparian zone | place: USA: East River... | reverse complement strand
GGCCCGGTCCAGATCGACCCGGTCCGGTCGCTCTGCGGGTTCGGCGAGTTCCTCGGCGGCCAAGACCCGGGACAGCCGGTAGGTGCGGTCCGCGCCAGACCTCGTGGCCAGCAAGTAGCCCTGTTCGCGGACGGTGACCAGGCCGATCGGGTCCACCGTGCGCCACTTCGAGGCCTGGTCTACGGCCGCGTAGTGGATAAGCAGCTTGTGTCCGGCGAACACCGCGCGCCGGATCTCGGCCACGATGGCGTCGGGCGCCTCCTCAGCGATCTGCCGACGCGAGAGCAGATCGATCTCCGGGTCGATGAGCAATCGCTGGGCCGCGCCGGCCGCGGTGGCCCGAAAGCTCGCTGGCAGCGCGTCAACCACCTTGCGCATCGCCGAAGCGAGCGCCGAGCCGAGCCCGAACGCCTGCGCGCCGCGCCGCGATCCGACGACCAGCAGGGCAAGGGCCTCGTCGTGGTTCAGTCCGGTGAGCTCGGTCTGGAAACCGGGCAGCAACGCGAAACCGCCGTGCCGGCCGCGTTCGGCGTGGACCGGGACGCCGGCCGAGGACAGCGCCTCGATGTCGCGCAGCACGGTGCGCGTGGACACCTCCAGTTCGCGGGCCAGCGCCGCCGAGGACAGCCGACCGTGCTGGCGCAGCAGCAGCACCAGCGATACCAACCGGTCGGCGCGCATACGAAAACTCTACCGAATACATGACACTGGATGTCGTGATTCATTGGGAGGCTTGCACACGTACTCCCCAATGAATCGAATGGAGCTGATGTGGCAGTGGAGCGAACGGCAGTCAACCCGGTGACGTGGTCGGTGGAGCTGGGATTCAACCAGGGTGAGGTCGTCTCCGGGCACACCAGGACTACTGCTCCGGGCAGACCGCGATGAGCGGCGACGGCAAGCCCCAGCACGGTCGAGCTCGAGGGGACCGCCGTCGGATGAACCGGTACGAGCAGCAGGCAGGTGGGTGATTTCCGGTGCACAGGATGGTGACGATCGGCGTCTACGGCTTCACGGCCGGAACCTTCGTCGAGAAGCTCACCGGGGCGGGCGTGCGGCTGCTGCTCGACCTCCGCCAGCGCCGCGGCGTTCGGGGCCCCGACTACTCCTGGGCGAACTCGGCGCGGCTCCAGCGCGAGCTCGCCGCGGCGGCCATCGGCTACCGGCACGTGAAGGAGCTGGCGCCGACGACCGAGCTGCGCCAGCTTCAGTACCGCGAGGACGACCGCAATGGCGTGGGCAAGCGCAACCGCGTCGCGCTCGCGCCCGAGTACGCCGAGGGCTACACCCGGGAGATCCTCGACCAGTTCGACCTCGGTGCGCTCGTGGCCGAGCTCCCTGGCGACTCGGCGACCGCCCTCCTGTGCGTCGAGCTCGATCCGGAGGCGTGCCACCGCTCACTCGTGGCCGCGCGGTTACGCGCCGAGCACGGCCTGCTGATCACGGACCTCCGCCCGCGTTGAGCCGCGCTACCTCGGCGGCACGCGGTCCAGGTAGCCGTTGTCCAGCAGCCACAACACCGACACGCTCGGCGGCGCACCGGGAATGAGCCTGGCGGCCAACTGGTACTGGGTGCCGCTACCGGACTGGAAGAACCACGGCGCGATCGGACCGGCGTCGACGGCGAACGGCCGCACCACCTCGTACAGGTGGTAGTTGCACTCCGCCGGCGGCATACCGACCAAATTGGACGGTGGGATCGACCGCATGGTGTACGGAATCCCTTGCGGTGCGAGGAAACTGCCGTACTCGCTGCCGTAGCGGTCGATCCGCTCCCCCACGTCGAGCGTGTCCTGCCAGACCACCGGCTCGCCGGCGTAACCGAGCACGTAGCCGTCCGCCGGCGGATACCGCCAGGTATCGGCCGCTGGGTCGTAGAACTCGTCGAGGAACGCGTCCACCGAGCGGCCACCGGTGCGGTTGTAGCCGGACAGCTGCATGGCGACCGGGCCGAGGGAGGGCAACCGCTCCGGGCCGAGCCGGCGGTCCCCGTCGAGGAGTTGGACCGAGCACTCGTGCAGTTCCGGCGGCGGCTCGGCGGCCTGGACCGCCGGTGCCACCGCCACACCGACCAGCAGGAACCCCGCGAGAACACCGCCGAACCGCCGTGACCGTCGCATGCGCACCTCCGCACCCGACGCTAGCGAGGGCCTCCGGTGTGCCGGAACGGCTCGACCCGCGGTTTCACCTGTTCGGGTTTCGCCGTGGCGCAGATGGGACATTGTCCCGCTGTGACCATGCCTTGACGGTTACTTGCTGCCATCGTACCCTGCTGGATGGGTAATCATTTACCTCCCTGCTGTATCTGTCAGAAGAATAATTCTGCGTCTGTCATGCGCACCGAGGGCACTTTCCGACGCGCGAAAAACTCCGGACGCCCGAATTCAATGTTCGGGCAGCCTTTTCGCGCGCGGGGAAAGGACACAAGCGATGACCGCGTTCACACCGGCACGGCGTCTTGCGATCGCCGTGACCGGGGTCGTAGCAGCAACCTGCCTCATCACCACTACGGCACTGGCGAACTCCCCGACCGACCAGGCGGCACCCGGCGACCACGTGCCGCTCTCCGTGGATCCCGCCGACTGCGACAGCATCCCGCCCGACCGCGACATCGCGGTGACCCAGACCGTCCACCGGATCGGTGTGGACATGGGTGCCTCGGAAAAGGCCATGCTCGCGGGCTTTGAGGCGGGCTGGGTCGAGTCCCACATGAACAACCTGCCGTGCGGCGACCAGGACTCGCTCGGTGTGTTCCAGCAGCGGCCGAGCCAGGGCTGGGGCACCCCGGAGCAGATTATGAACGTCGAGTACGCGTCGACGAAGTTCTTCGAGCAGGCGATCCACAACGACCCGCTGAACCCCGACTTCACGGCCGGCCAGCTGGCGCAGAGCGTGCAGCGCTCGTGTTGCCCGGAACGCTATGACCAGTCGGAGGGCAAGGCCCGCGAGATGCTCGGCGAAGTGCAGTTCGCCAGGCCGTAGAATTCGGCGGTCGCGAATCTTAGGCATTACCGCACGGATTCCGATACGGCCGATCGTCGGGTCCGGGTGACATTTTCCTGACACGAAATGAAGGACGTGGACATGCGTAAGTTGAGTCGGGGCGAGATACGTGCGGTGGTGGTCACCGGCGCGCTGGTAGCGGGGCTCGTCAGTGCCGGTACCGCTGTCGGGTACGCCGACGAGCAACCGGTGAACGAGGCGTTCACCGCGGCCGCCGGGGAGTTCGACGTGCCGCACGACCTGGTCGTCGCGGTGGGCTACGGCGAGACGCACCTTGACGGGCACGACGGGCAGCCGAGCCAGGACAACGGCTTCGGCGTCATGCACCTGGTCAGCAACCCGAAGCGGCACACCCTCGAGCAGGCCAGCACGCTGACCGGCGAATCGGTCACGGACCTGAAGAAGGACACGGTCGCCAACATCCGCGGTGGCGCCGCCGTGCTCCGCGCGATCGCCGACGACAGCGGCCTCGACGCCACTGCGCGTGACCGGCTCGGCGCCTGGTACCCGGTGGTCGCCCGCTACAGCGGCGCGAGCGACGAACGGGTGGCCGCGATGTACGCGGACACCGTGTTCGAGTTCCTGACCGATGGCGTCCGCGCGTCCGCACAGGGCGAGCAGGTGGCTGTCGCCGGCCAGCCGGTCCGTCCGGAGCGCGGCACCTACGCCGACGTGCAGGCCCTCGACGAGGGTGTCGGCACGAGGGACTACCCGGACTCCATCTGGAACCCGGCCAGCGACGCCAACTACGCCAGCGGCCGGAGCCAGGACATCCGCGCGGTGGTCATCCACGTGACCCAGGGCTCCTACGCCGGGACGATCAGCTGGTTCCAGAACCCGGACGCGCAGGTGAGCGCGCACTACGTGGTCCGGTCCGAGGACGGCGAGATCACCCACATGGTCAACGACGCGGACACGGCGTGGCACGCCCGCGATGGCAACGCGTACTCGATCGGCATCGAGCACGAGGGCTTCGTCGACGACCCGTCCTGGTTCACCGACGCCATGTACCGCTCGTCGGCGGCGCTGACGAAGTGGCTGTGCGACACCTACGGCATCCCGAAGAACCGCGAGTCGATCGTCGGCCACAGCGAGGTCCCCGGCAACGACCACACCGACCCCGGCCCGAACTGGGACTGGGACCTCTACATGAGCTACGTCAACGCCTGACCGCCAAGTGCCATGAAGGCTCCCTTCAAGACGTCTACCGTCTTGAAGGGAGCCTTCATGGCACTTCAGCTCACCGCGTCGCGAACTCCGTTGTACAGGCCCATCACCGCACCGCCGACCGGCACGAAGGCGATCAGCACCAGGTACTCCAGCCAGTCCAGCCAGCGAGCGCGGAACGGCGAGTGCACGTTGCGCACCACCCGGCTCGCGTAGAACAGGCACAGCGCCGCCGACAGCGCGAGCAGGCCGGCGGCCACCAGCAGGCCCGTCGGGCTCAGCGCCGCGCCGAGCCGGATACCGAGACCGGTCAGCACCACCAGCCCCACGATCACCGGCATGACGCGCTGCAGGGCACCGGCGTAGGAGCGGGACCGCAGGATCCACGACAGGCCAACGAGTCCGATGAGGACGAACAGCCACAGTGACGACGGCTCGCCGAACAGCACGACACAGCAGCCGATGGCGATCGCGCCGAGCGCGCTCACCAGTCCGGTGAGGATCTCCGCCGCCATGGACGTCACGCCGAGCACCTCGGAGCCCAGCGCCGGCTGCTCGTCCTCGCGGAAGGACTCCATGTCGGCAGGCACGTGCGGCAGCGGCAGCCGGGCCAGCCGCAGTGACACCATCGGCGCCATCGCGGTCAGCGCGGTCACGAGCACCACGGCCACGATGACCGCGCTGCGTGGCGTGACGTCGAACAGCAGCACCACGGAGGTGATCAGCGCACCACCGGCCGCCGCCACCGCGGCAGCCGCGAACCACGCGAGCCGATGCACCGCGATCGTCGCGGCGACCGCGCCGTAGAGAGCGACCGCGCCGAACCCGATCGCCAGCGCGTCCACCTTTGGCGGCCACACCTCGTGCGGTGGCAACGCACTCGTGCCCGCGAAGAAGGCGACCACCATCCCGGCGCCGACGCACGCACTCGCCGCGCCGGGATCGCCGACAGCCCTGGCCAACGCCGCGCCGACGACCAGCAGGCCGACCGCGAGCACGCCGGTACCGATGGCCGCCTGGAACGTGCCGGACAGCGCGGCGATCACCAGCAGCGCGGCACCGATGAACAGCCCGACCGCCGCCAAGACGCCGAGCCGGCGCCCGACCCTCGGCCGCCACGCGCCCCGACGGCTCTGCGCCGCACTGGCGATCGCGTCGACCACGTCGTCGAACAGCAGCGGCGGCTCGTACTTCGGTCGCGGCCGAAGGTTGAGGATCTCGCCGTCCCGCAGGGAGGCCGCGGACACCGTGAGCCCCGGCGACAGCGGCGGCTCGCCGACGCGGGACAGCACCCATCCGGTGCTGTCCGGCGACGGCTGCGTCGGTGCGCCCACCATGCGCACCAGCTGTGGCACCAACTCCGCCATCGTGCATTCCAGCGGCAGCCCGACGTCCATCCTGGCCCTCGGGGCGACCACGGTGACCCGGCGCGGTGTCGACATGGCGTCAGGCCGGCATCTGCGGCACGCCGTCCAGCAGCGGCGCGAACTTGGCGCTCGTCGCCGCCGCCAACTTGCCGAGCCCGTCGTTGACCGCCTCCGCGATGATCGCGCCAAGGTCGTGCGCGTCGTAGCGCTTCGGCAGCTCGGGGTCGATCGAGATCTCGGCGACCTTGCCGGTGCCGCGCACCGTCACCGCCACCTCGTTGCCCCGCGAGTAGCCCTTGACGACCAGCGCGTCGATGCTCCGCTGCAGCTGCGCGACCTCCTGCTGCTGCTGGCGCAGCTGCGCCATCAACGTCTCGGAGTCCGGAACGCTCACCTCAGTCATGCCCTACCGACCCTTGCCCTCGTCCTACCGCGACGTCGTCGCGTTCTGCTGGCTGTACAGCTGGCTGAAGGTGCTGCTCAGCTGCTTCTCGATCTGCTGCGAGCTCTGCTGCTTCTGCGTCATCAGCTGGATGGCCTTCATGACGGCCTGGGCGATGGCCGCGGCGATCAGCGCACCGGCGTTCGGGCTGCCCATGGCCGCCTGGATCATCGCCTGCATGATCTGCATGATCATCTGCTTGATCTGCTCGAAGTCCTGCTTCTCCTGCTCCATGTTCTGCTTGGCGCCGGTCAGCGCCTCCGCGGAGGAGTTGAGTCGCTGCGCCTCCTGCTGCAGGTTCTGCTTGAGGACGTTGATCAGCTCTTGGATGAGCTTGTCAGTGGTGTCCTTGGCGGCGTCGTAGGCCGCGCCGTTCCAGCCCTGGCCCAGGTTGATCACGATCTGCTTGGTGTCGTTCGCCGCGGCGTCCACGTCGTTCGCGCACTGGGTGCACTCCTGTGCCTTCGCGCGCAACTCCGACGGACTGCCGGTGACCCGCTCGATCGCCGCCTCGAGCAACTGGGCGGTGGAGTTGAAGATCCCGTCCGGACCGCTCATCGTTCAAACCTCCGTCAACTCGCGTTTACTGGTATGAGAATCCGAGCGACCGCCCGGCGACTTCGTCCGCGTCGTTCCACAGTGCGGTGAACCGATCGCCACCCAAGCCGGAGAGCGCCTCGGCGAACTGGTTCATCATCTGGACCAGCTGGAAGCCCATCATCACGGCCATCAGCTGGGCCAGCGGCCGGGAGAACGGGTTCACCATGAGCCGGCTGATGATCCGCTCGGCGACCGTCGCCTGCTGGACGTAGTACTGCTGCGCGGCGTCGAGCAGCTGCGCGATCATGCGCAGGCTCTTCGCCTCCTCCTCGGCCTTCTCCGCCCGCTGGGTCAGCTCGCCGAGCAGGCCGTCGATCAGCGTCCGGCCGGAGTCGGCCGCCGAACCGGCCCAGTTGCCGAGACCGAAGACGCCTTGCAGCGCGCCCTGGCACTCCTCGACCAGTTCACGCAGTTCCGTGGCCTTGCCCTCGAGTTGGCCGGCGCGGTCGTCGATTTCCTTCGGCTTGCTGTCGGCCACCGAACCGAGCACGTTCGCGACGAACGTGGCCAGCCCGAGGTAGAGCGGGGTATGCGGAATCGGCATCTCGAGAGTCATGAGAGCTCACTCCCGAACACGCTGATCGCGTCCGCGGTCGCCCGGTCCCGCACCTGGTACATGTCAGCGACCGCCGCGGTCATCCCGCCGGCGTCGCGCAGTCGGTTGATCACCGCGTCCAGTGCCGCGATCTTCCGCTCGTGCATGCCCGCGTAGGTCATCGCGACCGACTCCCCGATCCCGCCGAACGAGCCGGTGGGGACGGCGAGCGAGTCCACCTCGCGGACCAGGTCATAGGCCCGGGACAGCCGCTCCTCGAGGTCGGCGGAGGCCGCGCGCAACAGGTCGGTGTTGACCGAGTATCCGGACATCTCACTCCCTTCACGCCGGCTCCTTCAGGTACTGCAGCAGCGTATGTAGCGCGACCTCGGTCAGCGGACGGCAAAAGTACCCACCTGGGCGAGGGCACATCTGCCGAGAATGGGCGGATGACCGCGTCCGCGATCCGTCCGCGCCGGGTTCCGGGGCCTGAGATGCCCTCCGGTGAGCTGATGCTGCAATCCCCGCCGGTGACCGCGAAGGGCAGCGGCGCCCAGGGCATGATGCAGATGCTGTTCATGATCCCGATGATGCTGGGCATGGGCGGCATGTCGTTCGTCTACATAGGACGTTCCGGCGGGGTGATGACCTATCTGTTCGGTGGGTTGTTCCTCGTCGTGATGATCGGCATGGTCGTGATGATGCTCGCCGGCGGGCGGCACGCGTCCAAGATGAAGATCAACGAGGAGCGGCGCGACTACCAGCGCTACCTCGCCGGGCTCCGCAAGCACGTGCACGACGTCGCCGCCGCGCAGCGCGCCGCGCTCGACTTCGACCAGTTCGAGCCGGGCGACCTGTGGACGTTCATCCACAGTGTCCGGTTGTGGGAGCGGCGCCGGTCGGACCCGGACTTCGGGCAGGTGCGAGTCGGCGTCGGCCCGCAGCGGCTGGCCACCCCGCTGCGGATGCCACAGACCGCGCCGCTCGAGGACCTCGACCCGGTGTCCTCCACGGCGCTGCGCCACTTCATCCGGGCCTATTCGACGGTGCCCGACCTGCCGGTGGCGATCTCGCTGCGGGCGTTCGCGAGGGTCGAGGTCAGCGGGACGCGGGAGGCAGCGCTCGACCAGGTGCGCGCGATGCTCGTGCAGGCCGTGGTGTTCCATGCACCCGGCGACCTGCTCGTCGGCCTGTGCCTGGCGGCCGACCGGCGAGAGGAATGGGAGTGGGCGAAGTGGCTGCCGCACGCCCAGTCCGCCACCGACACCGACGCGGTCGGCCCGGTACGGCACCTGTCCGGCGACCTCGACGAGCTGGCCGAGATGTTCGGCGCGGATCTCGGCGAGCGGCCGGCGTTCACCCGGCAGGGCGGGATGGGCTTCGACCAGCCGCACTTGGTGATCGTGGTCGACGGCGGGCGCACCAACGGCGCGAGCCGTATCCCGCACGACACCGGGCTGCACGGCGTGACGGTGATCGAGGTGTCCGACACCCCGCCGTCGAGCGTGCGGCCGCACGAGCTGGCCCTGCACCTGGCCGGCGACCGGCTCGGCATGCTCGTCGAGAACGGCCAGGATGCGGGTTTCGCCTACCTCGGCGCGCCCGACCTGGTCGACCAGCACGCGGCCGTCGCGCTGGCCCGCGGGCTGGCGCCGTTCCACCGCGCCGGGGTGGTCACCGCGGAGAGCCCGCTGTCGAGCACGTTCGGCCTGGCACTGCTGCTGGGCCTCGGCGACCCGCGCGACACCGACCCGGCGGTCACCTGGCGACCCCGGACCCCGAGGGAACGGCTGCGCACGCCGCTCGGCCTCGACCCGCAGGGCCAGCCGGTCGAGCTGGACCTCAAGGAGTCCGCAGAGGGCGGCATGGGCCCGCACGGGCTGGCGATCGGCGCGACCGGCTCCGGCAAGAGCGAACTGCTGCGCACGCTCGTGTGCGGGCTGGTGGTCACCCACTCGTCGGAGACGATCAACCTGGCGCTCATCGACTTCAAGGGCGGGGCCACCTTCGCCGGAATGACCGACCTGCCGCACACCTGCGCGGTGATCACCAACCTGTCCGAGGACCTCTCGCTCGTCGACCGGATGGCCGACGCGATCAACGGCGAGCTGGTCCGCCGTCAGGAACTGCTCCGCTCGGCCGGGAACTTCGCGTCGGTGCGCGACTATGAGCGGGCCAGGGAGACCGGCGCCGACCTGGAACCCATGCCGTCGCTGCTGGTGATCATCGACGAGTTCAGCGAGCTGCTGACCAGCCGTCCGGAGTTCATCGACCTGTTCGTGCAGATCGGCCGGCTCGGCCGCAGCCTCGCCGTGCACCTGCTGCTCGCCTCGCAGCGACTCGAGGAGGGCCGGCTGCGCGGGCTGGAGGCGCACCTGTCCTACCGAATCGGCCTGCGCACCTTCTCCGCGTCGGAGAGCCGCACGGTGCTCGGCGTACCGGACGCCTACCACCTGCCAGGGGTGCCCGGCTCGGCGTACCTGAAGACCGACACGGACACGTTGCGCCGACTGAAGACCGCCTACGTCTCCGGAGAGCTGCCGCCACGGTCGAACGGGCCGGGACCGCAGGCGGCACCGGGCCGGCAGGTGCTGCCGTTCACGCTCACCACGGTCGACGACCCCAACCCGCCACCGCCCGCGCCGGCGAAGCCCGAGCTGACGGCGCCGACCGGCACCGGCGAGACGATCATGAGCGCGATGCTGGACCGACTGCTCGGCAAGGGCCCGCCGGCGCACCAGATCTGGCTGCCGCCACTCGACGAGCCGCCGACGCTCGACCAGCTCCTGCCAGCGCTTTCCGTCGACCCGCAACGCGGACTGTGCCCGAAAGGCTGGCCGGGCAACGGAAAGCTCCGCGTCCCGGCGGCCATCGTTGACAAGCCGTTCGAGCAGAAGCGCGACGAGCTGTGGTTCGACCTGACCGGCGCCGGCGGACACGTGATGCTGATCGGCTCGCCGCAGAGCGGGAAGAGCACGTTCCTGCGCGGCATGGTGGCCTCCCTCGCGATCACCCACACGCCGGCCGAGGTGCAGTTCTTCCTGCTGGACATGGGCGGCGGCGCGCTCGGCGCGGTTGCCCCGCTCCCCCACGTCTCCGGCTACGCGGTACGCCGGGACGCGGAACGCTGCCGGCGCGTCGTCGCCGAGGTGGCCACCCTGCTCGCCCAGCGCGAGCAGCTGTTCGCCGAGCACGGCATCGATTCGATCGCCACCTACCGCCAGCAGCACGCCAAGTTCGCCGCGCTGGACCCGGACGGCCGCGAGTTCGGCGACGTGTTCCTGGTGATCGACGACTGGGCCACGGTCCGTGCCGAGTACGAGTTCCTGGAAGCCAAGATCACCACGATCGCCACCCGCGGGCTCGGCTTCGGCATCCACGTGATCATGTCCACGACGTGGTGGCTGAACACGCCGACCCCGTTGCGCGACAGCATGGGCACGAAGATCGAGCTGCGCCTCGGCGACCCGTCGGACTCGATGATCGACCGCCGGGTGGCGATGAACGTGCCGAAGGGCAAGCCGGGCCGCGGTGTCACCACCGACAAGCTGCACATGCTCGGCGTGCTGCCCAGGGTCGACGGCGACTGCCAGGTGGACACCCTGCAGGCCGGTACGGCGGACCTGGTGCGGCGGGTCACCGACGCGTGGCCGGGCAAGGCCGCGCCGCCGATGCGGCTGCTGCCAAGGGAAGTGAGCCAGGAATCGATGGCCGGCGCATGGGACCGGCCGGGCCGCGCGATCCCGCTCGGGCTGGCCGAGTCCGACCTGCAGCCGGTGTACGTGGACTTCGCGACGGAGCCGCACTTCCTCGCCTTCGCCGACGTGGAGTGCGGCAAGTCCGCGCTGCTGCGCAGCATCGCCGAGGGCATCACCCGGCGCTACACCCCGGCGGAGGCCCGCATCATCCTCGTCGACTACCGCCGCGGCCTGCTCGGCGCGGTGGAGGGCGAGCACCTGCTCGGCTACGCGGGCGCCGAGCCGGTGCTGGAGGATTTCGTCACCCAGGTCGCCACCGCCATGCGCGACCGGCTGCCCGGCCCGGACGTGACGCCGGATCAGCTGCGCCGGCGCGACTGGTGGACGGGCCGGGAGCTGTTCCTGCTCATCGACGACTACGAGATGGTGGCCTCCCCAGGCAAGTTGGTGCACCCGCTGGCGCCGCTGCTCGACTATCTGCCGCACGCCAGGGACATCGGGCTGCACCTGGTGATCACCCGGGGCAGCGGCGGGGCGTCCCGCGCCGCGTTCGATCCGGTGATCCAACGCATTCGCGAGCTCGGCACCCCTGGCATGGTCATGTCCGGCGACCGCGACGAGGGCGCCCTGCTCGGCGACGTCCGTCCAAGCACCCAACCCCCCGGCCGCGGCACGCTGGTCCGCCGTCGCGCCGGCAACCAACTGGTCCAGGTCACCTGGACCCCGCCGAAAGAATGACGCTGTGGGCAAAAGTGCCGTCAGAGCACTGGGCAGTTGTGCCGTTTGGCAGGCAATTGCCCACCCATAGTGTTGGTCACGGAAGGAGGGCATAACACTATGGCACCTCAGGGAATTCTTGTTGATCAGGGCGTCATGGCGAAGGCCGCCAAGGACTTCGACGACACGTCGGTACGCATCCAGGACATGATGGCCAAGCTGAACTCCGAAGTGGACGGCCTGGTCGGGGTTACGCAGAACTTCAACGGCGCGGCCCGGCTCTCGTTCGACCAGAACAAGATGCTGCTGAACGACCGCATCCAGAAGGCGCGGCTCGAGCTGAACGTCATCGCGCAGAAGTTCAACGAGGTCATGACGCAGCACTCCGAGTTCTCCCGCCAGCAGGGTCTGAAGTTCACCCAGACCGCGCAGGGCGCAGCGGGCGGCAGCGTCGTCTCCGGCCTCAACGGCTGAGAAGTCACCATCACCAGAAGGGAGTGAACTGACATGTACGCACAGGGAGCGGCAAGCGCCGGCACCGTCGCCATGAACTACGGCGCGGTCGACAACGCCGGTGGCACGCTGGTGAAGTACTCCGGCGCGATCGGCGTCTCGTTGAGCGATCTCGACTCCGCGCTCGGCCCGATCCGCGAGACCTGGTATGCCTCGGGCTCGCAGTCCGGTGTGGACGCTCAGGCGGCGGAGACCAAGCTCCGTGGTCTGCTGAACGAGATGACCCAGATCATCAACAACCTGGGTGGTCTGCTCAGCCAGTCCGCAATGGACGGCGCGGCGCTTGACGGCCACCTGGCCTCGAAGTTCCAGGGGCACGGCGCCACTCCGGCGGGCTCTGGGCTCGCCTGAGTTCGTCAAACGGGTAGGTGGTTCATGGGGTGGGTGAGCGCGCGCTGACCCACCCCACCCAACACGCCGGAAGGGGTGGCCATGTCGGCCAGCGAGGGATTCACCGTCAACCTCGAGTCGCTGACAGCCTTCTCGGAGGAACTCCGCACCCAGCTGAGCGGGATGTCCCAACCGCTGGGGCACCTGAACACGCTGACCGGCGGGGACATCCTTCTCGGGAAGTTCCCCGAGGCGGACTCCTTATGGCAGAACCACGACACCGCCGTCGAGCAGATGTCGGCACTCGTCGGGCAGGCACGGGACGCGATCGACTTCGCAGAAGAGATCACCAAGTCCGTGCACGCCTCGTACGAGCACTTCGACGACGGCGTCAACGCCGCGATCAACCAGGTCGGCGGCGTCGTTCAGACGGTCGGTTCGGTGGTGGGTGACACCGTCGGCTCGATCACGGACACGGTCGGCGACACCGTGGCGTCGACAACCGGGATTGTGGCGCCGATCGTGTCCGGAGCCACCTCGGCGGTGGGTTCCGTGGTGTCCGGAGTGGACGATGTCATCGTCGGCATCGTCGACGCCCTCACCGGTGGCGGCGACTCCGGGGCAGCCGGTGACGCGCCGGCTGTGGCCCCGGCCGGCGCGTCACCGGATGCCCTGGCGGATACCGGTCTGACCGACGAGCGGAAGGCGTGAGCCGGATGTACGTCGATAACACCGCCAGGACACCGTTCGACAAGTACAGCCACCCGCAGCTGTGGGACATGCTGCAGGCCGGTGAGGAGAAGAGCGCGCGTAAGGCAGCTGACGACTGGGACGCCGTCGGTGGCCGGCTGCACGAGCAGGCCTCCAACCTCGAAGCCAAGCTCGCGCAGTTCAAGCAGCACTGGCGCGGCGGCGCCGCGGAGCAGTACCAGGTGATGGTCGGTGACCTCTCCACCGGCCTGCGCAAGATCGGTGACGTGGCGTTCCGGATGCGCGACCTGACTCACGACGCGGCCGACGCGTTGGTGACGGCCAAGAAGGAGATGCCGCCCCCGGTGCCGGTGCCCGACCTGTCGGCGACGACGTTGCGGATGGCCACGACGCCGCTCGAGGTCAGCCCGTTCATGGCGCCGACCAAGGCGATGGACATGCAGCAGCAGCAACAGGACGCGGTGTACGCGCTGCAGCAGCACCAGCAGGCGGCGGCGGCCTCCGACGCGGCACACGCGAAGGCGGTCGCGGTGATGAACGAACTTGCCGGGCACTACCAGGTGGCGGACCAGCAGATCCCCCGTACGCCAGCCGGCGGGACCGCCCCTGGTGTGCCCGGCGCCCAGAGCACCGATCCCGGCCAGCTGCCGCTGGTTCCACTGCCGCCCGACCAGCTCAACCAGCCGAGCGGCAAGCCGGTGTTCGGCAACATGTTCACCGCCGGTCTCGGCGCGGCCGCGGCGGCGAGCGTCGGGCGGCTCGGCATCCCGCTGCTGCCGAAGGTGCCGCCGTGGGCCAGTGACAAGAAGAAGGACGAGAAGGCGCCGCCCGCACCCAAGTCGGGCATGGGCGGCGGCGGCCTCAAGGGCATCGGTGGTGGCGGGTCGGTCGGTGGCGGCTCGCCACCACCGACTCCACAGGCCGGTGTGGTGGGCGGCGCCGGCGCCGTGGGTGGCGCGGCCGCGGCGCTGCGCGGTGTTGCCGGTGTGGCCGGCGCGGCCTCCGGCATGGGCGGCGGTATGCCGATGATGCCGATGATGCCGATGACGCCGGGCGCCGGCGACATGGCCGGCGCCCGCCGGATCCCGCCGTGGCTCATGGAGACCGAGGAGGTCTGGGGCCAGTCGTCGACGATCACGCCGTCGGTGGTCGGCGAGGACCCGCCGGAGCCGAATCCGCCGTCAGAGTACCGATTCTGAGTCTCGAAGGGATGAACCATGCCTGCGCTGACCGACCAGCAGATCGCCGAATTCGCTGCTGCCGCCGGGTTCACCGGGAATGATCTGGATACGGCCGTCGCGGTCGCGCTTGCGGAGTCGAGTGGCAACTCCGACTCGGTCGGCGACGTGAGCCTGCAGACCGACGTCTTCGGTCCGTCGGTCGGCCTGTGGCAGATCCGTTCGGTCAACCCCGGTCACGGCAACGCTTTCGACCAGGCGCACCGCAACCAGCAGGCGAACATGGACCCGGCGACCAACGCGGCGAACGCGCACGCGATCCAGCAGCAATCCGGCTGGGACCAGTGGTCGACCTACACCAGCGGCGCCTACCGCCAGTACCTCGAGCGGGCGCGGGCGGCCGGCCAGACCGGCACGACCCCGGCGCCGGCGCCGACCCCGCAGCAGCCCGCGCCGAACCCGGCGCAGCGACCAGCCGGGCAGAGCAGCAACTCGCAGGGTTTCCTCGGCGAGCTGGAGAAGCTGATCGAGTCGGTCGGCAAGCTGCTCAATCCCGCGCAGACGCTGAACAAGGCGTCCCAGGGCGCGTCGAGAGCCGCGGCGAACAGTGCCGCGTTCGGCAAGGTGGCCGGCTCGAACGCGGCGCACCAGAAGCACACGAGCAACACGCGGTGCTACAGCGAGCACGCCAGCCGAGGCAGTGAGCGGGTGCGGGTGCAGAGCGACGACATCCGCAGCACGGCCAACGACTACGACGCCTTCTCCCAGCAGGGCGCGCGGACCATCGACCAGACCACCCGCGGGGTGCGCGAGGACATGATCGCTCCGCCGCTGCCGCCGAACGTCGCCTAACGCCCTTCAGCCACAAGGAGTCCGGCCATGTACCACCCCTCGTCGTCCGCGGGTCAAGGGTTCCATGCCGAGAACGCGGCGCTGCTGTCGGCAGCCGACCAGCACATGCCCCAGCAGGTGTCCGCGCTGGACGGCATCCAGCAGACACTGGGTGGCCGGCAGGTGCCGGGCACCGCGTTCGCGAACGTCGCCGGCTCGCCGGCCGCGACCTCCGGGCACCAGAGCAACATCTCCGACGGCGTCCGGCGGCTCCTGGACGCGATGGGCCGGCTGCGGGACGTGATCGGCGGAGTGCGCGAGTCCAACGACGGGTACCGGCAGTTCGACCAGAACAACGCCGGCCGGATCAACGAGCAGGGCGAACGGGTGCAGTTGGCCCAGGCGCAGGCGGACGGTCCGGTGTCGCAGAACGGCTGGCCGGTGAACCCGGCGCGCGGCTCCCGCACCGTGGCGGGCACGAACGTGCGGCTGAACGTGGCCGACGGCCCGGCGGGCGACGTGCTGATGCACGTGGCCGCGCAGGTGCACAACCGGGTGGAGAACATCGAGCTGGACCACCCCACGGAGAACGTCAACGACGACTGGGGCTACGCCGAGCGCAATGTCCGCGGCAGCAGCGCCATCTCCAACCACGCCAGCGCGACGGCGATCGACCTGAACGCCGGCCGGCACGTGCTCGGCGAGCGCGGCACGTTCACCCCGGCCCAGGTCACCGAGATCCACTCGATTCTCGGCGAGGTCGACGGCGTGGTGCGCTGGGGCGGCGACTACACCGGTCGCCTCGACGAGATGCATTTCGAGATCAACGCGACGCCGGAAGCGGTCGCCAGGGTCGCGGAGCGCCTGCGCAACGCGGCGGCCGGCCAGCAGTAGCCGATGGGCTCCGCCAGCAGCAGCGGGTTCGAGGTCAGACCCGAACTGCTCACCGCGGCCGCGACCCGCACGCTGCCGCCGCAGGTCTCCGCGTTGGAGGGCGTCGCAAGGACGCTCACCGCGCGGAGCCTGCCGGCGGAGGCGTACGGCCGGGTGGTGGCGTCGGGCACCGCGCTGTCCGGTCATCAGCGTGCCGTCGCCGACGCCGAGCGCCAGCTCGCGGAGTCCACCGAGCAGCTCACCACGATGATCGCCGGGCTGAAGCTCACGTCGCAGGCCATCCAGCGCTTCGACGCCAACAACGCCGCCCAGATCCGGGCCACGACGCAGAAACCGACGCCGGCCGAGATCCTGTCGCAGTACCAGACCGGCGACGACCCGAACGGGATGAAGCGCTACCCCGAGTCTTCGTGGGACACCCTCCAGTAACTGCTCGCTGACCCACCTGCGCCGACCGCGCGTCCAAGGAAGCGCGTTCTCGCTCCAGCGATTTCAGGTAGTCCAACACTCCACATCGGACATGGACTCGATCGGAAGAATTCCTCGCACTTGAATCCCGTGTGAATCAGCTTTCCGTCAAGCGGTTCGGGGCCCAGAGGTGGGCGGCGTCGCCGGTGGCTACTCGGCTTCGATAGATGTTGATCTTGTGGTCGATGGCCTGCAGGCTCTGCTGTAGGTCTTCGATCTTCGCGGCCAGGTCGGCGGTGGGTCTCCATGAGCGCCAGGCGCTCCTGCTCGTTGCCCCGTCCGGCGGCCACCAGCTCGGCGTAGTGGCGGATGGCCCTGATGGGCATGCCGGTGGCGCGCAGGCGTGTGCAGATATCTATCCAGTCGAGATCGAGTTGGTGATACCGGCGCCGGCCGCTGTGGTTGCGGTCGATGGGAGTGACGACGAGGCCGGCACGCTCGTAGTAGCGAATGGTGTGCGCGCTGACGCCGGTCCGTCGGGCGGCCTCGGCGATGGTCACGCCCGCGGCGGGCAGTGCGTTGACTTCGAGCACGCTCTAAATCCTAGTCTCGATCACGGCTACCGACCGTGCCGACCAAGAGGACCCCCGCATGCCAGAACTCTCCCGCCGCCGCCGGCAGCTGGTGCTCGCGATCTGCTGCGCCAGTATCACCGTCGTGGTGATGGACATCTCCGTCGTCAACGTCGCCCTCCCGGCGATGCGCACGGATCTGCACACCACCGTTGCCGGTCTACAGTGGACTGTCGACGCGTACACCCTGGTACTGGCGGGTTTCCTGGTACTCGCCGGCTCCACGGCCGACCGGGTCGGCCGCCGGCGCAGTTTCCAGGTCGGCCTGCTCGCGTTCGGCGTCGGCTCGGCGCTGTGTGCCCTCGCGCCAGGACCCGGCTGGCTGATCGCGGCGCGTGCGGTGCAGGCGGTCGGCGGCACGATGCTCAACCCGGTGGCCATGGCCATCGTCGTCACGACATTCCCGGACCGGGTCGAGCGGGCGCGGGCTATCGGCGTGTTCGGCTCCGTCTCCGGCCTGGCACTGGGGTTGGGGCCGATTCTCGGCGGCGCGCTGGTCGACGGTCTCGGCTGGCGCTCGATCTTCTGGGTCAACGTGCCCATCGTGGCGGCCGCGGCGATCTGTGCCGGGCTGTTCGTGCCGGAGTCCCGCGCCACCAGGGCGCGCCGGTTCGATCCGGTCGGCCAGGTGCTGGTGGTACTGGTGCTGGGCAGCCTCGTCTACGCGATCATCGAGTCCGGCCGGCTCGGCTGGACGTCGCCGGTCATCCTCGGTCTGCTGACCGTCGCTGGGTTGGGAGTGCTGGGGATCCTCGGCTACGAACGGCGCCGGCGTGACCCGCTGCTGGAACTGCGGCTGTTCCGCAGCGTGCCGTTCAGCTCGGCGATCGTCATGGCGCTGTGCGCCCTGTGCGGGTTCGGCGCGTTCCTGTTCGTGACGGCCCTCTACCTGCAGGAGGTACGCGGGCTGTCGGCGCTCACCGCCGGGCTGTCCCTGCTGCCGGTCGGGGTGCTCATCGTGGTGCTGTCGCCGGTCGCCGGCCGGCTGGTCGGCACGAGCGGACCGCGGCTGCCGCTGGCGGTCGCCGGCTCCGCACTGGCGCTGGGCGGCGCGGCGTCGCTCCTGCTCGGACCGACCGCCCCGCTGCCGGCGCTGCTGGCCGTCTTCCTCCTGTTCGGCGTCGCCCTCGGCACGGTCAACCCGCCGGTCACCAACACGGCCGTCGCCGGCATGCCGCCGTCCATGGCCGGCGTCGCCGCGTCGCTGGCGTCCGTCGGCCGGCAGACCGGCACCTCCCTCGGCGTCGCGATCTCCGGTGCGGTGGTGGCGCCGGCGCTCCCCAACGGCGTGGTCGCGTTCAACCACGCCGAACGTGGCGTGTGGTGGCTGATCCTCGGTCTCGGCCTCGCCATCCTGGCCCTCGGCCTGCTCAGCACCGGTCGATGGGCGGCGGGCACTGCCACGCGCGCGGCCGCCCTCTTCGACGACGTCGACGCCGGCGGCGCGCGGATCCCGGTACGTCCCGCCGGTTGACACTACGACTGGGCGTCTCCCGTTCGTTACGGTGAGTCCGACACCGGTCAGCGTCGACTGGAGCGAGATGACGAGCGGAGCCAGCAGCCTCGTGCGCACGAGTTCCCCGGTGCTCGTCGGCCGGGGCCGAGAGCTGTCGGCGATGCTCACGACGATCACCCGCCAGTCGACGGTCGTGCTGATCGAGGGCGAGGCCGGGGTCGGCAAGACCCGCCTGGTGCGCGAGCTGGTCGCCAATCCCCGGCTGGCGGGGCTGCACGCGATGGTCGGGCACTGCCAGCCGCTGCGCGAACCGTTCCCGTTCGGCGCGGTGATCGAGGCGCTGCGCTCCCTCGCGACGCTCCCGCCGCCCGAGGTCAGCCCGGTGGCCGGCGCACTGCGCCCACTGCTGCCCGAACTCGGCGACCTGCTGCCGCCACCACCGAGTCCCATCGGGGATCCGCGCGCCGAGCGGCATCGGATGCTGCGCGCCACCAGGGAGGTGCTCGGCGCGATCGGCCCGGCACTGCTCGTCGTCGAGGACCTGCACTGGGCCGACGACAGCACCCGGCAGATGCTGCGGTTCCTAATGAGCGACCCGCCGCCGAACCTGTCCGTCGTGGTCACCTACCGGCGGGAGGACCTGGCCGGAACCGTGCCGCTCGGCGCCGCGTACCGGCCGCCGGACCGGGTCGCGAGCGTGCTGCTGCAGCTCCAGCCGCTCACCGTCGACGAGGTCCGCACGCTCACCGCGGCTCTGCTCGACGAGACGTCGGTCAGCACCGAGTTCGCGGCGCGGCTGCACGAGCGCACCGCGGGAATCCCGTTCGTGGTCGAGGAACTGCTGCGCACGTCGGCCGGAACCGAACCGCTCGACGACGCCGAGGTGCCGGTGCTGCTGCGGGACGCGATGGCCGACCAGCTCGCCGCGCTGCCCGAGACGGCGCGCCGTCTCGGGCACGCCGCGGCCGTGCTCGGCGTGCCCTCGCGGATCGAGCAGCTGAGCGCCGTGGCGGGCGTCGCGGCCGCGGCGGCCCCGGACGCGCTCGGCAGGGCGGCCGGCGGCGGCGTGCTGTTCGAGACGGCGCCGGCCCGCTACGGGTTCCGCCACGACCTGGCCAGGCAGGCGGTGTACGACACACTCGGCGGTCCCGCCCGCCAGCAGTTGCACGTCGCCGCGATCGAGTCGTTGCGGCGCCTCGAGCCACCACCGCTCGTTCGGCTCGCCGAGCACTGCCGACTCGCCGGTCGGACCGCGGACTGGGTCCGCTACGGCGAGCAGGCCGCCGACCTGGCCACCGAGGTCGGCGACCCGGCGGCCGCGACCGGGCTGCTGCGCCGGCTGCTCGCCGAACCGGAGCTGCCCGGCCCCGACGTCGACCGGCTCGCGATCAAGCTGGGCTCCGTGGCCTACAGCGGGCTCGACCAACACGACCCCGTGTCCGCATTGGACCGTTTGCTGAACGACCACCGGATCGCCACCGGGGTGCGCGGCGAGGTCCGGCTGCTGCTCGGCCTGTTGCTGGTACGCCAGGAGGGCAGCGTGTCCGCCGGCCGGGCGGCGATCCAGCAGGCGATCACCGAGCTCGCCGACCGACCGGACCTCGCGGCGAAGGGTGCCGCCCTGCTCGGCCTGCCGTTCCTCGGCGCGGGCGCGGTCGCCGAGCAGCAGCAGTGGCTGGCCGTCGCCGAGGCGCACCTGCACCGCACCACCGATCCCGAGCTGCGGATCCTGTTGCGGGCCAACCTGCTCGGCTCCCGGCTGCACACCGGTGACCCCACCGTGCTGGCCGAGTTGGACACGCTGCCGGCGGCCGCGGACAGTGCCGGCGAGCGGCGCCAGCTCGCCAGGGCGCGGGTGAACCTCGCCGACGCGTGCACCGCCGTCGGCCACTTCCACCAGGCGCGGGAGCTGCTGGGCGCGGCGCTGCGGCTGGCCGGGCCGGCGGGCAGCCCGTTCGTCGCCACCATCGCGCAGTCGACCCAGGTGCGGCTCGGTTGGTACACCGGCGACTGGTCCGGCCTCGCCGGCGAGGCGACCCGGCTGCTCGCCGACCATCGGGACCTGCTGCCGGTGGCCAGCGAACTGGCGCTGGTGCTCGGGCTGCTCGCGGTGTCCCGCGGCGAGTGGCCGACCGCCGAGGCGCACTTCGCGGACACCGGGGTGGCCGCCCCGGACGACGCGATCATCCCGGTGGTCATCGGCGGCTATGCCGGGCTGGCCTGGCTGTGGCTGTCCCAGGACGAGCCGGCCCGCGCCGCCGAGCAGGTGGCGCACGGCATGACCATGGTGCGGCGCAAGGGAGTCTGGACCTGGACGGCGGACCTGGTGCCGATCGCGGTACGCACGCTGCTCGCGTCCGGCGAGCCGGCGGCGGCACGTGCGTTCGTCGACGAGGTGACCGCTGGGGTCGCCGGCCGCGACACCCCGCTGGTGCACGCCGCGCTGCTGGCCGGCCGGGGCTACCTCGCCGAGCACGCGGGTGACGTGGCAGCGGCCGTCGAGCGGTTCCGCGCCGCGCAGGCCGCCTACGAACGGCTGCCGGCGCCCTACCTGGCCGCGCTGGTCGCCGAGGCCGCGGCACGGCACGGCCGCACCGCAGCGGATCCGGCGCCAGCGACGGCGGAGCTGTGCGCGCTCGCCGACGAGCACGACCGCCGCGGCGCGACCAGGGACGCCGCGCGCTGCCGGCACGAGCTGCGCAGCCGAGGTGGCAGTACTCCGTCCCGCCGCGGTCGGCGGGGCTACGGCGACGCGCTGTCGCCGCGGGAACAGGACGTCGCCCGGCTGCTCGCCCAGGGGCTCACCAACCGGCAGATCGCCGAGGTGCTGTTCCTCTCGCCGCGCACCGTCGAGCAGCACGCCGCCAAAGTGCTGCGCAAGCTCGGTGTCCGGTCCCGCACCGACCTGACCCGCTGACCGCAAAAGATCCGTAGGGGTACGGATCGATACGCGGATTGTTTCCCCGCCCGCGCCTGCAGATGCTCGATGAGCACACCGCGCCGTGTCCCGCTCACGGTGCGTCACGCGAGGGAGATAAAGCATGCGAAGCACGCGCGCCTGGCGGTGCGGGGTTATCGGGTTCACGATCGCGCTGGCCGCGATCCTGCCCGGCACCTCGACGACCGCCGATCCGGCCATGACAGCCATGACCCCGACCGACACCGGACCCGTGCCGGCCGGCGGACCGAGCGCACAACTCGTCGGCGGCACCGAGACGACCGTCGCGGACCACCCGTTCGCCATCGCGATGCTGCGCGAGGGCGGGCCCCGGCCGCAGGGCCAGACCTGCACAGCCGCGGTGGTGGCGCCGAACGTGATCGTCACGGCGGCGCACTGCAAGGACGGCGAGGGGGCGAAGTCGCTGCTGTACGGCTCCGACGACCTGACCGAGCCGGGTGGCACCACGCTCACCGTGCAGGAGTACCTGCAGCACCCGAACTACGTGCCGCCCAACGGCTGGCAGACCGGTTGGGACGTCGGGATCGTGGTCACCAACGAGACCATCCCGGTGCCGGACGGCTACCAGTACCCGCGTGTCGCCACCTCCGCCGACGCGGCGCTCACCGAGCCGGGGAGCTCCGCTCTGCTGCTCGGCTACGGCCGCGTGTCCCTCGGTGAGAACGACTTCGCGCACCTGAAAGAGGCGGCGGACTTCCCCATCGTCGACGGCGCGGCGACCTGTGGCTCGTTCGGCTCGTTCAACGGCGAGCACATGGTCTGCGGCGGCTACGCCGACGGCCACGACGGCATCTGCCAGGGCGACAGCGGCGGCCCGATGGTCGTCGACGGCGTGATCGTCGGCGTCGCATCGTGGGTGCGCACCGACTGCGCCTCCTACGGCGCCTGGGGCCGGCTCACCAACGCGATGGGCGACTGGGCCAACGAGCAGATCACGAAACACCAGGAGACAAGCGAATGAGACGCACCCTCGCGACACTTGTCGTCGTCGCCACCGCGACGCTCGGGTTCGCCACTCCGGCACCCGCCGCCACCACCGGCAGCTATCTCGTCGCCCTGCACGGACACCCGTCGCCGGGGTCGACCATCCAGGCGGCGGACCTCACCGGCCGCTACGGCGGCGACATCGGACACGTGTACTCGGCGGCACTGCGTGGTTTCTCGGTGACCATGACCGAGGCGCAGGCGAAGCGGCTCGCCGCCGACCCTGCGGTGCGCTACGTCGAGCGCGACGGGATGGCGACCGCGACCGAGACCTGGGGGCTCGATCGGGTCGACCAGCGGTCCCTGCCCTTGGACGACAGCTACACCGCGCCGAACGACGGATCCGGTGCCACGGCGTACGTCGTGGACACCGGGATGGATCTCGACCACCCTGGCTACGGCGGCCGCGCGCGCAGTGGCTACGACTTCATCGACGACGACTCCGACGCGTCCGACTGCGCCGGGCACGGCACGCATGTCGGCGGCACGATCGGCAGTTCGACGTGGGGTGTCGCGAAGAACGTCACGCTGGTGTCGGTGCGGGTGCTGGGTTGCGACGGTTCCGGATCCTGGGACCAGGTCATCGCTGGCATCGACTGGGTCACCCAGCACGCGCCGGAGGCCGCCGTCGGCAACATGAGCCTCGGCGGGTCCCGGAGCACCGCGGTGAACGAGGCGGTGGCCAACTCGATCGACGCCGGGGTCGCGTGGGCGGTCGCCGCCGGCAACGAGGGGCAGGACGCGTGCAACGTCAGCCCGGCGAGCGTGCCGGACGCGCTGACGGTCGCCGCGTCCGACTCGGCTGACAGACGCAGCATCTTCTCCGCCGGATCGTCCAACTACGGCGGCTGCGTCGACCTGTTCGCGCCCGGCAGCAACGTCACCTCCACGACCAACGGCGGTGGCAGCGGCGGCATGAGCGGCACGTCGATGGCGACCCCGCACGTCGCCGGGGCGCTCGCGCTGGCGGTCACCACGAATCCGACCGCCTTGGTGGCCGAGTTGACCAGCGCGATCACCGACGGCCCGACGCCCGACGTGATCTCCGATGTCCGCGGTTCGCCGAACAAGCTGCTCTACGTCGGCGACCTTTAGCCAGACCCCGGGGCGTGCCCATCCATCCCCGCAACGGGTACGCCCCGGTCCCCCTGCCCCACTGTCCACAGGAGACGAACATGCGGAGAACCACCGCGGCACTCGCCGTCGCCGCGACAGCACTGGTCGGCCTCGCCGGCCAGGCGACGGCCCAACCCACTGGCGAGATCATCAACCTCGGCGCGCCGGACACGGTGCCAGGGCTCTACATCGTTGGCCTGCACGGCGACGTGTCGCTCACACGGTCCGCGGCCACGACCGTCGGTGCGCAGGCCAGCGCACTCACCGACCGCTACGGCGGGGACGTCGGCCACGTGTACTCGGCCGCGCTGCGCGGCTTCTCGGTGCGGATGTCCGAGCAGCGGGCGAAGCTGCTCGCCGCCGACCCGGCCGTCGAGTTCGTGCAGCAGTCGCTGTGGGTGCACAAGGCGGATGTCACGGTCCTGGCCGGCGAGCAGCCGAACCCGCCGTCGTGGGGTCTCGACCAGATCGACGGCGCGAACGACGGCGTCTACACCTACCCGAACACCGGCACCGGGGTGAACGTCTACAACACCGACACCGAGCTGAACCTCGACCACGCCTCGTTCGAGGGCCGGGCGACGTCCGGACACGACTTCGTCGACGAGGACGACGACGTCAACGACTGCAAGAACATGTTCGACCAGGGCCACGGCACGCACACCGGCGGCACGTCGGCGAGCGAGGACTTCGGCGTCGCCAAGGACGTCGCGATCACCGGCGTGAAGGTGTTGGACTGCACCGGAAACGCGCCGGACGCCGACTCGATCGAGGGCATCGACTGGGTCACGCAGCACGCCGTCAAACCGGCCGTCGTGAACGCCAGCTGGACCTCCGGCGGCGCGGACGCCGACCCGGAAGGCATTAACCAGGCGATGAAGACCTCCATCGACACCGGTGTCGTGTGGGTGGTCGCGGCCGGCAACGAGAACCAGGACGCCTGCAACGTCAGCCCGGCCAAGCTGCCGGCGGCGATCACCGTGGCCGCGACGGAGAACGAGCAGAACACCGAGGCGAGCTACTCCAACCACGGCACCTGCGTCGACCTTTACGCGCCGGGGTCGAACATCACCTCCGCGAGCAACTACGACAACAGCGGGTCGAAGGGGATGTCCGGCACCTCGATGGCCGCCCCGCACGTCACCGGTGCCGCCGCCCTCTACCTGTCCGGCCACCCGGACGCCACGCCGGCACAGGTGCGCGACGCGCTCGTCGCGGCGGCGCAGGACGGCGTGGTGGTGAACCCGGGACCTGGTTCGCCGAACAAGTTCCTCGACGTGTCCACGTTCGGCGGCGGGCAGGCGCCGTCGAGCTAACGCCACGTCCTTCCGGCGACCCGATCCGCCCTGTTCCCGCCATGGCGGATCGGGTCTCGCCGGGTTGGAGCGTGACAACGTTGTCAGCTGGTCGGTCGCGCACCCCTGGACGAAGACCTCGGCACGGTTGACAACTCGATGTCGAGGTAGTCCAATCAGCGCCACCATGACAACGTTGTCTAACTCCGGGACGGACGACCCGCCGCTGTTCGAGGCCGTCGACCTGGTCAAGCGCTACGGCTCGGTCGAGGCCCTGCGTGGCGCCTCGTTCACGGTGCGCGCCGGCGAGGTGGTGGCGCTGATCGGCGACAACGGCGCCGGAAAGTCAACCTTGGTCAAGTGCATGGTGGGCGCGGAGCAGCCCACCAGTGGCCAGTTGCGCTTCGCCGGCAAGCCGGTCTCGTTCGGCTCCCCCACCGACGCGCGACGGCTCGGCATCGAGACCGTCTACCAGGATCTCGCTGTCGCACCCGA
>Ga0193742_1000523_pt1 | contig 25331 bp, 24 predicted proteins | sample L2c1metaG_FD_165511 | JGI IMG/M metagenome (GOLD analysis project Ga0193742, IMG submission 165511) | Soil microbial communities from a riparian zone of the East river system, Colorado, United States - L2c1 | ecosystem: Environmental > Terrestrial > Soil > Riparian zone | place: USA: East River... | reverse complement strand
GATGATCTCGCCCTCAAATTGACGCCACTTGAACTCTGACATGACCAGCTCCGCTCGTGTTCAGCCGATTCTCACGCGAACAACCAAATTTTGCAACAGAGCCCCCTGTTGTGCTACCTGCGCGCCGTCCCAGTGGGAGACTCTCGCGATGAGCGCTTCACCTCGGGCGCGGTCTCCTATCCAAAGAGGAGCCATGAAAAAGACAGGGTCTCCTGACGGAGAAGTCATGAAGCCTGAGAAATAGCTGGTGTTGTCTTTCGCAGCATCGATTTTCTTCCTGAAGTTGGAGCATCGCCTGTCTGGCATGTTGAAGTGGGAAAAAGATGAGAGCAGTCAGGAGTGAGGGGACGGAATGAACGCGGAAGGTCATGGAAGTCACCACCCCGAAGTTCCCGCCACCTCCGCGCAACGCCCAGAATAGATCAGGTTCAGAATCCGCACTTGCCTGAACCGATCTTCCGTCAGCTAAAACGACGGTTGCTTCGGTAAGTTGATCAAGTGCCAAACCCAAATGACTATTGAGGCGGCCGTATCCTCCGCCCATTGTCAAACCCGCAAGTCCCACGCTCATAAAGGTGCCCGTGACAATGGCCTCATCGCCGGGCAGGCTTCGAAGCACATCACCCGTGAGAGTGCCTCCGCCCATATTCACCAAGCGTTGGTCGCGGTTGAAATGCGCTAAATTGTTGGAGCGAACGTCCAGCACCATCGCTTCGTCTCGAACGCTTCGTGCAGAGGGATCGTGACCACCGGCCAGGACCGACACGGGCACATCGTACTCGTGAGCAATCTTCAATGCGACTTGGACATCGTGATCCTCTCGGCAATCAATAAGCGAAAGAGGGCGCAACTCTTTGAAACGGTTCCAAATCGCAGACTCAGATTGGGAGGCGGCATCGCTTGCCCAGCGGTACCTTCCGGGAAAATATTTTGCAATCGCTTTTTGAAGTTGATGGTGACTGTGTTCTGAAGCCGGTCCACGCTGTTGATTCAAAAATCCTCCGTCCTAATTGTTAGGTTGATTGATAGCGGCCCACTCCGGATCCGCCTCAGGATCTTGAGCGAATCGTTCGCTGGCCGGCTGCCGAGATTCAACGAGGTCGAGGAGGCATACCGGCTTCCTGATTGAGAATTTGATGAAAGCGCTCAATGAAAGTGATGCTCGCTTTCTGCCATTAATGCCGCACCCAATGCCATTCACGCAGGCCGGGAAAACCCAAAACATCAGCAGCGGACTAATTGCAGGTTGGTCGCAGGAATGCTGGAGGAGTAAATGCAGATATACGGAATGGCTTCCCCGTTGGCAGAAATCAAAATTGCCAAGATGGCGTGGTCACCCACTGCATCGAGTCTTCACTCCGGCGAGAGAGCCTCACAATGAGGACAATTAGCCACCTTAGTCGGCTATAAAAATATGGCTTTATGGTTACTGGCTTCTCAAGTTCATCATATTGAATGACAGAGTGACGTCCACTTATCACGTGGTTGATGCCGATGCTAATAGAGATAGAGATGAACGCGTGCAGTTGTCTTTGGAGAAGTAATTGAGTGAATCGGACATTGGGCAAAAAATAAGTTGGTAACCAGCTGTTTCAACGGAGGTTTGGATGACGGATCTGAGACATCGGCTTGTAGAGGTGAATGGCTTAAAGATGCATTTAGCCGAGCAAGGAGAGGGCCCACTCGTGCTTCTTTGCCACGGCTTTCCTGAGACCTGGTACTCGTGGCGACATCAGCTCCCGTGCTTGGCTGAAGCAGGTTTTCGTGCCGTCGCACCGGATCTTCGCGGATATGGCGGCACGGACAGACCTGAAGGAATCGACCATTACACGATACTTGATCTGGTTGGCGATATCGTGGGTCTGCTGGAAGTGTTGAACGTTGACGAAGCGTTCATTGTAGGAAGTGACTGGGGAGCAACCATCGCATGGCACGCGGCGCTTCTCAGGCCTGATCTCTTCCGAGGCATGGTCGCGCTGGGTGTGCCAATGATGGGTCAGCCTCCAGTACCGCCCACCAGCATCTTTCCTCAGACAACAGAAGAACTCTTCTACAGTCTGTACTTCCAAATCGCGGGACTCGCTGAAGAGGAGTTCGAACAAGATGGACGCCTGACCCTCCGGAAGATCTTGTTTTCAGCTTCAGGAGACTCAGGTCCTCGTAAGGAAAATCATGGCACGCCAAATCCATTCGGCATGGTCTCTCGCAAAAGTGGTCTCCTTGCACCACTACCGGATCCTGCCTCATTGCCGAGTTGGCTCAACTAGGCTGATCTAGATATCTATTCCGAAGCTTTTTCGACAAAGGGGTTTCGTGGAGGTTTAAATTACTACCGCAATCTCGACCGGAACCGCGAGTTGCTGGCCCCTTTCAAAGGAGTTACGGTCGACGTGCCCGCTCTCTATCTAGTCGGAGAGCGCGACCCTGGTCTGGTAATACCTGGCATGAAAGAAATTATCGACGATATGTCTCAGATGGTTCCTAACCTTCGGAATACAATTGTGCTTCCGGGTTGCGGCCATTGGGCATCACAGGAAATGCATGAAGATGTCAATTCAGCGATGTTGTCTTTTCTAAAGGCGACTTAAGCTAATTTTTGCGATCTCAACTCGCCGGATGGGCAAAACGTTATTCCGCCGGAAACATACACTCGATTCGGAACTCCTGCGCTGTGATGTCCTGGGGTAAGCCCACTGTCGATATCATCGAGAAATACGAGATTCTCTCGGACCCTCGAACGAAGGTTATTGACAAGACCGGTTCCTGGCTCTTCCGAGGCACACTTAACTCTTTGACCCCTGGATACTTACTCAAGTGATTTAGCAGTTCGATCGTTCTCGCTTCGGCAACGTGCCCAACAGCCTCTCGATAAACGCGCTGCAATAATCCTGACGCGACCTCTTCCCAGTTTTCGATAAAGGGCCTCATGCCATCGGGATCGAACATGAGGTCAAGCAGATTCCTGGGCTTCGGCCTTTTGGACAGATCCACAAAGGAGCCGAAGAATCGCGGTGAGGCGTCGTTCGTCTTCAGTACATTCCAATATCTATCCAGGACGACGGCCGGATGTGGCTCATGCTGTCTCAGCATAAGATCGACCACCCTCGTCACAACAGCCATCTCCGGCGCATCCCAGGTGCTCTCAAGATAAAGTGGTGCGTACCCAGACGCAAGAAGCAGGACGTTTTGCTCTCGAAGAGGAACATCCAGGGTCTTCGCCAGACTGAGGAGCAACTCTCTGCTCGGGACACTGCGACCGCTTTCCACAAAGCTGATGTGGCGTTGAGAAATGCCCGCATCCAGCGATAGATCGAGCTGGCTCTTCCCGCGCTGTCGTCTCCAATAGCGAAGGAAGTCGCCTAACTCATGATCGGTTTGCGCGATTTGGGCTGAAGAGTTCATAGAGTGTCCATTCCTATAACTAGCAGCTGACATTCAATTTGAGCACGACGCTGGAACTGGATGGCGCCGATCGACACTATCCAACGGGGAACCTTGGATAGATGCACCTCGTCCATGGAGTAGCCATTCTGGTGCTTTAGTCCTCGTGGTCATTCACGTTGTCATCGGATTCCCGAATTGGTATGAACAGCACTCTTTAAATATCGGTTTTTTAAAAGTCGCCGGCAATTACCTCGAAGGTAATAGACCTAAAAGGCTGAGGGGCGTCTCGCACTGATCTGGACGAATCTCATTCAAATCAGGACATCGATGTATTTCCACGCCTCCTTTCGCTCTTCCAGTATCTCCAACCCAACAAGAGATTTTCGAGTATGCGCGAATATCCCGAAAGCAGTCAGTTTCAACCAGGCAACGGTGTCAGAACGTAGGGGAAAAGCTGAGCCTGCTCTGATTGCTTTAAGCAAGGCGTTTAGCATCTTTTGCCGTTCCGCTGCATCACGCGAACCAGCGGCTAATTGCTTCTTCCGTGATTACCTGCGAGGTAATTGCTGTGCTTCCAGAGAAGTTTCATAGTCGAAGAGTCGCTGCGTCGCATATTGCGCAGACCACAATCTCGAACCTGGGAGTCAAATATGTCTCGTTATCCTGTACACACACTCGAAAGTGCCCCGGAGCGTTCAAAACCGGGGCTGGAACAACTTCAAAAAGCTTTCGGATTTCTCCCAAACATTGCTGGAGCCATCGCAAATTCACCAACGCTCCTGAACTCGCTCACAGGTGTTTTCGCCAGCGTTCACAGTGGAAGCTTATCCGAGGCAGAAATCCAGGTATGTCTTCTTACAAATGCCGTTACCAACGCTTCGGAATGGCCCGTGGCCTTTCACACGACGCTTGCGTTGCAACTGGGAATAGCTCTCGAAGACGCCCAGACCATCCGTGAAGGAAAAGTGCCCTCGGAGTCGAAGCTGGCGGCGCTTTCAACATTTGCAAAAACACTGATTGAAAAACGCGGTCACGTGCCCTCCGGGGAGCTTGACGCCTTTTTGAAGGCTGGATATACGCAGGAGCAAGCGCTTGCGGTTATTGCTATTTCCGCAGCTTCAACGATCACGAACTACGCAGCAACACTAACCGATCCGCCGTTAGAGGCGCAGTTCCAGCAGCATCGCTGGACGCCATTCAGTAAGCAGGTCAAGTAAGCAGGCTTCCCACAGCCAGGTCCTGCCTATAAGAAACAAACGCGTGTTGCTGGACAACCGAATTCATCAACACACAGGTGAGCTATGGATTCATCATCACTGATCGTTCTTGTCCACGGTGCGCTCACGGACGCTTCCATTTGGAGTGACGTGATCGCACTTCTTCAGAAAGTTGGGGTTTCGTCAATCGCACCAGCGCTACCGCTACGCGGTTTGCGATCGGATGCTGAGTACTTGTCAGCTTTCCTTCGAACTTTGCCTGATTCCTATTTTTTCGTAGGGCATTCATATGGCGGCTCCGTCATATCGCACTCTTTGCTAACGGATGACGGCTTGAAAGGCTTGGTTTTTGTGTCCGCCTTCATCCAGGACGCTAATGAAACAGCAGGTGAGCTAAACGGTCGTTGGCCAGGCAGCAGGCTCGGTGAAGAGACGACGGTCGTGCGTCCGTATCCGGGCGGAAACGAACTTTATCTCAAAGCCGAATCGTTTGGTGAAGTCTATGCAGGAGATCTAAGCAAGGAAAACATCGAAGTACTGAGTGCTAGGCAGCGGCCCATTGATGTGGCGGCGTTGAACGAGTCGTTTTCGGGAGCACCGACCTGGAAAACGGTGCCTTCTTGGGCTCTCATCTCTACTGAAGATCTCTCGATTCCTCCAGAGGCACAGCGAGCGATGGCCAGACGAGCCAACGCCCGGATATCCGAAGCGGCTGCATCCCATGCCGTGCCGTTGTCTGTTCCGGAGTCAGTCGTCGATCTGATCCGAGTTGCACTCGGCGAGATTTGCACCGGAGCCTGATTTCGCAATCCCAAGGTTCATGCACTCAGCTGATCAGTTCCGAGGAGTCGGATCAGGCATAAGCGCATGAAAGGAATTCAGTAAGGGTAATGTCTTTGTCAATCTCAGATACTTCGCACGCTTCAAAACTTTCGCACAACCAATCTCTAAAACCGCTGGATGGTCTTCAGGAATATTTCTGGTTATCCGAACTCAGCGGAACCCACGCCGCGATTATCGCGGCAGAAGTAGAGGGCGCTGTATCTGTCGCAGATTGGCACCGTGCGGCAGAAGCTTTGAATCGGAACTACCCTGTGGTCTCCACCCGTATCAAAAAGAACCCGGCAGAGCGGCCTTACTTCGAACATATAGCGGGTGGTCGTGTCGGCTTGGAGGTAATTCCGGGCGAGAGCTTCGATGTGGACCGTGAGCTTGCAGCACAGATGGCCCTCTCCTTCGGCCTCGGACAGGATGGACTCGTTCGCATCCGTATCCTGCACGGTCCGCGGCGGTCGCTTGTTGTGCTCGCTGCGCACCATGCCGGCAGTGATGGCAAGACGGTCGTCATGATGATTCGGGATTTTATCGCAGCCGCGTCGAGCGAAGACATCGGAGCGCCGATCGAGTTTTTGCCGTCGTTGAGTCAGAGACTGGATTTGCCGTTGCCTGCGCCCTACACTCATACGCAATCGAATGAACGAGCTGGTGTTCACCACCACTTTCAGCGTTCCAGAGCACAGGTGTCACATGCCGAGTTCGCGCCCGATGAACTAGCCCACCTCTTGAAGCGGTGCCGCGAGGAGCGCACGACGCTTCAAGGCGCGCTTGTCACGGCTTTTATCTTGGCCGGCCGTGAGTTGTCACCATCATGGCGTGAGCATCCCGTCGTCTGTCTCTCGCCTATTGACCTCAGGCCGGTACTAAAGCTTGGCGGTGTTTCTGGAGTGCCGTTGATGGTCCACCCCACTGTAGCGATTCCAGAGGAGATCGCGTTCTGGGACTTCGCCCGAAGAGCGAAGGCAGAAATATCTAAGTCGCAGACTCGCGAAGGGGCCATCGCCGCGGTGCAGTATTCCGCAAAGGTGGTGGAGAAGGAAGGAAATCCCAACGACTTCACCACAATCGACCCGGGCCTCCTTCTTCATCATGACCTTATGGTGAGCAACTACGGCGATTACGGTCGGACGATGGAGTTTGCACCGATTCGAGTGAAGGCACTTTATCCGGCAACTGCTTTCCGCGAGGAGAACACTCAAACAGTCTCTCTCATCACGCTCAACGGAGCACTCTATGTCACTCAAACGAGCCGCAATCCGCTCACTGAGCTTTTGGCTGGGGCGCACAATATCCTTCTCTATGCGACAACTGAAGTCCTTATCGCGGTAGGGATGCCCATTGCTGAGCACCCCCCGCACAGATCCCGGCGGGCGTGATTCACGCACCGGGCTCCCACCTTGGGTGTTTGACGGCGAAGCGAACGCTGGGCCATGGATGAAGGATGCGCGGTAAGGGTAAGAACTCTGCCGCGAGTTTGGCCATCCGGTTCCACGTCGTGCGATCCCGCTGGCTTCGCTGCACGAGCGTGCGTCGCCAGAGATCGACTACATAGTGCCGGAAGGCCCCGAGGCATCTGCTATTGGTGGGCACCGCGTGGTACGCGAAGTATCCGCGGATGACCTGTCCTAGCCACTTCCCTTGCAGTGGGATCGGTTCGTGCATGCGCCGCCGCAACTCTTCCTTGATCGCTCGCAACCTTGCCCGCATCCGGTCCCGGCGTGTCTGCCGCTTGAGTTGGAAGACGCCCCGGCGTGACCGGCTGCAGATGTGAGTAAATCCCAGGAAGTTGAACGTTTCCGGTTTTCCAAGACCACGAGCCTTTCGATCTCTGGCCGCGTAGCGACCGAACTCGATCAGCCGGGTCTTTTCCGGATGCAACGATTGCTCGAACTTCTCCAGCCGCTGCCGCATCTCGTCCATGAACCGCTTCGCGTCTCGTTCGTGTTGGAAGCCGATGACGATGTCATCGGCGTATCGCAGAACGATGACCTGCCCCTTGGCATGCTTCTTGCGCCATTGGTCGGCCCACAGGTCGAACGCATAGTGAAGATAGATGTTGGCCAGCAGAGGCGAGATGACCGCTCCTTGCGGAGTGCCAGCCTCTGTCGGCACAAGGTTTCCATCTTCCATGACGCCCGCCTTTAGCCACTTGCGGATCAGGCGAAGGATGCGGCGATCACCAACCCGGTGTTCCACGAAACGGATCAGCCACTCGTGACTGACCGCATCGAAGAAGCCGGCGATGTCGGCATCTACGATCCAGTTCACCTTCGTCGAGGTTATCCCGACTGCCAGCGCATCCAGCGCATCGTGCTGTCCGCGTCCAGGCCGGAACCCATACGAAAACCCCAGAAAGTCTTCCTCGTAGATTGCGTTGAGCACTTGCACTACGGCGCGTTGAACGATCTTGTCCTCCAGTGCAGCGATTCCCAGTGGGCGTTGCCGTCCATCGGGTTTTGGAATATATCGCCGCCGTGAAGGGGGCGCCCGATACGTGCCTCGATGCACCTGCTCGTGCAACTTTGTCAGGTTGGCTTCCAGGTCTTGCTTGTAGCTCTGCCATGTCGTTCCATCCACGCCAGGAGCCGCTTCCCGCTTGAGGCTGGAAAAGGCGTCCGCCAGTCGATCGACCGTCACATAGTGGAGCAAAGCGGTGAACCGTTCCTTCCTCTTTTGCTGCGTTGCTTTCCGTACACGGTCGAGCCCCTGGGACACGCTCTCCCGGCTCTGAGTCCGGCGCATGTGTTGCCCTTCCGTGTTTCCCTCGGCCCCTTCCCTTCGCTCCACTGACTCCGCCTCCGGTTGTCCGGTCTTGTTCGCCAGCTTCACCGCTACTATGGAAGGGTCTGACTTCTCCCGCCCGTGCGTCATCGGCTTTGACTCCTCGTCTTCCCGATGCGGACCGCTCCCTGACAACCGGATCGGTCGGGCCGGAGATCTCCCGGTTCCCGAACAAAGAGCGTCTCTGCATGCCAGGGTCTAAGACCACGCAGGGCCGTCCAGGCACTCGCATTCACGCGCCCGTACGTCTTGCCTTCCGTCACGCTAACGACGTCGGCACCCTGAACTGATATATAGCTTTCGCGGCTCAATGGCTGGCCTACAGACTCCCCTGTCAACGCTTCGCCCTGCACCTCACGATGCAAAACGCATGACTCGGGGCCAGTGTGGTTTGCTATTCCTTCACTGCACAGGACTTTCACCTGCTACTCCTTGCCGGTCTCCCGGCGCACTAGCGTGCTCTATTGTCCGTTTTCTGACGGGACCCCTTGTATGCCTCTCCACTGCTGGCAGGCGCCTTTGTAGAAACCTTCATGCAGGAATTGGGAAGGACCAGTGTCTCGATTAGGGAGCTGCGCGAACGCCCAGTCGCGCTAATCCATCCCCGACGTCCTTTGCGATTTATTGATTTGTTCGCTAAAGGCGGCCAGATGAGGCTGGGACTTGACGGCCGAATCTGCACCGGTTCGTATGCGGTAGCACAAGCATGGTCCGATGCTCTCCGAAGACATCCTGAGAAACCCGATGGCATTCTCTTCCCATCCCGGCACGAACTAAGTCTTCCGTCCTGCGCTATATTTGAGACCGCCAAGAGTGAACTTCGATGGGAGCGATGGGGGTCGCTCGACGAACCCCAATTCGTCGGTGAGTTGAGCACATTGTTGGCAATGGGAGCAATGGGGCTTGAACCCTAGCTTGCGACGACGCGCAGGCGTGATCAGAAACCAACGGTCAGAGACAGATGGGACGTAGGGTCGAAACCTGCAGAGCTATGAAACCTTCGAGGATACATTCGGGCGAAAGAGTCCGCTCGATTAACTCATCACTACAATCGTCATCCACCTGAAAAATTGAGGCTGTGGGAAAGCCGCCAGACGCATCGGCGTTTTCGATGCCTCGCCCGTCCATGGCAGCCTACTAACTCTGATCTCGGTCTTCTATTTGCCACTAATGCGTGATTGAACCTACATCCGACAGCAGATTAGAATTGCGCAACGGAGAGTTATGACCGAGATCGTTTCGACTCAGGCTCTTGGTTAAAGCTGGAGGAAAACCGGTCGAATCGGGAGATGATCTCCCGGAAGGATACAAAACCTCTCGGGATACACACGCCGCGTGGCGACCCGCAAACGCTAAACGCTCTTCTCACTACGCTCTTTGTTACCCAACCACTCGATTGCTTTCAGTGGTCTGCCCGGCATGCTTTGTACCATCGATAAGGGAGAAGGCGTTGTCAAGGGCATAGCTTTCCTCAACGCTGCGATGAGCAACGCTTGAAGGCGGTGGTTTGGAGACCGAAGCCTGCAGCGGAACGTCATCGAATCAACCTCGGTGGAAGTAAGTTCCACCAACCATCGATACGGCCATATACGGCGACCATGATTCTTCTATCCGGACACCCAACCTGTGTTGGGTGCGAGAGCGCCTATTCAGTGAGACGGTCTGGCCTTGGCCGACCATGGTACAAATCAGGCTGCTCTCGATGTGACAACTTGTGGATACGGCGTCTGAGTACGGAGCATCCAGTAGAGCCGTACGGCGAGCTTGCGTGCCGCAGCTACCTTGGCTAGAGCGCGATGTTTCTGGTGGCAGCGGTGTATGTACTCTTTTCGAAACTGGGGATCAAAACGCACCGCTGAGTTCGCAGCTTCCACCAGCAGTACACGGAGCATCCGGTTACCCTGCTTGCTGATAGCGCCCATTCGCTGCTTGCCTCCGGAGGAGGTCTCTCGCGGAATCAGCCCCAAATAACTGGCGATTTGGTTGCTGTGTTGGAAGCGGCTGACATCGCCGATGGTAAGAGAAAAGGCCAATGCCGTCACCGGCCCGACGCCCGGCTGAGTCATCAACAATCGCGTCTGCCTGTCCTCCTGTGCGGCGGTGGTAACGGCCTGGTCCATGCGTTCGATCTGCTGATCCAGCATCTTGAGCAAGCTCAGCAGATCCTCGCGCCGCCGACCAGCCCAATGTTGGAGAGGAAGTTGTTCCAACTCCGTCCTTCCTTGAACGCTCCATAGCTTGTACTTCTTCTGCACCCCCTGATTCATCATCAGGTGTTGCAGTTCGTTCTTTACCCGACTGCGAATCTGTACCAGCTTGTGGCGGTGGATCAACAATTGGCGAAGATCGCGCATCTCAGAGTTCGGCACCCAGATACGGGGGAACCGGCCCTCCACCAGCAGTTTCAGAATATGACCCGCGTCCCGTCGATCGGTCTTTTGCCTGCGCACATAGCTGGCCCGGATCTGGGCCGCATCTCCGATCCATACCTCGTGTCCCAGCCGCTCAAGCAGTTGAATAAACCACTGACTGTTGCCGACCGCCTCCATGCCGATCAGTACAGGTAAGGCAAGCCTACGGTAGAACTGCTCGGCTTCTCCCGTCGCATGCACCAACTTGCGCTCCTGCAGCTCGCCGTTCTCTGTATCGAGAACAGTAACCTGTTGGAAACTTGGATGGAAATCACAACCAACTATCATCATGTCGGGCTCCTTCCTCTCGCTGAAACCTCGGTCTCCAAACCAACCAAAGTCTATGCGAGATGTGTGGGAGCCTTCTCCCTTATCCAATCAGTTGAAATCGTAGAGACTGGACAGAGGAGCTGAAAAGCACACGCCCGAGCAGGTAGTGAATCTGCTTCGACAAGTGGATGTGTCAGTTGCGCATGGGAAGACGACAGCGCAGGCAGCGAAGGAAGCTGAGATCACAGAGCAGACGTACTACCATTGGCGCAAGGAGTACGGCGGACTTCAGGTGGACCAGGCGAAGCGGTTGAAGGAGTTAGAGCAAGAGAACGCGAAGCTGAAGCGTCTGGTAGCGAACCTGAGCCTGGATAATCTTGTGATGCAGGACTTTGCGCGGAGAAACTTCTAAGCCCTGAGCGACGCCGTTGTGCGGTGTCTCATGCACAGCAAGAGCATGGGATCACGGAGCGCCGAGCGTGCCGCCTGGCGAATCAGCCGCGCGGCACGCAACGCTATCGACCGGCACAGCGAGAAGACGAGGATCGCTTGACGCAGGCCATCGTTGCCCTTGCCAGCCAGTATGGACGTTACGGGTATCGCCGGATTACGGCGTTGCTCCAGCGGGAGGGCTGGCATGTGGGCAAGGACCGCGTGGAACGTATCTGGCGTCGTGAGGGGCTGAAGGTACCGCAGAAACAGAAGCCGCGAGGCAGACTGTGGTTCAACAACGGATCGTGCGTGCGGTTACGACCGACGCATAAGAACCACGTGTGGAGCTACGACTTCGTCAGTGTACGGACGCATAATGACAGGACAGCGCGTGTTCTGAACCTGATCGACGAACACACGCGCGAAGCCCTCATGGTAGCAAAGACGATGTACATCGAACCGGGCTCGCCGTGGGAGAACGGCTATTGCGAAAGCTTCAACTCGAAGCTCAGAGATGAGTTCCTCAACGGCGAGATCTTCTACTCCATCCTGGAGCTGAGAGTGCTCGCTGAACGTTGGCGCGTCCACTACAACACCGTCAGGCCCCACTCTTCGCTGGGCTACAAACCGCCAGCGCCGGAGGCCTGGCTGGCATCGACCGCTTGGCAGCCTTCTGAACTCAGAGAGCGTTGCGCTACACTAACAAAACTTCTGGTGCAAAACATCGGTCAGGCCAATCCAGCCTTTCTCCCACCCTTGGCAAAGCCACCATCGGTCAGAGCACAGGGATTCCAGAGCATTGCACTTTCTGAGATGGAACTTCGGTGATTGCTTTAGATACGAGCGACTCTCTCCGTAGGATCATGCGGACAGCAATACGATTGCTAGTAAAGAACATGTGATACCTCCAACTTGGAGGGTCGTAATAGTCTCTTTCAAAACGCAAGGAACAAGCATAATGACTACTAATGGATATAAGGAGGTGAGCGGCGCGACGATGGAGGCTTTTCCTCCTGTCTTCAAGGCTGCAAAGAGTGCCCAGGCTCCCAAAGCGTTCAGAACACCACTTAGCAACGCCCACGTGAGATTCACAGAGGAATAGGTGAATACAGATTTGCCCGGATAAAAGAAAGGTTCTAACAACATAAATCCGACTACGAGCCAAATGAGTGAAGACTCTGCTGAGATATGGTTTGTCGAAAGTTTCTGCAGCAACCCTGCGACACCCCAACATAAAAGGGTAACTAGAGCGAACCAAAACCAGGGCGGAACATGCATTCTTTAAACTCCTATAGCGAAAACATCACCATCGCTGCGACTGCAAACCCCAGGCCAATTAATTGGATTGGCCGAATACGCTCTCGTAACACTGTGACAGCGAGCACAACAGTGATCACGGGATACAGCGCAGTTGCAACGGTGATCAGAGCCGTATTGCTTCCAGTGTGATATGCCGCAAATAGTGCGAGCCCACCAACACCAGCGAGTATCCCATTTATCACAGCATAGGCGATACCCTTTGGACGTCGCTCCATCGTGAACTTTCTCGTGATGAGCAAAGCAAGGCCGACCGGCAGTGCTCCTATCGTAAACAGAAACTGCATTGTTTGAGGAGGAATCTCTCTTGAGCCAAGTTTTGAGAAAAAGGCCCATCCTCCCCAACAGACGACGCATAGATTCGAATACCAGAACCATCGAGCTTTTAGAGCGCCCCTCAATTCCATTCAGTATCCTCCTATTTTTTTGGCGTAGTGATCGTAATGTTTCGATACCTTACCGTACCCTCTTCACTGCCTTGAAGATAGATCGGTCCTGGCTCGCCTTCGCGACTGTCTAATGCACCACCTGTAATGCCTGGAACCGTCTTATGGTCAATGACCGTGATGCCGTTCTGAATAACGGAGAGATTGCGACCTACGAATGTGATGTCGAAAATCTGCCACTCTCCAGGTTTGCGAGGCTGTTCGGGATTTGGGGCGAGAAATCCGTAAACTCCTCCCGTATGATGGCTGGCTATCTCTGCCGCTGAATCTGTCTCCACCTGGACCTCATAGCGCCCGCGCAAGTAGATACCACTGTTAGTGTTCGGATCACAGTTGAATTCGATATGCAATTTAAAGTCGCCAAACTTTTCCGTGGTGATAATTTCAGCACCGTGTCCCGAATTCTGAAGGGAGTTGTCTATAACGCTCCAATTACTGTGTTTCTGAGAGCTAAACCTCCATCCATCGAAGTTTTTACCGGTGAATATCGATCTGGAGTGGCCCCACGCCGGTTCAGATGATCGCTCAAGAGAAGGCGCACGAACACCAGACCATGTTGCAGAAGTTCCGTCAATTCCCTTTGCTGTTCCGACGATCCGATCGCCGACAACCTTAGCTCGATACTGTGTTTCTGTGTTTCTACCCTCAGCCTTATCGGGCACAGAAAGAAACTCTAAAGATCCATTGCTAAAGTGAACTTTTTGTGCGACTTCAGTGTCTCCCACTGGGCCAACTAGTTCGACCCTCAGTTGACCTCTATCATTCGACATACCAATCCACGAAGGATGTTGTCCTGTTGAAGTCGTCATAGTCAGGTCCCATGCACCGAGGTAAGACTTCGTCTTCTCTTGTGTCTGGGCATGAAGCATCGGGATGGCGAAACCGCACAACAAAGCGATCTTAGAGAAGCCGAAGCGTGACATAGACATATCCTCGTCATTAAATGGTTGTAGTTTCAAACATGATCAGATCTGCGATTGCATGGTTAGTCACTGTGCCACAGGCGTGCGAGAGAGAATTGAAGGCTGAGCGCTGTGGATGCCTAGCCTGAAATAAAGCTTTCTTCATCCACAGCGACTTGTGGCGTATAACGGAAGCTTCCAGGGTGTATGCCACGGAGCTCTGCCATTCGTAATGCCGCCACCTGGACGGGAATTATTTCTACCAGTGGTGTAAGTAATTCAGGCACATCCAGCACTGGACAGCATTCCAGGACATCACGGTATGCAGCGGAGGGCCCTATAATGCGAACCATTCCCCCGAAGCGGTTTAAGTCATGTGCGATTGCCAAATTTAGTGTTTGCGTACGACCGTGAGGAGCAAAGATTAGCCCTCTGAAAGAGTTGTCCACCAATTCCACTGGTCCGTGACGAAAAGAAGCAGTCAACATGCCTATGGCGGGAACTTTTGCAATTTCATTGAAGAGCAGAGCTCCCTCCAATGCGGTGGCGTATGAAGCTCCTCGAGCCAACAAATAGACCGGTGTGTCGATCTTAAGGAACGAATCCCAGTTTGCCCGTTGCTCAAGCAGTCCAGAGATCCACTGAGGCAACTGGTCAATGATCGTGACAATCTCTCTTCTGAAAAGTTCAAGCCGATTATTAATCGTACTCACGAGGGCATATAAGACCAGCAACGTGCCGGTATAGGTTTGAATAGCTACCATCTCGTCTGGTGGGGATCCGAGAAGAAGTGTTATATCGGATTCGCGGGCGAGCGTACTGGTAGGCTCGTTCGTGATTGCAATAATTGGTTGTCGCCCCTTAACGAAATTTAGAAGTTTGATAACCTCGACGGATTCACCAGAACGCGAAACGACGATAAATATTGCGTCGCGATATGCCTCGCGACAGTAATGCAATGCCTCGCCCGCCTCTATCAGGGTGGCGGCGATTCCACGTGACCAGAGAGCGTACTGCAGGGTGATTGAGGCAAACATAGATGCGCCAATCCCAACAATTACTACCTGTCTACCAGATTTCAGTAGGTCAGCGGCGCGAAGAAAGAGGGGCAAACCATCTCCGCAACACTGCTTCAGGACGTTTGTAAGGGCAACCCCCTGATTTTGAATATCCTGCGCTAGTCGGGAATCTACAAGTGGCATTCCTGCAGGTGTGGAAGATGTTGTATGTTTTCTTGGCATTACATCGTTAATGTCCATGTTTCTCCCTTGCAATTAATGCTCCAATCGCTTCAATAAATCTAGTGATATCTGGTGAGCCATGCTTGAGCAGCACCCAAGAGCCCGACATCCTGTCCCAAGGAGGCGGCGGTTATGCGAGTCTTCTCTACAGGTACCTGCGTGCAAGTTTTACGCACGATCGCTAAGGTGTGTTCTAAAAACAGAGAGCTGCTTTTCATGAGGCCTCCTCCTAAGGAAATTACCTCCGGCGCAAATAGGGTGATGAGATTTGCTAGGCCGATTCCAAGGTAATAACCCTGTCTTTCGAGGGCACGGAGGGCTAAAGGATCGTTAGACTGAGCGCGTTGGCATATCTGCATGGCCGACGATGTCGAATCATTGGGACTCTGATCATGCAACCAAGCAACCATGGCAGAACCACTCGCCAAGCTTTCCCAACATCCATGAGATCCGCAATAACATTGAGGGCCCGTGCCATCGATCACTTGGTGTCCCAGTTCCGGGTGAGTTCCTCCGACACCACGGTACAATTCGCCATGAAGAACTATGCCACCACCTATGCCTGTGCTCACAGTGACATAGATGAGGCTGTTGTGATTCTGCCCGGAGCCCCATTTTGCTTCCGCAAGGGCGGCCGCGTCAGCATCGTTCTCTACTGCAACAGAGACACCAAACTCCATTTCGAGTTCAGTAACGAGATCCCCTCCTTCCCAACCTAAAAGTGTCCCCACTTCTCCAATGATCCCTGTAGTGGAGTTTAGCGGTCCGGGACATGCGACGCCTATCCCGTTGAACTCGGTCGCATCAAAAGCAACGCAGTGAAGCTTCTCCTTAATGCGCTGAACTGCGTTTGGGAATCCTTTTTCAGGATCTGTTGGGAACTCATACCGGTCGACAATTGTTCCGTCTTCACGAACAGCAGCCACTGCAATCTTTGTCCCGCCTATATCTACCGCTCCAAGCACGTTGATACAACTCCTTCTATTCTTTCGAGGGACCTTATGGCTATTGCCTACACTCAACAAAGACCGGAATGATAAATCATCCTTGGCGTCCTTGGCATACTTCTTCGGTTTTAGGATCGAAGTAATAGATCTTTCCTTCTCTGTATGAACGTACCGAGAGATCGATAGACGCCAGCACTTTATATCCAAGATCGGCCGGGCAGTTTGTCTGCCGTCGTGATCGGACACACTCAAGGAAGTTGTCCACGTGTAGAAGATCGCCTTCGTTCCCGACGCCATCGATGCGCACTATGTTCGAGCCATGCTCTTTTGCAAACTCCTGCGCATGTGGCCCTTCAGGGATTACGTCAGCATAGTCGTACTGGCGGGACGGCGGTCCTTCCCACTCGTCGCTAAGATGGATAGTGGCCTTTGTTCCACGTATCATAGTTCTCGGACCATTCTCGTTAACTTGAGACGATTGAATCGTCATCGAGTACTTGCTGGGATAATCTGCAGCGGTGAGGAAAGTATCAGGCGTTTCGCGACCGTCATTGTAGACCCACAGCCCACCCATGCCTGCGATTTTGGTGGGGAACTCATTCGCTATGGCCACGTGAAAGGGAGCCACGATATGATAATGAAGGTCGGTTGCGATCCCGCCAGAATAGTCCCAATATTTACGAAAACGGAAGAACCTATCCGCATCAAAGGGACGTTTAGGCGCAGAGCCTAACCACTGGTCCCAGTCAATATGGTTTTCGCCGACTCCATTCGGACCGGCCGCTGCATCGATGGGCCAGTTCCAATCGCCCGCTGGATCATTGCGACTATATGTGCCCTGAACAGCAACTACCTGACCGATCATTCCAGACCGGATAACCTGCCGCATTCTTGGCCAGCGCCTCCAGGAAAGACCTTGAACACCTACCTGCACCACACGGTTAAGTTGAGCCGCCTTTTGTGTGACGACTTTTGCCTCTTCAAGTGTGTGAGTCATCGGTTTTTCAACATAAACATCCTTGCCACTCTCCATTGCTGCAATTGTGATGGGAGCGTGCCATTGATCCGGAGTAGCGATGAAAACCGCATCAATATCGGACCGTTGCAGCAATTCTTGATGATGAGTGTAGACCTTAGCTGTTGGAACCTTCTGGGAAGCAGCATTGAGCCTCTTCTGATAGACGTCGCAAAGTGCGATTATTTCGACATCGCGTTTATTGGTCCGATGCTCTAGTACTAAATCAAATAAAGTCGAACCCCGGCCGCCGAGACCGATCATTGCAACATTGAGCCGATCATTAGCACCGATTACCCGCGCCCATGCTGGAAGGGAGGATGCGGCTACGCCAATACCTGCGGCTTTTACGAACCTGCGACGTGAAAACGAACTAAGCACATCCTCGACCAAATCCATCATGACTCCTTACTACGAACATGTAAGCGATCTGCACAGACCCGACAGATTGCTGTTGTTGGCATGTATTTATGCCTGAGGCCACCCTTGTGCACGGCGAGTAGAGGTGCAGGGATGTTCATTGAAACGTGCGAGTTAAGATACGAGTTGAGAGTCTGAAGCAGTGATGAAGTAAACATAGGAAACCGGTTGCAGAGATAATGCTTATAAGAGATATCCGATGCGATGACTTGCTGTCAAGTAGTTGGAACTAGCTCATAATCTTTGGCAACGAAGGTAAACCGGCCGCTATGAAATTGCTTCACAATATATTCTGAAGTACGCAGAGCAAATGCCAAGATGGAAAGCGTAGTCGTCTTATCGGTGCAGTTCAGAAACGTACTTGCATCGCAGATAAACAGATTCGCTATATCATGTGTCTGTCCGATACGATTCGTGACGAACTTATGAGGATTGTTGCCCATACGGCACGTACCAGTTTCGTGCAAACTGTAGCCTGGCGACTCAGGCTCGCCGTGTCCCTCGTACATGGCTCCGGCATTTTTGAAGATCTGTTGACAAGTAATCTTTGAGTGCTCCCACATTTTCAGTGTGTTTTCATCCCATTCGAAGTGAATACGGATTTGTGGAATCCCGAATATGTCTCGTCTTACAGGATCGATATCGGCGTAATTGTTGTCGGAACGTTGAGACGGGGCTTGCACCACAAGATTAACGGGTGTGGGGTATCTGCGTTTGATCTCGGACTTATAAGTCCGACCAAAGCCCTCGATATCATCGAAGTAGCTGGGAAATATGTCACAGCCGCCATAGGGATAGAACGAATAGCCACGAATGAACGCCTCTTCCTTCGGATTCTCTAGATTTTGCCATCGAGGAATCCACGCGATCGTCGCTGAGGAAACATTGTCAGGGAAACTTGGTTTCCCCAGCAATTGAGGCAAATGGCCGTATCCGGATGTTCCGTAGAGGTGGTCGCACAAATTCCTTCCAAGTTGCCCACTCGAATTGGCGATTCCAGTGGGCCAATGCCGAGAACGCGAATTGAGCATAATCTGCGTTGTAGACAGACACGAGGCAGCGACGACAATGGCCTTGCCATACACTTCCACTTCTTGTCTAGTGTGCCGGTCTACGTAGGCGACACCTTTTGCCTGTCCGTCTTGATCGATCAAAATCTCTCGCGCAAGTGCATTCGTACGAATTTCAAGATTCCCACTCTTCTGGGCATCCGGCAGAAGAAAATAGGGCGTCGAGAAGAATGCTCCTACGTCACATCCATTCGTACAGTTTCCACAATAGTGGCACGCAGGATGATTATTGTGAGGTTGAGTCAATTGGGCTATTCGATCAGGCAGATATGGTATGCCGGCTTTTTGGGCGCCGGCGGAAAGCAAGTGATCCAAGTAGCGGAAGCCCATAGGAGGCAAGTACTCGCCGTCTGGATTGGAGGGCCTGTTCTGCTTGGTGCTGGCCACCCCAATCATATTCTCGACACGCGAGTAGTAAGGGGCGATTTCATCGTATCCAATCGGCCAGTCGACATCAAACCCATCTCTCGAGGCCGCCTTGAAGTCCATTTGCGCCATTCTTGCCGCCGATCGACCCCAGAAGTTTGTCTTGCCTCCGACCGCATTACATCTTGGCCAGGTCCAACGTGTTCCCGGAGCAGTTGAGTACGCAATCTCGTGTTCCCAGACGTCATCCGAAATGAACTCGTTATCCATGAAGCCGACGCTCTGTTTCCGTCTTGATGGGGAACCATACCCTCTGAACTTTAGATCGTATGGCATCTTGTGATTCTGGAAGTCCGTCTGAGGGTTGAGCTCTCTTCCAGCATTCAGAGCGCAAACGGTGAGACCAGCTTGGCAGAGTGTGTGAATAGCCATTTCGCCCCCAGCACCTGTTCCAATAACGATGACATCAAACAACTTCATTCTCTGATCTCTTTATTTCTGGAGTGCTGAAACTCATCCCAAGGCGCAACTGGTAAAGCACCGTAGAAGCTCAGCCCTGGATAATCCAGCGACTGGATTCCAATACGGCTGGTATAGAAACCCATAACAGTGTATCTCCGCATAAGAGCAAAGAATTTCTGCTCTGTTTCTTCGCTAGTCCTAAACTTATCCTTATAGGCTAGTCGGCCTAAGAGGATTTCTTGATCCGATGGGGTTAACGAAATGAAATGCTGCGCTGGGCCGCTTGCACGAGTTAGACATGCTAAGCCATCTCGAAAGATTGGCTGAAGCAAAACATCCTGGGAGATCATGAAATCTATAAATTCAGCGACTCCGGCGTCTGTAGCTCCAGCATCCGACGCATTCAGTGAGTTCTTTTGGCGCCACGATAAAAAATTGTAACGACCAGTGGGCGCGGTGGTTGAAGAGGTTCGAGGCAGGATTAGTTCCGCGAGGACTACAACCATTTCGTATTCTGCGACCGAGAAAAACCTAGGTTTATATTTTGTTGTGGCCTCTTCTACCGATGTAATGTCATGTCGCTGATGCACTTCGTTAGTATCTTCAAACCCATAAGCCCATCGCGAGAATCCAGTAAACGAGCTTGCTAACGAAGCACAAGCGATCGCTTGCAACAATTGTCTTCTGCTAGGAGACTGACTCCCCATCGACTTAACCTCCAAATAGACTTTAGTTGCCTTCTTTTGAGCAAATTAATTGGGACCGCATACACTCGCCTCGCGAACAAGCAGTCCCAACTAGCTCGAAGCACAATCAGAAGACGAGTCGTCCCCCAAACTGGATCTGCCGCTCCGCGCTTGCAGTGGTGAGAGATCTACCAAAACTTACATTGCCCAAATTACTAGTTGGGGATGCAAATGTTGAGTGGTTGAAGAGATTGAAAAATTCCGCACGAAACTGGAATTGCACCGTCTCGGTTAACTTGGTCTCCTTAGTTACCGAGGAGTCGAAGTTCCACCATCCCGGCCCCGTGTAGCTATTCCGACCTATATTACCTGGGGCCGTCTGGGACGTTGCCTGAGTGCGAGGGTCCGTAGCGGTAGGAACATTGAAAAATAGGCTTGGATCATTGACGACTTCATCCGAGAAGAACTGTGGTCCTCCGGTCGGGTTCTTAGTAGCTTTCTTGATAAAGAATGGGCGCGCACCAAGGCCATTAAGCGTATCGAATCCATACTGTTGTGTTCCATATGCTGATGTAACGTTGAATGGGAATCCACTTTGTGCGTTGAAGATACCAAGAACTGCCCACCCGCGACTAAACCTATTGGAAAACTTTCCCCATCGGTCAGGGATATTGTAAGAAAAGTTGGCAATGAATCGATGCGCGACGTCGTAACTTGCTCTTGCGTACTCACATTTCAGGCAGGTTGGATCGTTCTGGGACTGACCGCCGCTTTGCCCTGAAGCGCTAAATAAAGCATCAGCGTCCGTGAGAATCTTGCTCCACGTATACGCGGCCTGATACTGCAATCCATGCTTAGGCGAGATTTTACGCAACTGAACCTGAAGTGCATTGTAGTGTGATACTGCGTTGTTTCCCTCCAGCTGAAACTCCCCCAGTCCCGGGGTAATGTTGCTAAACGGGGTAAATTGAGATTGTGCTCCAGTGTATCCATTTGGGTATTCTGGCGAATAGAGATCGAGTGCGTGGTTGGTGACAAAGGTAGTCTGAAATGACACGTCTCCAGGTAGCTGCTGCTCGACGGTTAGGTTTCCCGTCAATGTATAGCCATTCTTAAGCCTATTCGATGGCCAGTATCCGCCGACATTTCCGACTATAGCCGCGATCGGAGACAGGTCAACCGGTGAATTGGCCGGTATCTGCTTTGTATTCCCATTCGGGGGAAGTGGTGCCCCGGTGGTACTAGTCAATGCGGGGAGATTGACTGGCAACGGGGTTAGGGAATAGGTCGGATTAGCGAGAGTATTCAAGCTAGCCAATGGAAAATCTACGGCAGCCTGGTCTGGGTAGACGGTCGGGATCGAGTTTGTGAGATCAGCAAATCCTCCACGAATAACGGTTTTGGTTGTGATCGCATACGCGAATCCCAGGCGTGGTGACAGGTTTACAGCCTGAGGCTTGTAGAGTGGCGAAGGATTCAGAAGAAAATGTCCGAACTGTGGACCTGTATCTGCTATTCCACCGAGTCTATTTTCTATTTCATAAGGTGCCGACGCATATTCATAACGCAACCCGAGGTTCAAGGTAAGTTTCGGCGTGACCTTGTAATCGTCTTGTGCGTATCCTGCGAAATGCCAGATCCGAAGACCCCAATGCGTCCCCCCGCCTCCAGGAGGTCCAAAACCAGGTATAGTCGTGGCACGGGTATAGGTTGCCGGAGCGCCAGCCATTAGGCTGAAGAGACCATTGGGGCTACCCGTCCCTGCAGTCAATGTAGGACCACCATTGGTGGAAGGGATATCTTGCGGGAGTGGTGTCCCGGGTTGGAACACGTATTGCCCATTAGGGCCTACACCAGCAACACCTAAACCGTTATCTTGGCCATAGCGATAGGATGCCCCCATACTGAGCAAATGACGGCCTAAGGTCCAGGTGACATTATCGGAGGGATCATAGTAGGTTTCGGCATACTTCGTAATAAACGTATCCGGTCCGTAGCTCGCCAAGCTCCCATCGGAGAATATTGATTGAACGATTGCCTGCGATGGCGGTGCAGAACCTTCAAGCTGCCTATTCACCGAAAAGAGGAACTGATTTACGAGTCTAGGGGAGAATATATGAGTCTCACTGACAGCATAGTTCCGCGCATCGTTGTAGTTGGCAGATGAAAAACTGGGATCTTCGATTGCAGCGATAGGATCCGTCGCAGCTGCGTTGTTGTTCACATACGAGGCACGAACGAATACAGAATCGTTTGGAGATATCTGATGGTCAACTCGAACCGAGAATTGATCATCATTGGTTGGTTGTTTGAATAGAAAATTGTATGTATTTGCTCCGTATAGTCCTGTGGGTTGGTTCGGTAGCGGATACTTTGCAAGGACCTGTTGAGCAACAGAATTCAGTGGTACTTGGTATTGAAATCCGTTCAAGGACGCGAGCCCAGTCCGTTCCTCGGGCGTCGGAACAGAGATAATATTCGGTTCGCCTAACCGTTGCCGAAATCCTGCATACTCTCCAAAGAAGAATGTCTTGTTCCGGATGATCGGTCCCCCGATTGTCCCCCCAAATTCATTTCTCTGAAAGGGTGGAACCGACGAGGCAAAATAGTTACGTGCGTCGAACACGCTATTGCGAACAAACTCAAAGGCACTCCCGTGAAACTGATTCGTACCAGATTTTGTTACCATCTGTATTACGGTGCCTCCGCCCTGTCCAAACTGTGCCGAATAATTTCCTTGTTGAACTTTGAATTCGGCAATGGCATCTAAATTGAAATTCCAAAATTGTACAGTTCCCATCTCAGAGTCGGTTGCATCGGCTCCATCCAGAGTGGCGACGGAAGTTTCTCCGCGATTGCCGTCACTAATCCATTGTGGCGCTAGGAACCCCATCGAACCTGAGTCCTGCGCCATTCCAGGCTGCAACATTACTAGATTCTGGATGCTTCGCCCGTTCAATGGAAGATTGACTACTTGTTGCTCTGTCACCAGACCCGCTAGAGAGCCATCGGCTGTATTGATCAGTGGAGCGGCTGCCGTAACCTCAGCTACCTGCGACCCACCGGCCACAGTCAGCCTGAAGTCCAGGTTTCGCTGCTGACTGACGTCGAGCGTGACCCCGTCGATGATGCTCTTTTGGAATCCTGGGGCTTCAACCGTTACAGCGTAGGTTCCGACTGCGAGATTCGGGATGGCGAAACTTCCGCTAGCGCTTGTTGTCGCTGATTTGCGAATCTGAGTTTCCGTATGTGTTGCGGTGACTTGTGCATGATCGACAGTGGCGCCTGTAGCATCTGTAACGGTGCCGACGATGGTGCCTACTGCTTGTCCCGACATGTGTCCCACCGACGCAATCATCAGCGCAATGAGAAACGCCCTTTGAAGCCTGTTAGCTAAATTATGAGACCGCAATCAAGTCCTCCTGAGACTTACATAACTTCAATTTCCAGTGACATCCTGGATTGCGGTATCCGGCCATTTTCCCAGATTTCCTTAAAAAGGAAACCGGTTGCAGAAACCGATTGCGAAACGTTAGCATCGCGATTGCAAACGTGTCAAATAGGCGTCTACCGCTCCCTCATGGGCTGAGAACAAATAAACGAACAAAGTGTTTAGGGGCTTTAGCGAATGTCGGTCAACATTTGCTCAAATTTGGGCAGTAGGGTCTCAGGTACCTGGGCATGGAGGGTAATGGGCGGGCAGTACTCCGTATATCATTCTCGTGGGAGCACTTCGTATGAAAGAGAAAGGATGCGGAATGGTCTATACGATGAGAGACGTCGCTCGGTTAGCTGGGGTTTCAGCCTCCACCGTATCGCGAGTGCTTAACAACACTCACTACATATCCGACGAGACAAGGAAACGGGTTCACGATGTCGTTGACAGTGTTAGCTATTACAAGAATGTGCACGCGAAAAGGCTATCTACTGGCAGAAGTGATCTTTTTGGGCTCGTCATATCCGAGATTGCGAGTCCCTATTTTTCTGAGGTTATTAGGGGATTTCAGGCAGCGGCCTGGGATCGCGGTCTAGACGTATTACTGCTAAATACTGAATACATTCCTGCGAGGACGCAAGCTGTCATTCGGAAACTGATTCAGAGCGATGTGAGTGGAGTGGCAATCATGACCTCCTCCATTGACAACACGATGACTGCAGAGCTGCAGAAAGCAGGAATTGGAGTTGTATTCAGCAACTCTAGCGTTCCTGATACGTGGGTCAGCAGTGTCTGCATTGACTACAGTAGAGGTATTGCGCAAGCGATTGAACATGTGGCCAAACTGGAGCATAAACGAACTGCTGTTATAGGTGGCCCAGAGGGTAATCTAACGGCCGCGACAATTAAACATGCTCTCGTAAAGGGATTGTCAAAGCGAGGCATGACACCATTTCCTATTACGCACAGCGATTATCGTGTAGATGCGGGTGCTTCTGCAGTACGCGAGATTTTAGCCGCAAAAGAAATGCCAACTGTAATCTTCTGTGGAAGCGATCTTATTGCAATGGGCGCTATGAACACTCTTGAAGAATCTGGAGTCAGAGTCCCTGAAGATATCTCCATCTTGGGTATTGATAACATTTCTTTCGCTTTTCTAGCGCGGCCCCCGCTCACCACAATTAATGTTCCTCGCGAACAACTTGGGATGAAGGCCTTCGATGCTCTGGACAAGATGCTCCAACTCAAACGTCATAAGGGAGCACAATACACCCTAGAAACCGAATTGATAGTACGCAAATCTACATGTGTTGCCCGAAAGGGCAAGTTGCGGCAAATTACCAGATAAGTTGACAAAGTCAATGACATGCCCATCAAGCTCAATCAGTCGAAGGCATTGACCCATGCGCATCTTAAGGGCAAGCTCAGCCTCTGAGCCCTTTATCGCGCTGCATGACCGCGTGCATCATGAACACGAAGACGGCAAGATAGTACCGCTTTAGCGGAAAGTGGAACGCCTTCTCGAACTCAACGGCTGGATCGAACGTGCGCAGACGGGTTCTGGTGCAAACACTGAGATGGTTGGAATGGACGGTGATAATGGTCCAGGATGAGAACATTGGATTTGTTCAAGGGACGACATTTCGACCGGGAAATTATTGTGCTTTGCGTGCGCTGGTATCTCACATACA
>Ga0193742_1000522_pt1 | contig 25381 bp, 32 predicted proteins | sample L2c1metaG_FD_165511 | JGI IMG/M metagenome (GOLD analysis project Ga0193742, IMG submission 165511) | Soil microbial communities from a riparian zone of the East river system, Colorado, United States - L2c1 | ecosystem: Environmental > Terrestrial > Soil > Riparian zone | place: USA: East River... | reverse complement strand
TCGTATTTATACCAGAAAGTAGGTAGCTAGAGTAATCACTGTTTCTAACATGTGATAAAAACATATAGGGTACAAAGAGGAAATCACGGTCAGTAATGATAGGGTTTTCTTTAATTCAGTAAATAAATGATGGCAACGAAATGAAGGGATAAAATATAACAAAAGAAATAATCAGAAAAAGAAATAACCTGTGACAACGAGTCCCGCTCGTTACACTGTCACAAGCTCTACGAAATTTTCTACATTGAAGAGCGTCACAAAATCCCCAAAACTTGTGAGAACCTTTGGAGCTGGGTTATGGGTAGTGTTCTCTTTCCCAGAAGATGTATTTAGTAAAGGCTCAGCCATGTAGAATTATGATACAGAGAGGCATGTCGTATGGTCTCTTGCCACTGGTTTGAAGGTCCGGTGAAGGAATCCCGAACTTTCTGTATCGTGGGAGTCGCAACAAGATTCCCTAGCGACGGTTTGTAGCAGCCGCTACGGTCAACCACTAATTAAATGTTGCTATCAACCGTCCGCACCCGGCGGTCCTTAAATAATAATTTATGTAGATCCCACGGTGTCCAAGCTCTGAGTCTGACTTCCATGAAAGTCATCATTATTGGTGCAGGACCATCTGGTCTCGTAACATGCAAATCTTTGCTAGAGGCTTCGAACGCTGATTATCCCTTTGAACCTATTATCCTCGAGCAGGAAGGCGAAATAGGTGGAACTTTCAGATATCGGTCTTACGAGGTTCATGCATTCAAGTTGTCCTACGTGCTGATTTTTACTTTTGATTGCAGCACTCAAATCTAGTATCCTCCAAGCAGTTAACGAGTTTCTCCGATTTTCGCTTACCACTCTCCCATCCGGACCACTTGACGCTAGAAGTATTGTAAATACTATTAATAATGTGGTTCGTGGATTAACGTTCAGCAGGAATATGTGGAATACCTTGAAGCCTATGCCAAGGAATATGACTTAAATCGCAGGATTCACCTTAATTGCAAGGTTTTGAATGTGTCACGGACCCCTTCTGGGATGCATCTTGTTTCCTTTGTCCGAAGAAAGGCGAATCATACCACAGAATGGGAATCCAGTAAGGTACTTTTAAACCTGGCTTTGTCATGTCGACTGAAAATGTCCATTCTTCAGCACCAGAAATCATTACTGCAAAGTATCTTGCTCTCTGCGCTGGGTTGCATGTTACTCCATCAATTCCGGCAATCCCAGGCATAGAACATGTGTTGGAAAATGTCAAAGGTGAAACTGGCCAGACTCCGACTCCAGTAATATTCCACTCCGCAGATTACAAATCACGATCACAATTGTCCGGAAGGCACGTTCTGATCCTTGGCACGGGCGAGACAGGCTTGGATCTCGCATATGAAGCTGTAAAGGCAGACGCAAAAGAGGTAGTTCTATGCTCTCGATCCGGGTATGTTCTTTGAACCATTGCTCGCGCGTTGCTAATCCCTTTAATCTTACAGATTTCTATCCTTTCCGAAAGCATTGGTAAGTCTATTCGGATCGTAGGCTCTGACAACAGTGAAGAACGTCTACGTCTGTCTAGAACGATTTCGAAATTTTTGGATACAAGTTCAGGTCAAAAACACCGGTGCCAATCGATTCTTTGATTACAAATCTGGGTGAAACGGCCTATGTGGTAAGTTCCTAGGCTTTCTATTATGATTTGGTGTCGGAAATTCAGTTGGAAAGCATCCGTGGATTGCTCGATCGCGCATCCGGTGGTTGTGAGAACAGTTTTTACTTTAGTTTGCTGTGGGGTGTTGAAGATCCTTTCGCAGCATTTCCGATTTTGTCATCAAGCGAGTACTCTGGCTTTTGACAGGCAAATAAATCTCAATGTCCGTTGGATAACGTTTGATATATCTATATTTTTCAAGGAACGCAAGCTGGATGTAATCAATGGGTATATTCGTCCAAAAGTTTCCTTAACACAATTAACTCATGACGACCTCCTCAGGTCGGAGAACTACCATCAGAAAGGCTAGGAAGAGCCTACGTATTCCTTAACAAGGTTAGTTGATGGTTAACCTTGCTACGGATTTAATAAATTCAGGCAGCTTGTTATTAGTCACATAAGGCGATGCCATATCTCAATCGACCGTATCGCAACCGACCTTGGTACCTAGACTATGTATCTCGCTACATTGATCCACCGGAAGACTCCTCCCCCCAAACCAACTTTGTAGTCTACTTAGCGCCATTTCCAACCCACTTCTCAACCGGTGGCCAAGCCATTTTCCCTCCGAGCAAAAGAAAAGACGCGCTGAGGATCTCCAGGATGAATGTCCGACCTGACACTGTCATCTATGCCACTGGATATACCCAACAGTTCGCATTCTTAGACAAGAAAAGCAATTACCCTACTCCTCACGATGCAGATCTTCGAAATGTTGCGAAAAGCGGCGATGAAAGTTTTGCCTGTATTGGCTATGTGAGACCTGGTGTTGGTATGAATTCAGTGCTCTCATACCCATTTTATATTAATCTTGTGCTAGGTGCTATACCTCCACTTGCGGAAATGCAAGCATTTTTCTGGATATCTCTTATCAAAAATCAAATAAGTCGGCCGATCTCACCTCCTCATTACCATCTTTTGACGAAAAAAGACGCGCGTATTAAATATGGTGTTGACCATTCCAGCTATATGAGCACTTTGGCCAAGGACATTCATGCTGCGCCTGGTTTGGTTGACCTTTGGAGGGAGTACGGAATTCACGTCCTGCTGTGCTACTGGTGTGTTATTTTCTTGCTTAGAATCTCACCAATAGAAACTTAATTGAAGGTACCTGCAGCTTTGGTGCCGCTTTTACCCCGTTTTATCGCCTGGTTGGACCATTCAAATCCCAAGCTGCACCCCAAATCATTAAAACAGAACTGTGGGAGACTATTACACGACGTGGTATCATCGGGAACCTTGTCATGGGCCTGATACCAATGATTTTTTATTTGACGTTAAATACTTGTGCATTTGCTCTAGGAATTGCGTGGCAGTTATTTGGTGGACGCGCTGAATATATGTTGTAGGGTTAGATATAATAGCTTACTAATAACAAGGACCATACTTAACGATGTCTACTACCACTGCCAGTACTTCATACAAGCCTATATCGTCTATCGCTTCTCCTTTGTTAAGTGGGTTTGGAGCAGCTATTACTGCTCTATCCTTCGACCCAGTATCTGACGTACTTTGGACTGGTTCGGATTCTGGCAATGTCTCGACTTGCTATGGTACCCAAGGTGTTAGAGGCGTTTCCTTTCGGGTCGGAGGAAATACGGCAGTCAAAAAGATTATTGCTGGTGACAATTATATTCGAGCTCTAGGCACTGTCAGCGCAGGATTCGGATCGTGGTCCAAAGGAGGTATGAACAAGTGGTTCTTTAGGTATGATCAATCAACCCACTTTATCATTTGAAAATCTACACAGTTTTGCAGGTCTCCAACAGATGTCGTTATATTTTCTAATACTTCACACACATCACACTTTCTTGCCGCTTCCCTTGTTGATCTTGAGATGGTGCTTTTGAGCTCAATGACCGGATCCGTTATCCGACAAGTTAAAACTACGTCTCTCCTGACTCATCTGGAACTCTCGCATTCCATGTTACTCTCTGGATCATCTGACGGTTATCTACGGGTACATGATCCACGAACGGGTATGGGAAGGACAGGTACCTCGGAACATCTTGTCAAGGCGCATAGCAGCTCAATCGAAGGGATCCAGACAGCCGGAAATTTCGTGTTTACTATTGGTATGGGAGAAAGGTAACTTGAACCCCGAGTTTCGCGCATATTCAGCGAACTCATTCCAAACCTGCACTGCTATCTAGGCATTTACGTCCGTTCCCAGATCCACTTGTGAAAGTATATGACTTGCGAACGATGCGCCCTCTACCACCTATCCCATTCTCCGCTGCTCCTGCCTTTATTCACGTACTCCCGAAACGACCATCAAGCCTAGCCATTATATCTAATCATGGGCTCATAAATATTGTTGATGCGTCCAATCCTTCTGGATCTAGCGAATTCTATCAGGTGCGCCAGTTTAGACATCACGAAATGTACCTCACTTTTGGCCTAGCTTGATCTCACTTCTTCTTATTTAACCTGTGCTGCGATTTCGCCAAACGCGGCATATTTGGCGTTTGGTGACGCAGAAGGAACTATCCATCTCATGTCACAGGCAGAAAGCAACGCGCCATTTAATGGCTATGACGGTCAACCAGTTCCTTGGGCGGATACACCTGCTCCATTGCCTCCTATTCAATGGAGTTCATCAACGTGCGATAGTACTTTCTGGCCTTCAGCTGACTCTAATATTTTCGAAGGCCTTTGAACTCGATTGGACTACCTCACTTCGATAGCGAGCTCTTGTCAGCTTGGCCATCTTATCTAAGCTCCAAGCTCGTCAATTACTCTACTCCGCCGAGAATTCCTCCCGAAATACTGATATCAATGAAAACCAACGACAACGTAACGTATGCTGCCTTTCCTAAGGAGCTCAGAGGTCGTCGCAACATGACAACTGTAGCACCACGCAGAGAGAACGCTCGCTTTCGGAGCGGGAAGTTGGCCATCCCGGACGTGAGCTACCCACTATAAGTCTCGATATTTTCACCCAACTCTATTTAGGCAGAGCCTGATGGTGCCGTTTTTGATGATCGCACCGACGGCGAGATTCCACGTACATATTGCCGCGTCGAGATTGAATACTCGAAATTTGGTGTTGAAGATTTTGATTTTGGGTGCATTTTCTTTTCTTTTTCCACCTGTCAAGTTAAGTAATCAATGATTGTAGATTTTATAACAAGACCAACTTCAGTGGTCTGGAAACACATATTTTGAACTCTTACACTAATGCTGTGGTCCAAGTTATGCACTACGTGTCCCCTATTCGAGAATTAGCAAAGGCTCATATTTTAATCGATTGTCCCCGAGAACATTGCCTCTTTTGTGAGCTCGGCTTTGTCTTTCGTATGCTCGAAGATGCACAGGGCGTTGGAGATGCACAGGGCACCAATTGCCAAGCGAGCAACTTTTGCAAAACGGTTGGCGTGCTAGCTCAAGGTTTTTCTGGTCGCCATCCCATTCTGCCACTTTCTAACCCATTGTCTTATAGCTTCAAATGCCATAGAGCTCATTGATTACGGTCGAGAGGCCGCTGGAGTAGACTACGCACAAAAAATTCAAGCATTCCACCGATTTCTTGTCGACCATCTGAGTTCTGAAGGCAATGGTTATCCTCACAACCCTTCTCTTCTACCTCGCGTTTCCAACTCGCAGTCACCTTCACCTTCACCCATCAGCCAGCTCATCGGCATCGATGGAAAAAACATCATAACTTGCTCTCATTGCAAAGATGTCAGAGAGAAGGATAACTTGATTCATGTGATCGACCTCGTATATTCTCGGAAAGTGAGTGAAGATTACCTTTTTAGATGCTTACTTACCACCGGTATGCCCAGTCACCGACAAGCGAACAACAACCCATAGATTTTGCTTCTACCTTGCAAAACTCGCTTTTCCGAACTATGGCCCACAAAGCGACATGTCAAAATTGCAAACAGCATACTACCTTCACAACATGCAGATCATTGTCCTCTCTATCATTGCCCCCATTTCTTGCGGTCAATGCTTCCGTCTACAATGAGGAGAGTCTTGGTTTCTGGCAGGATTCTCGCAGCCAAAGATTTCTTCAACCCCAAGTATATTTACATGGCCAGGCCAGGGGAATCGATGACTCTGAAAAAATTCCATACGTAATACGTGTACGTCACTTATTTCTATTGTCATTCATACCTTATAAGAAAACTTTAGGCTATGGTAGTGCACGTTACGATGAAACAGGGAGAATCGCACTTGGTGGCAATAATCAAAGGTGGGCGTTGCCGACGGTCCAATCTTGAAAAATTGGGACTCAGATTGTTGACTAGTTCCCGAAGCTGAAACTATGGAACTGTCTAGTCCCTGGTTTTTATTTAACGATTTCGTTGTAAAAAACATATCGGAACAAGAAGCTTTGAGTTTCCAAGATAAATGGAAGGTCAGACCTCCGATCCCTGAGGTACTGGCCAGGACTCATCTTATGTTTCTAGGTTCCCGCTATTATTTACCTTGAGCGATCAGATCTACAAAGCTCATTCGACTTCAGCAAATTATCGTATGAGCCTGATTCAACGATTTTAATCAGGGATACCTCAATATCCTCGTATGTCGTTCGTTGACTGCCTTCTTTCCCCATGAACATTCAGTCCCCTCACAGAAACCGTAATCCTGCTTTGATCAAACATGACCTCTTACAACCTGATGAACTGCCGATACCCGGAAAGGGAACGTTGATTTCTATCGACGCGGAATTTGTTTTAATGCAGCAGGTTAGCCTCAGGATCTTTGTTCTATTCTCCTGTCAACTCCCCACCGGCTTGCACAGGAAGAGACCGAGTTTAGATCCGACGGAACGAAAAAGGTTTTGCGACCAGCCAGATTGAGTCTTGCTAGGGTTTCTGTCTTACGTGGCGAAGGCCCCCGTCAAGGGCTTCCATTTATCGATGACTACATCCATACCAGTGAAATCATTGTTGATTACTTGACTGAGTTTTCAGGGATCAAATGTAATTTCTCCTTTGGCACATTTATTGCATACTAATCAAAATTATTCTTAGTTGGCGACCTAGATCCTATACATTCCCGTCACACATTAACACCGTTGAAGCTTGTATACAAGAAGCTACGTCGCCTGGTCGATTGTGGCTGCATATTCGTCGGTCACGGGTTGTCGAAGGACTTCCGTATTCTCAGTATGATCATCCAGTTCTTGGAATGGCGATCGTTCGGCTGACATAATTCTTGCAAAGACATATATGTTCCACCAGACCAGGTCATTGACACAGTTGACCTCTATTTCCTTAAATCTCGCCAGCGCCGTTTGTCTCTGCGGTTCCTTTCTTGGTTTATACTAGGAGAACATATTCAGACAGACAATCATGATTCAATCGAAGATGCCCGATCTGCGCTGATGTTGTATCATGCTTATCGGATGTTTGAAAAGCAAGGTGTATTTGATCAAAAGCTGGAGGAGATTTACAAGGAAGGTCGCCAATTTGTATGTTTTAAACCCTTGCCGCCCTATGAAGACCACTAAACGACCAATGTCAGAATTTCAAACCACCCGCTCCTTCAACACATATCTCATCGAACGCAAATGATTCCACGCCGAGGTCTTCTTTCGTCTTCACATCAAGTAGCACACCATTCAATTCCAAAGCTGTCCAGCAATAGATGCACGACGTCCAAATGTGATTCATAAGAGACCTGTTTTACCAGGTCCAGATGTTTACAATGAGTATTTGTATATTTCTTTATGCTCTTTCGAAAACAGTCACAGGCGACCCAAAGGTACAGTAGAATATCAAAAGTCGAGATCATCTTCCCATCCTTTTCTACGGTGATACTATCCGGGGATCAAAGTGAGGCCTTAGAAGACAGTGAGAACTTACCACAATCGTTGATTTCTGTACCGTCTTTTTTCCTTCAGCCTGCTCCATCTGCGGAAGGTTTATGATATTGTCAGACATGGATGCAATGGGTCCAAGAAGAATTTCACCTGATTAAGCAAGTCGATGAGCTGCTCTTCACTGACTCGATTCCTGAGTTGCCCAGATTGAGCCATCCTAAGAAGGATCGTTTCAATTTGTTTCGATCGTTCTGGGCTAACAAGCGCTATACGAGATACTGGACAAAAGATGAGAACTAGAATATGGATATGAGGGAAACTGGGATATATGTACATCTTTCTCGTGCTGCTGTATCTAGCACAGTCATCAATAGGTCTCTTCGCATTTGCTCCTCCTGTGCTTGTTTTGCATCGCCTTCCTTGTCGTTTCCCGGTCCACCATTTGGAATGGGTGTACTTTGTGACGTCGTGGACACCATATTTTCCATTGTACTTCAATGCTACCCGTAGAATAGATCTTTGATATCGAACTAGTCAATTCTGACGACCTGCCGGCAGATCGGCAGAACCAGCAAACACAACAACAATAAATAAAGGAATCAAGATCCTAGTACTCATAAAATTTCAATTATGCCTACACATACAACTCAACAAACTTTCCCCATCGTTCTATGACAGGTTTCACCAAGTTGTCCCACTCTTTGCCTGTATTTCCTCCTTGCTTCCATCTCCAGAATTCAAATATTTCTTTGTGCATGCTGCCGCAGTCAACACATGGTTGCAGTGATCCATTTGCACCTTTCGAAGTGCTAGCTTTCGCTTCAACAGAACTAGGCAAGGCGGACGATACTGTCCCAATCTTGGGCCAAGACGGGTCAAGGTATACACCAGTGCAAGCCAAATCGGCAAGTTCAAGGTGGATAATTCGTTCTAAAAAGTCAAGCATCAACATCTATCTTATCTGTCATGTATCATGACACCCACCAAGTCGGTGACACCATGGTCCTTTCTCGCCAGCTACCACCCTACCCTTAAGGAGACTTGTCCTTCCATCGCCAGCATTTTTGTCCGGCTCAACAGCCCCTGGATAGAATCCTCTCAATACTTGTTCCTTGGATCCACACTGTTTACCCCATTGATCTATCCGTTTCACAAGGTTCACTGCTCGTCCAACTTTGAGTTTAATAGTCTCAGTTTCCCGGGTTTCTGCAATGGATTGAACACGGAAAAAAAAAATAGATCCCGTAAGACGAACCACGAATCTCAAATGTGTAGATGTACCCAGGAACGTCAGAATGCGATCGTGCCTTCTCCATTTCTATCCTCAGAGAAACTTGGGTGGCTGCTTGCAAATAAGGTGGTATCCAGTCTGAAAATATTGGACGCGATGTGAAGGAAGAAAAAAGCAAATGAGCTAGAAGTTACCTTCAAATTTTACCCATTCGCCATTTTTCCTCGCGTAGTAGCCAGATGGACCCAGAATTTCTTTGGTATGTTGAAAACAAAATCTAGGCAGAAGCATTGAACCATCTTCATCTTCGGAGTCCAATAACAGTGTATTGCCAGTCTTAACCATTCGTGAACATCGTTGACCAACCTTTGTCACACCTGCGCAACGTTGTGCGCCAGATTTCTTAGATGTCGTAGATTGTGTACTTGAAACTTCTGAGTTGGTATTAGTTGGTGTAGAGATAGAAATCGCCGATTTGTCTGGCCTTGAGGATGAAGATATAGAATTTGTGTTCATTTGGGGTCTGGGAGAAGGAAGTAACTGATTTGATTGTGCGCAAAATAATAGATTATTATCCTGAACAGGCTCAAGTGCCATCTGCATGGTCAAAGAATGTGGTACAGGCATCACCATTGGCCTTGCATAGGACGGGCTAGCGGTATACGTATCGGAGCCAAATATATTCCGAGGGTCGAAGCCCCCAACAAAGTTCACGTTAGACGACGTAGATGATTGCGGGTTGCTGGAGATAGAAAGTTTGCTGAATTTCCCGAGTACATTTTGATCTGAGAGCGAAAGATCAAGCTGCTTGTAATCTAGCTCGGAAGGCTTTGGGGGTTTGGGAGGAACACTAGGACCTGATTCGATTCGCTATAGAATTTACATATCATTGGAGGAGTAGGTTTATTGATGATTGGAACGAACCTGGGAATGGAAAGTGTCGAACAACTTAGACAAGAAATTTTCTTGTGATCGCTTTGTCTTGTCTTTTGTTGAACTAGCAGACATGAGAGTAGGAGGTAAGGCAACAGGTGTGACACGGACGTGTCGTCACGTTGACAACTCTGCCTCCCTGACTCTTCCTTGAGGCAACTCTCCAATTGGTGAGCCTCTTTAACATCTTATCATTTACTTATGATGAAACGCACTGGGCTCTGACAATAATTGATGTCATGCACTACGCTCAAGGAGCGGCGGCCTAGAAAACCGTTCACTGAATATTCTCTCTCCCTAAATTCTCAACAGATTCTGATCTATCTTATTTTCAGGTGCAATGGAGTTACAAAAAGAAAGCTTGCTGGAAACATTTGATACTATGACGAACAGCCTGTCAACAGCTAGGGCGGCCCTTCAAATCATCAAGTAGGAGTCAGTTTTAACGTTTTCATCTTCGGGAAAATCAATGATCACATATGAGTAGTCGACAGACCTTAGATATGACAGCAGGCATATCTCTTCTTTCATTGAAGCATCACCTTCTTATTTCATATCTACGATCTCTGGTCCTGATTTCGTCCGGTCGTGCTTTGGGGAATACTCTGAACGGTCGTTCTGCTCCTACACAGCCGTTTAGCAGACAGGATCGTGATGCTCGAGGCAACCAAATTGGAGATTTAATCGATTCAATGATTGAAAATCGTGCTGTGTTTGAAAAAATCAATGTTCTCGAAGCCAAAATGCGTTATCAAATAGACAAGTTGATTCGAATTGCGGAAGAGCCTTTGCAAGATAGTAGGCTTGCAGATGGTGAGCATTGTCTACAATAGTACTGTACATGTTTTTATTTTTATTTTTTCTAGATCCTCTTGTGTTTCGTCCAAATCCCACGTCCCTCATGCAACCCGCTACGGCAGCACAGGAGGCTAGTACACAGGACTACATTATCCCTTCGTCGAATGACGATCTGATATACCGTCCCCCACGCATGGCTCCAGTACCGTATTTGGAAAAGTCTAAAAGTCAAGCTCGACGTAACCGTCCCCCCGTTCCATCGGCACTATCATCGCTCTCTGTTGACCCATCTCGACCATTCATTGAATCATCGTCTGGATTAGGAGGGACGCCTGCACTCGCTTCCGGTCGTGCTCAATATCTCAAACGTCTCAAGGATTTTGAAGAAGACAATTTCACTCGACTTGTCATGAAGAAGAGCGATGCGAAGCGAAGGGCCAGAGATGAAGAAGATCTCGCATTGGGTGGTGATCTTGGAAGCGGGCCAACGCTGAGAGGTCGAAGAAGGGCAGGGGGGTTAGAGGATGAATTTGATGGGGTGCTGCGGAGTGTGAGCAAAGTCAGCGGAGGACGCAGTCAAGGCGATGGTTATGAAGAATTGCGACAAAAAGGCAGGAAGATGGACGTTCTTGAACGCAGTCGTAATGGTTCAAAGAAGCGTGATATTTTGGATGCCGACGATGACCATGAAAACCTGCCAAAGAAGAAGCAAAGGAGTCGGTTCGAATTGGAGACAAAATCTACAAAGAAACGGAGGAGAGTTTCATAGTGGTATTATTTGTCCACTTACGTAAACTTATTTACTCCTTTGTTCTTCGATGGTCTATTGTTCTGAAAGCTGAAAGGCTCAAAGCCAGCCTTTCCGTGGACTCACCACGACTGTATTATTTTTTCTTGCTTTCTTCATTCATTCCTTCTCTGGTAGAACCACTTACTATTCTCATTTTCACTTTCAAACAATCGTTACGATCATTCACGACTGTGATGATGCAGACAAACGTTGACGTTGATGCCACACGCAATCCAACACAACCATCAAGGTTCTTGAGGATTCGGTGCATAACTTTCAGTAGGTTGCCTCGAGCTCCTTATTCATGGTTTCCGAAACTAATTCGTAACATGATAATCAGGCTGCATCATATTTTTATGCTTCCTGTGGATTGTATTACTATCTGTCGTGCTATTTGCACAGTGGGATGTAACGAATCGTACCGAACGTCAGATTCTCAGATCGTCTTGTGGAAAGTATCAGAAATTGATCTTCGGCGTTGTAGGTTCTTTAATTTTTATCATGTTGGGGCTCGATAGTATTACTGTCATAATGCTTCCCCTCTTGTAAGATGGCCTATTTGACTCCTGCAACTTCTACCTCATTGGATATTTAGACTTCTGCAGTCATTTCGACCTTGGCTTGATGCCGCTCGGTTTTTCCTTCTCATAATCTTACACACCGGAGTTGCCGGCCTCTTTACTTACAAGAGTTATACGTTTAGATGTTCTTCTGCACAATGTCAGTCCTCGCTTCTTCAATTGTCGTAGACCTAAATTGACATATGCTTTCACAGCTGTGGACCAAAGAGCGGTTTGCAGCTTGATTGTTTTGTATGTTCTAATATCCAGCTGGCTTGTCGCCGCATGTAGTAAGTCATTCTTCGACGACTGACGGGTTCCATATTTTCTTACCCTATACATCAGTTATAGCCTATGCTTGTGGTCTTGCTGTCCTCTTCACGCGACTCTCGAGAGTATCTTTGACACCTCTAACTGATGATCCCGAGAGCTTGAAGATGACCAAGGCCAACTATGCCATATACTAGTACTTAGACTTGTCCGCCTGTCCTCTTGGCACAAAAGTCAAGAGATATCGACCGGATGGTGTGGTGATAAGGCAGTACTTAGTTGATTATATCTATGATAATCTGTGTTGTTCTCACCTTCAAGTTGATCCGACCCAACAAGTTTTCCCACGCCCCTAACAAGAAGGCTGCTTGCACTGACAGCGCTTACTAGTCAAACTCAGTCATCACCGGTGCATCACCTCCGCCTCACGAACGAGACCTAGTAGAGGATGAGGTGGGAACCTGCCGCAGTCAAGGTCAACTCAGCTTCCTTTGCTTTCCCGCTACCAGAGTATTCTGACCTAGGACACAGGCTGAACTTCGTTTGGCATGTCAGAAACTAGGCCAAGTACAAGCCAGATATGATTCCCAAGCCGCCATCATGCGTGCGGACATCGCAACTTTAATTCGACAAGGCAATATCCCGCTGGCACGCGACAAGGCGGAGAAATTGATACAGGATGAAGCCTTTGGAAATTTACTCGAGGAGTTAGAGATGCAGATTGGTCTTCTTCTGGAACATTCCCTTGAGTTAGAACATGGGTATGTAAAAAACAAAAACTCGAATAGCAGTGGCTTATTATCGTGATAGTCCGCTAAGTCATATTGCTATGCAAGCCGCCTCGAGCATAATCTATGCTACGCCATTTGTCCATAGCAAAGGTTGTTCATTTTATCAAATTAGCCGACAAACTTATACCAACATTACTTAGATCTTGACGTCATTCGAGATTACCTTGTATCCTGCTTTGGTTCGGATTTCGCTAATTCTGCGGCTGAGAATCGGTACCATCGCGTATCTTCGCGCATATTGAAGTCAACACCCACGCCAATTCCCTCCGCGTTTAAATTGGATAGCTATCTCCGAGACATTGCAAACGCTTATGGAGTCGACTGGTTACCAGAGCCTCGACGTCAGGAAATGTACTTGCTATCTCTTTTACCCATGGGATTGCAAAGCTTACGACTAGCAGTGTTAATCATCTCTCAGAACTATTGGATCCAGATACAACCACAGTTGTCGATTTACCTCAATTGCGAAAGCTGTGTTCACGGGGTCAGGGTACTGAAATATTTGTGTGCAACAAGTACTTATTTTATTACAGGAATTCCCGATGAGCCAAGTTGGCTTCGTCCCAGAATCTGGAAGTGAGTTTTACATTTTGATCTTGACTCCATGTTCATGAAGAAATCCAGACTCTTCTTCGGAACTCTGCCGAAGGTGAAGGCATCCTGGAAATCTGAAATGACGACACAAAGGGAAGCCTATTATGTGAGCATCACAGCTATTAACGATATTCATGTTGAAATCATGTCAGTTTTAAGGATCTGGCGCGACAATTACTTGGGCTGTTTTCTCCCCCTTCTCAATCATCGAATTCTGTGCTTTTGGACAACACACTGCGCGCTGCGTACAAACAATTATACGGCTTGCCTAGAGACTTTTATGCGATGCTTGAAAATGAACCGGAATCCTTCGATCAATGCCCACTAAATGTGGGCGGCCGTGACGAGGCAATTGCTCGAGTACTTGATTCTCGTTTGCTGATTCTAGATGGTCGGTCGGAAGATGGTGCTGGTCTCTCGCCTAGACCCGAAATCCGGCTTGAGCTCCATCCTAAGGGGACTCCAGGCAGTGATACAGTCAGTGCGGAGAGTCTGGCGACGTCTACTACATTAATGCCATCCAGGAAGTGTATGTTTGGTTATGCTCACCCAAAACACTGCTCTCCCTTGCTGAGACTGTTGTACTTTCACATGACAATCAATCCAGGAAATATTTCTCCCCATCTATCATCCCTTCTGGTCCCACTGTACTCTGTCTTGATGCAAGAAGTCGATCCCGGAGATCTGGCCCATGTCGAAGCTGATACTTTCTGGTTGTTTGAGGCAATGCTCGCAGAACTTCTTGGTTTAGAGGATAATGCAGGCAAAGTCTGGATGACGAAGCTGAGTGAATGTTTAGACTGGGCTGATAACGATCTCTTTGTACATCTGGTAAACTGTTCCCCTTACTATGATACCTTACAAGCTGCTCATTATCATTGTCTGATATAGCAAGCAAAAGGGCTAGATCCAATCCTACCCTATTACTCATAGTGAGACCTGACAATATCTATATACTTCAATTCTGATCAGACATATAATTTTTTTTTCGCAGTCGATGGCTGATGCCCATGCTGACGCATACCTTGCCATTGTCTTCGGTTTTCTTGGTCTGGGATGCTATCTTTTCTTGTCAAGCGAGAGACAGAAGCTCAAACCCCAAATTGGATTTTTTCCTCGATATTTGCGCAAGCATGATCATACGTGCTAGGACCCCTTTGTACCGGTAACGTTATATGACATACGTACTTTATTTAGCATTGACTCACATATATAGACTTGGGGATGTTACGCAAAAAGGTCCGAGTCTCTGGACCGTGAATACCGATCAATTGTCATACTCTACTGGACTCGCAGAAAAGGCTGAAGACACCTTATTGGAAGGAATATCTCTCCTTCAACCTTTTAACCTCAGTAACGTTGGAGGTATTGAAAGAGTCTTGCAGATGGCTTCCGAGCTATCTCAGCGTCGAAGTAGAGAGTCAATCGCTCGGCAGGCTAACCCCAGTCTTCGGGATCGCTTTAGAGTGAGCATGTGGGAAGGGTTTGCAAGCCAACGAATTCCTTCCAATGAAATCCCTGTGGACTCCGAAAATGGAACCGATAGCAAAAATCAAGACTCGTCAACAGCTTTCGGAGACTCTAGTTTAGTTTCCCAAATCACCAACACAGTATGGAAAGGCATTACCAACCAGACGGCTATGGAGAGTCCATCGACGCCGCCATCCCCCACCGTCCCTATCCAAATTCCTCAATCGGAAGCCGACCAACAAACTTCCTCAAATTTGTGGAGTTACGCAGAAAAACTGAAAGGCTCCGACACGGTTGCAACACTTTCAAAAATGAGCAGTAATTGGCGGGCCAGGGCTTTGTTGGGTTCCTCCTCCGGTGAAAGTCTACGGCCTACAAGCATTGTCAGGAACGAGAAGGCTTCTCATGATCACTCAATGCCTAGTTCCGGCTCATGCGAAGAACAGGATTCCCCTCGAACTTCATCACCTTATCTAATGTCCACTCCTAATTTTCCGTTGGAAACAGCTCTGGAAAGCTCATCTCAACAAGGCGACAGATCCATAATAGGGAAAACGAGATCCTTGCTTTCACCTGCCCGTTCTCCACCGCTAGGTCCTAAATCAGGCCCTAAACCGCTCTTGCTTAGTTCAACTCTTCTCACTTCTGGCCAGAATGGTCTCAAAAGCCATAGGAACTTGGTTAATTCAACCGCTATACTAGATACAGAGGAATGGGCAGATGTTATGAGAGAAAAGCAGCACCATATGTATAGGGATTCTGTCTCATCGGCGTCTTCCTTGTCTCCATCTGATGCATATGTTCGCATTCCAAAGTCGACCAAGTCAGACCGAGAATCCGATACTAGTTCCAGTCGCATCGTAAGCTTGAACCGACGATCAGTCTCACCCATGGCGAATTTCCGATCAGCTCATGGGCGTATGCTATCAAGAAATTCATCGGCGTCTTCTGCTAGATTTCCCGGTCCACCTATACTTTCTGGGTCCCTATTACAAGAGAGCCAAACAATCAATGGTCGTATCACTAGTAAATTGCCGACAATACTACAAACCTACCCACCGCCTTCCGATCGAAATGCAAGCAGAGCAGCTGCTTTTGGCCCAAAGGAATCTGATAGCTCAGATACCGCTTCAAACGAACAACCGTCATCCATCATGAGGCTCGCCTCGAGCCGACCGGAATCAGAAGACGCCGAATTGTCCATGAAGGCCTCTCGAGTACGTTCCAGGCGATATCCTCGAGCGACGAATCTTTACATCCAAGCTGACCAAAATCCCCATACATCCGCGGAAGAAAAGACTTCTAATTCGTCTCAGCTGTCCGTAGAGTGGCCACGAAAAGAAACCGAGATTGTTTCGACCCCGAAGGGGAGCCGCTTTGAGTCGGAGGAATATGTCGGAATGCCTCGCAAGGTGTCTAGGTCTCCTCTCCGGTCCAAGAAATTATCTACTGGCGAAATAGAACGTCCAAGGAAAGCATCAGTGGACACCATCAAGGATACTCGGCAGCGTAAGGTGTCCAATGGCCAGCGACATCGCAAAATCTCCACTGAAAGCAGAGAGATCCCCAAAAATAGACGCGATAGTTCGGCAGAAGAAGGTGATGATGAAGGTTATGACGAACTGCTGAGTGCATACGAAAGCGAGGATGGTCCGAAGAGCTCAGTGTTTTAAAGTAATACAACGGCGTCTGATGTGTTTGTTGTAGGAGTAGGAGAAGACAGTAGGATCTCGTGGACTCCTTGATATACGTGCTGCAAGATAGTTTGATCTGGTAGAATGTTCTGACAGCGGGCTGAGTTTACTAGCTAAGTAAAGGGGCCTCTGAGATCACTCACTTGATAGGCGACCTCAAAGGTAGAGCTAGGTAGGGTTGTACGTTTGATAGCGACGAGGTAAAACCGAACGTTCCACCCTTTCAAACCTTCACCGATATAAACGCCTTGGAGGTGAGTCGATGCAATAAATCGTCTGTTGGTAAGCCAAGGTAGTCTGGTTACGAACCCTCGATGAGTCTCAAGCTGGATGCCATGCGGTCCCAAGATGACGACTGATTCTAAATGGACCCGTTAACCCTCACTGCATCACGAAGAAATGACCTCTCACCATACAAAACCTGGCCGAAGAAGGAACCGAAGAAAATACAAGATACGACAGTCGAGGCTACAAGAAATGTATATCCTGAACTTGCAAGCTTCGCCAGCATTCCCAGACGGTGGTCAGTTAACTCATGACGAAGAACTAGGGCAGGAGTTCACCGTTTGCCAGCAGAGCGCGACAGCGAAGGAGAGGAATAAAAGGAATAAAATGCTAGAGCATTCTTGCCGTCGTTGACCTCGCCAGCGTCTTTTCTCAACCCTATATTCTCGATAACCAGGGCTCTCTAAAATCGAAAATTCTGGATTCATAGCGACAGGGTAGGAACGTTCCATTGAAGAAGCCCACACGGGGTGATACTGAAGTAGCAGTTACAATGATAAATATACAAAGCAAAGAGTAACTTATGTCTATCTTTGGAACGATGCTGACAAAACTTACCATATATAGATGTGCGGAACAGTTCATAAAAAAAAAATGGGTTGTTTTCAGCGATGAAGACCATTAATGATTGTGAAAGATGCGGTTGCTAGTAAAGTTGCTCCTATGTAGATTTCAATGCGAATCGGAAGTGTATTTTCGGTCAGGAAGGGGTAGGGAACTATCGGAAGCATAAATTTTGGTAGATCTGGAATCGCGGAGACGACTTACAGGCACCATTTATTTTTCCACAATGTTCTACCCATAAACCGTACCACAGCGCAAAAGCAGCCGTTGTTAACGGGGCGCCCACTTGGACATCTTTCCATTGATATTTTGATTCAAAAAGGAAGAAATCCGCTAAAATAGAAATGGATGGCGTCGCATGTAAAGCCAAGTCGACCGATAATGGTATGCGTGCAAAAGGAGAAATCTCCGGAGAACGTGCTGAAATCGGACCCTCCGGAACTCCCGCGGCAGTGTCTTTGACTGGTAGGATGAGTTGTGGGAATGAAATCAACAGCGTCCAATAAATCAAAGAAATAACCATAGAAAGCTAGAAAGTAATTCCAATTGAATATATAGGAAGCAGGTATGTAACACAGATACGTACCGGCAACGATATCATTACGAGGTATCGTTTCAGTATGCGAGGACCTTCCAAAGTTTTTTCTTAAATCCCAGGTCAAAATCAACAAGAAAATTCGCTCGCCTTTGAAGGAAGGGAAAACGTCGCTAAAAAGACTGGTCGCCACTGTGATCCATGCCAACGCTAACCTGATCCAGGTTATAACACCTGGTCAACCTTCACCGTCAACCTAACATGTAGATACTTACCCCTGTATTGTGAGGTATTGAAAATGACCACCATATTGCTCGCGAATCCAGCGGTCCATTGGCAATTTTTGTAGACTGTGGTATCCAAATCCCATGGCGCCGACAGCTGCTGCATGAAGAATTGTTTTGAGGACCACTCGTGCCATCGCCAGTGATTGTTCTGAAAGTCGCGTTAGTCTCTTATATATAAGATCATCAACTTGTTCGACTGACCTATGTAGTTCAAGCTTTTCAGAAAGGCTCGAGTATGTATGTAGAAAAGACACTTTGGTCAGTCAGTATAGATGTACTTGGAGCCTCGCAGTATGCATATGTAACTTTATTCGGAGCGACCACTGATCAAATGTCCCACGACCACAACTGCTCGTTAACCAAACACTGAGGATTGTCCAATGATGTTCCCTTTAAGATAAAAACGAGTAATATTACGCCCTATCTTAGATTCTGCCCTGCCAGCGTCTCCAAAGTGTGAGAGAAATAAGCAGAGCGATAATCGATGTGACAAAAGTTAGGCTAAAAGTAAACTGCCAACAGTGTCGACCATGGCATATATGTTCACCCATTCGATAGTGCGACGCTGAGATGAAGGCGTATACGTATGAAAAGAGTGGGGTTCCGATGAACGGCGCATACATCATGAGCCCGAAATTTCTTGCGAGATGTTGCATGCCCCACAGAGAGGAAATGATGCTCGGACTGCGGACAATGACGGCAGACATATGTTAGCAACGAGTTTATTTTACTTTCCATTCACTGTTGACTAACAGGACTGTGAAAATGGCGCTATAACCAATACCGGTGCCCAAGCTAACGATTATCAAGGGTTATTTTCAGTTTAATGGTGCGATATATCTCGAGAGAAGTCACCTGAGCAGCCAGACTTGCTCGCGAGTCTCAACACCAACAGCCATCCACAAGGATGTTAAAGATAATAAGCTTGCCGAACCGGACAGAAATAGAAATCGACTGATTCTAGGTCGCCTTGAAAAAACCACTTCGCCAGTGGGGAGGTGAACAGCTGCTGGTGAAATGAGATCTGCTACAGGTCCAACCACTATGCGAGAAATAGTGTTGGAAATTGACAGGAGTTTGACTTGATGTGCAGCAGGAGAGCTGGCGACTAACTCCCCTGAGAGCCATCTAGCTGATGATGGAGGGAGAGCCATCACGATTGTGCCAATATTCGATATCACCATCTCGGACTAAGTATGTGAAAACATTCAGGAACAAAGGGCTAGAATTGAAGAAGAAAAAATACGTACTGTCCCCAATATAAGAACGCAGAAAATTATCAGAAGCCAGAAATCAATCCTATGTAACAATTCTATAGTACTGGGACCTGCAGCTTGCATCGTGAGACGGTTTCGCGATGTAGGCTCAAGTAAAGGAGAGGCTTCCTGAGGGGTGTTTTCTTCGACAGCATCTGCAGTGATTTCAGCTTCATGGGGAGAATGCTTGAACCCTCGCAGATTGATGAAACCAAGAATATAAACAGACCCAGTCAGCAACGCAAGAAAGCCCATGAAGCGAGAAATGTTCAGTAGTCTTGTGGCAGGATCGGTAAAACAGTTTGTCGCAACGACAGACAGGAATAGAGGAGAGAGTCCGAAGAGTGCCATACTGATACCAGAGGCAAGACCAATATGGTTAGGAAATGCTTTAGAGGCGGCGAATAAGGAGGAGAAGTACCTAAACACAGATAATTTGAAAAAGAAAAAAAGGAAATTGGATCATGTGCCCCAAAACTTACGAAAACACAGTCCCAAGGCCGGCCAGAAAGAAACAGAAAACAAAACGATAGAAAGACGTTTGAGAGGGAACAGGAAAATCGTGGGGAGCGTTGTGGACTTCAAATGCAAAAGCACCAAATCCACAGGAAAAAAGGAAAGCACCAATGAGTGAAGAAATAGAAGGACCATGGCTATCAATTATTGATCCAACCAATGCTGCAATCGTATATTGGCTCATCATCCCACTGTTGCTCTAAAAGTTAGCGGGAACATAGAATGGATAGAGAAGAACGCACGCTACGACTATCGTTGTCAATTGGGGTTGACTCAAATTGAATTGAGCCGCTAGACCTGGAGACAAGAGAGGAAATGTGAACATTCCACCAGCACAGAGACTGTTGAAATCCAGTCATTCCGCAGCGATTGGATGATACAAGGTGGACGTACGCATTCAATGCAATTGAACAACATAACAAGGAGTTGGAAATCATGCTGGGATTGGCAAGCATGTACACACAGAAAAGTTTATTTACATACTTTTTTTTATTTACATAAATAATCCAACAACTTTTTTAAATCGATCAAAATATGACTGACGCACCGACAAAACAAAAACTCTGGGGTGGCAGATTTACTGGAAAAACAGACCCTCTGTATGTTGATTAACCTCAGCATCGACGCCTATTCTCAATGACATAGCATGCATGCCTTCAATCAGTCATTGAAATATGACCGAAGAATGCATGCTGCAGATATCAAAGGATCCATTGCTTATACCAAGTCTTTGACACTTATTGGAATTCTAACAAAGACTGAAGAGAAGCAAATCATTGACGGACTTGAAGTTATCGGTAAGGAGTGGGAAGAAGGAGTGGTAAATATCTTTTCGAATTATCAATCCCAGCCTTCACTGATCAACCCTTTCACTATCAGTTTCAGGCACAAGAAGATGACGAAGATATCCATACCGCCAATGAACGCCGTTTGAGTGAACTGATAGGTCCATTAGGCGGCAAACTCCATACAGGTCGATCACGAAACGATCAAGTTGCCACTGACGTTCGTCTTTGGCTTTTGGATGAGGCCAGAACTTTAAAAGAAAGTCTTGAAGCTCTTATACTTGTTGTAGTCAATCGTGCGGATAAGGAGAAGGATATCTTGCTTCCGGGCTACACCCATCTACAAGTATGCGTCGTCCTTCCTCTTGACGGCTTGTGGCTTCACTGAATATCGCAAACCAGAGGGGACAGCCCATTAGGTGGTCACATCTTCTGCTTTCATATGCTTTCTCCTTCCGCAATGATCTTGACCGCTTGCGGCAGCTTATCCCCCGTATCTCAGTGCTTCCACTTGGAAGTGGTGCTCTTGCAGGCAATCCTTTCCCGGTTGACAGAGACTTCCTCGCTAAAGAACTAGGCTTCCAATCTGTTGCCGAAAATAGTTTGTGGGGCGTCGGCGATCGTGATTTCATTGCTGAATTTATGATGTGGGCTAGCTTGGTAATGATCCACATTAGCAAAATGGCAGAAGATTTGGTCATTTACTCTACCGCAGAGTTCGGCTTCATTACTCTCAGTGATGCTTACAGGTTAGTGCTCATTATCATTTTCTTCCTCGAAAATTTGTTGATTGTTGATAATAAGCACCGGATCGAGCATTATGCCACAAAAGAAGAACCCTGACTCATTGGAGCTACTTCGAGGAAAATCAGGGCGCATTTTTGGAAATGTCAGCAAATCAATTACTTGCCGGTCACTGTCTGTCTGAACCAACCATAGATGACCGGTTTCTTGATGACTTTAAAAGGTCTTCCATCTACATATAATAAAGATCTTCAAGAGGACAAAGAACCCCTTTTCGACACTGTCGACAATTTGTCCGCCTGTTTGCGAATTGCGGAGGGTGTGATTGCCACACTAAAAGTACGTCCTCTATTCGCATACAAATTTCAGTGACAATGGCCCACAATCGCATAGGTTCACGGCGAAAAAATGCGTGCCGCGTTGACGATGGACGTTCTTGCTACCGACTTGGCTGATTACCTTGTGCGCAAAGGGGTGAGTTTTATGTTGTCGGTATCTTCGGCTGTCTTTCTTGATGCCATGTTTTTTTAGATTCCTTTCCGAGAGACACATCATGTTTCAGGACGAGCAGTCGCTCTCGCTGAATCTCGCCGTTGTCAATTAAACGACCTCACCTTGCAGGATTTCAAGTCACTCCATGAGGAGTTCTCGGAAGACGTTTTTGGTGTATTCAACTTTGAAGCCAGTGTAGAGAGGCGACAAGCCATCGGAGGCACGAGTCTTGGGATGGTAGAACGACAGATCGATGTCCTTCGAACGGCTTTGAACAACAGATGACCTTTTTGGTCGAAACAGAGTAATGATAATGTACTTAATATGCTGCGATATTTGTACTGGAATGAATTAGGAACTATTATTCGAATTTGGTCACTATAGTATGAGACGACGGCGGTAAGATGTCGAAGTCTTGCATCCGATTTCTCGACCAAGTTGAAGGGATGGCGACGGCTGAATATAAGTAAGGTAGGGCTATTAGTATTACTAATGCACGATACAAGGAACGTCACGTGGAAAAGCATGACATCCTCCTATTTTCACCAAAAATCTAATGGCACTTGCAACGGAAGATATACAAATCGAGTCGCGCCAAACCCTTAAGAATATAATTAGCTAGACCTTGGCGCGGCCAATTTTTTTATTTGGCCAAAACAAAGTGCCATTAAAAAAATACATACTTTTTACACCTATTTCTATGTCTAAAGGCTTGAAAAGATCTTAAAGAATGCCTATAAGGAATCTTGGGTCTCTCTCAAATCTAGCCGGATATGCGACAGATAATAATCGACGGACCACAGCTCGAAAAGTTAGGAAAAAAAAAACAACCCATATGGGCCATATCTATTCCTATTCCAAGAGTAAAGGAGAACAGAAAGCTGGTAGCTACCTTTCATTTATAGAGAAACTCTATTGAACTGAGAAGTCATGTTTCTTTCACTGCTCCTGCTGAACCATAACATAGGTTTTTTCGCCGTTCTTGTAGGTTTATGGATGTCTATCGCCAAGGATTAAATGGCAGACAGGCAGCCTATGCCAATAAAAAATATCGTGGTCACCGAGTTATCCCGGAATCTGTCTGGAAAGACCTTGATAATTCAAACATTCACTAACATACTATATATTTTCCATAATCCTACTTTACAATCATTCTAATACACTTATCTCGACTGTATGGGCCCGTCGGCTGAGCATGTCGCATGCATGTGATGTTTCTGGATCGTGCAGCCCTTAGTACAGCTTAATTCTACGCCACCACGGGATGTTTGTTAGTGCTTGGCCCAACACTGCTGTGTCCGGACTCCTGAAATAAAATTTGTCACAGCCTGAGCCGGTCAGTCCACAAACCGACCCTTGACTTTTGCTCTCTTTCTGTCTTTACCACCCCTCCACTAAACTTTAATATATCAACATCTTTCCTTTCATTCTTTGATTTTTTTTCGACGAAAAAACAATCTACCCCAGTCTAACATCACCATGGCGAGAGACAGACTGGCAGCGATGAGAGTACGCTCCCTTCATATTTAGCTGTTGATTTCCATTATACTGATTGCGGATTTGGTGAATCACAACCGCAGGCGCAGCAGGGCAACGTTAGCACGTATGTCGCGACATTTTTTTTATCCCAGCCCACTGACACCATTATTAGAAGTTCTTATCCGACGCAGGCGTCTGGAGAAGGATATCAAAGTCGACGGCCCAACCCATATGCTCAACAAGATAACCGCTCTTATGAAATGGCAGATGTAAAAGACAGCAGAACGCAGTTGGCACCCATGCCAGCTGTCTTGGGAGACATGTCTGGGTTTTACGCCGAGGTTTGTCAGAGTCGTCGCTACCATATCAACATACTACATCAATCCATAGATTTCTTCTATTCAAGACGCTTTGCGGACCTTCAATGATAATGTGGCTCGAATTAGCGACCTCCATTCACGGTCGTTAAACAACACGGATGATGCAGCCGCTCAACACAACGCAGCTCAATTGGATGAGCTTCTTGCAGATACCAGTGCTCTTAGTGCGACTCTCAAAAGACGGGTTAAAGCTTTGGAAGCGCAAAAAGGCTCTGGACGAGATGGACAGATACGACAACAACAAGTGGGTTTTGTTGTGAACACAGCTGTTTTCATACCCTCACGGAGAACATAGACCGCTCTCGTCAAGTCAAAGTTCGTGGAAGCCATTCAAAACTACCAGTCTGTAGAACAGCAATACCGCACGAAATACAAGCAAAGAATGGAGCGGCAATTCAAGATTGGTAAGTCACTGAGATGTAGAATTATACATCAGTTGCACTAACCTGGTTTACAGTGAAACCAGATGCCACACCAGAAGAAGTGAGGGCTGTCGTAAACGATGAGCAAGGAGGTCAAATCTTCAGCCAAGCAGTATGTATCGACGTTTTCATAAATCCCGAAAATCAAATTAATTCGTACTTCGTCCAGCTCCTTAACTCTCGTTATACTGATTCACGTGCGGCTTATCGGGAGGTCCAAGAACGACACGAAGATATTAAACGTATCGAACAGACACTTGCGGAGTTGGCCCAACTATTCAATGACGTGTGTTCTATTTTTTATTTTTTTTTGGCTTTAGGGCCATGTGTCTAAAATGCCCTCTACAGATGAGTGTTCTCGTTGAGCAACAAAACGAGACCGTCGACAATATTCATACACAAGCAGAAATTGTTCAAAAGGACACAGAAGCTGGGTAAGTGATGATAACTGCGTGCCCAATACATGACTCTTAATTAACGTTTTTAAGCCTACAATTTACGGACAAAGCAGTGACATCGGCTCGGGCTGCCCGCAAGAAACGATGGATCTGTTTCTTCATCATTCTTATCATTCTCATTGTGATCGCCATCGCCCTTGCTGTTCACTTTACCAGCGTGAGGAACAACGACAACAACAACAACAACAACAATAACAATAACACCAACAATGGACAGTGAAGTGCTGTGGCGTAACTAAGTTATCAGCTGTCCAGGATGGGCCGCATAGGACGATTCGAGTTTGGTACATATCCTCAAAGAGTAGTAACTTATGTGCCTGGATGTAGACTTTTACTTTGCATCCTTTCGTATTTAGTTTCTTATTTCTATGCATAATAACTTGTGGAAATTTTTGATTTCGCTTTAGGCCAATTGTGGCAAGTGCTTATGTGAGCCATTACGCGTACGCCTGCAACGCTGTACTTATAAAGCACTCGTCTTCTCTCCTCCGCCTCCAATTCTGCTCCGTCCAGTTCTCAAGTCAGTTACACCTCCATGTTTCGTGTCTTTCCACTCATCCGTTTTTAACCTCATACAGCCC
>Ga0193742_1000521_pt1 | contig 25388 bp, 18 predicted proteins | sample L2c1metaG_FD_165511 | JGI IMG/M metagenome (GOLD analysis project Ga0193742, IMG submission 165511) | Soil microbial communities from a riparian zone of the East river system, Colorado, United States - L2c1 | ecosystem: Environmental > Terrestrial > Soil > Riparian zone | place: USA: East River... | reverse complement strand
CAACCTGCGCCCCGAGACCTCCCGCGAACTGCGTCCCGTCGCTCTGCCCAATGCGGTTGAAGCCATTGCTCGGTGCAATCACCCAAGCATCGTTCGCTGGACGCCCCAGCCCTTTTCGGAAGTACTCGAATACAGTGGGGTTCTTAGGAGCAACATCGGCAAAGTTGTCGAATCGCTCATAGACCCCTGTCGCCAGGCTCGCAGTCGCCACATAGTGCCCTAGAATGCCACGATTCACCACCTGGGTGAAGAAAGTCGCCTGCGGAATCAACTCATTCATCAGGTGAGGAATATTCTCCTGTCCTTCAGGAGCGAAAGTCTCCTCATCGCGCGCTCCTCCCCCAAAAGTGACCACTACCATCTTCTGCTGTTGTTGCAGAGCGGCGGAATGCAATGGAACAAAGCCAAACAACCGGCTGGCTGTGCCGGCCGCAGCAACTGAGCGGAGGAAGTTGCGACGAGTCAATGCCCTTTGCTGGGCGAACTGTTCCAGGGTATTCGTCGGAATATACCTCAAAGCGAACTGCCATTAGCCGGGGAGGTCCCCGTCATCCGGCCTAACACTTTGACCGCTGCTGGATAACGGCCCCGTAGCCGCTTCACACACGCTTGCGTCAAAGGGTTGTTCCGGTGCTCGCAACTCGCGCTAACATGTATACGTGTACATAAGGAATTTTGGCAAGTATTACCTTTCAAGTTTGGAAACGAGATGCGCCGCTGCATCTTGCTAAAAGCAATCGCTTGCTCTCTTCGATGTAGGTCTAATATTGCTCCCACCCCCTCAAAGGAGTTTCGCCAGAAGATGGATATGCGCGATATAGCCAAGTTGGCTGGAGTATCGAGTGCTACCGTATCACGCGTCATCAATGGCTCAAACCTGGTTCGGCCGGAGACGGTAGAGCGCGTTCGAAAGGTTATTGAGAAAGTAAAGTTCTTTCCGAATAACAGTGCGACAACGTTGAAATACGGCAGGAGCGGAACATACGGCCTCATCATTCCAGATATTACAAATCCATTCTTCCCGGAGTTCATTAAATGCTTCGAGGCGATCATCGTCGAAAACGATCAAGAGATGTTAATGACGACGACGGACTTTCACACAGGTCGGATGCAACAGTCCATTCGGCGGATGCTGGTTCGCAAGGTAGAAGGTGTGGCTCTTCTAGCCTCGGAGATTGAGACGGAACCATTTGAAGCCCTTATACACAATCGCGTTCCTCTTGTGACAATGGACCGTGGGCGCATCGGCAATGGGCTAAGCGATGTTGCAATTAATAACAAGACTGGCATGGACCAGGCGCTACGGCATCTGAAGGAACTGCGCCATAAGAAGATCGGATATATCGGCGGATCGGCGGGTCTCACGATCTCCGATCATCGCGTCGACGCTTTCATTCGTGCGCTAAAACGCGTCGACCTTGTAGTGAGACCGGAATTCATCAAGGTCGGAAACTACAGGATCACGGGCGGTATGGCGGCGATGACCGAGCTGCTCTTACTCGAAGAGAGACCGACCGCGGTCCTAACGGCAAATGATCTGACAGCAATTGGCGGCGTACGTGCAGCGATGACGATGGGCTTATCAATTCCTGATGATATCTCGATCATCGGATTCGATGACATTGAAATGAGCGATATTATTCATCCACCGCTGACGACTTTGCGATTGCCGAGATTCGAGTTGGCGAAAGCATTCTTCGAGGCGCTCGAACATCTCAGAATCAACCCTCATGCTCAAGGAGAGCAACGCAGTATAAAGACAACTCTGATTGTGCGAGAGTCCACTGGGCCGATCCGAAGACGACGAACTAGATAATCATCCGTATTCCATTATCCAAATCCAATGAAAGTGCCCCTATTGTCGGACCTCAGGTTTGCGATGTTCTCCGGCAATTTGGTAATCGCGGAGAACATACTGGTCTTCAATCATTCCTTCCCGCCGCAACCGGATAATGGCTTTGGAATACGAGCTTAGCTGATCGGTGGTAATCGAAGAAGGCGGCGGTTGCGCATTGTGGTCAGCGCTTTGCCCAGGAATCGATGGGCCGCGCGGGTGTCCCGCCGGTCTGCCAGCATGAAATCGATCACCGGTCCTGCTTGTCGACGGCTCGGAACAAATACTTCCACTTACCGCCAGCTTTTGATGTAGGTCTCATCTACCCGAAAAAGATGTGACCCCCTATAGCCGTCGTACCAGCGGACTCTCTTCTCAAATTCGGGTCATAACGATGGACCCAACGCATGATCGTAGACTGGTTCACATCAACACCACGCTCCTCCATCATCTCCACCAAGTCTCGATAGTCGATCCCGTATCTGCGGTACAAGCGACCACAAACCAGGATGATTTCGATGGGAAACGGCGGCGTTTGAACATAGCTTCATCCTGGCCCGTTCAGCCTTCCAAGCTTCCACTTAACTCAGTTGACGCAACAGAACCCCTGCGAACACCATATTTTTGCTCAAGCAGGAAGGCACGTAGTGATGAATCACTGCAGTACGTCGTGCGATCAGCTGCCTTACGCGCCTACTTACGACCAGCTTCCAGTTCAGCTCTTGCACTGGGCGGTCAGCTGTTGACCTCCGTCCCAAACCCGCTTCGGGGACAGGTGCAGATCGCCGGACCATCTCCGGACCCACTATTCAGAGAAGATACCCCTCTCCCTATCCTCAGTTCACCGGCGTGGGCGGCATCGTCGTTGCAGGAGCCATCTCCCGCTGCGACTCCGTCCAGGTCCGCCTCGAGAAGCGATTCAGCCAGGGTGCAACGCTTCTCCTCTCCTACACCGGAAGCAAATCTCTTGACGATAACTCCGTCGGCTTCGCCGGAAACTACGGCACCAACGGCGTCTATCAGGACGCGGGCACCCCGCTCAAGCAGGACTCCTACTCCCTCTCCACCTTCGACGTCTCCCGCAACCTCGTTATCAGCGGCGTCTATGCGCCTCGTCCCGTTATTGCTCTCCCTCGTTCTCAGTAGCCTTCCCGCCGCCGCCCAGCAACCCGGTGCAGCAACCACCGGTCCTGAAAGCGGTGCGAAGGTGCACAGCTCAAAGACACGGACCTTCTCGACGGCAAGCTCTATCACGTGCAGGGCATCGCTCTCGACCGCGACTCCATCTGGGTCACCTCCGTCGACGCGCCAAATCGCAAGGGCTATCTTCACCAGTTTAATCGAGCCACGATGAGGCTCGAGCGGCAGATCGAGGTAACCGACGGACCGCGCTTTCACCCCGGCGGATTCTCCATGCAGAAAGATTCCATCTGGATTCCCTTCGCCGAATACACGCCGCACAGCTCAACCGTACTTGAAGAGCTGGACAAAAAAACACTGATGGTAAAACGAAAGATCTCCGTCGCTGACAGCTTGGGCTGTGTCGCCCTTATGAGCGACGGCCTCGTCGCCGGCAACTGGGACAGCCGACAGTTCTATATCTTCGACAAGGATGGCAAGCAACTTCGCATCGTCGACAATCCTCAAGAGAACAAGTATCAGGATCTGAGGTTTGCATCGGGCGCGCTTGTCGCCTCCGGAGTCTTCACGCGTACAACTGGCGCGATCGACTGGCTCGATTGGCCCTCTCTCAAATTGATGCGGCGCCTGAAGGCCGGACCGATGACCACGGTGTCCTCTTCACAAGAGAGGCCATGGCAATCGAAGGAAACAACCTGTATCTTCTGCCCGAAGACGGACCCAGCCGTCTCTTTCACTTCGTGCTCTCAAAGCCCTGATTCGCTCATTGCTCAAAACTATTTCGTCTCAAACCAAGGAGAACTCGTGAATAGACCATCCTCTCTGGGGCCTCTGCAGAATTCGTACAATAAAGTACGCTAGGAAGAGCCCATTCCTTGAAATCAGTTCCTTACCGCACACTCAAACTGACAAGCTCTAAAGCAAACTGACGAGGATCAGTGCGGGATCTTTCATTGAAAGCATGCAAGATCGGGTTCCGACTAAAAATCCTTACCGTGCTTAAATATCCGAATTCTGAGGGGACCCTATTAGAAGGCTTGGTTTCGTTGCTCGGCGCGGAGCGCATGAAGATGCCCCTGGAAGTCCTGCGGAGGAGGGTGCGCTGGCGTGAGACAGGGACGGGGCCGCTCTAGTGAGCGTAACGTTCTATCAGCGACAACAGAGATTTAGCTTCTTGATTGTCCGTCAAAAGGAATAGAACCGATAAGCCAAAGTGCTGACATGAACTTTCCCTATGTCGTCGCCCCCGCAGTGATAGTGATCGTTTGTACAGGAATTCTATGGTTCTGTGTGCGATCCGGCATCGAACTTCTCGAGAGGCGCCGATCTCTTTTGCCCTCCGGGGATAATCAACGGGAGGCGCCGTACTTTTCAACGACTTGAATGACCAACTGTTGTGTCTCTTCAAGGTGCTTTCGCATCGCGAGTCGTGCTGCATTCGGTTTGCGTGCGGCGATCGCCCGATAGACGGTTTCGTGTCTCTTCAAAACAGCGGCCGCCACGTTTGGAATCTGAACCTTGTACTGCAGCCACTGGCGCGTAATATTCCGTAGGAGCTGAACGGCGTTCCTCAGCACCTCGTTATGAGCTGCCGCAGCCACTGCCAGATGGAAGCTCATATCGGCCTCAAGGATCGATGACCCGGCCGCGATGGCGTCACGCATCTGCAGGATCGTTTCCTTAATCCGCGAAACCTCTTCGGGAGAGGCACGTTCTGCGGCCAACCCCGCGAGTTTCTCCTCCACAAGGGCGCGAGCCTCCATGATTTCGACTAGTTCTTCATGGTCCGTGCCAGTGAAAGCCCAGAGAAGAGGGCGGGAGAGAAATTCAGAGCGGGGGCAAACAAACGTTCCGTCTCCCACCCGGCTGTCGAGCATACCCACAAGCTCCATCGCCTTTAACGCCTCACGGAGCGACGTGCGAGCGATGCCGAACTGCTGGCAGAGCTCACGCTCCGGGGGAAGACGATCTCCAGCCTTCCAGGTTCCCTTGACCACATATTCGATCAATTGCTCGAAGGCGGCTTCGGTAAGCGTTGTGCGCGATAAAGCCCTCACCGGTTTGAGGGGACGAGGCATCGTGTAATTTCATCCTCCAATGCTTCTGAGCGATAAAGTCTTCAGAAAGCAGCGCTAATCGTGTGTGAACACACTGAGGGTACCATGTCGTCGAAGTCCCACTAGCCGGAGCAGGAAGGACATCCTCGGGCTCCAGGGCACATCGACAGAACGCGAAAAAGAAGTTCCTCCAGCAAAAGAGCGCTTTTAATTTTTCCTATAAATCTCCTTGACAGAGGAATTACCAGATCCGTATCGTCTTGCTGCTTCTGCAATGGTCAGTCCAATGTACCTTTACGATCCTGTGGACTGCAAATCACTCTGTCGCATTCCCCCTATGGCAGCAGGAGGAGATTCGCAATGGTCTTTCGTGGGACGAAGCAACTGCTTCTCTGGTTCGTCGTGGTTTGTTCCGGCACGCTTTTTGCGCAGACTTCCACCGGCACGATCACTGGCCAGGTCCAGGACAACTCGGGCGCTGCACTGGCGAATGCTGACGTGAGGCTAACGCTAATCGCAAACGCCACTTCGCGCGAGACGAAGACAAACGATTCTGGCACTTTCAGCGCTCCGGTCATCCCACCGGGTGAATATGCAATCACGGTCACGGCGCCGGGCTTTGCAGACAAGACCTTGACAGGCATCACACTGCGGGTCGATCAGACTCTCAACCTCACCATCAGCATGCAACCGGGCACGGTGGGACAGTCGATAGAAGTCGAAGCCGCGGCTCCGTTGGTGGATTCGGCCACCTCTTCGCTGGGGCAGGTCGTCGAAGAGAAGCAGATCCTCAATATGCCTTTGAACGGTCGCAATCCCTTTGCATTGGGTCTTCTCGTGGGCAATACGACGCCACTCTTCGGCGTGCAATCCAATCTTCCATTTATCGCAGGTGGAGGTCGTTTCACTGCGATTGACGTGTCATTAGATGGTGTCGATAACAACACGATCACGAATCAGGGAGCTATTGGTCGCACTGGTATCGCGATTATCCCTTCCGTAGATGCGGTTCAGGAATTCAAGGTTGAAACCAATAATTTTCCAGCTGAGTTTGGCCATGCGGCTGGTTCCGTCGTCAATACAGCGCTCAAGAATGGCTCCAACGAATTTCATGGCGTCTTCTTCGAATTCTTGCGCAACAATGTCTTCGACGCGAACAACTACTTCACGAATCTGGCCGGTCTGCCACGTCCGCCGTTTCATCAGAACCAGTTTGGCGCCACGCTGGGCGGCCCCATCCTGAAAAAGAAACTCTTCTTCTTCGTTGACTACCAGGGCACGCGGCAGAGCACCACATCGGGCAATTCCATCTCCAACCTGCCACCGGCAGCCTTCCGTACCGGTGACTTTTCCACCAGTCCCATCAAGATCTATGACCCTACGACCCGGCATATCGGCCCGAACGGCACGGTTGTTGCTACCCAGTTCCCAGGCAACCGTATCCCCGCATCGATGTTGAACAAAACTGCGCTCGCAATTACCGATATGATCCCGCTGCCGAACTTCGGCAATCCGGGCGATCTCTCGCGCAATTACTTTTACCAGGCGCCACAATTCTCAAATACCGATCAGGGCGACGTTCGCATCGACTACACCGTCTCCTCCAAAAACACGCTCTATGGCAGCTTCTCCAAAAGCAACAACACCAAACCCGCTGTCGGTACCTTTCCGGGCTTTCTCGGCGGTGGATCTCCAGCGGTGGACAACTCCATGCAGCTGGCGCTGACCGACGTGCACCTCTTCACACCAACGATGATCAATGAGCTCCGCTTCGGTCTGATCCGTCATAACGGAAGTCTGTCCGGTACGGGCCAGGCAGGCGTTCCCTTTGCGCAGCAGAACAATTTTGCTCTCTTCCCTGGGCCTGTACCGGGCTTCGGCACAATCAACTTCAACTACTCTGGCGTGCAGGCTGGCACACAGGAGTTCACCACCATCGGTGGCGGCGATCTGAACAACAACATTGAGACCCGCGGCCAACTTGGCGACAACCTCTCCTGGATGCACGGCAAACATGCCTTCAAGTTTGGCATCGACCTGCGCAATGCCCGGCTCAATACTCTGCGCGGCTCCCCTGTCTTCGCGCAGGAGTACTATGGGGCGGTATTTAGCTCCAGTTCCGATTCCGCCGGCTCAGGCCTGCCCTTCGCGGATTTTCTCCTGGGATATCCATCGAGCATTCTGGGAGCTCCCATGCTAGAGTGGGGCCGGCAGCGCGACTCCTACTTTGGTGGTTTCGTGCAGGATGACTGGAAGATAACCTCAAAGCTCATGCTTAACCTCGGCGTTCGCTACGAACTGTACACGCAGCCGATCGATGCTCGCAATCTGGGCAGTCTATTCGACATTCGCACTGGCAAGTATGTCATTCCCTGCACAAACGGCTATAGCTGTGCGATGGTGGATGGCGACCACGATAACTGGGGGCCTCGCATCGGCATCTCGTATCAGATCACGCCCCGGTTCGTAGCGCGTGGTGGCTACGGCATCTTCTACGGACTCAAAGACCAGAACCAGCAGATCACACAGTTCTCCGACAATCCACCCAACATCCCGCTGGTCTCGCTGCCAAACGTATCCGCGGCCCAGACGGTAACTCCTCCCTTCACGATGAACACCCCTATTCAGGCGCTGCCGGTCAGTACCGATCTCAGCGGCTTTTCTGCCGAGAATCCACTTGCCACATCCTTCCGCACCCAGGCATTCAATCATGCTGGGAATCCTATGCTGCAGCAATACAACTTGGATCTTCAGTACCAGCTCACCAATAAAACCGTCCTGGAAGTCTCCTACAGCGGAGCGAAAGGAAGTGATCTCGCTTCCCTCTTCCAGGACCAGAATCAGATTCCTTTCTCGCAGGCGTTGGCTGGCCAGAACAAGCAGGCGAATCGTCCGTTCCCTTACATCAATGGACAGGTCTTAACGGTATTCGCGACGGCGACGTCGAACTACAATGCCGGCAACGTCAAATTTGAGATGCGGCCGTCGCACGGTCTCAGCGTCTTGGCGAATTACACGCTGCAGAAAAATCTCGAAACCGGAGGGAGCGGGCCGAACGCCTTCACACAGAATGGTGGAACCTCCATCGCGATCAGCACCTATGAGCCTCAACGAGAAAATGGACTAGCGCCGATTAACGTTACGCACAACGCCACAGTAAGTGCAAGCTATGAGCTTCCCTTCGGGAAGCAACGGGCGTTTCTTAACCATGGAGGAGTCCTGGACAAGTTCGTGGGAGGATGGATTATCAATGGGATCGGAACCCTGCGCACAGGCTTTCCGACGGACATCCGCACAAACGTTCTGCCACCGGTCTTCAATACCTACAATGTGGCCAGTTGCGTACCGGGCGTGCCGAAGAAGTTACCGAACCCAGGCGTGAACGGATACTTCAACCCTGCCGCCTTCACCGTGCCGGTGACTGCCGTGGGAGCGCAGGGGCAGAGCGTCCAAATGTTTGGCGACTGCGGCCATTTTCCAACCACAGGACCTGGCTACAAGAATCTCGACTCATCGATCTTCAAAGACTTCCATCACTCCGATCGATCCTATGCAGAGTTCCGCGCGGAGTTCTTCGACACCACAAATACGCCATCCTTCACGCTACCGGCTGCCAATGATGTCAGCCTGACCTGTCAGGGAGCCCCTGGCGCCCCTTGCAATGCCAGCAATCCAAACTTCGGCAAGCTCTCCAATGGCTCGGCCACAGGCCGACAAATTCAGTTCTCACTGAAGATCTACTACTGAGATTCCCCGCGACAGACAGCGGACTATAAAGGCTTGATCGACATGTATCGGATGACTGGGTCAGCCCGCCGTCATCCCACCTCACTGGAGCGACAATGATGGACGACAGGAACGAAATAACTCGGAGAGACTTCCTTCTTTCTACCGCAATGATCACCGCGTCCTCCGCCACTGGCTATTCGCAACCCATTCTTGGTGCACTGGCGGGGCAGGAGAACAACTCAACGGCGACGGTGCCGGCCATCGAGGTCGACATGGGATCGGTGTTTCCTGCGGGAGGCGTCTACTTTCGTAAGTCCAATCCTCCAATGGAAGATTGGGAACGCGATCATAAAACGGCTTCACAACTTGGCATGAACACTTTTCGCCATTGGTTTATGTGGTCAGCGCTCGAGGTAGCCCCTGGCAAGTGGGATTGGGCCGACTATGACAGGATGATGGATCTTGCCGCACAGAATGGTATTAAGGTCATCATCGCGGCACTCGATACGGCAGCGCCGGAGTGGGCCTTCCGCAAGTTTCCGAATGCCCTGTATAAAGCAAGCGACGATTCGATCGCGCACAGCAGCGTATCGGCCAGCAGCGGCGTAGGCGGGTTCCCAGGCCTGTGCCTCGACAACCCTGAAGTCAAGGCGCTGGCGGAGAACTTTCACACCAGGCTGATCGAACATTATCGCAATCATCCTGCACTGTTGGGCTATGACCTGTGGAACGAGACGACCTACGACGGCGGTCGTCCCGGCAAGACAAACTGCTTCTGTGAAGCGAGCAAGAAGAAGCTGCAGGAGTGGCTCAAGACGAAGTATGGTTCGCTGGACACGGTCCGCAAAACCTGGCATCGCCCCAGCTTCGCAGAGTGGGAAGATATCGAGCCGCCTCACGATTTCGGAGGCTATCCGGAGAGTCTGGATTGGCTGCAACATCGCATCGATAAGGCCTACGACCTGTTCGACTGGCGCATTCAACTTTATCGCCGACTCGACCCCAAACATCTGGTAACGTGCCACGGCGTTGCGGGAACGCTGGAGAGCTATCCTTCTGCCGTGCACAACGAGTGGATGGCGGCCAGGCGCGTCGATGTTTATGGCCTAACCTGGGTGCAGTCGCGTCATGGCACGGAGCCTTGGCGGCAGTGGCAATCCTTCGACCTGACGCGGGCGGGCGCGCGTGGCAAGCCGTTCTGGCACGCGGAGGCCCAGGGAGGACCGCTGTGGATGCAACCGCAGCTCATCGGCAAGCCACGGGAAGATGGTCGCGTCACGGAACCGGAAGATGTGCGGATCTGGAATATGATCTCGTTCGCAGGGGGAGCCAGAGGACTGCTCTACTGTCGTTATCGTCCCCTCTTGGACGGCCCGCTCTTCGGAGCATTTGGATCCATTGGCATGGACGGCTCCGTGACACCTCGCGCCGAGATGGCCGGAAAAACTTTGCGCTGGGCCAATGCTCATCCGGAGATCTGGAAGTCGCGGCCAGTGCGCGGTGATGTCGGCCTGCTCTTCGTCCCGGAGGCAGAACTCTTCACCTACGTCCAACAGCTTTCGACGGACTTCTATGCGGAGTCCATGCGTGGAGCGTACCAGGCCTTCTTTGACCAGAACATCCAGCCGGATTTCGTCGCGCTCGAGAATATCGACGAGTACAAACTGATCTACCTGGCTTACCCGGTAATGATGCGGCCGGAGACGGTCGTCAAACTAAAGGAGTATGTCAGTAAAGGCGGCACGCTGATCTGCGAGGGGTTGCCCGCTTACTTTGGCGAGCACGGCCATGTAGGTCAGGTGCAGCCGAACTATGGATTGGATGAGGTCTTCGGCGCCAGCGAGACTTACGTCGAGTTTCTAGCTGATATCCATAACGACCTGAAGATGAAGGTAAACGGCAACAACATCTATGGTCGCTATTTCTTCCAGCAGTATCAGGCCAAAGGCGGCAAGATCGCGGGCTACTATCCAAACGGCGCGATTGCCGCCGTCGAGAATCAGACGGGCAACGGTCGCACTCTGCTGATGGGCTCCTTCCCTGGCGGCGGCTATTACCTGCACCATGGCAAAGAGACCCAGACGCTATTCGCTGGTTTCCTCAAAATGGCGGGCCTTACTCCAGGGGTAAGTGTCGACGACAATGAGGTACAGGCTCGTGTGCATCAGGGCGCGGGTGGAACCTACCTGTGGGTGACAAATCCAACCAGGACCGCGCGTCCGGCCGCAGTCACACTCGCCCCGGATCTTGGCAAGTTTTCCGCGGGCGAAGATAAGTGGGGGAAGCTCGATATCAAGCTCTCCGGACAACAAGTGATGGTCAACGTGCCCGCGAGGGATGCGGCTGTTATTGCGCTGCGCTAGTCATTTTCCGGGCAAACGGCCGTCGCGGACGATGGCAAGGAAGGGTGAAGATAGAAGAGATGACAAGCAGCCGTCGAACTTTTTTAGGATGCACAGCAGCTGCCACAGCCGCAACATTATTCGGGCCGGGCATGAGCATGTTGGCCGAGTCCTTCGCAAGCGAGCCGAAAAGTGGCTGGTACGACAGACCCATGCGATGGGCACAGATCGGTTTTGCTGAGGACGATCCTGGTAATTACGACCCTCAGTTTTGGCTGGACTACTTCAAGCGCCTGCGTATCGAGGCGGTAACGTTGAATGCAGGCGGGGCAGTTGCTTTCTATCCCACGCAGGTCCCGTTCCACTATCGCAGCAAGTGGCTTGGCAATAGGGATACCTTCGGCGATCTGCAGAAGAGTTGCCGTGCGCTCGGAATGATCACCGTCGCACGGACGGATGCCCACGCCTGCCATCAGGACGTCCACGACGCGCACCCGGATTGGATCATGGTGGATGCAAACGGAAACAAGGTTCGTCATCCCTCCGACAAGGACTTCTGGTTAACCTGCCCGCTAGGCCCGTACAACTTCGAGTTCATGACCTCGGTTCACGAAGAGATCATGACCCGGTACATGGCCGACGGCATCTTCACCAATCGCTGGGCAGGATCGGGCATGTGCTACTGCGAACACTGCCAGAAAAACTTCCGCTCCTTCAGCAATATGGAACTCCCTCGCACGCATAATCCACAGGACCCATCGCGACGGCAATACATCCTCTGGCGTCAGCAGCGGCTCTTTGAGCTTTGGCGTCTGTGGAACGGCAGAATCCAGCACATCAATCCCAACGCAAGCTATATCGCCAACGCAGGCGGCGGCGCCCTGAGTGAACTCGATATGAAGACGGTCGGGGAACTGGCTCCAACGCTCTTTGCCGACCGCCAGGGACGATCAGGTCTGATGCCGCCATGGGCCAACGGCAAAAATGGTAAAGAATACCGTGCCACCCTAGGCCGCAAAGCCATCGTCGGTATCTTCAGCATGGGTGTGGAGGATAAATATCGCTGGAAGGATTCCGTGCAGAGCGACGACGAGATACGGCTGTGGGTTGCGGATGGCATCGCGCACGATCTCCGCCCCTGGTTCACGAAGTTCGACTGTAAGGTTATCGATGCGCGTTGGATGCCCGTAGTGGAAGATATCTACAAGTGGCACGCGGCGCATGAAACCTACCTGCGCAACGAGCGGCCACTCGCCAGGGTGGGCATGGTGTATTCGCAGCAGACCGCGACCTACTATGGAGGGGATGAAGCACACGCCAAGGTCGAAGATCCAAGCTTGGGTTTTTATCAGGCGCTCATCGAAGCGCGTATTCCTTTTGAGATGGTCCACGATCGCCTGCTTGACCCCGAGCACATCCATCAATTCCGCACGCTTATCCTCCCCAATATCGCAGCGCTCTCCACAGCACAGTGCAAGCAGCTTGAAGAGTTTGTGCAAGGTGGCGGCAGTCTGATCGCTACTTATGAGACCTCGCTCTATAACGAGTGGGGTGTTCGTCAGCCAAACTTCGGCCTCGCCTCGCTCTTCGGCGTCAATTACGGGGGTAAAGTCGAAGGTCCGATGCTGAACTCTTATTTGAGCCTGAATAAAGAGTCGTCAGGACAATACCATCCGCTGTTGAAAGACTTCGAAAATGCAGTACGCATCATCAATGCAGCCAGTCAGGTGACAGTCATACCAGCGGGCGAAGGAACATACCCCTTGCAGGTGGTCCCCACCTATCCGGATCTTCCCATGGAGGAGGTCTTTCCTCGCAAAGACGCGCCATCCGGGCAACCCGGCGCCATCGTTCGCCATGTGGGCAAGGGTCGCGTTGTCTACCTGCCCGGCGACATCGATCGAACGTTCTGGGAGACGCTGAACTTCGATCAGGCCAGGCTACTTCGGAACACTGTTCTCTGGGCAACGAATGAGCCCGCTCCGTTGACCGTCGAGGGCAAGGGCGTGCTGGATGTCTCAGTCTGGGAGCAGAAGAACTCCATCACCGCCCACCTTGTGAACCTGACTAACCCGATGATGATGAAAGGCCCGATCCGCGAGATCATTCCAATCTCGGCGCAGAAGGTCAAAGTTCAAATTCCATCCGGTCGCAAGGTGAAACAAGTGCAGCTGCTGGTTGCAGGGACAAAACCAAGCTATACGAATAAGGAAGGATTTCTCCAGCTGGAGGTGCCGTCCATTGGGTTGCACGAGGTGATTGCGATCGATTTCGTTTAGCAGACTATTCTGTTCAAAGAGAGACTCACGAAGAGGAGCCGGTGATTCCGAGCTTTTGGTGAGCTGCATCTCCGCCAACAGACATACATACTAAAAGTTCGTAAGGAGCGGAGCAGATGGCGAAACTTGGATTTCTTGGACTTGGCATCATGGGCGCACCGATGGCAAAGCGGCTTTTGGCTGCGGGCTACGAGGTGTCCCTCTGGTCGCATACCAAGGGCAAGGCAGAGGCGCTGGGAGGTAAAGCGTGTAAGACACCGCGAGAGGTCGCCGAGCAGAGCGACTGCGTGTTTCTTTGCGTGGGTGATACAGCGATGTCGCGCGAGGTGATCTTTGGCGAGAACGGCCTTATGTCAGGTGCGAAGAGAGGTCTCGTCATCGCGGACTGCAGCACCATCTCGCCGAAGGAGAGTCGCAGGATGGCGGAGGAGCTGGCGACCGCAGGCGTCGATCTCCTCGATGCGCCATGCACGGGGTCGAAAGGTGGCGCGGAAAATGGCACCCTCACCTTTATGGTAGGTGGCAAAAAAGACGTCTTCGATCGCATCCGCCCGCTGTTCGAGCCTATGGGCAAACAGTTCTACTACTGTGGCGACTCCGGTCAGGGCCTCCATGCCAAGCTCTCCCAGAACATGATTCTCGGCAACCTGCTGCAGGCATTCAATGAGAGCATCGTCCTCAGCACCAAGGCCGGCGTCCCCCCAGAGCTCATGCTGGAGATCATCGAGAACAGCGCGGCAAAGTCTGGGCTGGTCTCCTTGAAGGCTCCGCTAGTCTTCAAGAGAGATTTTGATCCAAAGTTCTCAGTCAAGTGGTTGGAGAAAGATATGCAGCTCATGTTGGACTCGGCCGCGGAGTTGAACGTCCCCGTTCCTCTGACGTCTCTCTCGCGTCAGATGTATCGTGCCGCGATCGCCAAAGGATACGGGGAAGAGGATATCTGCGGCTCCATTCGCCTTTTGGAGGATCTCGCAGGCTGTGAGGTTTTGGGAAGCTCCAAAGAACAAATCGGGCAGTGAGCATAATATTTGAGTGCAAGTGCAAGTTCGCAGGAGCGATGAAATGACTAAGGTTCGTTTTGCATTCGGTACAAGCGGACTGGTCATAAACGTTCCGGCCGGGTACACCTACGAGCTCATTGAGAGCAGGACAGCTTCAGCGATCGGCGACCCGCTTGGCGCGATAAGCAACGCTCTGGATCACCCTGTTGCCGGGCCATCGCTTCAAGATCTTGCGAGCAAAAGAAGATCTGCAGCGATTTCAGTCTGCGATATAACCCGCCCCGCACCAAATCGAACTACCCTTCCATTCGTTCTGGACAGGTTACATAGAGCGGGGATGAGTGCCGAAAACATCTCGATTCTTATTGCTACCGGACTCCATCGGGGTGCAACGCCTGATGAGATTCGGACGATTGTCGGTCCGGAGATAGCAGCTCAATATAGGGTGTTGAACCACGATGCCCGTCAATCCGACCAACAGCGCTTTCTAGGCAATACCAGAACGGGCACACCGGTCTACATCGACGACCGGTATATGGACGCGGAACTTCATCTGAGTCTCGGATTCATAGAGCCTCACTTGATGGCGGGTTTTTCTGGCGGCCGCAAATTAGTCGTCCCTGGCCTGGCCGGTGAGCCAACGATTAAGACCATTCATTCGCCGAAGTTCATGCGGGAGCCAAAGGCGACGGAAGGATCGATTCAGGACAACCCATTGCATGCTGAGCTCCTTGAAATCGCCGGAATGGCCAGGCACGATTTCATCTTGGATGTGACTCTCACAGAGGATCGTCAAATCTCCGGCGTATTTGCTGGAGAGCCGGTCGCAGCTCATGCCACTGGTGTGGATTTCTTACAAAAGACTTCCCTGATGAACCTGACAGAGTTGGCCGACGCTGTAATAACAAGCGCGGCGGGATATCCGCTTGATTTGACCTTCTATCAAACCATCAAGGGAGTAACTGCCGCGCAACATATTGTCAGGCCAGGAGGAAGAATTCTGACTATCGGCCAATGCCTGGAGGGGATCGGCTCTCCTGAGTTCAGCGAAAAGCTGAGAAATCTAACTGGCTTCGAAAGCTACCTGGATGAGATCAAGCAGGGAGAGGTTGTTGTAGATCAGTGGCAGCTCGAAAAGTTGGCTCTCATCGGCAGGAATCACCAGCTATTCTTCTACACACCGGGAGTTAAGAGCGAGCAGCTTGGCGCGCTTGCGCAGAATAGCTACTCTGACGTGGAGAAAGCGATCGCAGCTACCCTGAAAGATCTTCCGGAAAACTCCACGGTCGCTCTCGTGCCCGAAGGTCCTTATGTCTTTGCGCGATTCATGGAAGATCAAATGGTAGCGAGCTAAGCGGCAATGTCCGACGAGCTGCGCTAGCATCTTGAGTTCAACGGCCAGGGTACAGTGCAAAGGCTGCTGTTGAGGCTTTGAAAAAGCAACTCCTGTCCTTTCCCGGCGATCCAAAAATCGCCCGAGGAAAGAGCGGCGAGGACGGCCGCAATAACAAGGCTGCCGACCATAGCTCTTGCCGCCACGCTCTTCCTTCCTGAATGCGCAGACGCTACATCCTGCGCCTCGCGAAGGATGGCGGGAGGTTCATCTTCATGATCATTTCCATTCGCGGGCGCTTCGAAGAGTGGGATATAGTTCCGCGTGGGACCGTGATCCAGATCTTCTCTCCATGTCCCTCTTCGGAGTAGTAGTCTTCGAGACGTTTGCGCAAACGGCTGGCATGTGCGCGGACGATATTGTCGTCCCCGGGATCATACGCAGCAGGAAATCCTACACCTCCGGGCCGACGGCCATACATCTCTCTCATTTAGCCTAAGGCCGAAGAGTGTCTTGGCGATGATGCATAAACGGAGCTGAGGAAATTTTTGGCGCGCGTAAAACTTTCCGGTCCTAGAGTTTCCCTTCGGCGAAGCGCATGATGAAATGGAAAGATCGGTGAGTGGAGGCGCGCATGCTTCTCGAGAATGCACAGGGCAGAGGTGCAGAACGGCATTTTTCTGAAAGCGAGATGCCTCTCTGGAGGTTGTATACGCTGCGAGTCTGTTACCTGATCCTGGCCGGTGGGCTGGGACTCTATATCTGGCCGAGCGTTGTCGAGCACACGCCGGAGTTTGCGGCGGCACAGAGGATACGGTTCAGCCTGCTCGCAGGGCTGGGAGCGGCAGCGCTACTGGGTCTCAGGTATCCAGTCAAAATGATTCCCTTGCTACTGTTCGAACTGATATGGAAGATCATTTACTTGGCCGCCTTCGCTCTACCGCTCTGGAGGACCCCTGAGATTACGGAAACGGTGCAAGCCGACATCACGGCGGTGCTGATGGTAGTGGTGTTTGTACCTCTGATTCCGTGGGGCTATGTATGGCGGCGGTACGTTACGGAGCGCGGAGAACGATGGCAATAATCGGGTGGCCTTTTTGGCTCCAATCGTGCTGCAAAAGGTGCGCAGCACAACAACATGGACTTGATGTTATAGGCAGTGATCGCGGGTGAGAATAATACGGACGGTTGACACGGCTTCGGAAAAGGACTGCAATGCAAAAACGCATATTGGGAAAGAACGGACTTGAAGTATCAGCACTGGGCTTTGGCTGCATGGGGTTGAGCTTCGGCTTGGGTCCAGCGACGGAGAAAGAAGAAGCAATCAAGGTAATTCGCGCCGCGGTAGAGGGAGGCGTCACCTTCTTCGATACTGCCGAAGCCTATGGTCCTTGGGTGAATGAGGAACTGATCGGCGAAGCTCTGGCGCCGTTTCATGGTCAGGTCGTGATCGCGACCAAGTTTGGCTTCAAAGCCAATCCCGCCGACGGCGATAAGTGGAATGCGCTCGACAGCCGCCCTCAGCACATTAAGGAGGTGGCCGAGGCATCGTTGAAGCGTCTGAGAGTGGATGCGCTCGATCTCTTCTATCAGCACCGCGTTGACCTGGAAGTTCCAATCGAAGACGTTGCCGGTGCGGTCAAGAAACTTATCCAGGAAGGCAAGGTCAAGCACTTCGGCATGTCCGAGGCAGGTGCGAACACGATCCGCCGCGACCATGCGGTTCAACCCGTCGCTGCATTGCAGAGCGAGTATTCCCTGTGGTGGAGAGAACCGGAGAACGAACTCCTGTCAACGCTGCAGGAACTTGGATCGGCTTTGTTCCATTCAGTCCACTGGGCAGGGGCTTTCTTACCGGTGCGATCAATGAGAGCACCACTTTTGCAAGCAACGACATCCGCAGCAGCATTCCGCGTTTCAATCTCGAAACACGGAAGGCAAACCAGCAGGTGGTCGACACTCTAGGCAAGATCGCGGAGCAAAAGAAGGCGACGCGCGCACAGATTGCCCTGGCTTGGTTGCTCGCTCAGAAGCCGTGGATCGTGCCTATCCCAGGTACGACCAAACTTCATCGCCTGGAAGAGAACCTCGGGGCGACGGATGTGGAACTCTCGGCCGAGGATCTCAAGGAGATAGAAAGCGCTTTTTCCAGCATTGAGGTCCAGGGGGAGCGGTATCCCGAGGCGCTGCAGAAACTGGTCGGACGATAAACCATGGCATAAGGGGGGCATGAGGACATCCCCTACATCGAGAAGAGGGTTCGCCCGCGAGGGAGCGACTTGCCATTCAAATGGATACCTGAAAGTCGCCTTATCACTATCAATCGGAGAGAGAGCTAGGGGTTATCTCGCCGGGGGCGCCGCACTGCCCTGATCTTCCCGCTCTCCCCTCCTCCGCAGAAGAACTGGTCGCTGCCATTGGACTCGAGGCCCGAAACTCCAAATCCGCGTGACATCTCGAGCTTCTCAAGAACCTCTCCCGTCCGAGGATCGATTCGCCTTACATCGCTCTCGTCGCCGTCACGAGTGCCGTGCCAGAGCTCTCCGTCAACCCAGGTCACTCCAGTGACGAAGCGATTAGACTCAAGGGTGCGAAGAACCGCCCCGGTTTCGGGATCGACTTGATGGATCTTGCGATCCCTATACTGCCCCACCCAGAGAGTCCCTTCAGACCATGCGAGTCCAGAGTCACCACCACCTCCAGGAGCCGGGATTGTGGCGACAACATGACCGGTCTTTGGATCGATCTTCTGGATGCGATCCTCGGCGAGTTGAAACAAGTGCCTGCCATCGAAGGCAGTCCCCGCGTGCGCTGCGACATCGATCGAGCGCACTTTTTTTCCGTTTGAAGGATCGAAAGCGTTCAGCTTCTCGCCGGAAGCGAACCAGACGTACTGGCCGTCATACGTTACTCCATGCACGTGGTCGATCCCTGGAAATGGACCGTACTCTCGGACGATTTCGGCTGCTGATCGATTCATGCCTCGATTCTAGTCTCCAGGAAGTGGGGCCGGGAGTAACAATGTCGTCGTGAATCCCAGCAAGGGCGGGGTCATCCAATGCCGAGCTCGCCCGTAACCAAACCACTGCACCTTCCCTGCTTCCGCAAGCGAATCGAGAGCACGCTGCACCGTACGCTGGCTCGTTCCAAGGGCAAGCGCCAAGGCTGAACTCGACCACGACTCGCCGTCAGCGAGGAAGGCCAACACTGCGGCATGCTCCTCATCGACAGGCCTCGCCAGCACGACGACCTCGTGTGCTCCGCGAGGCGAAAGTGCAAACCCCTGCTTCGTAGCAGTGATGCTGGCCAGCGGTCGAAGCAGCCTGCGGAGACGCCCAATCTCGACGCGCAACCGCGCGCGGTGCGATTCATCGGCAAGCTTCGCTCCAAACGCCCTGGCGAGGAGCAGGTCCCTTGACACATCGCCCGGCCATGCCTCTCCAAGCGCCCGTGCCAGCGCGAACAACACCGGACGCCCCGTGATCGAGATGACCGTGCGTGCGTCACGCACGACATGACGGCATGCATCCACGACGAGCGCCTTCGATGCCAGCAACGCTTCGACCTCTTCGAGCAGAAGAAATCGTTCCTCACCATTTGCAATCTGGCGTGCCGCTGGCGTGTTCAGAACGAGAGATGCGCCTTCAACTTCCGCCATCAGCGCAGGAATGCGCGCGTGATGCGCGGCGCGCTTAGCCCGGACGAGCGCGCCGCGCGCCTCTTGCGTCCTGAGGCGGCGTATCGCAATTCCGGCCACTACAAGTTCGTGAGCGGCCCTCCATGCAGGTGGGAAGAGCGTTGGATCCAGCTCGGCAAGTGCGCGCTCCGCCTCGTCGAGGCGTCCGACAAGGAGGAGGCTCCGGATCTTAAGATGTCGCGCATGCGCCGCATTTAAGAGGTCGCCGTGCCCTTCGAGCGTCTTACATGCTAAGTCGAGCATGTTCGCAAGCGAGCCTAAATCGCGCGAGACAAGCGCGATTTCAGCCTCGGCGACGAGACATCTCGCCCGGGCAATCGCTTCCTTTGGACCGAAGGCGCGTGCGGCACTGCGCAGAAGTGCCTTCGCACGTATGAGATCGCCGAGCTGCGCCATCGCAATTCCTCGAAGCGCGAGCGCGGGTGCATCGTCGCGTAGCGAGACTCGTTTCAGTGCGCCGAGGGGATCTCCCACCGCCAGCGCACGCGCTGCGGCTGTGATCATCGAATCCATAGGAATCCCGCCACACTTGTCACTCCCACCCTCTCGATACCCGGTGCTAAATATATCCCATGAGCACGAAGGAACAGATCCTATCCATCGCGGAACGAACAGAGCCAACCGGCAAACAGGGAGAAAAGATGATGACGACACACGTGACTGGAACACATAAGACAGGGACACGCGAAGAGTGGCTGACCGCGCGCCTGGAACTGCTTGAGGCAGAGAAGGAGCTGACACGGCGCAGCGATGAGCTCGCGCAGCAGCGGCAGGAGCTGCCGTGGGTTCGGATCGAGAAGGAGTATCGATTCGACACCAGGGAAGGCAGCGCTTCGCTGGCGGACCTGTTCAAAGGACGCTCGCAGTTAATCGTCTACCACTTCATGTTCGGGCCCGACTATAAGGCGGGCTGCGCGTCCTGCTCGGCGATCGCGGACGGCTTCAACGGCATTGTCGTCCACCTGGAAAACCACGATGTCGCATTTTCAGCGGTGTCGCGCGCACCTCTTCCGAAGCTGCAGGAGTACGAGCAGCGAATGGGCTGGAACTTCGCGTGGGCGTCATCATCCAAAAGCGACTTCAACGACGACTTCAGTGTCGCGTTCACCGAGAAGCAGCAGCGCGAGGGAAGCATTGAATACAACTTCCGGCGCGAGAAGGGGTTTGTGTGGCGCCCAGAGGCAGAGAGTGGTGGCTCGGCGGCGACGGCCCGGATGGCAGCCATGTCTGGAACCGACGTGGCCACGTACCACCGTGACAGGCCGGGCATGAGTGCGTTCGTGCTCGAGGACGGCATTGTGTACCACACCTATTCCACCTATGCGCGCGGAGTGGATCCTCTCTGGGGCATGTACCAGTGGCTCGACCGTGCTCCCAGGGGGCGCAACGAAACGGGCGTCTGGTGGCAGCGGCACAACGAGTACGACAAGCGCTGAGCAATGCCACGGCACAGCTGAGGAACAAGGATCCGAAAGCACCTTCAACACAGATTCAAGGAGTATGGAATGTTCTCCACGATATTCAACAGTGGCCGGAAACTGGCTTCCTCTTCGCAGAACGAGGGGAAGCCTCCAGCTCCAATCAGGGCAATGAACTGCTGCAACGCACAGAGGGGACGGCCACAACACGGCCTGTGGCATGGTGCGAGCCGATGTGTGGGCTCGGGTGCACTGCTGCTTTTGCTGCCGAAGTGTCCGATGTGCATCGCGGCGTATCTGACCTTGTGGACAGGAGCAAGCGTCGCGATGTCCGTCGCGACGCATCTCCGTCCAATGCTGGCGATTTTGTTTCTTGCCTCGACGTTTTTTCTGGTTGTCCGGCGCATGGCTTTTTCACTGCGTCGACCGCAAGGATGGAACCCATCATCCTTAACAATCTGGCGTTAAGTTCCGCAAAAAGTTTGAAAGACGCGCTCGTCGAGGGGAGCAGGCAGGGCATACCGATCAAGATTCGGCCTCTCCTCGAATGGATTCGAAACAACCTCCAGCAGCTGCTCGAAAGGTTGGAAATCCTGCCGCTCGACGGCAGCATCGAGCGCTTCTTCCACAAGATGGTTGCGCGGAATGAATGCCGGATTAGCCCCCCGCATAGACGTAGCGCGCACTGTGCCCAAAATAATCTCTTCTTTCAAACGCCGACGCCATCCGGCAGCCCACGATTCATAGGCCGCAGGATTGTCGAACAAGACCCCTGCTCCCTGGCCGCCTTCTGGTCTGTCCACGGCGTCGCATAAACGGCGGAAGGTCAGCGTGAAGTCGGCATGGTTGACAGCCATACGCTCCAGCAGATCCTGAGCCAGGGCCGCATCGCCTTCTTGTTCGGTGAAGAGGCCGAGTTTGCGGCGCAGGCCTGCCGTGTGAGCGGTCTCAAACCGCGGATCGAAGGCAGCAAGCGCCTCCTGAGCCGAAGCCAGTGCAGCTTCCTGGCCTCCGGCTTCCTGCTCCATCACTGGCAGCAGGGCTTCGGCAAGACGCGCCAGGTTCCAGAGCGCAATGCGAGGTTGATTGCCGTACGCATAGCGACCGTGATGGTCAATGGAACTGAATACTGTGGCCGGATCATACGCTTCCATAAAGGCACAGGGTCCGTAATCGATTGTTTCGCCAGAGATGGAGGTATTGTCCGTGTTCATCACGCCATGGACGAAGCCGAGAAGCATCCATTGTGCGACGAGATCTGCTTGCCGGGCGACTACGCCATCCAGCAAAGCACGGTACGGTTGCTTTGCCTGTGCGGCCGCAGGATAGTGTCTGGCGATCGCATACTCCGCGAGCGCGCGTATGCCTTCCGTGTCGCCCTGTGCCGCGAAATATTGAAAGGTGCCAACGCGGAGATGGCTCGCGGCGACGCGGGTCAGAATCGCTCCAGGCAGCGCCGTTTCGCGAAAGACCCGTTCGCCAGTGGTCACTGCGGCCAGAGCCCTGGTCGTCGGCACGCCCATCGCCGCCATGGCCTCGCTCACGATGTACTCGCGCAAAACCGGACCGAGTGCCGCTCTGCCGTCGCCGCGCCGGGAGAAGGGCGTAGGGCCGGAGCCCTTGAGCTGAAGATCGTAACGCACACCGTCAGAACCAAGGACCTCCCCGAGCAGGTTGGCACGGCCATCGCCGAGCTGAGGCACGAAATGGCCAAACTGGTGCCCCGCATAGGCCAGCGCGATGGGCTCCGATCCCTCAGCCACGCGGTTGCCAGCCAGGAATTCCACCCCTCGCATGCTTGCAAGTACGTCCGGATCGAGGCCCAGACGATGGCAAAGTTCCACATTGAGCTTGATAAGGCGTGGGGCCGCCACGGGGGTCGGGTCAACCCGCGAGTAAAAACGCTCCGGCAACCGCGCATAAGTGTTGTCGAAGTTAAGACGAATGGAGCCGGAGCTGACGGGCGATACGATCATGGGCAATCCTGCGAACTCATAATCCATTCTATGGAGTCCTGCCGTTCTGTTCATCTCCAGGTGGTCTCGCAGGAGTTCCTGGAACTCCCGAGCTCAACGACGTTTTCGTAGCACCCAGGTCGTCATGCAGCGATAGTCCTGTACGATCGTCGTCTTGAGAGGATCGACAAGGACGGCGTTCAGCTCTTCCGTCAGCTCCAGGAGCAGACTCTCATCCACCAGAAACCACTCCGAACCATCTCCGATGACGTACGTATTGCCCCGCACCCATTCGAACTCCATGCCGATGCGTGAGCCAAGGCGGCAGAAGAGCATCCCGCCAGGCTTCAGTACGCGCCACAACTCAGCCAGCATCGCTCGGAAGTGATCGTCGTCTCGTGCGAAGTGCAATACAGAGTTGCAGATCACCACGTCGGCCAATGCCTCCGAAAAAGGCATCCGCTCGATGGGTCCAACCTGGAAGTTTTCAGGAGGGAGCCCGGTCCCCAAAACATCCGACAGCTTCCGGACATGCTCTACGCCGTCCCTATCAGCGTCCAGCGCAAAAACCTGGCAGCCTTCTCTCAGCAGATGCACTAGATTGCGGCCATACCCGCACCCGGCATCAAGCACGAACATGCCTTTGGTGATGTTCCCTCGAAGAATCTGGTCGAAAACATAGATGTCGATCTGTCCGAACTGATCCTGAACGGTTAGCGGCATACTCTAACCCTACCAACTTCAGAGCAGTTGGTGTGGGGATGACCTCAAACGCCTCTTCCTCTCTCCCCTGAGAACCTGGCGATCTTCTCGAGAAACTTGTACTCCTCCTCCGCAAAAGAATCAGCCGAACGCACTTGCAAAAGTATCCATCGCGCACCAACGCCTATAACTTTGAGCGGTGCATTAAAAAAGAGCGCCATTCCTTTGATAGAAATGGCGCTCTTGGATTTGTAACTGCTGCAGACCGGCTAGAAGGTGAGCTTCACACCTGCCTGCATCACACGCGGTTTGATGGGACCCGTGGCTGTGATACGGCCATAGGTTCCGCTGGACGGGTTGCCATCGGGCTGGGCGAAGTTGGCGTGGTTGAAGGCGTTGAACAGCTCCCAGCGGAACTGGACCTTGTAGCGTTCGTGGGCGGTCCAGTTCTTCATCAGTGCGGCATCGCTGTAGTTGATGCCGGGCCCTTTGAGGAAGTTGCGGCCGGTGTTGCCGAAGGTTCCGGCTGCGTTCTGCTGGAAGGCGGTAGTGGTGAAGTACTGGTTCAGCCACTGCTGCTTCGAACCCTGATGCACCTGGACGATGGCCCCGGGGACCATGTCGGCGCGGTCTGCGTTGACGTTTGATCCCGAGTTGTTGTTTCCATTGCCTCCGCTGATTCCGAAGGCGCGACCGGACTGCAGGGTATAGATCGCCGAGACCTCCCACTCGCCCAGCACGCCGCGCACGAGGCCGTTAGAACCTCTGAGGCTTGGCGTGGTGTAGACGGCGTTGGTGACGGAGACGAACGGATAGTTGAGGTCGGAGATACCGCGGTTGTAGCGGAGGTCATACGGATTGGCGACGCTGCTGGTGAAGGAAGCGTTGCCGCTGGAGGCAATGTCGATGTTCTTGGACCAGGTGAAGCTGGACTGCGCCTGGAAGTTGTGGGAGAAGCGCTTTTCGAACTGCGCCTGCAGCGAGTGGTAGCTCGCCGTGCCGTTGGAGTCGATGGTGAGAATCTGTCCGTAGTTGGTGAGTGCACGGGTGCCGCGGACTGCGGCTGCCGTCTGTCCGGGGTTGGCGTCGATGATGAGCGTCTGGTGATACGACTGGCTGCCGACATAGGCCAGGTGCATCACGAGATCGTTGGAGAACTGCTGCTCGACGGAGACGTTCCAGCTCTGCGTCATGCCCAGCTTGAAGCCGGGACGGAAGGCCGCCTGAACGGTGGTTTGTGCGGGAAAGACGGCATCCGCCGAGGGAGTGACGTTGTCGTAGGCGAAGGGCGGGAAGGGGCTGACGCCTCCGGTGGAAGGAAAGTTGGCCCAGGGGTTGGAGAAGTCGATGGGGTTGGTAGCGCTGCCATTCAGCGTGTAGGTCGGGCTGAAAGGACTGACGTCGGCAACGTGATTGTAGGCCGAGTAGGGCAGCGGCGCGGTGAAGAGTCCGAAGCCCGCGCGGAAGGCGGTGCGAGGGCTCATCTGGTAGGCGACAGCGACGCGCGGCTCAAAGTAGCCGTAGGTGTTGGTGGCCAGACTGTTGGGTACGCCCTTGTCACCCGGGAAGACGAGACCGTTGGGGGCATTGGGGAACTTGGTGCTCTGCTGGCCGGGATTGTAGACGGCGCCGCGACCGAACTGGGAGGCTGGCGCAAGATTGGGATCCCAGCGCATGCCGAGGGTGAGGGTCAGGTTCGGACGGAGACGGAATTGATCCTGGCCGAAGACGCCGAACAGATTGCCGCTGACGTCGGCGATCTCGCCGGCGCCCTGGGTGTAGGTGCCGACGCGGCCGAGAAGGTAGTCGGCGAGTCCGGAGCCGGTGGAGTAGCCGGTGAAGCTGACGATGGGATTGGCGGGGTAGTAGGTCTGTTCGCGTGCGCGCTGGTGCCAGAGGTC
>Ga0193742_1000520_pt1 | contig 25390 bp, 18 predicted proteins | sample L2c1metaG_FD_165511 | JGI IMG/M metagenome (GOLD analysis project Ga0193742, IMG submission 165511) | Soil microbial communities from a riparian zone of the East river system, Colorado, United States - L2c1 | ecosystem: Environmental > Terrestrial > Soil > Riparian zone | place: USA: East River... | reverse complement strand
GCCCGACGCGACGGCGTACAGCAGGAGGCCACCACGGGTGACGAACGTGGAGGACTGCTCGACGTTCCACCAGGCCCAGGCGCTGTAGACCAGGGCGGCGACCCCGGCGACGGCGACGACCCGCGCCACCCAGCCCCGGAGCGGCGCGACGAGCACGACCGCCAGCAGCGCGCCCACCAGGATCTCGCCCATGCGGATCGGGGTGGAGTAGTAGACGACCGACGTCTGGTCCCGGTAGAGCCAGCTGAGCACGGCCGATACGCCGAGCAGGCCGACCAGCACACCGCCGAGCGCCCGCCGCGAGCCCCGGAACAGCGCCATCGCACCTACGACCACCAGCGGGAACAGCCAGTAGAACTGCTCCTCGATCGCCAGGCTCCAGAAGTGCGTGGCCGGGGAGGGCGCGGCGAAGAGCTGCCCGTAGTCGCGGTCGTCGAACAGGAACCGCCAGTTGGCGACCTGCAGCGCCGAGGCGGTGACGTCGCCGGGGAGGTTGCGCTCCCACTGCTCGGTGGTGACGGGGATGCTCGCCACCAGGGCGCCCAGGGTGATGGTGGCGGCGGGGAGCAGCCGGCGCATGCGGCGCGCCCAGAACGCGGTGAGGCCGATGCGCCCCGCCCGGGCGTGCTCGGCGAGCAGCAGCGACGCGATGAGGAAGCCGCTGAGCGTGAAGAACGTGGAGACGCCCAGGTAGCCGCCCCGCGCCCAGGCGAAGCCGCCGTGGAACAGCAGGACCGCGGCGATCGCGAGCCCCCGCACCCCGTCGAGCGCCGGGTTGTAGGCCAGCGCGGCCACAGGGCGTGTCCCAGTCCCTCCCCCCACGGATGGCAGTTTTCGGATCTCGGTGTCAGCTGTCAAGGATTTTATTGACCTTTGCGTCGATACTGTCCGAAGACGAGCAGTAACCAGATCATCGCACTCGACGATGTGTCAGTTGGAGCGTCTCGGCAGACAGTGCTGGTCAACCCGAAGTAAGTTCCGCGTGAGCCCTGGGGAGAGGCACATGACCGACAGGCCGAAGACCGACGTCCTCTTCTCCCCGCTCGTGCGCGGCCTCGGGCTCCTGTGGGTGGCGGTGTCGCTGCCGTTCATCACGATCGTGTCGGCGTTCGTGGAAACCCGGGGCACCTACCTGTTCGTGCTCATCTACATGGCGTGCGGCGCCTACACCGCGCCGGCGCTGGTGGTCGGTTGGTTCGCCTTCTGGCGGACACCGTCCCGCGACCGCCCCGCCTACATGGCGCTGTACGTCGGCCTGGCGGCGTCGTTCCTCACCGGCGTGGGCATCCTCGTCGGGCTCGCCACCGGCTGGACCTGGGGCAACGCCCTGGGCGTACCGGTCGTGGTGGTCAGCGGGCTGGCCCACGCCATCGGCGTCGCCATGCTCGTGCGCAGCCGCTCGGGTCGGCGGGCGCTGTCGGTCGACGTGATCGAGTCGATCATGGCCACCGTCGCCGTCGCCGCCCCGCTGGCGGTGCTGTGGTGGCCGGCCGTCGTCGAGGCCGAGGCGTCGTGGTTCACCGTGCCCCTCGCCGTGTCCATGCTCTTCGTCCTCGCCGGCACCTACTGGGCGGCGATGCTCGCGGTCCGGCTCGGCCCTGGACGGGGCGTGTTCGAGGTGTGCGCCCTGGCCCTGGGCACCGTCGGCACCGTGAACGTGGCGCTCCAGATCGCCCAGGGGGCGTCGGGCTTCGACCTGCCGGCACCGCCGATCGTCGCCCTCACCGCCCTGTGCATGAGCCAGTACCTGCTCATCCCTCTCAACGTGCCGTTGCTGCTGCGCCAGGGCCTGGGCCGCCTGCCTCTGGCGGCGCAGGTGCGGGGCGGTTCGCTGAGCACCGTGATCTCGCTGGCGGGCCTCGGGGCGCTCCTGGTCGCCACCGCCAGCGTGGCCGACGAGCGCTCGTGGGCCGTGCCCTTCGCCCTGGCCGTGGTGTCGCTGATGTTCGTGCTCGGCGGGTTGCGCCAGATGGCCGCGGTCGGCGAGACCCGGCGGTTGTACCGCCAGGTGGAGCAGGCCTCCGACGAGCGGCAGCGGCTGATGACCCAGCTGCTCGACCGCAGCCTCCACGACCGCCACCACTTCGCCGCCCAGCTCTACGAGCAGGCGGTCGCCGCCTACACGTCGTTCAGCCTCCTGGCCGGCGCCGGAGCCGGCGACGCGCCCACCGACTCGGGCTCGGCGCTGGCCAAGGCGTCGGCCCTGGTGAGCGGTGACCTGGCCCGCCACGCCGAGTCGGTGCGGGAGCTGGTGCAGGCGATCCGCCCGCTCGACGGCCACGGCGGGGGCAGCCGCAGCGAGCGCCTCGGCATCCCCATGCGTGCCTACCTGGCCAGCATCTACGGCGACCACCCGGCGCCGCGCCTGTCGCTGGAGATGACCGACGACATCGCCCTCGACTGGATCTCCGAGACCGTGCTGCTGCAGGTCGCCCAGGAGGCCCTGCACAACGTGTGGCGCCACAGCAACGCCACCCGGATCGACGTGGTGATCGAGGCGGACCAGGACTCGATCGCCATGTGCCTGGGCGACGACGGCACCGGCTTCGACCTGGCGTCCGTGCCCGAGGGCTCGGGCATCGCGGTGATGCGGGCGTCGGCGGCGGTGATCGGCGGCACGCTCGTGGTCGACTCACACCTGGGCATCGGCACCGCGGTCACGGCCCGACTGGTGCCCGGCGGCGAGGCACCCCGACCCGAGCCGGCTCCGGAGCCCGCTCCGGCGCGCACCCTGCGCCTGGTCCGCGGCGGCGAGGACTGACGCCCGCGACCTCGGCTACTGGCCGGCCAGGGCGGCCAGGGCAGCCACCTGGTGCTGGCGGGGGCTGACCCCGCGCACCCGCTTGAAGGCCGAGCTGAGGGCGAAGGCGCTGCCGTAACCCACCTCGCGGGCGACGCTGCCGACCGTGGCGTCCGGCTCCCGCAGCAGGTCGGCGGCCAGCGCCAGGCGCCAGCCGGTGAGGAAGCTCATCGGCGGCTCGCCCACCAGCTCGCTGAAGCGCCGGGCCAGCGCGGCCCGCGACACGCCCAGCTCCGACGCCAGCGACGCCACCGTCCACGGGTACGACGGGTCGTTGTGCAGCATCCGCAGGGCCCGGCCCACCACCGGGTCGCCGTAGGCCTCGTACCAGGCCGGGGCCTCGGCCTCGGGCCGCGAGAACCAGGTCCGCAGCACGGCGATCAGCAGCAGGTCGAGGAGGCGGTCGAGCACGGCCTCCTGGCCCGGCTCGTCCTTGCCGATCTCGTCGGCGAGCAGCGGCACCAACGGCGAGTCCCAGCTGTCGCCGCGGACCACCAGCTGCACGGGGAGGGCCTCGAGCAGGCGCCGGCCGATCTCGCTGCTCTCCTCGTAGGTGCCGATCATCATGGCCGACGTGCCCTCGGTGCTGTTGCCCCAGGTGCGGACGCCCAGGCCCATGGCCTCCGCCAGGTCCTCGCCGTCGAGGGTGGCGCAGCGCTGGCCGGGGTGGACGATCACGTGCGGCGGGGTGTCCGGGTGGTCGGCGAACACGTAGTGCTCGGGGCCGCGGATGATCGCCACGTCGCCGGCCCCCAGCCGGGTGACGTCGCCATCGCCGCGCACGATCCACGCCTCGCCCCGGCTCATGGCCACCACCGACAGCGGCGACTCGTCCTGCACCCGGATCGACCACGGCGGGTCCATCAGCACCCGCAGCAGGAAGGCGCCGCGCGCCCGAGGACCGTTGAGGAAGCCCACCAGTGCGTCCATGGGGTCATGGTAGACGCTGACACATGGATTCGAGCTTCCTGACTATGGCCCGTCTCACCCGGGGGCGTTTCACTGGCTCCCATGAGCGAACACACCAACCCTGAAGACCTCGTCCTCGTCGTCGGCGGCACCGGCAAGTCCGGGCGCCGGGTGGCCGAGCGGCTCGACGCCGTCGGCCTGCCCGTCCGCCGGGCCTCCCGGTCGTCGGCGATCCCGTTCGACTGGGAGGACCCGTCCACCTGGGCCCCGGTGCTCGAGGGAGCCACCAAGGCCTACGTCTCCTACTACCCCGACCTGGCGTTCCCTGGGGCGACCGAGCAGATCCGCGGCTTCGCCGAGCTGGCCGTGGCGGCGGGTGTGCGGCACCTGGTGCTGCTGTCCGGGCGGGGCGAGCCGGAAGCGGTCGCGAGCGAGAAGGTCGTCCAGGACGCCGGCGCCGACTGGACCGTCGTGCGCTGCGACTGGTTCGCGCAGAACTTCGGCGAGGGCTTCCTGCTCGACCCGGTGCTCGCCGGGATGCTGGCGCTGCCCGCTGGCGACGTGGGGGTGCCGTTCGTCGACCTCGACGACGTCGCCGACATCGCGACCGCGGCGCTCACCCGGCCGGGCCACGCCGGCGAGCTCTACGAGGTGACCGGCCCCCGGCTGCTGACCTTCGCCGACGCGGCCGCCGAGCTGTCCGCAGCGTCGGGACGGGAGATCCGCTACCTGCCGGTGACGTCGGAGCAGTTCGCCGAGGTCCTGACCGGCGTGGGCCTGCCGCCCGAGCACGCGGCGGCGCTGAACGACCTGTTCGCCGAGATCCTCGACGGCCGCAACGCCAACCTCGCCGACGGCGTGCAGCGGGCGCTGGGCCGGGAGCCGAAGGACTTCACCGCCTACGCCCGTGCCGCCGCGGCGACCGGCGTCTGGGCGGCTATTGGCCAGGAGGGCTGAGATCGAGGCAGCTATTGACTTCGCTGCGCTACGGTGCGGCGACCGCGACCGTGCGTTCTGGGGGAAGCAGGATGGTTGTACTTCGTCGGCGCCGGAAGCGCCCCGACCACGCCACCGGGGCGACCGGCTTCGACCCCGACACCGCCGCCGAGCGCGTGCTCGCCGCCGCCGAGGCGGCCCTGGGCGCCCGACCCGCCCTCGCCGAGGGGCCGGAACCGGTCATCGCCGGGGCCGGCCCCGACGCCTACACCTTCGCCCTCGACACCGACGACCCGGAGTGGTCCGGCCAGCTGGTCGCCCGCACCTCGGCCAGCGACGTGCTGGCCCGGGAGGCGACCTGGGTGCAGGGCCTCGAGGCCCGGGGCTTCCCGGCGCCGGAGCTGGTGTGCGACCGCCAGGACGACGGCCTGCTGGTGTTCCGGCCGCCCGACGGCGAGAACCTGCTCACGCTGATGACCACCGAGCTGATGTCGCTGCCCGACCTGCTCGCCAGCTTCGGCCGGATGCACGCCCGGCTCCACGGCCTGCCGGTCGGCGACCTCGCCGAGCCGGACGACGAGGCGAGCGACCCGGTCGAGGAGCTGGCCGAGCTGGCGGCAGCGACGACGGCGGGCCGCAAGCCGGTCGACCGCGAGCTGGGCTGGCTGCAGGCCCACCGTCCTGCCACCACCGGGCCCGACCCGGGGACCGGGACCGATACCGACGTCCTCTGCCACGGCGACCTCAACCCCGGCTACGTGTTCGTGTGGCGGGGCGACGAGCCCCGCGAGCTGGCGGTCAACTGGATGCAGGCCCGGGTGGGACCGCCGGCGTTCGACGTGGCCGCCACCCTGACCACGTTCTGGATCGGCCCCATCTACGTGGCCAACGTCGCCCAGCGGACCATGCTCAAGATGGCCCGCGACTCGCTGGCGTCGGCCTACCTGGCCGCCTACGAGCGGACCGTCGGCGAGCCGCTCGACGAGACCGAGCTGGCGTACTGGCAGGCCTTCCACCTGTGCCAGCTGGCGCTCCACCTGGCCGACATCGTCCACGGTGGCCCGGACCTCGTCGGCCCGTGGCACCCGGCGGCCGGCGTCGTCCAGCCCGAGAAGGCCCTGCAGGACGTCCGCAACCGCTTCTGGGAGCTGGCGAACAGCTGAGACTGCGACAGAAGACGCCCGTTTCGGGCCGGTTCTGTCGCAATCTCGAGCGGCTCAGCGGCGGCGGGCGACCAGGCGGTAGGCGTTGCCGGCCGACGAGCGGTCGCCCCGCCCGCGACGCACGGTGTCCTTCACCTCGTCGGCGACCTTGGTGACCAGCAGTCCCGGGATGGCGGCCGTGTACAGCGCCAGCCGCCGGGCCCGGTAGCCGGCCGAGACCTTCGGCAGCCACGGCAGGTGCGGGCTGCGGACCACGGTCTGCAGCATCAGGCCGATCGAGTTGTACAGGTCGCCGCCCATCGTCGCCGGCCCCCGCTCCACCGACAGCACGTCGAAGCCGACGTCGGTCACCGCCGCCACCATCTGCTCGCAGGCGACGAAGTGCTGGTGCTGGGGCTGGCCCCACTGCCACCAGAAGCGCCCCAGCCGCTGCGACCAGGGCGACGCCGGGTCGGGCATCTCGATCATCAGGTAGCCGCCCGGCTCCACCACCTTGGCGGCCGCCGCCAGCTCCCGGCGCGGCTCGCGGGTGTGCTCGATGTAGTGGTGCATGCTGACCACGTCGTAGGAGCGGGGCAGGCCGTCGGCCAGGTCGGGGAACTGGCCGAGGTAGGCCGTGTCGATGCGGCCCCGACGTTGCGCCTCCTCCACGGTGTCGCTCATGTCGAGCCCGTCGATCACCATGTCGGGCCAGCGCTCCCGGGCGGCCAGGCAGAAGTGGGCGTGGCCCGTGCCGACGTCGAGCCAAGCGCGGGGCTCGGTGAAGCGGGCCATGGTCTCGACCCGGCTGCGGTAGATGGGCCCCAGCGCCGCGAAGCTGGTCTCGGCCAGCTCCTCGCCGATGCCGTCGTAGGCGTCCTCGTAGTAGTGGTCGAGGCCGGCGATCGTGAGCGCGGGGTTCTGGAAGATGTGACCGCAGGCGGTGCACTCGTCGAGGTGGAACTCGCCGGCCTTGCTCTGCAGCAGGTCGGTGATGTCGAGCCGGCCGACGAGGTCGGGCGAGTCGCACCAGGCGCAGGTCTTGCGACGGGGCTCGAAGAGGACGTCCTCGTCCGGCACCTCCGGCACGGGTGTCTCGGCCCGCTGTGCCTCCCGGGCCCGGGTCGCCCTGGCCCCGGCCAGGCAGGTGCCCAGGTTCTCGAGCCAGGCCTGCGGGAGCCGCAGCAGGCTGGCGGTGACGGGGGCCGACGTGCCGTCGTCGCCCTGCGTGCCGAGGACCAGCGCCGGCTGGGCGCTCCAGGTGGCCAGCGCCGCGAGCGCCGCCCAGGGGGCGACGAGGAAGCCGGCGGTCATCGCCGCCAGGTGCACGGTCTCGAAGCCGACGAAGACCGGGGCGAGGGCGCCGTAGGGCCAGGCGGGGGCCAGCAGCTCCTCCAGCTCGCGCCAGCGCTGCTCGGGCGTCGACGGCGCCGCGGACACACCGGGGGCGATGCGGATCGCCGACGCCGTCGGGGCGTGGCGCTGGGCGTGGAGGGTGCGGCGCACCATGTCGCCGCGGTCGAGCGGCTCGTCGGCGAGGGCGTCGAGGTCCCAGCCGATGCGGCGGGTCACCGACGGGTGCAGCACCACGGTCTCGTGGGCGCCGCCGGGTGTGTAGTACGGGTCGGTGCCGAGCCGCGGGGGCTCGAGGCGGCGCAGCAGGCGCAGGAGCCGGACGGGCGGCAGGTCGGCGGGCACCAGGTCGACCACCTCGGCGCCGCTGGTCGCCATCTCCGCCCCGACCGCGGCCAGGGTGCCGGCGACCATGCCGCTGCCGGTCGCGGCCACCACGTCGAGCGGCTCGCCGGGCGCTCCGGTGGGCGCCGGCAGCGCGGCCAGGCGCGCTCGGCGCCGCCGCAGCTCCAAGGCCTCGACCACATGGACGACCGCCAAGATCCCCAACACCCAACGGGCTACAGCACGCATCGAACATCCCCCTGCTCGGCTCGGAGCCGTCCGGAAATTATGGACTAGGCACTCCCCCAACACCAGAATGTTGACTGCTATCCGCTGGGCTGACGGGATTGTTGACGATGGGGAACGACGAGACGTACGACTTGGACGGCCGGACCCTCCTGGTCACCGGGGCCAGCTCGGGCATCGGGCGGACCACCGCGCTCGGGCTGGGGCGGCGAGGGGCGCAGGTGCTCCTGGCGTGCCGGTCGGCCGGACCGACGGCGGCCGTGGTCGACGAGATCGCCGCGCTGGCCGGCCCCGGACGGGCCGAGCACGTCCCCCTCGACCTCGACGACCTCGCGTCGGTGCGGGCCTGCGCCCGGCAGGTGCTCGACCGCGACGAGCCACTCGACGTGCTGGTGAACAACGCCGGCCTCGCCGGTCACAAGGGGGTCACCGCCCAGGGCTTCGAGCGCACCTTCGGCGTCAACCACCTGGGCCACTTCCTGCTCACCAGCCTGCTGCTGGAGCACCTCCGGGACCAGGGCAAGACCCGGGTGGTCAACGTGGCCAGCGACGCCCACTACGGCCCCAAGCGGATCGACTTCGACGCCCAGCTCCGGCCCACCAGGAGCTTCGGGGGCCTGAAGGAGTACCAGGTGTCGAAGCTGTGCAACGTGCTCTTCACCCAGGAGCTGGCCCGGCGGCTCGACGGCACCGGCGTCACCACGTACGCGGTGCACCCGGGCGTCGTCGCCTCGAACATCTGGCGGAAGGTGCCGTGGCCCATCCGGCCGATCGCCGTCCGCTTCATGACCTCGGTGGAGGACGGCGCCCTGGCGTCGCTCCACTGCGCCACCGAGCCCGGCATCGAGCACCTCAGCGGGCGCTACTTCGAGCGCCGGGAGCCGAAGGAGCCGAGCCCGGTCGCCACCCCGGAGCTGGCCGCCGAGCTGTGGTCCCGCAGCGTCGAGTGGACGTCGTAGTCAGGGCTTGCGGAACGACAGCACGTGGTAGGCGAGGTCGCCGGTGATCGCCAGGGCCTCGATGCCGTCGATGCTGGTGACCCCGTCGGAGCTGGTGTCCTCGGCGGCGAGGCGCCGCAGCGCCGCGTAGGTGGGCAGGGTGCGCCGGTTGACGTCGTCGTCGACCAGCGGCTCCAGGCCGGTGCGGCGGGCCAGCCGCTCGTAGCCCGACGACGTCAGCGGCTTGGCCATGTGGCCGTACCAGCTGTCCTCCCCCACCCCCGCCGCCGACGACGCCATCGTCTCGGCCACCTGCGCCAGCGCGCCCGGCGCCATCAGGAAGTCCGACAGCGCCAGCGTCCCGCCCGGCCGCAGCACCCGGGCGACCTCGACGAAGAACGCCTTGCGGCTGGGGAAGTGGAAGATGCACTCGACGGCCAGCACGTGGTCGAGCGACCCGTCGGCCACCGGCAGCCGGCAGCCGTCGGCGGTCACGAACGAGACGGGCGACTCACCGCGGTCGAGCAGGCGGCCCGCCCAGCGCACCTGGCGCTCGTCGATGTTCAGGCCGACGAGCCGGCACCCGTCGTGGCGGCTGCGGATGTGGTCGAGCGTGCCGCCGAAGCCGCAGCCCACGTCGAGGACCCGACGGCCCGCGCCCACCCCGGCCGCTGCGATCACGTGGTCGGTCATGGCCTCGGCGGCGACGAAGTAGCGCTCGGGGCTGTCGTCGGCGCGGTCGGGCTCGTCGAACAGGCCCCAGTGGAAGTGGCGCCAGAAGGGCGGCGGCTCGCCGTCCTCCATGTGCTGCAGCGCCGAGTCGACGTACGAGAAGTTGACGCTCATCCGTCGGCCCCGGCCCCGGCCTCGGCCCCGGCCGGCTTGCGGAAGGCCAGCACGTGGTACTCCCAGCCGCCGCCCCGGGCCAGCTGCTCGACGGAGTCGACCGTGATCACCCCGTCGACCGCGCCGGACTCCTTGTAGAGCCGCCGCAGCGCCGGGTAGGTGGGCAGCGTGCGCTCGGTGACGTCGTCGTCGACCAGCAGCTCCAGGCCCACGCTGCGTCCCAGCCGCTCGTAGGCGACGGACGTCAGCGGCGTGGCCGACCGGCCGTACCACTCGCCCAGGCCGGCCGACCGCACGTTGAGCGCCACCGACGCGGCCGACCCGGTGGCCAGCACGAAGTCCGACAGCGCCAGCGTGCCGCCGGGTTGCAGCACCCGGGCGACCTCCCGGAAGAAGCGCTTGCGGCTGGGGAAGTGGAACACGCACTCGACTGCCAGCACGTGGTCGATCGCGGCGTCACGGACCGGCAGCACGCAGCCGTCGGCGGTCACGAACGGGATCGCCGCCGCGCTCTCACCGAGCAGCCGCCGCGCCCAGCTGAGCTGGCGCTCGTCGATGTTGATCCCCGCCAGCCGGCAGCCGGGGTTGCGGCCGCGGATGAGGTCGAGCGTGCCGCCGAAGCCGCAGCCCACGTCGAGGATGCGACGGTCGTCGGCGACCCGGCCGGCGGCGACCACCCGCTCGGTCATGGTCTCCGCCGCCGAGACGTAGCCCTCGGCGCTGTCGTCGAAGCCGTCGAGGTCGTCGTAGTGACCCCAGTGGAAGTGCCGGAGGTAGGCCGGCGGCGCACCGCCGGCATCCATGCGCGCGATCTCGTCGTCGATGTACGGGAGGCTCACCATCGTCACGGTCCCTTCGTGGAGGTGGAGCGCGCAGGCACGTCGACGACGAGCGCCTCCAGGCGGTCGGCGGCCCCGGCGGGGCCGTCCGATGCGGCGAACGACGCTTGCACGCGCTCGGCCGCGGTCCGGTAGGAGGGATCGTCGAGCACCGTGTCGACCGCCTCCCGAAGGGCCGGGCCGGTCACCCGGGTGAACTTCACCCGCACACCGGCCCCGGAACGAACCACCTGGTCGGCGACGATCGGCTGGTCGTCGCGCACCGCCGCGACCACCAACGGCACGCCGTGGGCCAGGCTCTCGCACACCGTGTTGTGGCCACCGTGGCACACGACCGCGTCGAGGTGCGGCAACAGCGCCAGCTGCGGCACGCGGGGTGCCACCAGCACGTTCGGAGGCGGGTCGGGCACCAGGTCGGCGGGGGCGACGAAGACCGCCCGGGCCTCGCCGGCCGCGTAGGAGGCGAACGCCTCGGCGGCGACAGCGAAGAAGCGGCCGCCCGTCTGCCAGTTGAGGGTGCCCAGGGTGACCAGGACGTTGCGCTTGGCGCCGTCGAGCCAGTCCCAGGGGAAGTCCGTGTCGTCGGGCCGCTCGTCGAACGACGGGCCCACGAAGGTGCAGTTGCCGGAAGCCGCGACCGTCGGCCCGACCAGGTCGCGGGTGGTGAAGGCCAGCACCAGGTGGGGCGAGAAGCGGGGGTCGACGGCCTCGGCCCGCGGCGGGTCGACCCCGGCCGCCACCAGCACGGCGCTCATCTGCTCGTGCAGCCAGGCGGACACCTTGGGCAGGCCGTCGAGCGGGTCGACCAGGTCGGCGGAGCTGGTCGCCGAGGTCGCCCAGGGCAGGCCCCGCTCCTCGGCCACCGCCGCGCCGGCCAGGGCGTGCTGGTCGACCACCAGGGCGTCGGCGCCGAAGTCGTCCACCGCGGCCCGGACGCCGGGCAGCATCTGGTGGGCGATCGGCAGCACGCAGTCGTTCCACAGGGTGGAGAAGCCGCCGATGCCGCCGGTGCTCTTGGTGAGCCGGCGCTCGACCGCGGCCACCACGTCGTCGGGCATGGCGTCGGCCACCGGGATGAAGGTGAGGTCGTCGGGCACGAGGTCGGCGATCACCTCGGGGTGCCCGGTCCAGGCCACGGCGTGGCCGCGGCGGGTCAGCTCGCGGCCCAGCGGGATCGTCGGATTGGTGTGGCCGACCAGGGGCGGGACGACGAACAGGAACCGGGCCACGCCGTCAACCCGGTACGCGGGCGGTGTGTTGCGCCAGCACGTGGCCGCGGATGAGCGCGCCCAGCTCCTTGGTGCGACCGAAGATCCCCAGGTGGTCCGCCCCGTCGATGGCGTGCAGGTCGACCGACGGGACGTAGGTGCGCAGCACGTCCGCCAGCGGGAGCATCTCCGACGCCGTGCCGTACACGGCGCCGACCGGGCAGCGGATGCGGGCGTAGTCGTCGACGCCCAGCTCCGGCTCACTGCGGAGGTCGTCGAGGATGGTGGTGCCGACCAGCAGGCGGTGGGCCCGCTCGGCGACGAGGGCGGCCTTGCGGCGCGTCACCAGCCCGCCGAGCGCGGCCATCACCTCGTCGATCGTGTAGTCGCGGTCGACCAGCGCCGCCGCGGCCTCCATCGCCGGCAGGACGCGGCTGATCCAGTCCGGGCTGGAGAACAGCGGGTCGACCAGGAACAGCGACGCCACCCGGTCGGGGTGCTCCATGGCCGTGACCGTGGCGACCGCCCCGCCGTAGCTGCAGCCCACGATGTGGACGGGCGCGTCGACGTCGAGGGCGTCGAGCAGCGCCACCAGGTCGGCCACGTGGTCGACCACGTTGTAGCCCGAGGGCGCCACCTGCGAGTGGCCGTGGCCGCGGAGGGCGTAGAGGATCACGTCGGCGTCGCTCGCCAGCGGCATCCCCAGCGTGAAGGCGAGACCCGAGTGGTCGACGATGCCGAGCCCGTGGATGAAGACGACGACCGGCCGGTCGCCCTCGGGGCCGACCCAGTAGCGGTTCACCCGCAGGTCGACGCCGTTCGCTTGGACTGTCGCCACGTCTCGGCTCCGGCCGGCTCGGCTCGATGCCCGTCTACGCGGCCTGCTGCTCGAGTGCGACGACGACGAACTCGACCACGTCGCCGAGCGTCAGCTCCACGAGCTCCTCCAGCTCCATGGCCGAGAACCAGCTGACGAAGTCGACCTTGCCCTCGTACGTCTCGATGAGGTTCTCGGCGATCTCCATCACCTCCATGCTCTCGAGCTCGATGTCCTCGGCGAAGGTCGAGTCGAGCCCCACCTGGCACTCGTCGTAGTACCAGCGGCCGACGACGGACACGATGGCGTCCTCGACGGTCTGGTGAACGGTGCTGAAGAGCTCTTCGCGCGGGTTCGCCACAGTCGGTGGGCTGGTCATGGATCTCCCCCATCAAGTTCCACGTCTGCCGTTTCGGGCAGGCTATGCGACATCCTCAATTGTTGACAACCGCTGGCGTGTTTGGGATAGCTACTGACGGTTATGTGTCGTCTCTTCGAGTTTCTTGACACCCTTCCGGAGCGTCGGGATACTGGGTGGGATGGGGGGAGCTGGGGAGGTCGCCATCGTCGGCATGGCCTGCGTCATGCCCGGCGCGCCGGACGTCGAGACGTTCTGGGCGAACATCGTCGACGGCGTCGACTCGGTGACCGAGGTGCCCGCCTCCCGCTGGGACCAGAGCCGCCACTACGACCCTGACCACGACGGCGGGGCTGCGAATGGTGGCGGGCTGCACGAGCCGATGTCGGTGTCGAAGTGGGGCGGCTTCGTGCCCGAGGTGGGCTTCGACGCCCTGGCCTGGGGGATCCCGCCCGCCAGCCTCGCCAGCATCGACCCCGCCCAGCTCCTGGCCCTCAAGGTCGCCACCGGCGCGCTGGCCGACGCCGGCTACGGGCCCGGCGGGGCTCGTGAGCTCGACCGCGAGCACACGTCGGTGATCTACGCCACCGGCTCGGGTGGGGCGTCCGAGCTGCCGGCCGGCTTCATGCTGCGCCTGCTGCTGCGCAGCCACGGCATCACCGCCGGGGACCTGCCGCCCGAGCTGTCGGCCCACCTGCCGCAGCTCACGGAGGACGGCCTGCCCGGGGTGCTCACGTCGGTGATCGCCGGCCGGGTGGCCAACCGCCTCGACCTCGGCGGCAAGAACCTCATCGTCGACTCCGCCTGCGCCTCGGCCCTGGTGGCCCTCGACATCGCCTGCAACGAGCTCCGCGGCCGCAGCAGCGACGTGGTGCTGTGCGGCGGCGTCGACCTGCACAACGGCCTGGTCGACTACGTCAGCTTCACCGCCGCCCAGGCACTGGCCCGCAGCGGGCGCTGCCGGGCCTTCGACGTCGACGCCGACGGCATGACCCTCGCCGAGGGCTGCGGCTGCCTCGTGCTCAAGCGGTTGGAGGACGCCGAGCGCGACGGCGACCGGATCTACGCCCTGGTGCAAGGGGTCGCCGGGTCGTCCGACGGCCGGCACCTCGGGCTCACCGCCCCCCGCCAGGAGGGCCAGATGCGGGCGGTGCGGCGGGCCTACGAGGTGACCGGGGTGTCGCCGGCCGAGATCGGAATGGTGGAGGCGCACGGCACCGGCACCCCCACCGGCGACCGCACCGAGCTGCTCACCACCACGGAGATCTTCGCCGAGGCGGGGGCGGCGCCGGGGTCGGTGGTGATCGGGTCGGTGAAGTCGAACATCGGCCACACCAAGTGCGCCTCCGGCATCGCGTCGCTGATCAAGGCGGCCAAGTCCGCCTACCACGGGGTGCAGCCGCCGACCCTCCACATCCGCACGCCGATCGAGGAGTGGGACCCGGCGACGTCGCCGTTCGTGTTCCTCGACCGGGCCCGGCCGTGGCTCGACGAGCGGCGGATGGTGGCGGTGTCGTCGTTCGGGTTCGGGGGCACGAACTTCCACGCCATCCTCGAGAACCATCGGGCTGCTGCCGGGCAGCCGGTCGGCTCGGGGCGGCCCCACTGGCCGTCGGAGCTGTTCGCCTTCCACGCCGCCGACGACGCCGCGCTGGGCCGGCGGCTGGAGGAGCTGTCGGACCGGCTGGCGGAGGAGCTGGTCCCGCCCCGGCAGGCCGACCGCTGGCGGCTGCGCGACGTCGCCGCCGCCGAGTCGGCATCGGGGAACGAGCCGTTGCGGCTGGTGGTGGTGGCCGACGACCTGGACGACCTGGCCGCCAAGGTCGCCGCGGCGCGGGCCGGTCGGTCGCCGCGGGGTGTGTACCGGCCGACGTCCGGGCCGGTGGGTGTGCGGCTGCCCGATGCCGAGTCGGTGCGGCCGGGGATGGTCGCCGACCTGGCGGTCGCCTTCGGGGCTGCCCGTTCGGTGCTGGACGACCCTGGGCTCACGGAGCGGATGTGGCCGCGGCAGGCGTTCGGCGACGAGGGCGAGCGGCAGCGGGGGGCGCTGGCCGAGGTGGCCGAGCCGGCTGTCGCCGCGGCCCGAGCCACCGTGACCGCGGCGCTGGCAGCGCTAGGGGTCACCGCGACTGCGGGCGAGATCTCTGCCGACGTCCCCGGTGAGCACGGCATTACCACTCTCCTGCATGCGGTCGCCCAGCTCGCCATGGCCGGTGTCGACGTCGACCTCGACGCCTTGCACGCCGGGCGGGGGTCGGAGCCGGAGCGGTGGACGTCGCCGTCGCGGAAGCCGGGGTGGATCGTCGACGGGCACTACGCCCGGGCCGCGTCGGGTGACAGCCTGCCCAAGGGCCTCCACCCGGCCGACGAGGCGCCGGTCGTCCGCTTCGCCAACGGCACACCGGAGCCGGCGCCGGTCGCGCCCGTGAACGGGAACGGCAGCTCGCTGTCGGACGCCGACCTGGCCGTGGTCACCGAGTACCTGCGGATCGTCCAGGGGATGGTCGCCACCGGCACCGAGATCGTCCGTGGCCACGTCGAGGCCGGGCCGTCGTGAGCGGCACGGAGGACGACCCAGCGGTCTGGTGGGTCGCCGGCGGCAGCACCGCTGAGCTGCTGGATCGGCTCGACCAGCTCGACGCCTCTCCTCCCGCCGCGGAGCTCACGTCGCTCGGCTCCGGGCCGGCGCGGGTCGGCATCGTGGAGCCGAACGAGCGGAAGCTGCGGCTGGCGCGGCGGATGCTGACCGAAGGCGAGCCGTGGAGGGGGCGCAGCGACCTGTGGTTCACGGCCCGGGGGCTGGCCGATGGGGGCGGCAAGGTCGCCTTCCTGTTCCCCGGCGTCGAGCCCACGTTCGGCCTGGTCGACGACGACCTGACGGGCCTGGCCCGGCGCCTCCACCTCGACGCCCCGGCGCTGGTCGACGACAGCGTCGCCCACCGCAGCGCCTCCATCGTGCGACTCGGGATCTTCCTCGACCAGGTGCTGCGGCGCCTCGGCGTGGCGCCCGACGCCCTGGCCGGCCACAGCATCGGCGAGTGGGGCGCCTCGGTGGCGTCCGGGATGTTCGCCCGCCAGGACGCCGACCGCCTGCTCGACGGCATCGACCTGGGCGGCGTCGACCTGCCCGACCTCGACTTCGTGGCCCTGTCGGCCGGCGCCGACGCCGTGGCCCCGGTGATCGCCGGGATCGAGCACGTGGTGGTGTCGCACGACAACTGCCCCGGCCAGACGGTGGTCTGCGGGCCGCCGGCCGCCGCCCAGCAGGCGCTGGCGGCGCTCCGGGACGCGGGGATCCTCGGCTACACGCTCGACTTCCAGTCCGGGTTCCACACGCCGTTCATCGAGCCCTCGCTGGTGGAGTTCCGGCACTACCTCGAAGGCATGTCGATCACCGCGGCGGGGACCCCGACGTGGTCGGCGACCACGACCGGGCCGTACCCCACCGACCGTGCCGAGATCATCGAGCTGCACCTCCGCCACCTGGTGGAGCCGGTGCGGTTCCGGCCCATGGTCGAGCGGCTGTACCACGAGGCCGGCGTCCGGATCTTCGTGCAGGTGGGGGTGGGGACGCTCACCGGCTTCGTCGACGACACGCTCGCCGACCTCGACCACGCCACCGTCCCGGCCGTGACCGCCAAGCGCTCGGCGCTGGCCCAGGCCTGGCGGACGCTCACGGCGCTGTGGGTGGAGGGCGTGGCCGTCCGCCCGGAGGCGCTCACCGGCATCGAACCCCCATCTTTGAAGGAAAACGACCCCATACCGGTCGTTTCCCTTCAAGGTCCGGTGGCGGTGCGGGGCGCGATCGACTTACTGAGCGCGGCAACGCGCGCGTCCGGCGACGTCCTCGACGCCCTGGCGGCGCGGTTGTCGCCGGCGACGGCGGCGACGGCGGTGGCCCTGGCAGAACGACCGCTGCCCGCCCCGGTCGCACCGGCGACGCTGCCGTGGCCGACCGAGAAGGTGACCGTGACCCGGCGGCTCTCGATCGAGGCCATGCCGGAGACGCTCGACCACGCGCTGTACCACCAGCCCGAGGGCTGGCCCGACGTCACCGACGGCTTCCCAATCGTCGCCATGACCACCCAGATCCAGCTCCTGCAGGACGTCGCCGCCGAGTACGCGGGCGGGCGCGACGTGGTCGAGGTGTTCGGGGTGCGCAACCTCCGCTGGCTCGACCTGTCGGACCCCCAGGACGTCGACATCACGATCGTCCCCAAGGGCGACGACGTGCTCAGCGTGGCCCTCGGCCCCTACTGCCGGGCCAACGTCCGGGTCGGGTCCTTCCCGCCCGCGCCCCGCCACGAGACCTCCCCGCTGGCGAACGCCCACGTCCCCAAGGTCACCGCCGAGGAGATGTTCGCCAAGCGGATCATGTTCCACGGCCCGAAGTTCCAGGGGATCGACACGCTGGGGCCGACCGGCGACGACGGCATCCTCGCCGAGTTCCACCACCTCGACACCCCGGGATCGCTGCTCGACAACCTGGGGAAGATCATCGCCTACTGGGTGATCGAGCAGCGCAACCCGGGCGAGTCGCCGCTGCCGATCGGCGTCGACCGTATCCAGTTCTTCGGCCCGCCGCTCGAGCCCGGCGTCGACGTCCACTGCGACGTGCGCATCCAGGAGCTGCAGCTCGACCTGGTGAAGGCCGACGGCGTGCTGGTGCTGCCCGACGGACGGGTGTGGTGCCGGGTGGAGGGGTGGATGTCGAACGTGTTCCACATCGACCAGGTGATGGAGCCCGTGTACCACCTGACCGAGACCCACTACGCCGACGAGCCGCAGCCGGGCGGGTGGAGCGTGACGATCGAGCGCTGGCCCACCGGGGCGGGGCGCGACCTGACCGGGCGCCGCTTCCTGTCGCGGGCCGAGCGGGAGCGGTACGCCGGCATGAACCTGCTGGAGCAGCGCCGCTGGCTGATCGACCTGGTCACCGCCAAGGAGGCCGTGCGCCGCTGGTTGGGCGAGCACCACGGCATCGAGTCGTACCCGGTGCAGGTGTCGCTGGTGGCCGAGGGCGAGCACCGCTACCGCGCCGTCTGCCCGCTGATCCCCGAGGGCCACGACCTGCGCATCACGGTGTCGACGCTCAACTGGCTGGCCGTGGCCGTGCTGGGCGACGGGGAGTGGCGTGACATCGAGACCCGCGAGGTGGTCGACGGTGCCGACGCCGCGGTCGTGGCCGAGGAGGCCGCCGCCGCGCTGCGGGCCCGCAACCCGGGCGTCGAGGTGCAGTCCGTGCCCGAGGCCCCCGACGTGACGCCCAGCAGCATCGCGATCGTGGTGATCCCCCGCTTCGCCGTCGCCTGGACGCCGTGACGTCGTGAGCCGGCCCCCGACCGACTGGGTGCTGGTCGACGGCGTCGCCGAGGCCGTGGAGCTGGCCGGGAAGCACGGCGAGGTGCTGGTCGTCGACCTGGAGAACACCCTGGTCGACTACGGGTCGACCCCGGAGCAGCGCGACGACGCCATGGCCGCGGTGCTCGCCGCCGCCGCCGAGGGGGGCCTGCTGCGGCGGGTGGCGTTCGTGTCGAACGCCCGGTTCGTCCTGCCGGTGCTGGACCACGACACGTTGGTGGTCCACGCCCTGACCAAGGCCCGCAAGCCCTACGTCCGCCTCCTGCCGCTGCGGCGGCTGCGGGCCGAGCTGGTCGGCGCCGCCGTCTACGGCGACCAGCCGCTCACCGACGGGCGGCTGGCTCGGAACCTGGGTGGGATCTGGCTGCAGCCCCGTCATGCCCACGAGCCGGCACCGGACGAGCCGTGGTGGCCCCGGGTGATGCGTCAACGTGGCCGGCGGGTGCTGCGTCGGGACTTCCGGCGTCGGGACGTGCAGCCGCCGGGTTGAGGGCGATCGTCGCGGGGGTGAAGGTGCGGGCGACCGCCACCGTCGTCACCACCACGGCCAGCAGGAGCAGCATCTCGTCACGGCCGGCGGCGGTGGCGAGGCCGGCAGCGGCGCCCAGGGCGATGGCGACCGCGGGCAGGCCGGCCCAGGGCGACGGCCACGCCACCAGGAGGACCGGGACCGCGATCGTGGTCAGGGCGACCAGGGCGACGACCTTCCCGACGCCCGGCGAACCGCCCAGGGCGACGCCGAGCGCCACCGCCGCGGCCGACGACGCCGCCAGCAGGCCGGCGGTGAGGCGGGCGCCCCCACCCCGCAGGATGGGGCGGTCGAGGTGGGCGGGGTCGTCGCCGACCAGGTCGACGATGGTGGCGATGTGCGCCTTGCGGGCCAGGACGGTCTCGTCGCCGCCCTCGCGCAGGCCGGCCGCCTCCAGCAGCCACGCCATCACCACGCCGGTCGTGCCGAAGAGCCAGCCGAGGACGACCGCCGCGGCGACCACCGGGCCGTCGGCGCCCGCCAGCGCCACGCCGAAGCCCACCCGGATGGCGTAGCCCGCGCCGACCAACACCATCACCGCCAACGCTCCTCGTCTTTGCAGGAAAAGTGCCCTATTGGGGCGTTTTTCCTGCAAAGACGTGGGGCCGCCACGACGCATGGGGGCGCGCACGGCCTCGTAGGCCGCCGTCGCCCCGACCACACCGAGCGCCGCCCACAGCATGGTCCCGCGCGCGGAGCCCGGCAGCAGGGCGATCACCGCGAGCGCCACGGCGATCCGGCCCAGCAGCACGCCGATCGACCAGCGTCGGGCCCGGGCGCCGGCCGGCAGGCGGGCACGGGCCTCGGCGGCGACGTGGAGGCGGTCGACCTCGGCGTCAGCCAGGTCGTTGAGCATGTAGCGGGCCTGGTAGAGGACCAGCTCGAAGGTTGCCCACGCCACCAGCACCGTCGCCAGGGACACCCGGTCACCCGGCACGTCGCCCGTGAGCACCAACCCGAACCCGAGCAGTGCCAGCGGCGCCTTCGCCCTCGCCTCGTCGGGTCGCGGCAGAACCAGGTAGGCCGCCAGCGACCGCTCAGCCACCGGCGTCCACCTCGGCAGACCCGACCTCGGCAGACCCGACCTCGGCCGACTCGACCTCGGGCTTGCGGGCGACCACCCGGTAGGCGTTGCCCACCCGGCCGTCGGTCGGCAGGGCGCCCATCACCAGGTCGGCCGTGACGGTGGCGAGCAGCAGCGGGGCTCCGGCGACGGTCATCGCCAGACGCTTCAACCGCAGGCCCAGCGTCGGCAGCGGCAGCCACGGCATGTGCGGGCTGCGGGCGAAGTGCTGGAGCCGGAGGAGGGTCGGGCCCGTCAGGTCGAAGCCCAGGGTGGCCTCGGCCCGCGCCACCTGCACCACCTCGAAGCCCTCCGTCTCGAGGTGCTGCACCAGCTCCTCGCAACGCACGAAGTGCAGGTGCTGGGGCTGCACCCAGTAGTACCAGAAGCGACCCAGGCGCCGGGCCCACGGCGTCGCGGGGTCGGGCACCTCGATCATCAGATGCCCGCCGGGCGCCAGCACCTTGGCCGCCGCCGCCAGCTCCGGCTTCGGATCGAGGGTGTGCTCCAGGTAGTGGTGCATGCTGACGACGTCGTAGGTGCGGGGCAGCTCCTCGGCCAGCTCGATGAACAGGCCGACGTGGGCGACGTCGACGCGGCCGCGGCGCTGTGCCTCCCGCACGGTCTCGCTCATGTCGACGCCCTCGAAGCGGACTTCCGGGAACCGCTGCCGGGCGGCGAGGCAGAAGTGGCCGTGACCGGCGCCGACGTCGAGCCACCGGGCGGGCGTCGCCACCCGGTCGATGGCGTCGAGGCGGTTGCCGTTGTGCCTCATGCCGCCGGCGAAGACCAGCTCCCAGGTCTCCTCGCCGATGCCCTCGTAGAAGTCGGCGTAGTAGTAGTCCAGGCCGGCGGGGGTGAGCTGCGGGTTCTGGAAGACGTGGCCGCAGCCCCGGCACTCGTCGAGGTGGAACCGGCCGGGCTTGTGTTGGAACAGGTCGGGCACGTCGATCCGGCCCGCGATGTCGGTGGCGCCGCACCAGGGGCAGTCGTCGCGGCGGGCGTGGAACAGCCGGTCGGCGGGCGGCGACGCCAGTTGCGGTTCGGCGAGGCGGCGCTCCTTGGCGGCGAGGGTCTCCCGACGACCGGCGACCGCGGTGCCGAGGGCGTCGGCCAGCAGGCGGGGGAAGCGCAGCAGGCTGGCGGGGACAACGTCGGGGGGCCGGAGGGCGGCACCCCCGTCGGGCTCGGGTTCGGTGCCGGGCTCGGTGCCGGGCGTCGGCGGCGTGCCGGTGCCGAACACCAGCGCCGGCTTGGCGCTCCACGCCGCCAGCGCCGCCAGCGCGGCCGTCGGGGCGAGCACGACTCCGGCCGCCAGGGCCGCCAGCTGGGCGACCTGGGCGCCGACGATCACCGGGGACAGCGACACGAACGGCCGCCCGGCGGCGGTCACGCCCTCCAGCTCGCGCCAGCGGTCGAGCGGGCCGTAGGGGCTGGCCTGCAGGTGGGGCGCCACCCGCAGCACCGCCGTCGTCGGGGCGTAGCGCTGCGCCTTCACGGTGCGGCGGACCATGGCGTGGCGGTCGTCGGCCTGCTCCCGGGGGTCGACCCGCATCCGCTCGACCAGCGACGGGTGCAGGGCGAGCGCCTCGTGGGCGCCGCCGGGCGAGTACGTGAGGTCCTCGGTCAGCTGGTCGGGGTTCACCCGGCGGAGCAGCCGCAGCGCCCGCTCGGCCGGCAGGTCGCCCGGCACCAGGTCGACCACCTCGACGCCGTCGAGCTCCATCTCGGCCGCGGCCGCGGTGCGGGTGGCGGCATCGACGTCGACGCCCGTTGCCGACAGGAGGCCGAGCTTGTCGGCGATGTCGTGCGGGGTGCCGGGGTCGTACAGCGCGGCCAGGCGCTCGCGACGGCGGCGCAGCACCACGGCCTCGGCCAGGTGCGCGGCGGCCAGTGCCCACAGGGCGCCCCGGAGCACGCGTCGGGTACGGCGGTTCAGCGACATCGGTCCTTCTCCCAGCTGTCAGACGTCGTCGTAGCCCTCTCGGCCTTCCTCACCCCACCAGTTCCCGGGCCAGAGACGGTCGTCGTCGGGGTCGGGGGCGCCGGCTCGGGGCGTTCCCCTCGGCGGTGTCGGCGGCCGCCATTCGAGCTCCGGCGGCCAGCCCTCGTCCGACTGGTCGCGGCGCAGGCTCTCCGGGGGCGGCAGCGACGGCCGGTGGGACGGCGCCTTGCGCAGCTCCGGGCCTTCCGGTGGGCGCTGTCGCAGGCGCTCCAACCGTGCCGACGGTCGCTCCGGCGACTCCCCGTGGTCCCGCGGTTCGTCGTGCCGCGACGCCCGCCCGCCGGCCGGCGGCAACCCCGGCACCAGGGGCGGTATGGCATCCGGCCGCCGGGCCGGCCGCGGTCGCGGCGGCGGAGGCGCCTGCGGCGGGGGCCCCTGGGTCTGCGGCGGAGGCCCCTGGGTCGTCGGGTGCTCACGGGACGGCGGTTCGCTCCGACGTCCTGCGCCCGGCCGGCCCGGACCACCGGCGCCTACGGGGTTCCCGCGGGGCGGCGGGCCGCCTCGGCGGCGGGCCGCGGGCGGGGGTGCGGGGCGGTCCCAGTCGGGGGCTCCCTCGACCGTCGGGTACTGGCGGGACGGCGGGCCGGCCGGCTCCCGGGGTGGGGGGCCGCCGGAGCCCTCGGGAAGGGGGCCGCCGTGGCGGTACTGCGGCTGGCGGCCGCTGTCGGGCTGGTCGTGGCGGGAGGCCCGGCCGCCGGCAGGCGGGAGGCCCGGGACCAGCGGCGGGATCGCCGGACCGCGGGATGTCGGGACCCGCGGCGTCGGACCGGTCGGGACGTTCGGCGGCGGCCCGGGGAGGCCGGGCAGCAGGGGCTGCGACCCCGTCTCGGGCGGCCGCGACGGCGCCGGGGGCGGGCGACGCTCGGGGAGCAGCGGTGCCGGCTCCTGCGTGGGCGCGCCGTACTCGGGGAAGGCCGACGCGGGCGGGCGACGGCGTGGGGGCGGACCCGACGGCGGGCCGGGCTCCCGGACCACCGGCGCGCCGACCGAGGGCATGTTCGGCCGGGGCGGCGACGCCGGCCGGGGCCAGATGGTGGGCGCCGGCTCCTGGTCGGGCATCCGCATCGGCGTCGTCATGGCGATCGGGCGGGCCTGCGATGCCGGCGGCCGCTGCCTCGGGGCGGCCGGCATCCATGCGTCGTCGCCGGTGTCCTGCCCTTGGGCCGCCGGCGACCGCCTCGGCAGGTCCGGGCGGCCCTGCGGCGCCGCGGGCCCGCCGGCAGGATCGTTGCGGGCGGCCGGCATCCGTGCCCCGTCGGGCGGCGTCGGCGGACGCCGGGCCGCGAGCCGCCGCATCGGCGTGTCCGGGAGGTCCTGCTGCGCCGCCGGGCGCCCGATCTGCCCGTCGGGCGCCGGTGTCCAGTCGCGGCCGGGCTCGTCGTGGCGGACCGGGGGCTGACCCAGGCCGGCCAGCTCCGGGTCCAGCGGCGAGTCCGAGACCCGACGATCCCCCGGCAGCCCCTCGTCGCCCGCCGCGGCGGGGGTGAAGGGGCTCTGAGCCGCCGGCGCCGCCGGGGCGCGGCCCGGGACCTGGCGGCGGGGACCGGCCGGGGGCAGGGCGTTGGGGCCGAGCTGGGCTGCGGCGGCGGCCTGGCGTTCGGCCTGACGCTGGGTGGCCGGCATCCGCATCGGCAGCGCCGGCGCCTCCGGCTCGGCGGGGGCCGCCATGAGGGCGGGACGGTGGTGCGTCCACTCGTCCCGCTCGACGGCCCCGACGATGCGGCCGTCGGCCATGTTGAGGATGCGGTCGCCGTAGCGGGTGATCCGGGCGTCGTGGGTGACGACGATCGCCGCCGCGCCCCGCGCCTTCACCTCCGACACGATCAGCTCCATCACCTGCTGACCCAGGTCGGAGTCGAGGGCCGACGTCGGCTCGTCGATCAGCACCAGCTCGGGGGAGTTCATCAGGGCCCGCCCGATGGCCACCCGCTGGCGCTCGCCACCCGACAGCTGCGACGGCAGGTTGCTCATCCGTCCACCGAGACCGAGCTCCTCCAGCAGCCGCTCGGCGCGGCGCTTGGCCTCCCCCCGCTTGCGCTTCGCCAGCTCGGCCACCACCAGCAGGTTCTCGCGGGCGGTCAGGAACGGCACCAGGTTCACGGCCTGGAAGATGAAGCCGACCCGCTCCCGCCGGAAGGAGGTGAGCCGCCGGGCCGACAGCCGGGTGATGTCCTCGCCGGCCACCACGATCCGACCGGAGGTCGGCGACAGCAGGCCCCCGGAGATCGACAGCAGCGTCGTCTTGCCCGACCCCGACGGCCCCAGCAGCGTGACCACCTCGTCGCTGCCGACGTTCAGGTCGACGCTTTCGAGGGCGACCAGTTCGACCCCGCCGACCTCGTAGATCTTCGAGACCCCCGTCATCTCCAGCGCATCGCTCGGCATCAGCTCTCCGTCCTCAACCGATCGCGTCCGCGGGGTCGATGCGCATCACGCGCCGCAGCGACAGGACGCTGCCGATGAGGGCCGCCGTCCGCAACGCCACCGCCGTCTCGATGAACCGCCCCATGCGCATCTCCGTCGGCAGCTCGAGGGGCAGGCGGGTGAGGCCCCACGTGACCAGCGCGGCGGCGTACACGGCCAGGTCGGTGATGAGCAGCACCTGCGTCACCAGGGCGAGGAAGAGCTGCCACGACGACGCCCCCAGCGCCTTCATCACGGCGTAGAGCGGAGCCCGCTCCAGCGTGACGAACGACAGGAAGAGGCCCACCACCACCAGCGCCACCACCAGGGTGACGATGCGGATGTAGCCGAACGTCGACTCCTGCTGCTCGACGCCGGGGATGGCCCGCACCGCGGCCGACCGGGTGAGGGTCTGGGTCTCGCTCCCGGTCGAGTCGTCGATCGCGGTGGCGACGTCGTCCACGTCGGCGTCGGGGTCGACGCTCACCAGCAGCGCCTGCGACGCCGCGGCGGCGACCGGTGTGCTGGCGCCCTCGGCGGCGGGCGCCTGACCGAAGGCGGCGAGCCACGTCGCCTTGTCGACCACCATCCCGCCGTTGAACAGCAGGTTGGTGCCGTGGGTGAAGCCGACCACCTTCAGCGGCAGCCGGAAGGGGCCGAGCACGATCTCACTGCCCTCCTCGATCCCCGCCCGGTCCTGGAGCGTGGCGTCGACGTAGGCCTCGCCGGGACCGGGAGCAGCGGAGTCGATCTTCTCGTCGGACGTCAGGACGGCGAAGCCGACCGGCTCCTCCTCGCCCGACACCGTGCCCGTGAACAGGGCGACGTCGAAGGTGGCGACCTTCTCGACCCCCGCCACCCCCGAGACGGCCGCCCGGGTGGTGGGCTCGACCCGCGAGCGCAGGATCACGCCGTTGGCGTCGCGGGCGAAGACGATCAGGTCGGCCTGGGCGTTGCGCATGGCGGCGGTGCCGTCGCCCACCACGCCGTCGAGGATGGCGCTCGGGTACAGCAGGAGCAGCGCCAGCAGCAGCAGCGCGCCCATGGGCACCAGGAACGCCTTCGGCCGCCGGAACAGCTCCCGCCACGCGATCCTCACTGCCGGCCCCTACCCCAGTCCGCCGAGCGAGGGGCGGCCGACGACGGCGAACGGGTCGGTCCGGAGGAGGCGGCGCAGCGGCGGGATGGCGCCCAGCAGCGACACGGCCAGCGCCGGCACCGCGGTGCTGAGGATCACCATGGGGTCGACCTTCACCGACACCGTCGACCCCAGCAGGGGCGCGGCGATCAGCATCATCAGGGTGCCGATCGCC
>Ga0193742_1000518_pt1 | contig 25414 bp, 21 predicted proteins | sample L2c1metaG_FD_165511 | JGI IMG/M metagenome (GOLD analysis project Ga0193742, IMG submission 165511) | Soil microbial communities from a riparian zone of the East river system, Colorado, United States - L2c1 | ecosystem: Environmental > Terrestrial > Soil > Riparian zone | place: USA: East River... | reverse complement strand
CACCCGCGAAGTGCCTTCCCGTGAGGACCACTACAGACCTAGACAATCCGTAGTTTCCCTTACAGGACAGGCACTTCGCGCATCTCAGGGCGGGATCTACATCACTCCCATGAAACACCTGGGCTAGATGCCGATAAACAGGGCAGTCTGTCGGCACTCCGCGATGCAGAGAACCTATTCGGGGTCGGCACAGATCGTGATATCCCCGAATGGCTGAGCTACTTCGACACCGCGTACCTCTCTGCCAAGTTCGCCCACACGTTCCGCGACCTCGGACAGCCACAGAATGCCGAAGAGTTCGCCCGACGCTCTCTTGAGATGAGCGACGGATACGAACGCGGCCGACTGTTCAACACTGCACTTTTGGCGTCCATCGTGGCTGATCTCGGCCGCGTGGACGAAGCGTGTTCGTTGGGTGCTGAGGCAACGCAGATGGCGAACGACGTTCGTTCTGTTAGGAGCATGGCGTATCTGGCCGATCTTGCGCGGCGGCTAAGTCGGTTCAAGCAGGACCGCGAGGTCGCCGGTTTGTACGCGCTGATGGTTGATGCGGGCATCCCCGTACCCAGCGAAAGCTAGCGAGGCGGGAAGGCGAGCACGTGGAGTAGGCCGACCTGAGATGCGCCGCCGACGATCTCTCCGCGCGAAAGGTAGTCCCGCACCTCGGCCAGCGGAATCCATGCGACGCGTTCGGCTTCGTTGATGTCTTCGGGCTCACCGATGTACTCCGCGCCCTGGGCCAGGTACAGCAGGTTCTCCGCGTCCGCGGTTCCAACGATCGGCTGAATGGTTAGGTCAAGACGCTGTACGCTGCGCGGACGCCAGCCCGTCTCCTCCTCGACCTCCCGCGCAGCGGTCACGGCCGGATCTTCGTTCGGATCGACGTAGCCGCCCGGCAGCTCCCAGACCCAACGGTCGATGATGAACCGGTGGCGCCACATCATGAGGACGCGATCATCGTCGTCTAGGACGATCATCATCGCTGCCTTGGGCATCCTCAACACGTACTGTTCGAACTTCACGCCGTCCGGCAGTTCGACCGACGCGATGCTGAGCCGGAGCCGTCGAGTGTCGTCGACAACCCTCTCACCGTGGATCGTCCAGCGCGTCGGTTCGTGACCTTGGTCCATAGCTCGGAAGCTACCTGAGCGTGCTCATTCACTCACCGAGGACCTACCATCCTGCTCGACGCGTTCGCTGGTCCAGGTGGGCTTCGGCAAGTTCGGCTGTGAGCCGAACTTTCGCTTCGGCGCTGTCGCGCTGGCCGCCAGCGACGGAACCTGCCCAGTCAGCATCGGGCATGACGTGAGGATCCGACGCCAAGTAGCCAAGTTCAACGGCCTTCCCCTGGTGGAGTCTGTGGGCGCCAGAGTCGATCAGGCTGCGGCGGTAGTTGTGGTGATGATTCTGTTGACCATAGACGACGCCGGGGCACTGATGGATGGTCGGAACGACTACGGTCCGCGGTAACCGGCCGTGCGGACCGTCTCAGCAGTGGCGCCAGCTGCATGATGTGCCCGGTCATCCTTGAACAATCCGCTATCTACACGTGGTTTCTCCATAAGTGATTGAGCGCGTTCAAGGTCTTGAGGTGTGTCGACCGCGATACCGGTTTCGTCGACTTTGACCATGTGCACTGCGACGCCGTATTCGAGAAGGCGAAGCATCTCGATTCCCTCTGCGCGTTCCACGGAGCCAGGCGTCGTTGTCGCGAAGGTGTGAAGGCCAGACGGCGTGAATCCGTACAGGCCAAGCTGCCTATAATAGGTTGGCCGGGTCGCGGTGTGTGGATAGGGTATTGGTTGGCGAGAGAATGCGAGTGCGCAGCCATCAATGCGTAAGGTCAGTTTCACGACGTTGTGGTCGAACACCTCGGCTGGCTCGCGCAGGCCACAATATGCGTTGACTGCTGCGATCGCGTCGCCGCACTGGTGGCGTAGCGCGAAGCCGACGGCGTCGATGGACTCGGGCGAGACGAACGGCTCGTCGCCTTGAACGTTGATGTAGCCGGCATAGTGGCTGAATTCAGGTTTTTGTGCGCATTCTGCGACACGGTCGGTCCCGGTGGGGTGGTCTCGGGTCATGGTCGATGGAATTCCCCACTGAGTGCACGCGGCGGCGATCCGTGCGTCGTCGGTGGCGACCACGACATCGGCAACGGTTTGTGCTTTCATGCATTGCTGGTAGACGTGCCATATCATCGGCTTACCATTGAGGGTGGCCAGCGGTTTTCCTGGGAATCGTGTGGATGAGTATCGAGCCGGTATTACGACGAGGACAGCACGACCGACGCCGGTGTGTGCCATAACGAAGCTCCTAGATGGCTGATTGAGTGAATGGTGCGATCGGTGTGTCGTCGTTGGTCGTGAATATGCTCATGGTCGGGTCGAGCGAGTACAGTTGTTGGGCGATTCCCTCGGTGAGAGTGACGGTGGGCTGCCAGTTCAGCAGATGTTGGGCGGCGGTGGCGTCGGCCAACGTGGCATCGACGTCGCCGGCGTGGTCGGAGATGATTTCCACGGGCGTGGGCCGGTCAACGAGCTGGTCGATGATCGTGAGGACGCCCCGGAGGCTGGTTCCGACGCCCGCGCCGACGTTGAGGACCGCGTTGGGTGTGTGCGCGTTCCCGGCGGTGATCGTGGCCGCAACGACGTCGTCGACGAAGGTGAAGTCGCGCCGGCGATGGCCATGGCCGAACAGGTGGAGCGGTCGTCCCGTGATTGTGGCCGTCAGGGCACGCTGGATGAACATGTCCGGGCGTTGACGCGGCCCGTAGACCGAGAAGTAGCGCAGGGCGACTGCGGTAGTGGGGGAGTCGGCGCGGGCTGCGTGGGCGAGGCAGAGCTGTTCGGCGGCCAGTTTCGTCACACCGTACGGGGAGCTGGGTCGCGGCGGATCGCTTTCCTTGCTGGGTGATCCGTCTGTTGCCCCGTACACACTGGATGATGATGCGACGACGACGCGGGGGACACCCAGTTGGGTCGCCGCGCGCATGATTCGTTGGGTGGCCAGGATGTTGCAGGAGATGTAGTCCTCGAACCGTGAACCCCAGGATGGCCGCACGCCGGGTATCGCGGCGAGGTGGTACACGACGTCAGCGCCGCGGACATGCTGGGTGAGTGGCGCCGTGCGGAGGTCGGCCACGACGCAGGTGAAGTTGGGTGCGTTGACCAGCGCGGCGAGGTTGATGGCCGCGGATTGGTCGTCGTATGGGCTGCGTCGGTCGATGCCGATCACCGCTGCACCGGCACCGATGAGCGCTGCGGCGAGGTGGGAGCCGATGAATCCGGCGACGCCGGTGACGACGGCACGTTGGCCCGCCAGAGGGGGGAGGGGGTTCATGGAGTGCTCCACAGCTCTGGCGAGGGGTCGGGATGGCGCATGAGCCGGTCGAGGAGAGCGCGGCCGTGCAGGGCCATATCGGGGTTGTCGGTGTCGGTTCCTCGAACCAGGGCAGTGGCGGCTTCGAGCGCCCCGAAGTGGTACAGCAGCCTTCGCTCGCTCTGGTCGAGCGCTGTTCCATAGCCGCGGACGAAGGCGTGGTAGAGGTCTGGGCGTCGGGGCCAGTAGCGGTGGGCGAGCCGGGCCAGGTCACGGACGCGGGCGTCGGGCCGGGCGTGTTCATAGTCGATCAGCCGCAGGGTGCCGTCGTCATCGATCATCCAGTTGCGTGGCTGGAAGTCCAGGTGGCAGAACCGCACCTCGACGGGAGCCGAGCCGATAGCGTCGGCGTGGTCGAGCAGCAGGCGCCGCTGGGCTGCGGTCAGCAGCGCCCTTGCGCGGTTGACCCAGTGCCGGGTCCGCTCGGCAAGGGTCGCGGCCATGGTGAGGCTGTGGTCGGGGGGAGCGCTGTCGTGCAGTCGGCGGAGCACCGTGCCGGCGGCGTGATAGGCCGCGCGCTCGGCGTCGCCTCCTGGCGTCACGTTGCTGGCGGGCACGCCGGGTACCGCGGTGAGCAGCAGAATCAGGTTGTCGGGGTCGGTGGCCACCAGGTGCGGGGCGCGATCGTGAATCCCGGGAACCCAGTGCGTGTAGGCGTGGACTTCGCGCTCGTATCGCTCGCGCGAGGAATGCTGTTTCGCCAGATAGTGCCGGTCGTTCGAGTCGGTGAACGCCCTGATGTGCGCCGGAAGGTCGGCGCGTGCCTCGGCGGTCACGGGCCCGAGTGTTCGCCGGGCGAGCGTGTGGGATGCGTCGTTAGCGCAGTTCATCTTCGTGGGTCCGTGGTCGTGGTTCATCGGATGGCGTCCGCCGGTGCCGGTGCCGGTGCCGGTGGTGTCGCGTGGAGGTGGGTGGTGTCGTTGTGGCGGTCCAGCCACCAACTGTCTTGGCCGAAGCGGTCGCGTCGGTGTTGCCATCGCGTGAGCGATGCGTGTTCGACGGTGAACCGCACGCGGCTGCCGGTCGGCAATCCGAGCAGGAGGGTGTGTCCGGCGATAACGGTTTCTCCGTGCGCGGCAGCCACGATGCGTTGCCCGGCGGCCCGCGACAGCAGATCTGCGAGATCTCCGGTGGCGCGGTGGAGGTAGTCGTTCCAGGTGTCCGATCTGGACGCCCATGGCCGGTCGGGATGGGTTGGGGGATGTCCTCGGAAGGATGCGGTGATCTCCTGCCATGGACGTCCGTCGGCCTCGCCGTGCCTCGGGCCGTCCAGGCCGGGCTCAACGACGATGGGCGCGTTGAGGGCGTGCGCGAGGATCTCGGCGGATTCGCGCAGCCGCAGGCGTGGTCCGGTATAGACGGTGGTGATCCGGGACGTGTCGAAGTTGTCGGCTGCGAGCCGGTCTGCCACCAACGCCATCTGGTGTCGGCCGTGGTCGGTGAGCCCCGTGCAGGTGCGGGGACCGCCGACGATCCCTGCAGCGTTGCAGTGGGCTTGTCCGTGGCGGACCAGCAGCAGTTCGGTGGTGATCACGGACGCGCTCCTTGCCAGGCGGTGGGTTGCACGGTGGGCCAGGGGTATCGGTAGCCGCCGTGGCCGAGGTAGGGCGCGGTGAGGATGTGGTGCAGCGCGGCGTAGCGGGACAGGTGCTCGGGATCAACGTGGCCGAGGTGCGCGCTGTGCCGTGCCGCGGCGGTGTTGTACGCGTCGAGAGCGTGGTGGATGAGGGTGTCGGGGAGCCGACCGTGGGTCATGGCGAGCGTGACGATGAGCTTGGCCAGGTCGTAGCCGAACGGGGCGAGGGTCAGGTCGTCGACGTCGACGGTGATGAGCTGGCCTGCCGAGGTGATGAGGAGGTTGCGCGGGTTGGTGTCCTTGTAGAAGGCCACCGGTTGCGCCACGGCCGCGGTCAGGATGGCGTGCATGGCGTCGAGGTCGCCTGTGGTGAGGTAGCCGGCTTGCTGGCGGCGGCTCAGCGCGGCTCGTCGCGGACTGACGAAGTCGCACAGCGCGCCGTGACGGTCAAGGGGGTGTGGCTGGTCCATCCGGGCGTGGTGGAGCTCGCTGGCCCATGCGGCGCCGTGGGCGTCACCGAGGTGCGTGGCGATCCAGGCCAGGTCACGTGGGGTGGCGTGGCGGCCCTCGACCCATGCGAACTCGAGGCTAGTGGTAGCCGCGTGGAGGAGTTCGGGCAGGCGGAGTGGGCGGGCATGGACCGTTAGCCAGCGGTAGTGGAGTTCCGTTGCCGCGCGGGCCTGCGTGCTGGGGTAGGTCTTGATGAACCTGTCGCGATGGATCGGGGTGGTCATCGGGATCCTCGGCGTGCGACCACGTAGGTGACGGTTGAGTCGGTGTCCACCGGCTGGTCCGGAACGGCGGCGATCAAGGCGGCTTCGATGGCGTCGACCTGGCCTTGCAGTGCTGGCGGCATCTGGTATTTCGGGCTGGTGGCCAGGTACTCAGCGACGTGCCGCAGGCCGGTGAAGCGGAACCGGTGCTGCTCGTGCTCCACCCGACACACCTGCAGGGCCGTGGCGGCGAGTGCCGCGAGGTTCCCGCTGTGGGCCGTGGCGTAGAGACTGGGGCTGGTGTGCGCGTCACGGTCGAGCCCTGCCACGGCGACGAGATCGTCGAGGTGGTGGTAGCTGTCGACGGACTTCGTGACCAGCACGGCGAGACCGTCCGGCACCAGACAGCGCGTGATCTCGGCGATGGCCCGCTGCGGATAGGGTGAGTGGTAGAGGCAGAACGCCGCGACCGCGAGCGCGCACACTCCGCCGCGGAATGGGAGCCGGTGGAAGTCACCCCGAGCCCACCGGACGCCGGGCCTGTCGCTGGTGCCCGGCATCCGGCGACGTGCCGCCGCCAGCATCGCCGCAGAGGCGTCGACACCGACCAGGAGGTCCGGCCGCAGCTGCGCGGCCAGTGCCTGAGTGCTGCTGCCACGGCCACAGCCGATGTCGAGCACCACCTGCCACGCGAGCCCGTCCCGGTGCACGTGGGCGAGTTCGGCCACGACGTCGGCGACCGGACGTCCCGCGGTCTTCGCGCGATGCAAAGCGCCGGTGCGCGCCGCGAGCCGGTCGGCCGTGCCATACAGCACCTGGCCGATGTCGCCGCTGACGAACGGGTTCACACCGTTCCAAGTCATCGGCCCGCCCCCTGGCGAGCACGGAGTCCATGGCGAACCGCGCCGACTCCCGAGGGCACCGTTCGGGGAATGACTACGGGCGTGCTTGGTCGTGGGCGACCTGGGTCAGCCAGCGCCGTACCTGGCGTCGGCTGGTCAACGTGACGACTTCGGCGTGCAGGGCGTGTTCCTGGATCTTGCGCAGCACCTTGGGGCGCATCTTCGTGCGGTAGATGCGGATGTAGCGGATGACGCCTCGGTGGATGCGGTTGAATTCGCCGGTCACCCGGTGCTGGCCAGCCCCCCGTCGCAGCTGCCTCCACACCGCGCCCCACAGGCACGTGGCAGTCGGCAGGTCCAGGAAGACGACGGTGTCGCAGGCCTGCAGCCGCACGGGCAACGTCGAGTTGTAGTTGCCGTCGATCACCCAGCTCGGCTCGGCGACAAGGTCGCGCTGCCGTGCCTCGAACTCCTCCTTCGGGAGTTCGTTCCAATCGCGGTCGTAGAACACGGCGTCCAGGTGCGTGACCGGCGCGTTCAGCAGTGTCCCGAGCTCGCGCGCGACATAGGACTTGCCGCTGCCTCCGCAGCCGATTACCGCAACCTTCTTCATGGCGCTCCAACCTAGTCGTCTTGAGCTGGCGACCTGTGGTGCCGGTGTCGGCGCGTCGGGGTGACCATGGGCTCACCGGACCGAGATCCAGTGGGTCGACCTGATCGTGGGTCATGCGTATCCACCCGCCAGCGTGGTCACTGGTGTGGCCGCCGGTGTGGTCAGGTGATCCAGGACGCGCTCGACCGCGTCCAGTTGCGTGGTGAGGGCGAAGCGGTGAAGAAGCCGCAGGCAGCCGGCCAGCAGGTTCACGTGTTCGCCACGGCCGGCGTGGTCGCGCAGCCACCGAAGCCGGTGCACGGCGTCTGCGCCGTTGCGGATCAGCAGCTCGGGGGGCACCAGGTGGTCGGCGTGGTGGATCGTGGTGGGGCACAGCGGGACGCACCCGGCGAGGACAGCTTCCGGCAGGCGCTGGGTCATTTGCCCGGTTCGGGCGTAGCGCGGGGGGACCAGCAAGATCGTGGCCAGCGCGGTCCCGTACAGATCATGCACGTCGGGGAAGGGGATGCGGCCGATGAACCGGACGTGCGGCCAGCGGCCGGTGTCGGTCCACTTGCCGGCCACCATGTGATCCACCGCCGCGGCCGTGGGCGCGAAGAAGGTGTCGAACGCGTCGTCGCGGTCGTACTGGTTGCCGACGTAGGCCAAGGTGAGCGGTCGAGGTGAGGAGGCCAGTTGTGCCGCATCGGCGGCGGCGATGGCGTCGTCGGCGACCGGGAACAGCAACGACACCGCGTCGGGGCTGGGAGACAACGCGGGTTCGCACACCGCCACGTTGCTGACGCGGCGCAGCGGGTCGTCGCCGGGCAGTTGCTGGTCCTTGTCCCAGACCACCGTGGGCGTGGCGACACGGTGGGTGTAGTGGTCGAGCAGCGCCTGCTGTCGGTGCAGGTCGCAGGCGTGGCCGGCCGTTCCGCACGGGGTGGTGTTGCGGCCGGGGATGGGCCAGCGCCACTCGAGAAACAGGGCATTGATGTCGGGGAAGCCGTCGTCCCAGGCGTAGGTGCCAGTCAGGTCGAGCCCCGTCTCGGCGCGGTCGCGGTCGCGTTGGAGGAACACGATGTCGTGGCCGCGGGACCGGATGCCGTCGATCAGCACCCGGCGGTGGCTGCGCCCGCCATCCGGCGTGTCGACCACACCGGGACCGAGGAATCCCCAGAAGCTGTAGCCGATTCGCACTTGATGATCCACCAGCCTTCGATCATCAGCGCGTCCAGTCCACTCTGGATCAGACAGTCCACGGCCATGTCCGGGGTGCCACAGATGGGCTTGCCCTTGACGTTCAGCGAGGTGTTGATCAGCACCGGCACTCCGGTCAGCCGAGCGAACTCCGTGAGCACGTCGGCCAGAAACGGATTCTGGCGCGGCGTGACTGTCTGCACGCGGGCGGTGCCGTTGGTGTGCACGATCGCGGGGATGGTGCGCCGGGCGCGGTCGGTAACACCTGAGGCGATGGACATGTACGGCGCCAGCTGCGGCAAGGTGAAGTACCGAGGGGCGACCTCGGCCAGGACCACCGGAGCGAACGGCCGGAAGGGCTCGCGGAATTTCACGGTCCGGTTGAGCCGGTCGACTACGTCCGGCCGCAGCGGGGAGGCCAGGATCGACCGGTTGCCCAAGGCCCGCGGACCGGCCTCCAGCCGGCCGTGAAACAGCCCCACGATCAGGCCATTCGCCAACTGCTCGGCCAGAAATCGGGCGGCGTGAGCTGGGCGGCGCGCGGCCAGGCCGGGGCGCGGGTGCGGCGGGAGCTCGAGGCCCGGGTAGTGCGGCCCGAGATAGCACTGCGCGGTGAGGCCCGTTGGCCTGGAGAGTCCGCGGTCGAGGTGTACTGCGGCGGCGGCTCCGATCGCCGTGCCGGAGTCGCCCGGCGCGGGCGGCACGTGAACCTCGTCGAACAAGTCCTCGGCGACGATGGCGCCGACGGCGACGCAGTTGGCCGCAACCCCACCGGACAGGCACAGCCGCCGTGCGCCGGTGAGCCGCTGCACCCGACGGGTCAGGTGCAGCATCACCTGTTCGGTGCGCTGCTGGAGCGCGGCGGCCAGGTCCGCGTGGACTTGCTCCACCGGGTGGTCGGGTCGGCGGGTGGGGCACGTGGCGTGGATGAAGGTGGGGCTGACGCGCGCGAAGCGACGGGACAGCACGCGCAGCGGGAACAGGCCGGGATCCAGGGCGAATCCGTGCTCGGTCATCGGGATGGCGCGGGCCATGAGGTCCGCGAACCGGCCGGGATCGCCGAGGGCGGCCAGGGCCATCACGGTGCCTTCCTCGTCGCCGCGACGCCATCCGAGATGCTCGGTGACCGCGCCGTAGGCGTAGCCGAGCGAGGCCGGATCCGTGACTTGATCGATGACACGGTAGTCACAGGTTGTGCTGCTGTGGCGGGCGTGCGCGAGGGTGGTGGTCTGCGTTTCGCCGAGGCTGTCGACGACGAGGACGGCGGCGGTGTCGTAGCCCGAGGAGACGAACGCGTACAGGCCGTGCGCGCGGTGGTGCAGCACCGGGGTGACCTGGGCGGCCGGGAACTCCTGGGCCAACATGGTTAGCCGGGCCCTGGTGCGGCGGTAGACCTTGAGGACGTTGCGGGCACGGGGAACTGCTCGGGCGCGTGTCGCGCTCCGAACCAGGTGCGTCGGGGTGTCGGTGAGCGCGCGGAGGTAGCCGGCGGGCTGGAAGTTGTAGCCCACGGCCGCGATGTCGGCGCGGGAGAGGTTGGCGTCGCGTAGCAGCCAGTCCACCGCCTGGGTCGGGAACACTTTGGTGTGCTTGTCGCCGACGAGCCGCTCTTCCTCGGCGAACCCCACCAAGGCGCCGTCGACGAGCAGGGCAGCGGCGGAGTCGTGGGTGTAGGCGCACACCCCGAGCACTGCGTCCGGTCGGCGGCCCGGTCGAGTCTGTCGATCCGGCCGTGTCACGGTGCCACCCCCATCGCTGCCGGATGCCCGTGGTCAGCGGTGAGCAGCTGATACCAGCGGCGCAAGGCCGCGCCCAGCTCGCTGTCGGCGTCGGCGGCCAAGGCATGGGCGGTCGCGCGATCGCCGTCGCTCCAGGCCCGGTAGCTGGCCATGATGGCCGCGAACATGCCCCAGGCATCCCCGGCTCCGGTCGGCGGGGCGCCGTCAATGACCGAGCCCACCACGGCGGCCAATTCGTTCCAGGGCACGGCGACCGGCGGCATCGGCACTGACGGCGTCGCGGGCTCTGCCGCCACGGTGGTCGCGGAGTCGTGGTGGTTGGCGTAGAGGTGCAGGGAGTCGACGGTGTGGTGATACTCGCCGAGCTCGACGCCCAGCCAGCCGGCCATCAGCTCCTGGATCAGGGTGGCGGTGAACACGTCGTAGGGGAATCCGAGCCAGAGATCCTGGCTGCGCATCGTGGTGTGCATGCGCAGCCGGCCCTGCCGTACGAAGAATCGGTAGCCGAGGGTGCACGGCACGTCCCGGTACCCGCGGGTGTCGCGACCCGGGTTGTAGAGCTGAACAACCGCCTGGCGGGAGTCCGGGTCCTCGGTGAGGGTGCGACGCACGTGATCCAGCTGGTCGACACTGTTGTTCCAGCGGCGCATCCGCGGGCCATAAGCGCCCTGGAGCACGCCGTCATCGGTGTAGCGGGTCAGCGCCTTGTTGTATTGGTAGATCCACGGCGCATCGCTCCCGGACACGATCCACAACGCTTCGGCGACGGCGAACGCCGGGTTGATCACCCGCGCGGGTGGCAGGTCGACGAACCGCTGGCGGGGATCGGTCAACCGCAGATGCACACCGAGGATCTCGCGCGTCTCGAGCCCGCGCGGATGCACCGCCACGCCATCGCGCAGGACCGCGTCGGCCGCCGCGATGTACAGCTCGTTCGCCGACTGTCCAGCCAGTGTGATCATCTCAGTGATTCCCCAGGGATCGTGGTCGTGGACTGATGCGCTCGCCGTGTTGGGCGGGCGCGATTGGTCGTACAGGCTGCGACGAGGTCGGCGACGGACTCGGCGCTGCGTCCCGGCGGCCGGCACACGGCGTCCTTCGCGCTCTCGGGCACCTTGACGACGGCGCCGCAGGCGCCGAGCTGGTCGAGCGCGACCGCTACATCGGTGCCGTTCGTGCATCGTCGGGCGGAGTGCTGTTCGGCCAGCTCAAGGGTGCGGCTACCGGGCAACGCCAACTCGAGCACCGGCACGTCCAGCAAAAGCGCCTCGATCCCACACGTGGACGAAGCGCTCGCGACCGCATGCGCGCCACCCAAACAACCACGGGCACCGACCTCCGAAGCCACCACGGCAACCGGGACCCCGGACGCATCAGCCAGCAGCGAAGCGAACGTCTCCTCGGATTGCACTGGGTGCGGCGCGATCACCAGTCCCCAATCACTGATGGCCTGCCGCAAGCCCTCCACGAGCATGTCGAACTGCGCGCGGAGACGGCGGGCGCTGATCGGTTGGCATGCCCACACCAGCATCTGGTCCGGAACACGACCGTGCGCCGCGAGAAGATCGCTCAGATACTGGCGCTGACGAGTCTGGTTGACGCCTGTCAACGGGTCGAAGCGCGGTTGACCCACGACGTGCACCTCCGCGTCAGCTCGACGCGCCCATCGCCGAGCCACAGGGACATCACGCGTTCCCATGACCGCGATGTGCCGGCAGTGCTCCGCCCTCCCCGTTACCTGCCCAGACACCCACGCGCCATGCTGCACATAGACGGTGTCCGCACCCGCGCGATCCGCCGCGCCTACCGCCAGCACGCCGACCGGGCTGGTGTCGTTGCTGCACAACAACACTGCGGGCCGTGCCACGGCGAACACCCGATCCAACATCTGCTCCAGCCGACATGCGGCCGCCCACGAAGGCTGCGTGCAGTCCGTGCTCCGCACGACCGTGCGCGACACTAGCGACGCAAGCCGACCAAGATCGATTCGGCACGCACCGACCGAGAGCGTGCGGCCCGATCGCCAGTCCGCCGCGCCCGAGATGGCCAGCCCGCCCGCTTCGTCGAAGACATGCGCTGGCACACGCGAGACCGTGATCCACTGTCCGGAGGTGGCCGTCAATACGGTGGGAACCCGCTGATCGAGCTCGCTCGCACAGTCCACGACCAGACTGGACGTCCCGCGCGCGGCGAGAGTCTCCAACACAGGCAGCAAGGTCTGCGCATGCCGTGACGACCACGACACCGCCACCACATCCGCCGCAGCCGCGACGAGACCGGCAGCCACGTCAGGAGCCACGACGACGTCGGAAGAGTTCTCCTCGATGTGGAGTGCTTGCGCACTGGGGCTGTCGGCGAGCAGGAAGGCGATACCGGCCCAGGTGGCCGTGTAGGAGTGATACCCCAACACAGCGTTGTCTCGCGTCTCAACGAGACGACTGTCCACACCGGTCACGAGCGCACCCGGCGCTGTCGCAAAGGGAAGCCAGTTCGACAACGCCAGCAGTTTCCGGACCGCCTGGTTCACCAGGCGCCGTACGGGCACTGCATGAACCCGCAACCAGCTGACACCGCCTGGTGTCACCGCATCCGCACTGTGCTCGCGTTCCAGATGACGCACTAGGGTGTCGGTGTACGAGGTGATCTCAGCGGCGTCGAGGCGGGTCTCCTCCAACGCCGCCAGCTGGATCCGCGGTGTGGAGGTCGGCAGCGTCGCGGCGTCGTCCTGAGCGATGCGCCAATATGGCGATCTGGAACTGCCAGCAGCGCCAGGACGGTCGTCGTAGATGAGTAGATCAGAAGGGCTCGTGCTCATACAGACGTGACCTCTCGTCTACTGGGGATCGGTGAGCGCCGTGATTAGCTCCTGCGGATGGGACAACACCACCGCGTCCGTCGTTGCAGGCGCGCCGTAACCCCAACTGGCGTGCAGGTAGGGGATGCCAGCACGATCCGCCGCCTGCTGGTCCACCGACATGTCCCCGACATACACCGCTTCGCGGGGGTCAACCCCGACATCGGTAACTGCCAACAGCAGTGAATCTGGGGCGGGCTTGCCGCGCCCCGAACCTGGCGTGCGGATCACCGCCCACTCGCACCCAAGCCGATCCAACAACGGAAGAGCGGAGACCTTTGGCTTCGAGGTGACAACGCCCAGGAGAAGCCGCCGGGAGTCCAACTGGCGAAGCGTGTCGACCACACCAGAACATGGGACGGCCAGATCGGCTGTTCAGCCGACACGGCTTGGTAGGTGTCCAGGACACGCGCGGAAGAGTCCTGTGGAAGATCAAGGCCGAGCAGGCCGAGAATGTCGCCAAATGGTCGCCCAAGATGGTCGACGTAGTCCTCAAAAGATGCCGAAAACCATACTCGGTACGGACCCGGTCCCAGGCGACACGCATCACTGCCAATGTGTCAAACAACACGCCATCTAGGTCGAATAGCGCAAGCTTTGTCGAACCTGCTGGGAGCGTCCCGTTGGCTGGCGTTCCGGTGTTTTCGGTGCGTACCGCCGGAGTGGTCATCAATCAGTTCCTTTGCAGATTCACGCATGAAGTCGACAGCCACAGTCAGCGGGCGCTGGGTGCACCGGTTGAACGCCCGCTCGCCGGTGTGACGTAGTGCGCTGGTCGACATCTGCCCCTTCGAACAGGTTGCATGAGGCTGGGGCAGGCAGGGGAGGGGCTGGCGTCCTAGTCTTGTCCTAGAGTCAGGTGTAACCGTGTGTGCCGACGTCGGTGCACTGCGGTGTCACCTGGCAAGTGAAACCTGGGGGAGCAGCGTTGGTGACGATCGTGAAGTGGTCCGGCGTCGAAGCTCGAGCTTTGCGCTTGGCTCGGCGTATGAGTGTGCGCCAGTTCGCCCGCCACCTCGGCTTCAACGACGCTGCGGTCGCAAACTGGGAAAGCCGTGGTAGCGAGGCGCGGTTGCGTCATCACACGCAGGAGGTGCTCGATACCGACCTTGCTCGGGCGCCCGACGATGTCCGACAGCGGTTCGCTCAAGCCCTCGGCTCAGGACGAGACGGGCCCGGTGGGCTAGCGAGCGGCTCGTCCGACCGGACGTTCGCCTTGCTGGACGCGATGCAGGCCCAACTCCAGGCTGACCTGCCCTACCGCCCACCGCTCGATGCCAGTGATCGCGTACGGGCGTTCGTGCAGGCTCCGTCTCGGGTCTACCTGATCAACGGACCTGCTGGAAGTGGCAAGAGTCGACTCACCCACTATCTGGTCAACATCCTCGGCTCCGAAGTAGATTTCCAACTGCACGCCGCGACTTCGTGGGCACCGCAGCATTTTGACCTTGCTGTAGAGATCCTGCGCTACGCGTCTATTTCTGGCGGAGAGGACTCGCTACTCACCCTGGAATCCGAAGCCGCAAAGCTACCGAGGCCATGTCTGATCGTCATCGACGGAATAACCGCTCAGGAACAGTTCGACCCGATAGCCCGCCATATCGACATCATTCTCCGGCAGGTGCAATCCGCGTTCCTGCGCTTTGTACTTGTTATCCGCACCCCACCTCAGATACAGACCGCCGCGCATCCCGTGCTCAACGCCTCGATCTTCCACCGGCCAGGACCGCGGTTGGAATCCGAACCATACGTGATCCCGCACTGGACCACGGCTGATGCGCGAGCGACCTGGAACAGCGCGAAGCCCGCCGACACGGCCAGCTTCGACGCCTTGCCGCATCCAGTGCAGCAGCTGACCCGACTACCGCTCTACCTGAGACTCCTCCTCGCGGCCGGACCAACGACCGCGGACGCCGACGCCAACCCCTACTCTCTGGTCGACCACTGCATGCGGAGCCTCGTGGGCGGAGCGGGCCTGGACATAGATCGAACCTTTGACGCTTTGGCGAACCTGGCCCAACGGGATATGCCGGCGGTCATCCCGGCGATACTGACTCCATTGACCACTTCCCAGCCCGCCAGCGATCAAACCCTCCTGGAAAACCGAGAAGACTTAGCGGCGATCCTCCGAACACAGATCCCCGGGAGAAGTCCCGAGTTCGTACACGACATCCTTCGTGAGTACTTTCTCGCCACCCGACTTACTCAACTCCTCACCAACACCGGCCGCTCCGTGGCCACCGTCAGCGCCCTCAACGACCTCGCCGAACAGGCCGCGACCTCCGCGACCGTACGCAACGTCTTCGAGTTCGTGATACATCACCTCAACAGCACTGCCCTCGACGTGGTCACCGCTGCGGCACTCGCTCCGACGATCTCGCTGAGCACAACGCTGCCGCTCATGCTGAAATTCGCCGACACCGCCTTTGCCACGTCCGAAGTACTCCGAGCCTGCGCTGAACGCTGCGACCACGACTTAGCACACGAGCTGACTACTGCACTCCTCACCACACCTGCCCTCATGCCCGCCGTCGGCGATGCCTTTCACCGATGGCTGGTCGCAGCACTACGCAGGTTCGGCACCGCGATCTGGGACAGCGCCGCCCGATTCATCGAGCAGAACTTCGATGCCCGCGCCGTCCAAGCACTTTTCACGGCAGCCGACCTTGATCACGGTGACGAAGCCACCTTCGTCGCCCGACACTTCTTCCTATTCTTCGGCGACAACGAAGCGCTCGCTCTTACCTCCCTGCTCAACCACGAGAACTGGCGCGTTCGCGCTGCGCTCGCGCAAGGGCTCCGCGACCAACGCGCCCCTACTACCCAGGCCAGCAACCTCGTAATCGGCACCGTTGTCAACGACACCGACTACAAGGTCCGCGCTGCAGCCGCCCTCGCCCTCGCCCACATGCCGACCAACGCGGCCACGACTCACCTACCCACGCTCCTCTTGGACAGGAACTGGCATGTGAGGGACCGAGTCCTGCAGGGACTGTTGCTCAACGCGCCGAATACAGGCGATAGTGCAGCATCCATCGTTGAACTCGCCCAGGCCGCGTTGTCCCTCGTGGCCACTGAGCCGAGCTGGCAACGATGCCCGGCCCATGTCCAGCCCGGCCTCCATCGACTCCACCTCCTGTATGGCACACATAACGGCAACAGCGACCCGCGCGCCCTGTTCGGCGTGCTCCGCGAGGTCCGTACCGGATGGCTCACACTCACCGACGCGCAGCAAACCCACATAGTCGACCAAGGTCGTCGCAGCAAGGACTGGCTCGTACAGCGCGAATCCGATGCCCTGGCCGCCACGGCGGCACAACCACTCACCTATAGCCCTCAAGAAGAGTTCCGCAAGTTACGAAATCGTCGTTCGATCCAAATCGCGCTTGACCTACATGATCTCGACGAGGCAGCCGCCGTGGCCCGCGAAGCCGCCGACGCAGGGGCAGACTTCGTCGAAGTCGGCGACCCGCTCATCAAGGCGACTGGACTCAGCGCCATCACGCACATCAAGCGACACGTACCCGACACGACCGTGATCGCCGAGATGATGTCAGCCGACTGGGGCCGAGACCAAGTCGTGCTCGCCGCCCAAGCGGGTGCCGACGTCGTGCTCCTCATCGGACCTGCCACTGTCGCCAGTGTCTCTGCCGCCGTTGAAGCGGGACGGCGCCTGGGGGTCCCCATTCTCCTCGACACACCACTTCCCCTGCTCTCCCGCCAGTGGATCAGCGACATGGAAGGAGCCGGCGTTGACGGATTCACCGTCACGACCAACATCGACATCGGGATCGGCAGCCGACACGCCCTGACCAGTGCCCACACCATCCGTACCTGGACCCGTTTACCCGTCGCAGTTTCCGGAGGCTTCGGGCCGACGGACTATGACATCATCGCCGACCCAAACTGGGACATTCTCATCGTCGGCCGCAGCGTCTCCGACGCCGTTGATCCCAGCGATGTCGTCTGCCACCTCACCAACCTCGTCCGCGATACGACACCAGGAGCACCATGAAGATCACGCCGTTGCGCGTAGACCTCATCCCACAGATTCTCGCGCTCATGGACCTCGGCGCACCCTACGTCAAGGCCCGTACCGCCTCCGACTACTGGCTCTACGCCACCCTCTTCTCCTCCACATGTCCCACCGCCCTCATCAACGATGAACTCGCCGGAGCGGTTATCGCTTTCCGCAGCCAGGACGCCCCCAACGAGGTCTACATCCAGGACGTCATGACACATCCCGACCACCGCCGAGCCGGCATCGCCCAGTCTCTGATCGGCCACGTCCGAGACCAAGCAACCGCCTGGAACTGCAAACGGATATACCTCACCTCTGAACCGGAGAACACGGCCGCACAAGCCACCTGGGAATCGATGGGCTTCTCCAACGCCGGCGGCGATCGAATCGTCAATGGGGTCCCCGTCATCGCCAACTTCAAGGGACCCGGCAAGGACCGTGCCGTCTACCAGCTCTCGATCTGATCTGGTCAAGCGAACGTTGTTGTCAGGCTCACCCACGTCGCAGAGGGAAGCATCAGATATCGATCCTGAACCCATGGACAACAAGCTGGCGAACCTCATCCGTCCCGCGTCCCCGACACCGCAGGACGACCAGTCGTGACGCGGAGGTAGCGCCGAACCAGCAGGTTGAACGAGTTCTGCGGTCCCCTTGGTGCCACGCACCCCTCTCCTTTCACCATATCCACGCTGGCCGCCTCAAGCCCGCGCCCGAGTCTGGGTCTATCCGAACGTTTTACAGTCCCCCGCGCCCCGCTGACTGCAGTAGTGACGCCGGGTGCAGGACTGTTCGACACGGTCGCCTGCGGCCTCCTGACCTAGGGATTTAGGTCACCTACGAGTGAGAAGCTCGCAACAGCACATCGTCGTATGCGAGTACGAACCGACTGTTGGCTTTCTCGATGGCAGGCCCTGCCAGCTCGTTGTCCGGGGTGTCGGCCGGGTACACGATGAGTGTGGGCGCGTTTTGGTCCCGTGCGGGAGCCCATCTCCGGATCTCGTCGCACAGGTACTCGGTGAGCTCGGGAGCGGCGGGGCCGTGGCCGACGGCTCCCAGCTCCCAGCGCACCTCGTCGCCGGTCTCCTTACGTCGGGAGGTGAGGTAGGCCAGCGTGGCGCCGTCGACGAGTGCCATGCGCCACCAACCAGGTACCGGGTCGCAGACATCCGGTGGGACGTCGGCGTCGACCTTGAGTCGGCACACGCGCGAGTCGGTGACCGTCATGCGGAGCCAAAGCCCGTCGTGGGACTCGTCGCCAGCGATGGTGACCCCGGACCAGGCAGTGACCCGCGGCTGGTTGAGCACGTCCCGCAGCGCGATGAGGTCGACGGCTTGGTCGCGGTCCCAGTGCAGGGTGACCAGGCCGTCGGTGGTGATCGGGCCGTCGAGTTCGCCTTCGTGCTCTCCGCGGAGGTAGACGAAGCCGCAGAGGTGGAGGGAGTCGGAGATCAAGCGGCCATCGGTGTGGGTGAAGGCCACGCTGCGTCCCTGGCCACGCCACCGCAGCGGTGCAACCAGTCGCCCGCCGGGAGCGAGTTGCTGCCACCACGGGAGGGGGATGTCCCACGGTGAGACGGTGGCGATCATGCGGTCGTACGGGGCGTGGGCAGGGTAGCCGAGGCCGCCGTCGCCGGTGATCACGTGCACGTCGCCGTAGCCGGTGGCGGCCAGGGCCCGGTGGGCTTGCTCGGTGACGTTTGGGTCGATGTCGATCGTGGTCACGAGGTCCGCGCGGCCTGTCAGCTGGGCGAGCAGGCAGGCGTTGTACCCGGTGCCCGCACCGATCTCCAGGACGCGGTTCCCCGGTTGGACGTCGAGCTGGTCGAGCATCGCGGCGACCACCCATGGTGCCGACGCGCAGGACAAGGCCCGACCGTCGTCGAACCGGTGGGTGACCACCGCCTGCCACGGGCCGTAGGCCGTCGCCAGGTCCGCGTCCGGCACGAACTCGTGCCGCGCCGTGTCACGAAGAACCTGCTCGACTTCCCGGCGTCGTGCGTGCCCTGACTTCTTGACCTTCTCGACCATCAAGGCGCGCAGGGCCTTCGGCGTCGTAGCGGTGATGTCTGTGTCCATTGTGTCTTTCTGCAGTGCTGGTCTGGTTGGTCGGGATGTAGTGACATCGTCTTCCAGCTGCCGTGGACGGCGCGGAAGGCTGGAGGTCATGTCGGGCTGGCGCGACGTGGAGCAGGGGCGTCAGGGAGTTGGACTGGGATGTGCTCGTCGGCGACCTTGACAGGCGAGCTACGTCACGTCGCTGCGGTGCACCCGGCGCGGTGAACCCGACAGACGAGGGTAGCGGGGTTGTGAGATGGCCGCGATTCGATCGGGACCAGCACGATCGGGTGATGCGCGCTCAACGCGAAAGCCAATCAGACCAGGGCAGCAGGCACTGCGTGGATCTGGTTGGAGGACGGCGGAGCGCTCTGGCCGCGGACGCCGTTCGCCGTGTCCTCACTCTCGGACAAGATCGACACACTCGTTGACGTCTTGGACGGCTTCTTCCCCGAGCATCGGCACGTGCTCGGGGTCGTCCTCACCTCGGTAACTTGCGGTCGTGTAGCAGACCCAAGATCACCGTCGACCCTGTGTCATGCTCAGCTGGTGGTGTCAACGCATTCGTTGTTCATGTGTGCTGCAGCTGATGTGACGGTCGATCGGGTCCGTGCCTTGGTCAAGCAGAACCCGCTGGAGAGTCTGACTCATGAGTACAAGGAGAAGTACAGCCCGAGCCTGGTGAAGTCGGTGGCGGCGATGGCCAACAGCTACGGTGGCTTGATCGTGGTCGGGGTCACCGACAAGCCGAACGACGACGACCGGTTGGTCGGTGTGTCGGAAGAAGCCATCACGCAGATTACGAGCGGCTGTCACACGCGTTTGGAGCCGCCGTGGGAGCCCGAGATTCTGGTGTTGCCTTTGCCCGAGAAGACCGGTCGATATCTCTTGGTGATTCGGGTCTTTTCGGCCATCGCACCCCGGCCCGTGCTGTTGGACGGCGCGGCACCGATTCGTCTGAACGGTCGCAACGCGACAGCTGACCGTATGCGGCTTGCGCAACTGTTCAGCGAGGTGCCGCAGCGAGCCACGTGGGCGGCACCGCTGCCTGTTCCACAACTCGCGTCCGCGCACAGCCGGATGGACGCTCTGTTCATCCTGCGCAGCGGTCTGCGATCCCCAGTCGGGCCCGCCGCCGCGTGGCAGCCTTTGTCGGAACGTGCCGTGCGCCATCTCGGCGACGCACTCGAGGAGTCGCAGCTCACTCAAACTCTGCGAGGTTGGAGCAGAGACGTAGGTATGACCGAGGCGAGTCGACCATTTCACCGAAGAGGCTTGAACCGCGCCCGGAGAGTCCGACTCGCCAGGAGCGGCCTCTCCGATCTCGTGGACGTGGTGCTGGTGCTGGAGCTGCCAGAGACCTACGGCGCACCCGTGTCCGAGCTCACGCTGACGCTCGACATCGTTGCTGCCACGGAACTGCGTGAACAGACCAGTTGGGTCTCGTCGAACTCAGATGCCGACCATGGGTCGTGGCGTCTGTCGGTGCTGCGGTTGCGTTCACTCGTGACCGTATTGTTGGCCGTGCTGGTGGATCCCAATGTGGTGAACGCGGTGGCAGGGATCGCCGGAGTCGACCCGGTGGTGCCTCCACAACCGACCAGCTTGGCCTTCCGCTCCAAACCAGACGTGAAGGATCTCCTTGAGACAGAGGGACTGACCTCGATGATCGACCGCGGCAGTTCCCACGGCGCTGACGCGGTATCCAACCCTGCATACGACCTGCGCGAACGTCGGGATCTTGATGCTCAGGTTGACGACTGGCTCGCCCAGATCGGCCTGGACGCTGGCCTTCTGGGCATGGAGCGATTGCTTGACCAACCTGGCCTCCCGCCCGGCCTGCGGTGAACACGGTTGGCTCCCAACGGCGCGCCCTCAAAACAAAGGTCATCACGGAGTCGGTGGAGGTTGATGGCTCGCCGCCCCGAAGGAGGACTGTGACGGATGCGTCCCGCGCGGCTACCGAGCGAACATCGTCCCAATCGCTCCGTTAGTTGCGTGCCGTTGGGAGGGCTCGATACGCCGGTGGAGTGGCCCGCTTGAGGCTAGACCCTCAAGCGGGCGTATGGCGTACAGGAAGCGTTGGGAACGCTCAGTTTTCGTCATCCGGGGCTTCGTAGGAGGCACCTCGCCACGGCTCCACAATCCCTGCGTACTCGCGCTGCCGAGGCTGCCGCTCGCCCTCGGTCCACGGGTAAATCTCATTCTCCACGGCCACGGTCATGCACAGCCGGCGGCCGTGGTCGAGGGTCACGTACGAGCCGGGCGGGCTGGAGCCCTCCATGGCGGCCGACCAGACAGTGAGCGTTTGACCGATGTACGGGGACCGCTCGTCGATGATCGTCAACTTGGCGACGGCCGGCTTGTCCCAGTCGATGTGGTCGTCCGGGTGGCCGTGCCAATCACCGGCCAGGTCCTGGAACGCGTAGAGCAGCGGCATGGCCGGAGCCTATCGACGAACCCGGCACGCGCCGGCACGGCCTGGCCAGCGACGGAGTTGCTCATCACCGCCAGCCCTCCGGACCAGGGCAACGCATCCGAACGAGCGAAGGATCGCTGGACTCGACGTCACCGAATCGCGTGTTGATGCGGTGCACCGACCGACGCGTTGTAGAGTTTCGTACTCGCTTCTGCGAAGGGGAGATCGTGATGCGCGTGGTGGCGGGCCGGTACGTGGTCATGCCGGAGGATCAGCAACCCGGTGGGGCGCAGCGTGTGGGTGGTGCCTCTCGCGTCGTGAAGGCCATTGACCAGCAGACTGCTGGCGTGGTGGCAGTCAAGCTGATCTTGCGGGCTGACGCAGATGACACGCACCGCGTGTTCTTTCAGCGCGAGGTCGAAGCGCTGGGGAGGCTGACCCATCGCAATATCGTCTCGTTGCTCGACCACGGAGAAGACGCCGGCGAGGACGCGTTCTACCTAGTTTTTCCGTGGGTGGAAAAGCGGCTGCGAGATGTTCTCCCACCGCCGGAGGATTTCGGGTGGGATGACTTCGCCAACACGTACGGCCTGGCGCTGCTCGACGCGCTGGCGTACGCCCACGAGCGTGATGTCGTGCACCGCGACGTCAAGCCCGCCAACATCCTCGTTAGCGACGACCAGACACCCCTGCTGGCTGACTTCGGCATCAGCAAGATCCGCAGTCACCTCACCGAAGCGACTGTCGCGGAGTTCGTCTCCCGTCCCTACGCTCCGCCTGAGCTGAACGGGTTGGGCAGCGCCAGTAGAGATGTATGGGGTTTCGCCGCCACCGCGGCGGCGTGTCTGACCGGCTGGACCCTCACCGACTATCCGCACCTCGATGCCGCCCTCGACGAGATCGATGTCCCTCCGGAAGTCGAGGCGCTACTGCGCCAGTGCACCAGTCGTGACCAGGCGGCCCGCCCGCGTGATGCGATGACGCTGCGTGAGCGGCTCCACGAGATCCAGACTCGACGCAACCGGAAATGGCTGCGGCCGCGCCTGGCTCAACTGGACTTCAAGGAACAGGCCGCGCGGGGTCTGGTCTCGCCGCCCCTGGACCGCGACTCCGAGGCCCTCGAGCGAGCGTTGCGGGCGGAAATCGTCCCGGGTACCCACCTGGTCCGCGGCACCGACCCCGGAACCGGGCAGCCGATGCCGGACACCCTCGACCTGGTGGGTGAACGACATCGCCTGCGTCTGGTGGTCCTACCGGACCAACCAACGTTCGTTGTCTCTCGGGTGTACGAGGAGAGCGAGGCCGCGTTGGAGGCGATGCGGCGTCGCGGGTGGCCGGTTGCCGAGGAGATCACCTGGACCAGTAGGCGACAGCCACCCGCTGCTGCTCGGCAGGCGATGGAGATGGTGCTCGCCGCCCTCGACGAGCACCATCTGCGGCTGAAAGACGAACAGCGGCAGCGCGATGAGAACCGCATGTTCGACAAGTGGATGGCCCTGCTCACAGCTAAGGAAGACCTGGAACGTACCCGCACCGGGGCCTTCCGATACACATCGGCCGAGGTTGACGGCAAGAGGGTGCGGTTCCACCTGACCGTGGCGCCGGCCATCGACGTGCTTGGCGAGGAGCGGGTCTGCCGTGTTGAGGTCGCCGATGGGTCCGGGCGGGAGCGCATCGCCGGTGGCGTCGGCGTGGTCATCGCCCAGGAGGACACTGTTCTCACCCTCGCCTACCAGCGAAAACCTCAAAACCTGCCGTCTGCGGGCGAGCTTGTCCTGGATATCGGGCCGGCGAAGGCGGCATTGGCCCGCCAGCGCGATGCTGTGGTCAACGTGCGATCCGGCATCGCGGTGCGCCCTCAGTTGCGTGACCTGCTGCTGGATCCCACTCGCATCGGTGAGCGTGCCGTTCCCGCCACCGCAGGGTGGTTCGACGACCGGCTGGATTCCGACAAGCGGACCGCGCTTGGTCGGGCGCTGGGCGGCCAGGACTTCTTCCTCTTGAAAGGACCGCCTGGAACCGGCAAGACCAGCTTCATCACCGAGCTGGTCCGACAGGAACTGCGCCGCAACCCCACCTCCCGGATCCTGCTAGTCAGCCAAACACATGTCGCGGTGGACAACGCGCTCGTGCGGCTCGCGGACGCTGGCCTGGAGAACCTTGTCCGGCTGGGTCGCTCCCATGAGCGGATCGCCGCTCAGGCACGACAGCACATGCTGGAACAGCGCATGCCGATCTGGGTTCAGGAGATCCGTGACCGCGCGGATAGCCATCTGCGGTATCTGGCCGAAGACCAGGCAGTGGAACTCGCCCACGTCCAGGGGGCGGCGACCCTGTTGGAATGCATCGCCGCCCTGAAGGACCAAACCGCAGCGGAGGCCAAGCTGCGGGCACTCGGCGCCTCACCTCGCCAACCCAAGCCGCGCACATCCAAGAACCCAGCACCGGAGGACAGGCCCTCCGAGGACGAGGAAGAGATCGTCTCGGAAATGACCGCGCTCACCGACCTTGCGGAGCGGTCAGCCGAACGGGTCCAGAGCCTGCGAACCCGCGCTGCCGAACTGCTCGACGAGGCTCAAGCAGAAGCGCTGAGGAAGCTTGAAACAGCGCCGACCGTTGCGGCCCTGCGCGCAGTCTTCAAGGAAGTCGTCAACGACGATCCCCGACTGGAGAAGCTGGTCGGCATCCTGCGGTTGCAGGCGGAGTGGTTGCAGCGGATCGAGTCCAGCCGAGACCTGGAAGCGGTCCTGCTGCGGCGGGCCCGGGTCGTCGCCGGTACATGCCTCGGGTTCCTCTCCCACCCCGCGGTACGGGAACTGGAGTTCGACCTGTGCATCCTCGACGAGGCGTCCAAGGCCACCGCCACCGAGACCCTCGTACCGCTGTCCCGCTCTCGGCGCTGGGTACTCGTCGGGGACCCGAACCAGCTTCCCCCGATGCAGGAGGAGGTACTGGACAACGAGAAACTGATGAAGCGCCACGGCCTGGAACGTGCCGAGGTGGAGCGAAGCCTGTTCCGTGACCTGCTCGAACAGGCCCCGGATGTGGCCCGCCATCAACTCAGCCACCAGTACCGGATGCACCCTGGCATCGGCGACCTCGTATCCGCCTGCTTCTACCAGGGCACGCTGCGCTCGGTGACCAACTCCGAGTTGCCCGGATGGGAAAGTCTGTATCGGCCGGTCACCTGGCTGGACACCGCTCGCTCCGACCGGCGCCGGGAAACACGCAACGGCCACGACGTGCTCAACCGCTACGAGGTCCAGGTCATTAAACGAGCGCTGGCCGAACTGCGCACCGCCCTGGACGACGGCACCGTCCACACCGAGGACGGCCGACCCTTGCGTGTCCTGGTCCTGACTGGCTACCGCAAGCAGATGGAGGAGCTGCAGCGTGCGGTAGTAGGACCTCCCTCGACGCTGCTGGACGTCGAGATCAACACCATCGACGCCGTCCAAGGCCGCGAAAGCGACGTCACGTTCTACTCGATCGTGCGCAGCAACCGCCAAGGCACGATCGGCTTCCTCGGCCCACGCGACTGGCGACGAGTCAACGTAGCTCTGTCGCGGGCCCGTCATGGCCTGGTCCTCGTGGGCGACGCACCATTCTGCGAAACCCGCCCCGGTCCCTTGAACGACGTAGTGACCTACATGCGCAAACATCCCGACACCTGCCGGATCAGGACGGCCCAAGCATGACCGACACCACCACCATCGCCGCACGCCGCTATAGCGAGCTGCACTCCGGCTTCCAGCTCGTGACCGCGGTCGAGGCCGCGATCCCCGTCTCCTGGCTCACCCTCGACCTGGTGGCCTTGGAACGCAAACCACTGCCCGTCGTCGACGAGTTCGTCCTACGGCTGTGCCAGCATGGTGTGGACACCATTCCCGACATCGCCGCAGTGCTTGGCGTGGACCGAGATGTCGTCCAGACCGCTGTCGCGGGGCAGCTCTCCGCCGAGACGCTCGACTACCGCCTACGCAGCCGACCCGGCCAGCCGGGCCTGCGCTCGGTGAGCCTCA
>Ga0193742_1000517_pt1 | contig 25490 bp, 23 predicted proteins | sample L2c1metaG_FD_165511 | JGI IMG/M metagenome (GOLD analysis project Ga0193742, IMG submission 165511) | Soil microbial communities from a riparian zone of the East river system, Colorado, United States - L2c1 | ecosystem: Environmental > Terrestrial > Soil > Riparian zone | place: USA: East River... | reverse complement strand
AAACGAGCCGCTTTGAATGCTGGTTGTCGCGACCAATCTCATTCCCCACAAGCTAGGAATGTCGCCCGCCTGCCCCGGATCGCCAAGCAGGTAGCGGTTAAATCCGTCCTTCACCAGTCGCAGTGCCCAGAGATCGTCAGGGTGAAGGATTACCCAATCCGGCGTGAGTTCCTTGGCCGCTGCCAATTGCTGCGCAGCGCGTGCGAGCACATCAATGCGCTGCCAGCCCTGAGCCGCACTTAGGAGCGAGACGTTGAAGCTGCTGGCCTGCGGAATCAGGCCGTGGATGTTCTCGCCCGTTCCGTCGCCACTTAGAATCTGGAGTTCTGAAGCCAAATTCACGTAGAAACTCAAGCTGGTTTGGAGAAAATTATTCAGCTCCTCAAGGTCATCGAGCGCCTGACGTGACGCCGGAACCACGCAGGCGATCACTTTGACCTTCTCCGATGAACTGACGAACGTCACCGTCTCCTCGGGCTTAGTGCTGGCCTCGGGAACCGGGGAGGCAATGGTCATCGGCACACTGACCTTCACAAAATCCACGATCTGCTGCGTCGTGGGGAACTTCGTGAACAGGTCTTCGACCGATAGCTGCTGGCGTGGTTCCGGCGTGATGCCGCCGATGCGGTCAATGGCGAGCACACCACTGGTAGGTTGCCAGCCTGCGCCTGTCGACAGAACGGCAGTCTTCCGCGATAGGAGTTGAGCAACGTCTGAGCCTTCGATGGTCAAAACCGCAGACCCTTTTCTATCGTGAACCAGACGCTCGATCTGCTCGTTTTCTCGCAGCTTCTCAAGGAAGGATGGCGGCTGCGAGTAGCTCCCGAGCTTGTCGGCAACTTTAAGGTCGATGCAATCCACCTGTTTTTGGAGTGCAGTAAGTTGAGCGGCTGGTGCAGCGGCGGCGATGCCCGCTCGCAAGGCGTCGAGCGCGGATTTCAGTTCGGGGTCAATGACCCCCTTGTTGTTATTGGGCGCAGGCATAAGACACTCCTTCAGTTACATACTGGGATTTGGTTGATTGTCTCCGAGTGCAGGAGCGGCTCGGACCAGCGATGATACGACGACTTCTACAGACGCGAGTGCCCATGCGGCGGGTCGCGGAGAAGTCGGAACGCTGGACTCATTATGCACCCTTTACTTCGGGAGCAGCAGAAGTGGTCTCCTCCCGCTGCTCGTCATCATCGCCCGGTGGCGGCTGGCGCTGCGTTGCGGCGTCCCATCTGACGACACGAAAGACATCCACGCCCATCGAGTCGGCACGACGGCGTAGCTGGTTCATGCGGAGCGCCTGTGGATCATGCATCGAACTTCCCCTTTGGCCGGACCGTCACTTCCAGCATCTCTATGCGGTGCTCGTGGGAGTCGAGAAGTCGCTGCTGAGTGGCGATCTGTGTGTCCTTCTCCGCATTCTTGGCGACCAGAGCTTCACAGATGCGCTGAAGTTTCACTTGGCTAGCGATCAGTTTGTCGATCACGGTTCCTATTTCCAGTTCCACTACGTTTTCCATGTGTTGCCTCCATTCCTCTCGTTTATCCATCTACCTACATCGGGCGGTTTCTCTTCGGTAGAAAGTCGGTGCCGCATAATTTCTGTTCGATGGCCCAGCCGTGCGGTGGCTCATCGCCATAGAATCCCGCCGGCGGCGGATTCTTCGACGGCTTGCGAATCTGTTCCTGCCGTTTACCGTTGCCCGATAACCCGAGCTGCACAAGCATCCGGCCCCCGGCCTGCATCAATCGCGACTCGGCGACGATGAGCGGATGGAGGACAATCGCGCCATTCTTCGCGGTGGTCATCGTGCGAAAGGTCTTCGCAGTCTGCTGGATTTTCTTTTCCCGTCTCACGGCGATGAGGTTCGAATGAGTCCGGCAATAGTTCGCCAGGAGTTCGGCGTCGAGCGATTCGAGGTCTGCAATTTCCGTGATTTCGTGCCACTTGGCCCGTCCGTCCTTGTCCAGATCACGCGGCATCTTTGGTGCGTCGAAGTCGGTCATATCCAAACCTCCGATTTTTCAATCCCAAAACGTTGTGAATGACTTAGCTCACGGTACGAAGGCTGCGACGTCACCTTCTCGATGTACCCTTCCCCTCGTCGTCGTCCTCTGCTTCATCGCGGTCGGCCTTGTAGACTTTCTGCTGTTCTATGACCATAAGAACCTTCAACTCGCCAGCATGAACGATGTCTCTGAAGTCTTCCCATTTGCGTCGCAGAGCGGCAGCTTTGATCTTGCCCTCTTCGGACAGAGTGCCGTCGTCTGCGGTGAGTGCGTCGATGAGTGCGTCGATCTTCTGTTCCGGGGATATCTCTGGCATGGTGTGGCTCCTTCCATCTCTTGCTACGATGCCGCGCCATCGCGCGCAGCGGCACCGTCTTGCATTCACTGCACCTGTATCTTCTCGACCCAATCTCTCAATTCGACCAGCATCATTGAACGTTGTTCATCGGTTCTGCCTCGTCGATGTAACTCGTTAGTGAGCGCTCGAAGAATGGGCTGCATAGCGTTCGTGAGATTAAACCGGGCTGCGGCTTGTTTGTTTGGAGGCGATGCTGTACTGCTGACCCGCTTGGCGGCGTCAATGAGTTTGACCTCACCCTTGGCGACCTGCTTCAGTAAGGCCGGGTCTTTCTTTTGGACGTTGAGTGCCTGCTGTACCTTGTGCTCGGAGACACCGAGTTGCTTGGCAATCTGCGTGCGAACCTGTGGTGCGCGTTTAGTCTCCTGAAACCCTTGAGATGGATTCGTCTCAAGGGTTTTCTTATTTCCGCGTCCACCTTCATTGCCTTGTTGACCAGCCGCTACCTGCTTCAGCTTCGCGGCGTCGCGTTGTTCCCATGCCTGAATCTCAACCTGCAGGGCAAGATATTGCTCGGTGGTTAGGTGTCGGCGAGCCGCATTGATCGACCATATCCAACGAGCGAGCGTCTGCGTTCCTTTGTATATATCGCGCCACTGAACTGCGTGCGGCTTTACCTTGGCCTGTTGACATGCAAGGATGCGGTTCCGCCCGTCAACGAGTTGTCCTTCATGCACGACGATGGGATGTAATAGACCGTTGTCTTCAATGTCGTCCCGCAGATTTTCCACCTCGTCCCCATCCATCAGCGGGAACATATCGCAGACCGGATGAACCGGCATGCCGTACTCATATTGAATCGGGCTATTGTTCATCGCTCCACCTCCATCGGGAATGGGATCCACTCGCTTGCCTCATCCAGCAGCACCAGCAGCCGCGTCCGCTGTGGTTCTCGCATGTGCCCGGCAAGCTCCGCGAGCTGCACATCGGGATAGCGCGGACGGACTCCTGCGACGAGCGCCTCGATCTCATCGCAGATGGAAAGCCTGCGACGGTCCTCTGCGAGTCGTGCGTCAACGTCGTCTTCGTGGATGGTCATCAAAGAACACCCCCTGCAAGGCGCTTGCGGTCGTATCCCACCGGGTCGCGCAGCATCTCGCAAAGATGCTCGTATCGCTGGCGCGTCGACTCGGGTGTCAGTTCTATTCCACCCAGCCCGAGCGAACGCTCGACGTCTCTTATCTCGCTGAGAATCGCCCTAAGCAGACGCTCCCCGGCAAGACGCGGCGGCGGGAATCCTTCGTGCGGTGCATAGACCGGCTCCCTGTCGGGCGGGAAGTAGTCATAGCGAGAGTCGCGGCGTCCAGAGAACTCCCGCGATGTCTCCGCGACCGCAAGAATCCGGCCGACGGTGGGGATTGCCGTCTCACCGTCCCTTCGATCCATTCTCGCGAGGGTCGCCAGGGCCAACTGTATCGCGCGCTGGTCGGTCTCGGTCGATAGCTCCATCAAGTAGACGTCCACAGTTTGTTCCTCCATTGCCGCCTGCCGACAGGAGGCCATGCGGAGGAGCGCCGTTGCCAGATTTTCTTCGAGCGATAATCCTCTCAAGTACGCCCAAGTTGCTTGCTGTTTTTCCGAGAGGTACACGGCCATAGTTGCCTCCTGAGTTCTTAGGTTGGTTGACTTCCCGTTTCAGCCAGCTATTCATGAACGCTGGCATCCCCGTCCGCGTCTTTGCCTCTTTTGGTTTAGAGGCCAGCCACGCATCCATCCTCGCGAACTGCTCCATCACCGAAAGCGCCGGGTAGGCTTTGGTGTACTTGTCGTAAAGCTTCTGGGGTACGCCGTACTCTGTGCCGTCCTTCAATGGCAAAGTGAAGACGGCTGCTTCCTCCGGCGCTGAGCGTGGTCTCTCTACGCTCGGCGCAAGAGGACGGTTCAAGGACGGTTCAGGACGGTTCTTCAATATAGGGAACGCAGGTTTGGCAGGTGACATTGGCGGATTTGGCAGGTCACTTTGCACTGGTTGGCAGGTGACATCTGCTTTCTCACCTGCCTCCGTGGCAGGCAAGTCATCCTTGTCACCTGTCTCTGTGGCATGCGACTCGTCCCTGCCACCTGCCTCGTAGGCGGGCGACTTTAGCTTCTCCATGACGATTTTGTATGAATTGCCCCTGTGCTCTCGGCTCCGTCTCATAACCAAGATCCAGCCGTCGATTTCAAGAACACTGAGGCTGCGAGCTACGCTCCGTTCACCGATCCTCATCTCAGCAGCGATGGCTCTCACGCTCGGCCAGCACTCTTCCCCAGCATCGTTCGCATGGTCGGCGAGAGCGAGCAGCACCACATAATTTGCATGGTTCAGCGGCCCATATTTCCGCACGAGCGATGCGACCCTTATGCTCATGCCCGACCCGCGAGGAGCGGGTGCCGCTGACGTCGGTGTGTTATCGTTGGGCCATCCATGATTCAACCTTTCGGCCCTCGGACTCGACCCCCGGGGGCTTCTCTATGCGTGCTCGGTGCTACGTCAAGGGGGACGGGTAGGGCCTACTATGCAACCCGTGGCCGCAGGTTTTCGGAGATTAACCGGGGGACTTCCGACGCCGGAATAAGGAGGGATCTCGAGATTTTGCAACTCGAAATACGCCCTGAGTATGCCCACCCTCTTGCGGTCCAAATCGAAACACCCAGCTTTGCCGCGAAATCTTTAACCGGCAAAAGCTCGGGCTGGACCTCTTTCTTTACCCTCTCCACCATCGTCGGCATCTCGAATCCCCCTTGCCCCTTCTTGGGCTGATTGCATTATTGAACGGAATATTTGGCTCGTCGATAGATTTTTGGTATCCATGAGGATTGCATTCATATACCATAAATCTATGCGAATCAGACCTAATCCGTCCGCGCCGATTCCGGGACCATTGACGGATCGGTTCTACCCGAAAGACCTCTTGGGTGGACTGAACGGCAAGCGCGATTTCGGCAGAGACCAACGTTCCATGATGCCGGCCGGGGAGCGTGCACCAGATGCGGATTACCGCGCAGCTAAGGATGTCTTCGAGAGAGAGCTGCGAAGGTTGGTAGACGCATGGCTCGATTCGGGGCGTATTGCCGGTGGAGTCTTTGAAACTCCGCGGGACCGAAAAGTAAAAGTGACAATACCCAACATAGGCGCCGCGGAAGATCGACTGCGTGAGAGAACCGTGTTCGATTCGATTCAACGATGGCTAATGGAAAGCCCGCCATTGATCTTCCTAGCGGAAACCGGCGAGTTGCGGATGTCGCTCGGGCGGCCGCCGAAATGGTGGATGGAGAAACCAGATCAAGTAGACGAGCCGATTGTCGCTGCCCTCGATGAAGCGCGAACTCTCTTCCTACTGCTCATGGCGTCGAAGGCAAAGTACGCACTCTTCAAATGCAGCCATCCTCGATGCGGCGTCTACTTCATCCTTGAGAAACCACGCGGGGAGTACAAACTCGGGGCGGTCTGTCCTGAGCATAGAAGACAGCAGGGCACGCGACGTCAGAGGAAGAAGGATCACGAAGAAGCTTTGCAGATCGCCAGAGGAGCGCTCGTTATGTGGCCGAAACTGTCGAGCAGCACTCACGCGAAGTACAAGAATGAGAAGCATTACATCGCCAGCAAGTTGAAGCGATTCGGCATTGGCGCCAAATGGGTCACCAGAAATCTAACTAAAATCAAACCGTGAGAGGGTAAGTACCGATGCCCAAAAAAACTCGTGTTCGAGATGGAATCTATGAGCGGCCAGATCGCCCGGGCTTTTGGGGTTCGTGGACCGACTCGAGCGGCCAGCGGCGACGGCGCCTGTTTAAAGCGTCTACACTCACGCAAGCGCGCGCTTCTCGCCGCGGAAAAGGCAAGAGTCGAGAAGGCGTTGACCCTCGGCTACGCCCCGCCCACAAAAGACACATTCACTCAGATCGCCATGCGGTATCTGAAACATCAGAAGGCGAGAGTCACGGAAGCTGAGTTCATTCGCCAGCAAGGAATTCTGGACAAACACCTGAACCCGTTCTTCGGGGTACTAAAGATCGCCGATATACGGCGAGCCGGGATTCAGAGCTACATTACAGGACGAACTGGAGAGGTCGCTCCAGGCACAATCGTCAAAGAACTAAACACGCTCAAGCACCTGTTTAGCATGGCGGTCGAATGGGAAATCATTCCTCTGAATCCGGCGCAGGGCGTTAAGCCACCGCGGGTACCTGCCGGTCGCGTTCGATATCTCGAGCCGGGAGAGCTTCGCGGCTTGATGGAAGCCTGTCCGCCCTGGCTTCGCCCGATTGTCGGCCTTGCGCTCGCCTCCGGCATGCGGCGGGGCGAGTTGCTCAAGGTCCGCTGGGCGGACGTCGATGTACCCCGCGGCAGAATTCTTCTGTCTCACACCAAGAACGGCGAACCCCGGTACGCGTACTTGAATAAGCTGTCGCTCCAAGTGATCGAGTCACTCGGCCCCCAAGAACACAAATCGACGGCGAAGCTCTTCCCGTCAGTCACGCCCGCTCAAGTGACGGTCGCATTCATCCGGTCATGCAACGAGGTAGGCATTGAGGACTTTAGCATGCACGATCTCAGGCACACCGCGGCGTCATGGATGAGAATGAAGGGCGCCGATATTCACACCATCGCTCTGCTCTTGGGCCATAAAGACCTTCGCATGGCGATGCGCTACTCGCACCTCAGCCCTGGCTTCCTGGGGGAAGCAGTTCAGACGCTCGATACCGTCTTTACAGAGCCGCTGGTCTTGGGGCCTGACCCTTCAGCGAAGAGGTTGGGCAAGGGGGTTGTCCTCCCGTTTGGCGACGAAAAACGGGATTCTATCGTCACCACAGCGTCACCAGAGCCAAAGATCTTAAAGGTAAATCGGAGCTAAGTTCTTTGTAATGTTGGCGTCCCCGACGGGATTCGAACCCGTGTTATCGCCGTGAAAGGGCGGTGTCCTGGGCCGGGCTAGACGACGGGGACGCGCTGCGGGCGAAAGATCAACACCCATTCTCCTTTAACATATTACCGTCCTTTGATTAGATTTCGGTAGCCGTGGGCCGCTCCAGGACATTTGGGCATACTACCATCTACTATCCGCATGCCCATAATCGTATCTCGCTACAAATATCTTGATGCTTTGACTACGGCCTTCGTCGTAATCCTGCTGGTATCAAACCTCGTGGCGCAGAAGGTCTGTCTTATCGGACCTTTTGCGGTTAGCGGCGCTATCCTTCTCTTTCCAATCACCTATATCTTCGGAGACGTTTTTACCGAAGTCTACGGGTTTGCTGCCTCCCGTCGGGCTATTTGGTTAGGCTTCTTCGGGACCGCGCTCCTTTATCTGATGGGGTCTCTGACCATCGCACTTCCTCCCGCCCCCGGTTGGCACAATCAGCAAGCTTTTGCCACTGTATTTGGCTTCATTCCCAGAATCCTCGGAGCCAGTCTGATTGCCTTCTGGGCCGGAGAGTTCGCCAATTCCTATACGATGGCCCGACTCAAGCTGATCACCGAGGGTCGTATGCTTTGGACACGCACCATCGGCTCGACCATTGTCGGGCAGGCGGTCGATACCACACTTGTTGTACTGCTTACCTTCGGTGGTACTGTACCGATTGCCGTGCTTGGGAATATGATGGCGACGGGTTACATGCTGAAGGTCGGTTACGAAGTGTTGGCAACGCCGGTGACTTATCTGGTAATTCATGGGCTTAAGCGGGCCGAAGGATCCGATCCATTTGATCGGCATCAGAACTTCAATCCCTTTTCTTTTTCGGGCAATCGCAATGTGGAAAAATAATTAAATACAAAACGTATAGTTTCCCCACATTCTTTTCCGCATCTTTTCGCGATCGCTAACATCCTAAAGGGAAACTCAAAAGTATCATCGGGACAGCTTCAGATTTAGAGAATCCTGCCGCTCTGATTTCCGTCCAATCTCCCGAAGGAATGGCCCTAGATAGAGAGCAGTCTCTGTAGTTTTGTGTAGTTTTGTAAGGAGAAACACCTTGTCCGAGATTAGAGATTCAAATATTAAAAATATCCTCGCGATTGCGGTCTGCGGACTCTTTGGTCTGCTGCCGCTTACCGGATGCAAGCATGAGGCAGCGGCGGCGGCTCCGGCGCAGGCGATGCCGGTCAAAGTGTCGCCCGTGACCCTTTCGCCCGTAGCCAGTTCTGATACCTACGTGGCGACGATTAAGGGGAGACGTTCCGCGACGATGCAGCCCCAGGTCGATGGCAACCTGACTCGCATCTTCGTAAGATCCGGGGATGTCGTGAAACCGGGTCAACTCATAATGCAGATCGATCCTCTGAAGCAATCCGCTGCGGTTCTATCGCAGCAGGGAACACAGGCCCAGAAGAAGGCCCTCTATGATTACAACAAGATCGAACTGGACCGTCAACAGAAGCTGTATGAAGCGGGGGTTGTTTCACGTGATGCCTTCGATCAAGCTACGCAGGCTTACCAGAACTCCAAGGCGGATCTCGACTCCAACTCTGCGCTGACCATCACACAACAACAGCAGTTGGCATACTTCCAAATCCGCGCGCCCTTCGGCGGAGTCATTGGCGACATACCCGTGCATGTTGGCGACTACGTGTCTCCAACAACCGTGTTGACGACACTGGATGAAAATGTTGATCTTGAGGCTTACATCTATATCCCAACAGAACGCGCAGCGCAGGTTCGCACCGGGCTGGCGGTTGAGATTGTGGATCCAGACGGGAAGAGCCTCGTGAAAACGACGGTCAACTTCTTATCTCCCCAGGTGGATAACGGCCTTCAAAGTATTCTCGCCAAAGCTCCTATTCCGCGAGGAGCCAAGGGGCTTCGTACTGAGCAACTGGTCAAGGCTCGCGTGACTTGGAACACGAATCCTTCGTCTGTCGTTCCGGTCCTTGCCGTAACACGAATTGGCGGACAGCCCTTTGTCTTTGTCGCCACGCCGAAGGATGGAGGATATGCCGCGCGTCAGGTTCCCGTAACGCTCGGGGAGACGATCGGCAATAACTATCCTGTGCTGCAGGGGCTCAATCCCGGAGATAAGGTCATCGTCTCCGGACTTCAGTTCTTGCAGGATGGAGTTCCCGTTCAGCCTTTGGGCTAAGGCTGGACGAGATTTAGCTGATCTCTTTGCAAGGCCTCAAAGCTGGAGGCGCAGCAGAGAATTATTCGTATTTCCCTCGGCGCCAGCCGCGCCGGTACGAGGTAGATCTTGTTTGTCGACTTTTTCATCCGCCGCCCGATCTTCGCTACGGTCTGCGCCCTTCTCATTGTTCTCGCTGGCGCGGTCGTCATCCCCAGCCTGCCCATCTCGCTCTATCCGCAGCTCGCGCCACCCCAAGTCGTCGTTACCAGTAACTACATCGGAGCCAACTCGCAGATTGTAGAATCGGCAGTTACGATTCCTCTGGAGACGGCGATCAACGGTGTCGAGGGTATGCGTTATATGAGCTCGACCAGCTCAAACGACGGAACCTCGGCGATCACGATTACCTTCCGCACCGGCTACGATCTGTCGATTGCGGCCGTAGACGTGCAGAATCGCGTTGCCTCCGCGCAGGGTCGTCTTCCCGCGACGGTAAATGCGACCGGTATTACGATCACCAAGGCCAATAGCAACTTCGTCTTTGCGGCCGGCGTTTTCTCGCGCAACGGCAAGTACTCTCAAGAGTTCATCTCGAACTATCTCGATGTCTATGTCAAAGACGCACTCAAGCGTGTGCCAGGCGTCGGCGATGTCGTTATCTTTGGCGAGCGCAAATATGCAATGCGCGTCTGGCTTGACCCGGCCAGACTCGCCGCCCGCGGCCTCACCGCACTCGATGTTACGAATGCGCTCTCCGAACAAAACGTCGAGGTTGCAGCAGGTCAGCTGGGGCGCCCACCTTCAGAGAACTCGCAGGAGTACCAGATGGCTGTCCGCGTAGTCGGCCGTCTCTCCGATCCGCGCGAGTTTGAAAATATTATCTTGAAGAACTCGCCAAACAACGGCGGACTTGTTCTGGTTAAAGATGTGGGACGCGCCGAAGTTGGAGCAGAGAATTACGATACCAGCCTCAAGTTTTCAGGCGGCGACGCGGTTGGTTTGGGCGTTCAACAGCTCTCCAATGCGAATGCGCTCCAGGTCGACAAACAGTGCAAAGCTGTCCTTGCAGATCTCGCGAAATCCTTCCCGCCGGGCCTCGAATACATCGTTGCCTTCGATACCACCACGGTAGTCGGTGATTCGGTCAAAGAAGTCGTCCATACTATCTTTGAAGCCATCATTATCGTCATCATCGTCATCTTCTTCTTTCTCCAGGACTGGCGTGCAACCATCATTCCGGCCGTGACGATCCCGGTTTCGCTTATCGGCACCTTCGCGTTCATCAAGATCTTCGACTTCTCCATTAACTCGCTCACTCTCTTCGGCATCACTCTGGCGACAGGCCTCGTTGTCGACGATGCCATCGTGGTGATCGAAAACGTTCAACGGCATATCCACGAGCAGCATTGCGACAGCCATCGCGCCACCTCGGACGCCATGGCTGAGGTGACCAGCGCCGTCATCGCCACCTCGCTCGTGCTCATCTCCGTCTTTATTCCGGTCAGCTTCTTCCCGGGAACGACAGGCATTCTCTATAAGCAGTTCTCGCTCACGATTGCGTTTTCTATCGCCATCTCGGCCTTCAACGCTCTTACGCTCTCGCCAGCTCTGGCTGCGATCCTTCTCAGGCCAGAGACCACTCATGGCGGTCTGCTCGGCCTCTTTGAAAAGTTCCTGCAGAAGATCATCTCCTGGTACGCCTTTCTGGTGACTCACGTGGTCCGGCTGCGCGTCGTTATGCTGCTGCTCTTTGCCGCCGGCCTCGCAGGTACGGTCTACATGTACAACCATGTTCCGACAGCCTTCGTCCCCTCCGAAGATCAAAACTATTTCATCAACATTGTGCAGACTCCTCCCGGAGCCTCGCTCGCATACACCACCGAAGTTGCTGATCGTGCCGCCACCATTATTCGCCAGAATGATGATGTCTTCGGAACTTTCTCCGTGATGGGGTTTTCGCTCACCGGTGGCAGTTCGCCAAACTCGGGCATCATCTTCGCGCCGCTTAAGCCTATTGACGAGCGCGCCAAGAAAGGTGCCGGTCACTCGGCGCACGATATCGTCGCCGAGCTTGCGCCGAAGCTGATGCAGGTTCCCGGAGGCCTCGTCGCTGCCTTCGAGCCACCAGCCATTCAGGGTATCGGTTCGGTCGGCGGCTTTCAATTCATGCTGCAGGATCAGGGTCGTAACACTTTTGGTGATATTGACCGCATCGCGCATACGATGGTCGCCCAGAGCCGAGATCCGCACTCCGGCCTCGTCGGCCTCTATACGCCCTACACCTCGAATGACCCACAGCTTTTTGTCACCATCGATCGCGAAAAAGCCAAGGCCATCGGTGTTCCCCTGGCACAGATCACTTCCGCGCTAGGAACCTACATGGGATCAAGTTACGTCAATGACTTCGACTTCAATAATCGCTCCTACCGCGTCTATGTGCAGGCGGATCAGAACTTCAGGCGCGATTCCAAAGATCTGCGTCAGTTTTATGTCCGCTCTAACAACGGCCAGATGATCCCGCTCGATAATCTCGTGAGCATTAAAGAAACATCAGGGCCGCAGGTCATCTATCACTACAACATCTTTCGATCTGCAGAGATCGATGGCGCCGCTGCTCCCGGCCTCAGCTCCGGTCAGGGTCTGGAGAAGATGCAGGAACTCTTTGAGAAGAACAAGATCCAGGGCATGATGTACTCCTGGACGGGTCTTGCTCTCGAGGAAATTGAATCAGGCGGCAAGGCTGCGATCATCTTTGGACTCGGATTGCTTGTCGTCTATCTCACGCTCTCCGCCCAGTATGAGAGCTGGGCACTGCCCTTTATCATCCTTCTCGCTGTACCGATGGCGGTGCTTGGGGCTTTGAGCCTTGTCTCATTCCGGGGTCTGGTCGATGACGTCTACGTTCAGATTGGTCTGGTCATGCTGATTGGTCTCTCCGCCAAAAACTCCATTCTCATCGTAGAGTTCGCCGAACAGCAGATCGAACACGGCAAAGGAGTTGTGGAAGCGGCTGTAATCGCGGCAGAGCTTCGCCTTCGACCTATCCTGATGACCTCGATTGCCTTTATCCTCGGCGTGCTTCCACTCTACTTCGCGTCTGGCGCGGGCGCTCTTGGACGCCACTCGGTCGGTACAGCCATCGTCGGCGGAATGGTACTTTCGACTGTCCTGAACCTCTTCTTCATTCCTGTTCTCTATGTGGTTGTGAAGGGCATTCTTGTTCGCTTCAGTTCGCGACCAAAACCGCGTCCTGATGGCTGCGATGATGATGCGGCTACACTCGAGCAGCAACAAATCACCGTTCCACAATAGTTCGCCTGGCTTCCGCGATACCTGGATTGGACCCGCCTTTTGGCGGGTCTAATCTTTTTTGGGGTATGCATGATTATTCAAAGGAATATGCATATTCATTAGTGTTGACGCGCTTTTTCTCGTAAGCCATGCTCATGGTGGAGAACGACTATGAGCACGCAGTCGATTGAACTCGATCAGATTCCTCCTTGTGTAGTGTCGCCTCGGTCAACTTACCTGATGTGCCCTCCACACCTTTACGATGTTGCCTACATCATCAATCCCTGGATGAACGGAAACCTTCACGCCACCTCACGCGAACACGCTGTTGCGCAATGGCATCGGCTCCATGATGCTCTCTCTAAAATTGCGGATGTTAAACTTATCGAGCCGCAACCTGGCTCGCCCGATATGGTCTTTACCGCCAATGCCGGGCTCGAACACAACGGCATCGTGGTTTTAAGTAGCTTCTTTCATCCCGAGCGCCAGGCAGAGGAACTGTATTTTCGACAATGGTTCCAGCACTCCGGCTATGCTGTTCTGGAGATGCCGCGAACCACCCCGTTTGAAGGCGAAGGAGACGCACTCTTTTCGCTCGATGGCTGCTATCTCTGGGCAGGTTATGGGCCTCGCACCGTCTTGGAGAGTCACAAGCTTCTCGCGAACGCGTGGAAGACTCGTGTCATTTCACTCCACCTTATCGATTCACGCTTTTATCATCTTGATACCTGCTTTGCGCCACTCGTCAACGGTTATGTCATGTATTATCCAGCAGCATTCGATGCCAAATCGATCGCCAGCATCGAGGCCTTCTATCCCACAGACAAGCGCATCATTGTCTCCGAAGCAGACGCAATTCGTTTTGCCTGCAATGCCATCAACGTCGATCGCACCATCCTCTTTAATGAGATCAGCGCCGAACTGCTCGAACGCCTGGCAGCAGCGAACTTCAATGTTGTTCCCATCGCGCTTGGCGAGTTTCTTAAAGCAGGCGGAGCTGCAAAGTGTCTTGTGATGAAGCTAAGTCCTCAAAGTCAGTACTGAGAACAAAAGATTCAGAGAGCAAGACTCTGTTTCAGAGAGTCCATATCCTTCCAGGGATTCTTCTTCAGCCGTATTTGCCACTCTGAAAATCCGACTACATCAAAGACTGGCCTCTCCGTCTGCTTCTTCAATTCAGTCCAACTGAGTGGCATCGAAACTGCAGCACCCACGCGGGCACGTGGGGAATAAGCTGCAACCGAGGTGGCACCGCGTTCGTTGCGCAAATAATCAAGATAGATCTTTCCCCTACGCGCCGATTTGGTCATCTTCGTCAGGTATCGCTCAGGCGCAGCTCTTTCCATCGAGACAACGAACTCTCGCGCAAATTCCTTAACTATGGGCCATTCATACTCGGCTGCTACCGGAGTTACGATGTGTAGCCCTTTTCCCCCGGTGGTCTTCACAAAGCTTTCAAGTCCCAGCTTCTTCAATCGCGCGCGAACCTCCCCTGCGGCATGGACGACCTTCGGCCATTGAATCTCTTCATCCGGATCAAGATCAAACACCAGGCGGTCCGGCCGTTCTAGATCCTCGTTCCGTGAGCTCCAAGGATGTACCTCGAGCACTCCCATCTGGGCCAGTCCCGCAAGCGCTTCTGCGGAGCTCAGCGTGATATAGGGCTCCACCTTACCTTTTTTATCCGCGATATCCACGCTTCCGATCCCCTCCGGCAGCATCGAGTTCACGTGCTTCTGAAAGAAGCATGGATGCCCAGCGCCGTCGGGACACCGCACCAGGCTCACGGGGCGATCTGCGATATGCGGTAACATCCATTCCGCTATAGTCCAGTAATAATCGGCCAGCATCTGCTTCGTCATTCCCGAAGTTTCATCGAGAACCTTTTGCGGATGCGTCAGGCGAACTGGAGCACTCGTTTTACTTCCGTTGTCAACCTTCTTGGCATTTGATTGCCTGACTGCGATCGCTTCACTCCCACCACTACGTTGAGTCGCAGACTTAGAACGCGAGCGCCTCGGTCCTATCGAAACATCCAGCTCCTCGCGTACAACCTCTTTGACGGCTTTGTCCTCTCGCAGCCCAAGAAACGCAGCCTGCCGCACTAGATCATCCGCGGTCCACGTTGCAAATCGTACTTGAGCCACCATCTCAGGCTTGACCCACTTGGCTCCCTTTCTTGCGTCCCCGGGAAGTACAGCGAATGAAGTCGTTCCCTCCCCAAGCTCTTCGAGCTTATCCCGCAGCATGCAGTGCGTCTTTTGCGTAAATCCTGTGCCTGTACGTCCTGCATAGATGAGTTTGCCGTCGCGATAATATCCCAGTAAAAGAGAGCCTACGCCGTGAATCTTGTTGGTCGGCAGGGTGTATCCGCCAATAACAAACTCCTGCTCATGCAGGCATTTCATCTTTAACCAACCGCCACTGCGTCCGGACATATATTTTCCGTCCGCGCGTTTCGATACGATTCCTTCCGCCTGCAATTTGCAGGCCTCGCGCAGAAGCTCCGCGCCTCCCGTCTCTATGTGTTCGCTCAATCTCAGCCGGTCTTCATCCGCGCCTCGCAGCACATCGCTCAGTAGCGCCTTACGCTCCTTCAGTGAAAGCTCCCGCGTGCTTCTACCCTCCAGGTGCAGCAGGTCAAATGCGAAATAGGTCAACGCATGCTTTTTCCCTTCCTGCATCGAGACCTGAAGGTCGGCAAAGTTTGTCGTGCCGTTCGGGGCCACCACGACCACCTCACCATCCAGCGTGATCTTCTCAGCAGTGAGACGTGCAATTTCACCGGCAACGGTGCGCACCCGATGAGTCCAGTCCAGTCCAGTCCGCGTCAGTACCTGGACCTCCTTACCGTCCTTCCTCGCCTGCATACGATAGCCATCAAGCTTCAATTCGTGCAGCCATCCTGCACCGGAAGGAGGAGTCTCTCCCATTATGGCTAGCTGCGGTGGTAAGAATGCGGGTTGCCTCTCCGTTGGAAGTCCTTTCAGGTGTCTTTCAAGATCGATCGCAATTACTTTGGATCGAACTATCTCAGGCTCTTCCTCAGAACTATCCTTTCGAAACCAAGCTTTGTCTCCTGAACGCGTGTCCTTTGAATTCCACACATGATCCTTATGGTGTGCGATCTCCTCGATCGATCTTCCAGTCACCGCACTGTTCCGCTCTGATTCAGTCACCGGATTTTCATCCTGCCCCCGCTCAAATTCATCGTGCTCTTTAATCAGCAACCAGTTCGGCTTCTTCTCCTTCGCCCACTTTCCTCCCATACGGATCAGCGCCCATTTGCCTTTGAGTTTCGTCCCATGCAGAATGAATTTCAGGCTGCCATCGCGCAGACCGGAGTCGACGTCGGTGTATCCCGCCTGCGGCTCCCATGTCCCCTGATCCCACAGCATCACCGTTCCGCCGCCATACTGGCCCTGCGGAATAATTCCTTCGAAGCCGCCATACTCCATCGGATGATCTTCCACCTGCACCGCCAGGCGCTTGTCGCCGGTGAAATAACTCGGTCCCTTGGCAACCGCCCAGCTCTTCAGAACGCCGTTCCATCCTAGGCGGAAGTCATAATGCAGATGCGACGCCGCATGCTTCTGCACGCAGAAGGGAAGTCCCTGTACTGTATTTTTTTTCTGGTCTTCACCGCTCGGCTCTTCGGTGATGTTGAAGTCGCGCATCGAACGATACCGCGCAAGCTGTTCGTCAATCGCGTTTGCGGCGGCATGGGCGCCGGTCACGCCAGCGCTCTTCTTCGTAGTCTTCTTTTCCGTTGTTTTAGTAACTCTTTTCGATGCTGTTTTGCTGGATGCCGCCCTCTTCGAACCCGTCATGATCGCTCCTGAGCCGGCATCCGGGAAGAGACCGATCCGCTACGCCGACCTTCGCTTGCTTGAAGTAGATTTCGCCGCCTTCACCAGCGAGATGCCCTTCTCCTTGGATGCAGCCGACTTCGTCGAGGCTGAAGGTTTCTTCTTGCTCGAAGAGCCCTCCGCCGTCTCACTGCCGCCCACACTCTTGCGCAGAGCATCCATCAAGTTGATCACCTGGCCTCGCCGCGGAGCCTCTACCTCATCTTTGGGAATGGGCGCGTGCTTGACCTTCGCTTCCACCAACTCCCGCACTGCAGCTTCATACTGGTCCTTGAACTTATCCGGATTGAACTTCGCCGCTTTGCGCTTGATCAGCTCCATCGCCAAGTCGAGGGAGTCTTCGTTCACAGAGACCTTCTTGATGTCCTTGAAGTACTCCTCCGGCTTGCGCAGTTCCTCCGCGTAGCGCATCGTATAGCCCATCATTCCGCCAAGGCTGTCCTCCTCTGCCGGCTTGATGGCGAAGACATGTTCGCGCCCGCCAAATGCGATCTTTCCCAGAGCTACTTTCTTGGTCTTCTTCAACGCGGTACGCACGGTGGCGAAGGCCTCAGCCTGAACGTCGTCTTCAGGAACGATGAAGTAGGGCTTCTCCATGTACTCCGGATCGAGCTCATCTGCGTCAACAAACTGCGAGACCTCAATCGTGTGCTTCGAAGGAACTCGTAGCTCCTCCAGCTCCTTCGGCTCGATGGTGACGTACTCGCCCTTGCGATACTCATATCCCTTCACAATGTCATTCTTGTCGAGCGCCTCGGCTGCTTCTCCAGGATTGTCCTCGACCGCGCTCGCAGCGACCTTCTGGTGCCGTACTCTTTCTCCTGTCTTGCGGCTGATCTGATGAAAGCGAATCTCGCTCTTCGCTTCCGTCGCCACGAACAGCTTCACACCAAAAGACACCAACGAAATCTGTATCTGCCCAGACCAGTAAGGACGTGCCATTCATAACCTCGCATTTGGTGACACTAAATCGTCATCTTTATACGGAATTGCAGGCGAAATCTCGCCATAACATCTGATTCCCTACAATACCCCTGAAGATGCCAAATTTCATACACCATTTTGGGCCATTTTGGAGTAAACACCACAAATACGGTAGGCATGAAGATCGCCCCCGTTATACGGTGTTAGCGAGGTAGCAACCCTAAGCCTTGTTCTAACTACACGCGGAGTTGCATTTAGCTCAGGGGAACCGAAGGTTGACTCGTCCCGCGCGCGCAAACTGTACCTCTATAGTCGATCCCGCACTGGCGAGGGTGTTACCGGTCCAACTGCCGGTGGTGATCCAGTCGCCCTTCCTCAGACCTTCGGTGCGGGACGCCCCCTCATTGGCCAGCCACGGAAGCAGACGCATCAGGTCGCCCGATGTATTCGATCCTCTCCGCTCCACTCTCACGGCTCCGTCCACTGACAGCGTTACCGATTCCTTCGTGAAGTCGATGTTCTGCCAGTCCGCCACCGGTTCTCCATAGACGAATCCTCCATGCATCGCCATATCGGCCACTGTGGTCAGCTTCGTCGCCTTTTCCAGGTCCACCAGCGCCGTCTCCAGGATCTCGATCGCCGGATGCATGCTCTCGATTGCGGCGACGACCTCTTCGCGCGTATAGGCAGATCCGCGCGGCGGCAGATCCGCTCCCATCTTGAACGCGATCTCCGCCTCTAGTCCGCGATACCGGTGCGTAACTCCTCTCAACCTGCATCCACTTCCCACAATCCATGCTTTGGGCATCGGGGCGAATGCAGGCGTGGCGTCCGGAGTTGGCGCTCCGATCTTCCATCCGCCGATATCTTCATAAGCCAGCGACATTCTGTCCTGGACGTAATAAGCCTCTTCAAGCGTCGTCGGCCGCAGATCTGTCGGCAGATCGGCGATCGGTGTATTGGTTCTGCGGGCATCGAGCAGCAGGTTGGCTGCATGAATCAGATCTTTCTCACGGGCACCAGTCATCATGCCGACAGTTTGCTCCCTCTTCCCCCAGATGCGCAACCGGCGACCCGCAGACATCGAAAATGCAGGACAGCAGTTACTTTTCCCCTCCTACTCGATCCAACAGGATGTGGCACCTTGATAAAACGCATCATAGAATGGAATCACATGCTGCTCCGCCGCTCCGAAAGCCTCGAATCTACCCTCCGCTCCTCCGATATCACTGCGCAGGACGCCTTTGAGCGCTATCGCAAACAACGCCGTTACATCATCGGCGGAGCCGCCGCCCTTACCGCAGGAACTCTCGCTTATGGCCGCCTGTCCGGCATCTTTCTTCCTTCAACCACCGTGCACGCGCAGGCGCTCCCCTCTACGCCCGGCAAGTACAACACTCCGGAAAATCAGACCCCCATCGGCAAGGCAACCCACTACAACAACTTCTACGAGTTCGGCACCGACAAAAGTGATCCCGCCCGCAACGCTCACACCCTCAAGACTCGCCCTTGGACCGTGCAGGTCACCGGCATGGTCAAAAAGCCGCAAACTCTCGACATCGACACCATCCTGAAACATCGGCCCATCGAGTCGCGCGTCTACCGTCACCGTTGCGTCGAGGCCTGGTCGATGGTTATTCCCTGGGATGGCTACTCGCTCTCTGAGTTCATCAACCTCTGTGATCCGCTTCCCAGCGCCAAGTTCGTGCAGTTCGTCTCACTCGTCGACCGTAAACAGATGCCCGATCTCCCCGGCGGCTACGACTGGCCGTACAGCGAGGGCCTGCGCCTCGACGAGGCGATGAATCCCCTCGCTCTGCTCACCTTCGGTTGCTATGGACAGGTCCTTCCCAACCAGAACGGCGCCCCCATCCGCGTCGTCATGCCTTGGAAGTACGGATTCAAGAACGCGAAATCCATCGTCCGCGTCCACTTCACCGACAAGCAGCCCCACACTACCTGGAACGAGATCAACTCACAGGAATATGGCTTCTACTCTAATGTCAACCCGCAGGTCGACCATCCCCGTTGGACCCAGGCCCGCGAGCGCCGTATCGACTCTTCCGCCTTCCCGCGTACCATCCCCACACAGATGTTCAATGGCTACGCCGACCAGGTTGCGAGTCTCTACAATGGTATGAATCTGAAGCGCTATTACTGACCGTTGCAGCCCTCCTCGTAATGTCGAAACGCGCCATCGTCTTTCTCAAATTCGTCGTACACCTCGTGTGCTTAGCGCCGTTCTTCTGGCTCATCCGCTTTTACACCTCGGGTGCACTTGAGCTTGATCCCGACCCCGTCGCCTACATCACTCACTTTACCGGCAACTGGGCTCTCTGGATCCTTTTCGTCTCACTCGCCATCACTCCTCTGCGGCGTCTCTCGCCAGGCATCTCGTGGCTCATCCGCTTTCGAAGACTGATCGGTCTCTATGCCTTCTTCTACGCGTCCCTACATCTCGCGACCTATATCTTTCTCTTCTCCGGATACGACCTTCCCAGCGTTCTTTCAGGTGTCCGCGCAGGCCACCCCGGGATCATCGTCGATCAGTGGAAGCTGATCTGGCCCACCATCTGGGACGACATCCATAAACGTCGCTTCATTCAGGTCGGCTTTCTCGCCTGGGTCATTCTCCTCGCACTCGCCGCCACCTCGCCGGCCTTCATTATGCGCTCCATGGGGGGCAGACCCTGGCAGCGTCTCCACCGCCTCGTCTACCTCGCTGGCGCTGCAGCGGTCATCCATTACTGGTGGCTCGTCAAGACCGGCGTCCGCACCCCGTGGAAGGTCACTGCCGTGCTTGCGGTTCTCCTGCTCGCACGCATCGCCTACACCGCATTCAAAAGCCTGGGTAAACCACGCTCAGCTCTGCAGTCTACGAGGAGTTGACTCATCACAGCCTCTTCCGTTTGCTCGCTCGCCACAGGGCTCCCATCCCCCAGGCCGCAAGGATGAGCAGGACAAGAAACATGCTGAACGCAAGCACTAGATGGAGTATCACCACCATGGCGATATGCTCTCAGTCACCATCCAGGGAGTGCAATGCTAAAGTTGACCCATATAGGACTAGTCCGCACCACAACTTATGCCTCAAAACCCCTGTCTAACGATCTGGGAGCCACTGATATGCGCCTTGTCACGACTGCAGTGCTTGCCCTTGCCTTGACCCCCCTTTACGCGCAGAACACCATACCCGCGAAGCCCGCATCCAAGAAATCGACAATATCCCATACGAAATCCTCGAAGACAGCAAAGTCCTCAGCTGTTAAAGAAGCCGCGCTTGTACCCCTCACCCAGAGAGAACGCGTTACCCAGCTCCTTGACCGCTTCACCTTCGGCCCTCGCCCTGGCGACGTCGACCACGTTCTCGCTATGGGTGCCGAGAACTGGTTCGACCAACAGCTCAACCCTGACAAGATCGACGATAGCGACCTCCAGAAGCGCCTCGCCGATTATCCGACACTCGCGATGACGCCCGCAGAAGCTCTCACCGCATTTCCCGACCGTCGGACTATTCAGGATGTCGCCAACGAAACCCTGAAGCCTCCTACCGATCCCAGTCTCGCCGCCGTCTATGAGGTTCAGACTGCGAAGCTCTACAGAGATCCCGTCAAGAAAGCCATCGCCAATGGAGCCTCCGCCCCCCCACAACCCTCAGAAGCTGAGTTCGCCGAGCAGCAGAAGCGTGATCAAGCCACCGCCGCTCGCCTCTCCGGAGAGCTCTTCGCTCTGCCTCGCGACCAGCGCATGGCGGCTCTCATCAAGCATCCTGTCGCCGACCGCATCGCTTTCACAACCTACCTCTCGGGGGATCAGCGCGGCTTGCTTCTCTCGCAGTTCACTCCGCGTGAGCGCGAGCTTTTCAACGCCATGGCTGGTTCCATAAACTCTACATACCAGATCGCCAGCGAACTCTCCCAGGCCAAACTCCTTCGCACCATCCTCTCCGAGCGCCAGCTCCAGGAGGTCATGACCGACTTCTGGTTCAATCACTTCAATGTCTTCATAGGCAAAGACTCCGACCGCTGGTATACCACCAGCTACGAACGCGACGTCATTCGCAAGAACGCACTCGGCAAGTTTCGCGACCTCCTCATCGCCACCGCAACCTCTCCCGCGATGCTGGTCTACCTTGATAACTGGCAATCCATCGGCCCCGATTCGCTCGCCAACGGTGTCAATCCCAACCGTCCAAAATTAAAAAAGGGGAACCGGGGGCTTAACGAAAACTACGGCCGCGAACTGATGGAGCTCCACACCGTCGGAGTTAGCGGAGGCTACACTCAGGCCGATGTTACCGCGCTCTCCTCCATTCTCACCGGATGGACCGTCGATCGTCCCCATCAGGGAGGCCCCTTTGCCTTCGAGCCCCGCCGTCACGAAGCCGGCCCCAAGCAGTGGCTCGGCCACACCATCAACGCGTCCACAACATCGGAGCCGAACACGGACCCTGGCATGACCGAGGGCATCCAGGCACTCACGATCCTCGCAGCAAGTCCGCAGACGGCGCACTTCATTAGTTACAAAATAGCCCAGCGTTTTGTTACCGACGATCCTCCGCCCGCGCTCGTCGACCGCATGGCTGCTACCTGGCTTTCGAGCGACGGAGATATCAAGGCAGTCCTTCACACCCTTGTCCAATCCCCCGAGTTCAACTCGAAAAAATACTTCCGCAACAAGGTCAAGACTCCTATCGAATTCGTAGCCTCCGCCTTCCGCACTACAGGAACCGACCCTGTTAATCCGGGCGCACTCGTTCAGACTCTCAAGACCATGGGCATGCCGCCCTACTATGCTCTCCCTCCCACCGGGTATTCCATCACCGCCGATCACTGGATGAACTCCTCCGCACTTGTCGACCGGCTGAACTTTGCCTATGCGCTCACCGAAAACAAGTTTGCGAATCAGAAGTTCGATTCCGCGCACGTTCTCGGCCTCGGCATCTTGAGTCAGTCCTCTCTCCTGCCAACTACGACAAGCTCCCCGCAGTCGCGTCCGCACTACGCCGAAACAGCACTTACCCAGAGACCCACCCCACAAGCTCCGGGTCAGGATCTTGCCCTCCACGTGCTCGAGTCCTCGCTCGTGGGAGATGACATCTCACTCAGAACCAACGATCTCATCCGCGAACAGATGTCGAAGCTCACCACGCCTGCGACCACTCCCGCCGAAACCCTTAACCTGCTTACCGCGCTCGTCATGGGCAGTCCCGAGTTTCAATTACGATAGCTTCATGTAGTCCAGCCATGAAGAGCCCCATCAGCCGCCGCAGCTTCACCACCGGCATGATCGCCGTAGGCGTTGCAACCGGTCCGCTTTCCAGCTCGCCTCTCCAGAGGATCCCCGAACAGCTTCATCTCAGACCAAACGGCTGGATGCCGAACAGCGATCTTCCCGTACTCCTCTACCGCAAGGCGGTCGTTGTCACGTCCGACCTCGCCGACGTCATGGAGCGTCTCTTCACGCAGAACGGATGGCCCCCACAGTGGCGCAACGGTGTCTTTCCCTTCCACCACTATCACTCTATTGCGCATGAGGTCCTGGGCTTCGCGGCTGGCCACGCTGAGATCATGCTCGGCGGAGAGAAGGGAACTGTTGTCACCGTCAATACCGGCGATGTCGCCATCCTGCCCGCAGGTACCGGACACTGTCGCATCTCGGCCACTGACGACTTTCTCGTCATTGGCGCCTATCCACCGGACGAGCATTGGGATATCTGCCGCTCAGCAGCCGCGCCCGAAGTCCTCGAACGCATGCGACGTGTCGCGTTCCCCGCCTCCGATCCAGTGGGCGGAGGGGCGGACCCGCTTCCGAAGCTCTGGAGCGCCTCGCAATCTTGAATCAATCAAGACGAGGCAAAGCCACATCTTTTACCTGCATCTGACGTTACAAGGTGAACCATCCGTGACCGCTAAAAACAACAGCCCAACTGCGCCTCAACACAAGGATCACTTCGGTCAGTTCGCCAATACCTGCAGCGTTTACATGGGCTCCCGCTGGGCCTTTGCCGTCGCTGTGGGGATCATCATTCTTTGGGCATTGAGCGGTCCCATCTATCACTACTCCGACACCTGGCAGCTCGTCATCAACACCGGAACCACCATCGTCACATTCCTGATGGTCTTCCTCATCCAGAACACCCAAAACCGGGATGCACGCGCCATCAACCTGAAGCTAAATGAACTTATTGAGGCCATCAAGTCAGCAAAGAACGAGATGATCGACATCGAGCACCTCTCCGACGCTGAGCTGGACATCCTCGCGCACCGTTATGAAGCCATACGCACCGAAGCCTCAGAGCGAACTGGCGCGAAAGACAAATCCACGACAGCCGTCACATCATGACCCAGGTTCTTCTCTCTCGTCATTCTGCCCCTGAGTACTAGCTCAACCAGAAGCAAACGGGTCGCAGCTCACACAGCCGAGACCCGCTCGCATTAACTCTTCAACGTCGCATGCTGAGCCTTCATCTGCGCTCGCACCACCAACTCCGCCGCCAGCAGGCATTCCGTTTGATCCTGCGCCGTATGGGTCCGGTTCACGACATCCGAAACAAACTGCGGTCCGAAGGGGAGCGACAGGTTATTGCAGTCGATAGATCGCGCCTGGTCTTTGTCGACAAGGAAGAGGTTGTTTCCCTGCTTGCCCCTCGCTACATCGACATACTTGCGCACCTCGATGTAACCATTGGTTCCCAGGATGAACAGCCGTCCGTCTCCCCATGTCCCCAAACCATCCGGGGTAAACCAGTCCAGACGCACATAGCCAAAACCCTTATCCCCACGCAGCATCATGTCGCCGAAGTCCTGAAACTTCGGCTTCTGCGGGTGGTTCACATTCGCCACCTGCGACGCCACGACCTCCGCCTGGGTCGATCCCGTGTAGTAAAGAAACTGGTCTACCTGGTGAGATCCAATATCCACCAGAATGCCGCCATAGCGCGCCGGATCCCAGAACCAGTCCGGCCGCCCTCCTGATCCTCCAGCATAGGGATCAACTCCATGCTGCACAATCTGATGCGGAGCAATGTTAATTGTTTGGATCACCTTACCAATCGCTCCCGCCTTGATCATCTCGCCTGCCTTTACCGCAGCCTTCACCTCGAAGCGTTCGCTGTAAAGAATGCCGTAGATCCTTTTCGTCTCCGCAATCGTCTTGCGAATCTCATTGATCTGCTCGAGCGAGGTCGCACCCGGTTTATCGCTCAGGTAGTCCTTGCCCTTCTTCATGGCTCGAACGCCCAGTTGCGCACGCTCGTCCGGAATCGTCGAGCTGAGCACCAGTTGAATCGACGGATCGTTGAGGATGACATCTTCGGTAGCCACCATTTTCACATCGGGATACTTCTTCTTGAATCCGGCGGCCTTGTCCGGCTCCGCTCCATACGCTGCCACAAGCGTGCCGCCGCCGCGCTGAATCGCTCCGATCATTCCATAGATATGATCGTGACTCATGCCGCACACAGCAAACTTGATCGAGTGTTTAGGCATTGCATCTGCGTCCTGCGCCGGTTCGATCGTCTCGTGAACCACACGGGTCGGATCGACCGCGCTCATCTCCGCCAGCGCGGGAACCCCAGCCATCAGCCCTGCTGAACCAACTGCTCGCAAAAAATCCCTGCGGCCAAACATCTCAGATCCCATTTCACGCTCCTGGAAACCCAATTTCGCTGCACCACGAACTATATCAACCATGCAGCATCTTTGGCACCCATCAGGCGCACGAGCCGGCTATTGCTCCGACATGGACTCCAAGAGCTCTGACGCATTCTCATCCGGAGCCCTTGTTACGCTATTGATCGAGACAGGAAGACCAAGTGTCGATAAGAACAAGAGAAGATGCAGCCCGCAGAGCAGGATAAACGCTGCGATAAACGCGCCTGAAAGGGCTTGGTGCGGATCTCCCGTCGCCCGTAATCTCCATGCCAGGAACGTTGCACACAACGTCGTCAGCATCGGGCCGCCAAGACGTTGAACAATGTTGAGCGATGTCGTGGCCATCGG
>Ga0193742_1000516_pt1 | contig 25491 bp, 28 predicted proteins | sample L2c1metaG_FD_165511 | JGI IMG/M metagenome (GOLD analysis project Ga0193742, IMG submission 165511) | Soil microbial communities from a riparian zone of the East river system, Colorado, United States - L2c1 | ecosystem: Environmental > Terrestrial > Soil > Riparian zone | place: USA: East River... | reverse complement strand
CGGGCAGCGAGTCTCTGTCGATCACCGTGACGCGTTCGGCGTGCCCGGCCAGTGCGGCGGCGGCAGCCATGCCCGCCACGCTCGCGCCGACGACCACCACGTGCCCCACCCGAGCCATGCCGTGCCTCCTTTATTCACTACTGTTGATAGGAATGACAATCGTTTTCGTGTAGGTTCGTCGTGACTGTGCCACGCGGGCCGCCGGATGGGAAGGGAAATCGGTGCCACTTCAGGAATCGCCCGGCCATGCCGCAGGTCTCGCCGCGCTCGGTGACACACCTGTCGACCCGGCGTTTGGTTCGTGCGCTGGACATGGCGGTACTGCTGGGGATCGCCGATCTCCTCGGCAGACACGCGGACCGATTACCCGCGGCGCCCGCCGACCTCGTACCGGTCGTGCCCCGACATCGCTGGATCTCCGGCCACTGGGCACGCGCTCTCGCCGACGAAGGCCTGGCGCTACTTGACGACGCGGGACAGGTCACGCACATCGAGGCGCCTCGTCGCGCGGATCTCGCGGCGGCGCGGCGGACGATCACGACGGCGACGGCAGGACTGGGGTATCCGCCGGTGGTCGCGGCCTACATCCTGGACTCGCTACGCGCGTTGCCCGCGCTGCTCCGAGACGACGTGAGCGCGCAGTCGCTGCTGTTCCGCGACTCCACCCCCGATGCCCTTTACCGCGAGAACCCGGTCAACCGCTACCTCAACGCAGCGGCGCCATCATGACAGGTCGAGACCGTCTACATAGGGCTATGTGGGCCCTTTGGACGCCCTGTGCTGCGCTTCCGACGAGCTGGGTTCGACGCCACCCGCGCTGGCGGTGGTGACCGTAGGGAGGGGCCCGGCTCGCTCGCCGGGGCGTCTCGCTGTCAATTTTCGCATCCGATCCGTTTCTTGTTGGCGGTCCGCGGCCGGGCACCTGGGCTCGTTGCTGCCTGTCGCTCCGACCGTACGGCTCTCACTCGTCGGGTCGGGTCAGGTGGTGTACTGCCAGCAGCGAGGTCCATGTCAGGGCGAGCGCGATGGCGATGGCGAAGGCGACATTGGCTGGCCGGGCGCCGGGCAGCGCGAAGATGGAGATCCAGGTCGCCAGGAAGAGCGCGCCGGTCACCCGGCCGAAGGCGGCCCAGCCGTAGCGGCGGGCCGCGCCGAACCGCCGGGCGAATACGAAGCACGCGGCGATTAGTGCGATGAAGGCGACCCCGGCGACAAGGACGTGCACCAGTCCGTGCCAGCTGACGCTCGTGGGTGGGCCGACCGGCGTCCCGGGCGGGAAGCCGTCGACGGGGTCGGCGGAGAAGACGGCCGCGGCGGTCATCCCGGCGCCGAGGATGCCGATCAGCCGCGGCCCCCAGGTGCCGCCCCGTCCGGACGCCGGGCCCAGCACGCGGTGCAACCCGATCGCGCACGCGACGAACAGCAGGCCGCTGGCCAGGAAGTTGCCGATCTGGATCCATCCCTGGTCGCCATTGCTCAGGATGCTGGCCGGGTGCCGGCTGATGTCGAACCCGCTCCTGGTGAGCATCTGCACAGCGACCCACGACGATGTAGAGCGGGCCGGCGATGATGCCGCAGGTCAGCAGCGTCCTCGTTAGTGTCCTTGTTGACCCGACGGCCGCGCCGGGCGCCGTGCCCGCCGCTGTGGTGGTGTTCTCGGTCATCGAGCTGGCCCTTCCATGGCTCGCGTCACGCGCATAGGTATCCGCATAGGTTGTGGGCCGTGCGCTTCCACCGGGCGGAGCTCAGGCATCCTCGTCCCCGGTGGTCGCGGGAGCGTAGTGCTGCACTGCGAACGCGATCGCGGCGGCGATGTCCTCGTCACTGGTGCCCCAGGCGGCCTGGATCACCGATCCCCAGGCGTGGCAGCTGCGGGTGGCGAACTCCTTGACCTCCGGCGTGTGCTCCCAGGTCGCCGGGTCGAGCTCCGCGCCGCGAAGGTGGTGGTCCAGACCCAGCAGGGCGATGTCCCAGCCGCCGCCGATGCCGATGGTGCCGCCGGGCCCGTAGGTGCGAGCCATCTCGTCCACGATCTCGGCGGGAGCGGCGTGCTCCAGCTCCAGGATCGTGTCGCTGTCCGGGCCGCGGGAGAGGCGGATCTCGACTTCGGTGGCCATTCCTTCCCCCATTTCCCAGGTCACCTTGAGCAGATGCGGCTGTTCACAGCGCAGGATCTGTCCGCCGGCGTTGCCTTCGAGCTGGAACGCGCCGCCGGACCGGAGGTCCCCGGTGATCGGGGCCAGCCACCGGCTGATCCGATCAGGGGTGGTGCAGGCATCCCAGACGTCCTCAATCGCGGCGTGGTAGCTGCGGCGCAGCAGCACCGAGCGCCCTTCCCCGGTCGCGACGGGGCTGTTGCCGATCTCCCGGTGGGTGGCAGTGATCTGGTTGACGATGTCGATCACGTATCTTCCTCGTTCTTTGTCGTCGGATGTCCGCCCGCAGCGGGCGTCCCGTTGGTGGTTTCGCGCTGGTCGCGCTGTGCGTGCTGTTCGCGCCGCTCGCGCTTGCCGCGCGCGAGTTCGGTGCCCAACGCGTCCAGGTGCTGGGTCCAGAACCGGCGGAAGCGCTCCAGCCACATGTCGATCTCCTGCAGCGGCGCGGAATCCACGGCATAGAGGCGGCGCGCGCCGTCCGCTCGGACCGTCGTGAACCCGCTCTCTCGCAGCACACGCAGGTGTTGAGACACCCCCGGCTGGGAGATCCCGAACTCTGTCTGGATGACCGCGGCGATCGCGCCGGAGGTCTGCTCGCCGTCGGCGAGCAGTTCCAAGATCCGGCGCCGGACCGGGTCCCCAAGGACATCGAACGCGTGCACCGCGCCAGTATTGAGGCGGCACTTATATAAGTCAAGCGATAGATAAGTCGGTAGATAGGCCCTATGCCGCCCCACCCATCTCGCGACCGGTACCCGCAAGGTGGACCGAGATCGCCTACGCCGTCACCAGCCTGACCGCCGAACAGGTCACCGCACGCGATCTCGCCACCTGGGTCCGCGGCCACTGGTGCATCGAGAACCGCCTGCACTGGGTACGCGACGTCACCCTCGACGAAGACAGATCACAGATCCGCACCGCCAACGGACCTCGCGTCATGGCCTCCCCCCACAACCTGGCGATCAACATCCTCCGACTCGACGGCGCCACCAACATCGCCCAAGCCCTCCGACATCACGCCTGGAACCCACTCCGCCCCGTCAAACTGCTACTCACCAGCTGAAATGCGACTTTGCCGGAGCCCTGGGTGACCAGCAAGCACCCCATCCCGTGAGGTACGCCGAGCAGCTCACGGCGATTCCGGCGGCGTACCGCATCCTCCGCTGTCCCGAACTCCACAAGGCCGCGCGCCTCCTCGTCCAGCGACTGCCGGCAGCGGCGGGGAGTCGCTGCCCCTGCTCACAAGGTGCGCAGACCGCTCAGCACCCGTGCCATGAGGTCCGCGGACGGGACGCCGGCGCTCTCCTCGTCCGAACAGCGGACCAGCAGACCGATGTCGAGCATGTCCGCAATGATGACGCGGGCGCCGCCGATCGGTAGCCGGGCCTGCGCCGCCACCTCGGCCACCGACCGGGCGTCCCCGCAGATCTGGCGGAGGAGCCGGTGTTCCGCGGCCATCCGTCTCGGCGGCAGGTCGCTGGGAGCGGCGACGAGCAGGGCCTCGATGGCCAGGTAGGTACCGGCTTTCGTTCGGCCGCCGGTCCGGGCGTAGGGACGGACGAAGGCTCGGTCGTCGGTGACGGTGCCGAACTCGACGAGGTAGGCCGCGATCTCCTGAGCGGTCGCCGACAACGGCTTGGTCTCATCCGCGCGGCTCGAGGTCGGCTCGGCTGGTTCCGCGTCCCGATCCACGGGCAGCGGTTCGGTTATGGCGTCAAGCTCGGATGAGGTCTCCTGGGGATCGCTGCGGTCCTCCTGGCGTTCGTCCGACGCGGAGCCGTTCATCGCGAAGAGACCCACGACGTTCCCCATCCGTTCGCGGCTGTCCGATCCGGGGCGCATGATGCCGATGGTTCACACCTCACAGTTTCTTGGCGTACGAACCGCCGTTCGTGTCACACCGCCCGAGACGCGGCAGCCTCATCACACACCGTGCGTGAGCTTGCGAATCGCGGCGACGACGTTGTTCGACACCGCTGCGGAGACGCTCGAAGACGGACACATCCGGCACCGACCCGCAGGCCGGCCGGGGCGCAGCTACACGTGATCGTCCAACCGGGCACGGGCCTCACCGACTCGGTGCCCGCCCGGTCGAGAGCGTCGGGTGAGCACCGCGGCCACCCGCAGCATCCGGCTGCTGCCGGAAGACGTCGTCCGTGACTGGCCAGGCGATAGGCGACCGCGGTGCACGACTGCGAACAACCTGCTCGGACCTCGGGTTGCCTGACGACGAAGTGGACTTGGCCGCGCTTGTGGAGGACCTCACTCTCGCCCCAACGGTCACCAATTTCTCGTCCTTTGCGACTGTATGTCGACGTGGTCGTCTCCGGCGAAGACGCTCACCGGCCACCGCACGAGTGGTATCGGCACCAGATGGACGTTCTGGACGTTGTGGTCACCAACCTGCGTACCGACGGCGGCCGGCATCGTGACCTGGTACGCGGCACCGCCGCCCGATCGCTCCACGCTCGTCGGACAGTACGGACTTTGGTCGGGCTCGGGCTGAACAGCCTGTTCGGCTGGTCGTGGGCGGACCCGATCGCGGCGCTGGTGATCGCCGCGGTCGCGGTCAAGGAGGGCCGTGGGGCGTGGCGCGGCGACGCCTGCTGCGCCGTGTCGTCGGCGTCTCAGCTGCGGAGCCGGTGGGCGGCTGTCCACCGTTCTGTGTTTGATCGGGCGAGGTGTGACACGAACGGCGGTTCGTACGCCAAGACTGATGGGGTGGGGTCCATCGACACCGAGGTACGAGGTCCTTCGTGACAGTTGGTCAGGCGGCGGCTGATCTGTCGGCTGCGGTGCGTGCTGCCCGCGGCGGGAACCAGGAGGCGTTCCGGGTGCTGTACCGGGAGGTGCAGCCCGGTCTGCTGCGTTACCTGCGCGGGATGGTCGGCGAGGACGCCGAGGATCTCGCGTCGGAGACGTGGTTGCAGATCGCCAGGGACATCCGCTCGTTCCGGGACGAGGGTGCGGGGTTCCGCGGCTGGGCGGTCACCATCGCGCGGCACCGGGCGCTCGACTACCTGCGTCACCTTCAGCGGCGCCCGGCCACCGGCCTGTCCGTGGACGTGCTGGTCGACCTGCCGGACGGGCTCGACACGGCCGAGCAGGCGGTCCAGGTCGCGTCGACCAACGCGACCGTCGCGCTCATCGCCACGCTGCCGAGGGACCAGGCCGAGGCGGTGCTGCTCCGGGTGGTGGTCGGGTTCGACGCGCAGACCGCCGCGCGGGTGATGGGCAAGCGCCCCGGTGCGGTGCGGACCGCGGCGTGGCGTGGGCTGCGCACGCTCGCCACGCGGCTCGAGCAGGGCCGTGCGAGGCACGCTGCCGAGCCGGATGTGACGGATGCGGGGCACCCGACGCCAAGGAAAGCGAGATGAGTAGTTACCGATCACGTGGTGTCGACCGACACGCCGCCGAGCAGCTGCTGGCCGGCGCGCCGGCCGCCACCGACGCGCCAGGCCCTCTCGCCGCGGCCCTCCATGCGGCGTCCGCGCCCGCTCACCCAGAAGAACTGGCCGGGGAGCAGGCGGCGCTGGCCGCGTTCCGGGACGCTGCTGATCTCGACCCCGTACCCGCGCCCCCGAGACCGTCCATGCTCAAGAGCGCACTGGCGAAACTTCTCACTGTCAAGGCGCTGATCATCGTGGCCGCTGCCGGGTCCGCCGGCATCGTGCTCGCCGCCACCGGCGGCGCACTGCCGGGCCCCTGGTCCGGCACGCCCGCCGACCCGCCATCGGTCCAGCGCTCGACGTCGACGTCAGTGCCGGTGTCGGCGTCAGTCATCCCGACCGGGCAGCCCTCGGACGGCGGTCGGTCGGCCGACGCGGGGAGCGACCCGGCGCCGTCCATGGTCGGGCTGTGTCGGGCCTACACCGCCGAGGTGAACAAGAGTCCGGGTAAGGCCCTGGACAACCCCGCGTTCGGCGCCCTGGTCACCGCGGCCGGTGGCGCGGAGAACGTCCCGGCGTACTGCGCCGGCGTGGCGGCGGACCAGCCGCATGGCAAGCCGAGTGATCTTCCGACCCCCGCCAGCCCCGGCAACACCGGCGACCCGCCGGGCTCGCGCCCGGCGCCGCCGCCGGGCCGGACACAGACTCCGGTCAGCCCCGCCAATGGCGCCGCACCTGCCGTGCCCCCCAGCGGTGCCAGAACGCCGTCTCCTGGCGGCTGACCGGACGGAGTGGGTTCGGGCGCTTGCGACCCCCGACATCGCCCGAACCCACTCCCACCCACCCCACTCGCAAATATGTGACCGAATTGTTCCGACGGGCGCCAGCTGATTTTCCGGGCCCGTCGGGACGATGTCGACTGCGCGGAGTATTTGTCAAACCGCAGGTCAGCTTTTCGTAGGTAAGACTCCACGCCGGTCACACTGATTTCGCATCATCCGAAGGGCAAGCCTGTGAAGAAGTTCGCGTCCGTCGTGCTCGCGAGTTCGGCAGTCGCTTCGAGGCGGCGGCGGTACCGCAGTCCTCTGTGGACGCCAGCCCCATCGACGAGTCCGCGCCCGCGGCACACCGCGCGGACAACCTGCCCGGGCCGTTGACCGCGCAGCGCACCGAGCTGCGCGAGCAGTGCTCCGGGGTCCTGCTGAGCCGTTACCGGCGTGCGGAGTTCGTGATGTTCGCGGAGGAAGGGATGGGGTGCCGACCTTGATTGGGGTTGCTCGATGGTGACGGTGGTGGTTGTGGAGAACCTCAGGCTGGTGCGCGAGAGCGTGGTTCACGCCCTGTCCGCCGCCGGCGACATGACCGTGGTCGGCCATTGCGCGGACGGCGACGCGGCGGTCGAGATCGTGCTGCGGGAACGACCGGACGTCGTGGTGGTCGGCCAGGGGCTGCCGGGAACGGACGGTGCCGAGACGGCACGGCACATCATCGAGGCGTGGCCTCAGGCACGGATCTTGTTGCACGCCGCAGACGCCGCCGCCGAGCGGGCAGTAGCAGCGATCATCAGCGGTGTCGTTGCCGTGGCACTCGACAACATGAGCATAGAAACCCTCATCCAGACGATTCGCGTCGTCGCCGATCACTAGTCATTTCCCCGAGGAGTGTGGGACGAGCAATGTCCCAGTTCGAGGAACAAGCAACTGAGGATGTTCAGTGGCAGGTACCGGATCGCGATCAGGAGAAGGTGTCCCACATCCAGACCCTCGCCGTCCCCAGAACCTACCTACCGCCGCTCACATCTAGGACAGTAGGAACAGAATGCCGGTGACCCGCATCGAATGCGCACAGCGTGGCGCCGATCGCGGCGACGACGAACAGCTCGAACGTCTCGTCGTTCCGCTGTCGCCCATCTCGTTGACGCGGCGCCGGCAGTCCCGCGACCCGCCGTCCGTTCAGCCGGGCAGATTCACCAGCCGGCTTGCCGACCAGTTGCGCCGCCAGGACACACCACCCTGGCGGACCACGTTCGAAACCCGACGTTCCCGTTCACCAACTGGTTCGTCCACAAGGCACTGACCAGTTGAACTCGCACGGGGTCGGCATCGACCCACCACCGTCTCGGAGACGAATATGTACCGGCTTGTTAGCTCCACCAAGGTCTTTCTCGTGGCGGCAGTCGCCGGCACCGCGTTGTTGGGTGCGGTCGCCACCGCCGCCGCGGCCCCACCGGCAGCCCCCATCTCGGGTGACGACCGCGCGACCGTCCACCCGGGGAACAGGGTGGCGGCGGACTGCGCGGAGCTGTTCGCCGGCAGCACGTCCGTCGACCTCGCCAACCTCACGTTCTCGATCGACCCGACCAACACCTACATCGACGTCACCGCCCTCAAGGACGGCGTCGAGATAGCAGGTGTCGTCGTGAAGGGCGGCCCGGCATACAACGTGTACGACGTCAAGGACCTCGGCGACCTCGCCTGGCTCGACCTGCACTCGCCGCTGGTGCCGAGCGGCAAGCCGGCGCAGATCAGCCACTGGTTCGTGTGCGGCGTCACGACGACGACCACCACCACGGCCACCACGACGAGCACCGGCATCGCGACGAGCACGAGCACGAGCACGACGGACACCACCACTACCGGCGGCGAGCAGTCGACTTCCGTCAGCACACCGGTCACGACGACCACCACCTCGGCAGACGTGGCGCCCGTGGCCTCGGACGAGGACCTGGCCTCGACCGGCTTCGACGGCGGCTGGCTGATCGCGCTCGCCGCGGCGCTGCTGCTCGGCGGCGGCGCGCTGCTGATGGTCGTGCGGATGCGCGGCGCCAAGCACTGAGCCGCCCGATCTGACCATCCACGAGGGACGCCTCCCACCGGAGGCGTCCCTCGTCGGTCCTTCGCCTAGCAGCAATGCTCGGCCGCCCTTGACTTTCAACTGCGGGAAGCGACGCGGGAGCCCGCGGTGCCCGCCGACAGGGTCGACAGACCGCCGACGAGCAGCGCCGCGAGCACGGGACCGAGCCAGGTACGGGTCAAGCAAAGATCAGCCGGGTCCGGGTGGCGGTAGTCATGCCGGGGTGACGGCGAAGTCGTCGAACTGGACGCGGTTCCAGCCGCCGGGGCGCCCGGGTCTTGCCGATCTCCTTCCCGCCCCAACATGCAGCGCCCGTGTAACCGGCGTGGCGGTGCTGGTGCTCACGATCGTCGAGGACGACGGCTCGGTCCGCGGGCGAGACGGTGTTCGGTCTCAGCGTGGCGGGCCCGCGTCGGCACAGTCACCGCGAGGACGTCGGTGCCGGCCTGTGTGTCGCCGTCCGGCCGCGGGATGCCAACACCTTGTGCAACGCGAGCAGCCCGCTGCTGTCGTACCCACGAGAGTTCCTCTGCTGCTATCCCAGCACCGCACGCGAGTCCACCCGGGATGGTCTGGGAGCCCGGCCGCTGCGTGACCAGCGCGAGCACTGTCGGCACGGAGTGGTTGCCCGGATACTGTCTAATGGTATGATAGTTAGCACTTCGCCTGCCGGGAAGGGACAGAGGATGCTCAGACCAGAGCTCAACGAGCTGCTGACGCGTACCGGACCCGGTACGCCCATGGGTGAACTCTTTCGCCAGTACTGGATTCCCGCGTTCCTCGCCGAGGAGCTGGCCGAGGACGACTGCCCGCCGGTACGCGTCAAGATCCTCTCCGAGCGGTTGATCGGCTTCCGGGACAGCGACGGCCGTTACGGGCTGATTGACGAGTTCTGTGCCCACCGCGGTGCCTCGCTCTGGTTCGGGCGCAACGAGGAAGGCGGCCTGCGGTGCGCTTACCACGGCTGGAAGTACGACGTCACCGGCCAGTGCCTCGAGGTGCCCTCCGAGCCGGAGAACAGCAGCTTCTGCACCAACGTCAAGCTCACGTCGTACCCGCTGATCAAGGTCGGGGACATCCTGTGGACGTACATGGGCGACCCGGCGAAACAGCCCGCGCCGCCGGAGTTCGAGTTCATCCACGTACCGCCGGAGCAGACGTACACGTCCAAGCGCTGGCAGGAGAGCAACTGGCTGCAGGCACTTGAGGGCGGCATCGACTCGAGCCACGTCTCGTGGCTGCACTCCGGGGCCCTCAAGAGCGACCCACTGTTCAGGGGCGCCAAGGGGAACAAGTACAACATGGCCGACCTCAAGCCCTTCTTCGAAGTGGCGGAGGCCGACGGCGGCCTGTTCGTCGGCGCGCGGCGCACCGCCGACGACGGCAACTACTACTGGCGCATCACCCCGTGGGTCATGCCCGCCTTCACACTGGTCCCCCCGCGTGGCGACCACCCGGTGCACGGCCACTTCTGGGTGCCGATCGACGACGAGAACTGCTGGGTCTACACGTTCGACTACCACCCGGTCCGCGCGCTGACCACCGACGAGCGCCAGGCCATGATGGCCGGCTTCGGGGTGCACAGCGAGAACATCCCCGGCACGTACCGGCCGGTGCAGAACAAGGACAACGACTACCTGATGGACCGCGAGGCGCAGCGCCGGGGCGAGCACTACTCCGGCATCCGGGGCATCGCGATCCAGGACGCCTCCCTGCAGGAGAGCCTCGGCCCGATCGTCGACCGCAGCAAGGAGCGGCTGGTCGCCGCGGACAGCGGCATCATCAAGGCGCGCCAGAAGCTGCGGAAGGCCGCGCTCGCCCTGCGCGACGAGGGCACCACGCCGCCCGGCGTCGACCCGGCGCACCACCGGGTCCGGTCGGCGGCGGTCCTACTGCCGCGCGAGGAGTCCTTCCTGGAGGCGAGCCGCGAGGCCGTGACGGTCATGCCCGGCGTTCCCCAGCACTCGGTGTGATGATGAGACCCGTCCTGCTCAACAGCTGCGCCCGCGCCGCCACGGCGGCCGAGGCCCGGTTCCGGATCGACGCGCCGATCGCGTCGGCCAGGGCCACCCGGGTCGTGGCGCTGGACGGCGACGCCGAGGCGGTGGTCCGGCGCGTTGCCGAGCAGCCATGGGCGGACGCGCGGTTCTACACGGCGCTGCTTTCCGGGCACACCAACGGGGACCTCGCACTGCGCGACACCGGCGGCGCCGTGTCACGACTGTCCGAAGTGCTCACCGGCGCCGACGTCGCCGTCATGGTGGCGACCGCCGACGCAGGCGCCCCCGCCGCGGCAGCGATCGGGGACGCCTGCACCATGCGCGGGATCATGACCGCCGGGCTGGTGCTCGCCGCCGGCCACGAGACGGCCGCGGCCGTCTCGGCGTTGCGGCCGCACGCCCGGGTGATCATGGTGACCTACGACGAGCACGACGTGTCCGAGGTGCTCACGGCGCTGCGGGCATAGGAGATCCCATGGACCCGAAGGTCACGTTGCCCGCGGTGCAGGCGAAGAAGCCGGCCGGCGAGAAGATCGTCGGCGTGGTGGTGTGGGACTACCAGCTGGCGCGGATCGTCGACCGCGTCGGCGTCGACATCGTCTCCGTCGGTGACACCGTCGGCGTCAACCTGTGGGGTCGGGACAACCCCCTCGAAGTGACGATGGACGAGATGATCATCGTCGCCAAGGCGGTCCGGCGCGGGGTCACCCGCGCGCTGATGAGCTGCGACTTCCCGTTCGGCCCGCTGCAGGAGGGGCCGGCCGCCGCCGTGCGGGCCGCGATCCGGCTCGTCAAGGAAGCCGGGGTCGACCTCGTGAAGCTGGACGGCGCCGCCGACCAGCTCGACGCGGTCACCGCCGTCACCCGGGCGGGCATCCCCGTCTTCGCCCAGTTCGGGATCACGCCCCAGACCGCGCTGCGCTACGGCGTGGCGTACACGGGCCGTGCCGGCGCCGAGGTGCCGGCGGCGATGACCGAACAGCTCGTCGCCGAGGCGAAGGGGCTTGAGGCGGCCGGTGCGGCGCTGCTGAACTTCACCAACTCCGGCCCGGTGGTCGGCGCGGCGGTCGCCGCCGCGGTGTCGATCCCGGTCGTCGGCGGCTTCGGCGGCGGCCCCTGGCTCGACGGGCGGATGCGGATGGCCAACACGGCCATCGGCTACGCGGCGTCGGGGTTGGACGACCCGCCGGACACCTACGCGAACGTGGCGCGGATCAGCTACGAGGCGATCACCGCCTATGCGTCGGACGTGCGGGCCGCACGGCAGATCAAGGGCCGGTGAGCCGTGCCCACCGTGACCGTCGACGGCATCCCGACCCGCTACGAGGTGACCGGGTCCGGTCCGCCGCTGCTGATGTTCTCCCCCGGCGGCTTCACCGCGACGCTGGACAACTGGCGGTCGCAAGGGATCTACCGGCGTCTGGACCTGCTCGACCACCTGGCCGAGCGGTACACGTGCATCACGTTCGACAAACGCGAGACCGGGCAGTCCGGTGGTCGCGTCGAACGCCTCGACTGGGCCGACTACGCGGTGCAGGGCAAGGGTTTGCTCGACGAGCTGGGCATCGGGCGGGCGCACCTCATGGGTGGCTGCGTCGGCTGTTCCATCGTCACGACGCTGGCGGTTGCCCATCCCGAGCGGGTGTCGAGCATGGTGCTCTACTCCCCCGCCGGCGGCCCGCGGTACCGGATGACGCAGCACACCCGCCTCGGCCGGCACCTGGCGTATGTCGCCGCGGAAGGGCTGTGGGCGGTGGTCGCGTTGGCTGGCAGCCACGGCAAGAGCTTCACGCAGGACCCGAGGGTGGGCCCGTGGGTGACGGTCATCCGCCGCGATCCCGCGTTCGCGAACGCCTACGCACAGTGGGATCCGGATCGCTACGCCGCGGTGGTGACCGGCATGTCCCGCCTGCTGTTCGACCGCGACACAGTGCCGGGCCCGGCGCCGGAGGACCTGATGCTGCTGGACATCCCGGCGCTGGTCGTGCCCGGCGCGGACGCCTCCCATGCCACGTCGGCGGCCCGATACCTGCAGGAGTGCCTGCCGCGCGCGGAGTACTGGGACGTGCCGGTGAACGAGCAGACGGCACAGACCGCGCCCAAGCGGATCCTCGAGTTCCTCGACACCGTCTAGAGCGGCTCACCACGTTCCAACGCCTCGATCTGGTCGAGGCGTTTCTGGTGGCGCCCGCCCTTGAACGGGGTGGTCAGCCAGGTGTCGGTGATCGCGACCGCCTCGGGTGTGTCGATCACCTTCGCGCCCAGTACGAGCACGTTCGTGTTGTTGTGCGCGGCCGAGATCTCCGCCAGGAACACCGAGTGACCGAGGCCGGCGCGGATGCCGCGGAGCTTGTTGCACGCGATCGCCTCGCCGCCGCCGGTGCCGCCGATCACGATGCCCCGGTCGGCATGGCCGTCGACGATCCGGGCGCCGAGGTCGGCGCACAGCGGCGGATAGTCGACCACCTCGGCGTCGTGGGCGCCGCGGTCGTCGACCTCGTGTCCTTGTGCGACAAGCCACTCGGCGAGCTGGCTCTTCATCGGCACGCCGTTGTGGTCGGCCGCGATCGCGATCCGCATGTCGTCCGTCCTCAGGCGGTCAGGTCGAGCGTGTCCGGCGCGAACAGCTCCTCGACGGCGGGGCGGCGGTCGAGGATCCGTTGCCGCACCGCGTGGTCGATCAGCAGGTCGATCATCGCCCGGTTCGGTGCGATGCCGTATGGCAGTGGGTCGGCGCCGGTGAGCTCGCCGACCCGCCGGTACATCAGGTCGGTCGGCGTCGGATCCGTGATGCCGGGCAGGCGCTCGACGTAGCGTCGTTTGGCCTCGGCGAACGCCGCGAACACCTCGCCGGCCAGTCCGAGCAGCTCGTCCCGGACGACCACCAGGTGGTTGATCGGGTACAGGCCGTCCCTGCGCAACGCCTCGAACGCCGCCTCCCGCGCGTCGGGAATCAGCGAGACGAGGCCGCTCACGCCGATGGCCGCGGCCAGCTCACCGGACGCCACCATCGTCGCCAGGTCGCCGCCGCGGACCATGGGCACCACGTTCGGCGGCGGCCGGTACTCCGCCACGTGTTCGTCGCCGGACAGCACCCACGTCACCTTGTCGAGGTCGACGCCGTGGTAGTCCTGCAGGATGCCCCGCGCCCACACGCCGGTCGTGACCGTGTACCCCCGGTTGACCCCGACCTGTCGGCCCTCGAGGCCGGTCACCGCCGACGCTCCGTTGTGGACGATCGCGCCGTGGTGGAGGCCACGCACCAGGAACACCGGCAGCGCGGTGATCGGTTTGCCGTAGGCCTTCGCGCACAGGTAAGTGGTGAACGCCATCTCGCTGACGTCGAACTCCTGCTTGCGCACCATCCGGCGGAACGCGTCGACGAGGACCGGCACCTCCTCGAACTCGAAGGAGAACCCGGCCGGTGTCACACTCCCGTCCTTGAGCGCCAGGTTGTTCCCCTGGGTCCTCGTCACAGTGCGCAGAGCTGGCATGCCAGGCATGTTAAATGTTATACCATAAGACCATGACAGAGACTGTTCTCGCGGCCGTGCGCACGGGGGCCGGCACGACCGAACTCCGCGAGTACCCGACGCCCGAGGTGCCGGCCGACGGCGCCCTGCTGCGGATCGAGGTCGCCGGCATCTGCGGCACCGACGTCAAGATGTACGCCAAGCCGGTCATCCAGGGCCCGGTGATCATGGGGCACGAGAACGTCGGCGTCATCGCCATGGCGGGCCGCGAGTTCCGCGAGCGCCAGGGCGTTGCCGAGGGCGACCGCGTGTTCGTCGAGCACTACGTCCCGTGCCACCGCTGCGAGTGGTGCCACCTCGGCCAGTACCGGCACTGCGAGTGGACCGACTGGCGGACCAACCCGGACGCCCGCCGCTACGGCTACACCTCGGCCGAGAATCCCTTCCACCTGTGGGGCGGGTTCGCCAGCCATCTGTACCTGCCGTGGAACGCCGTGCTGCACAAGGTGCCGGACGGCGTCTCGGCCGAGCTGGCGGGGATCGTCACCCCGATGTCCAACGGCATCGAGTGGGCGCTGATCGACGCGCGCGTCGGCTACGACTCCACCGTGCTGATCCAGGGCCCCGGCCAGCAGGGGCTCGCACAGACGGTGGCGTGCAAGCAGGCCGGTGCATCGCTGATCATCGTGACCGGCACGACCAAGGACGCGGCCCGGCTGGAGCTGGCGAAGGCGCTCGGCGCGGACCACGTCGTCGACGTCGCGGCGGACGACCCGCTGACCCGAGTCACGGACGTCACCGGCGGCAAGGGGGTCGACGTCGTGCTCGACTGCACCGCGGGCGCCGGCACCGCACCGGTCCTGCTCGGCATCGACGCGCTCAAGCGCCGCGAGGGCACGCTCGTGATCCAGGGTGAGCTGGCCGCGTTCCCGGACTTCCCGGTGAAGAAGGTGACCGAGAAGGCCATCACGATCAAGAGCGCCCGCGGGCACAGCTTCCGAGCGTGTGAGCTGGCGTTGGCACAGCTGGCGTCCGGCCGGTTCCCGTTGGAACGGTTGACCACGCACACGTTCGGTCTGTCCTATGTGGACCGTGCGATCAAGACGGTCGGCGGGTCGGGTGACGAGGGCGCGATCCACGTGTCGGTGCTGCCGTGACGGGCGTCGTGGTGCGGAACGTCCGCCGCGCCGACAGATCCACCGTGGACAAACTGGGTGCGCTCGGCGTGGCGACGATCCACGAGGCACAGGGCCGCAGCGGGTTGCTGGCGGCACGGCTGCGGCCGATCTATCCCGGCGCACACGTCGCCGGCACCGCCGTGACGGTCAGCGTGCCGCCCGCGGACAACTGGATGCTGCACGTGGCCGTCGAGCAGTGCCGGGACGGCGACTTCCTCGTGGTGGCGCCTACCTCGCCGTCGGACGCGGGCTACTTCGGTGAGCTGCTCGCCACCGCGGTCCAAGCGCGGGGTGTGCGTGGGCTCGTCATCGACGCCGGCTGCCGGGACGTCGCGGAGCTGGCGCGCATGAGCTTCCCGGTGTGGTCGCGCGCGGTGTCCGCGACCGGCTCGGTCAAGGAGACACTCGGTGACGTCAACCTTCCGCTGGTGTGCGCGGGGCAGTTGGTGCGGCCGGGTGACGTGGTCGTGGCCGACGACGACGGGGTCGTGGTGGTGCCCCGCCAGGAGGCGGAGACCGTGCTGGCCGCGTCCCGTGCCCGCGAGGAGAAGGAGGCCGCCGCCCGTGCCCGCTACTGGGCCGGGGAGCTGAGCCTCGACGCGTCGGACATGCGTGGCCGGCTCGCCGCGAAGGGCTTGACCTACGTCGACCAGGAGCCGGCATGATCATCGACTGTCACGGCCACTACACCACCGCACCCGATGCGCACCAAGCGTTCCGCGACGCCCAGCTGGCCCGCCTGACCGACCCGGGTCTACCCGCGCCGGCCCACGCCGAGATCAGCGACGACGCCGTGCGGGAGAGCATCGAGACCACCCAGCTGAAGCTGCTGCGGGAACGCGGCGGTGACGTGATGGTGTTCTCCCCCAAGGCATCCGGGATGGCGCACCACGTGCCGGACCCGGACACGGCACGGGACTGGGCGCGAGCGGCCAACGACCTCGTGCACCGGGTCGTGGAACTGTTCCCGGCGCACTTCGCGGGCGCGTGCCAGCTGCCGCAGACGCCGGGCGGCACGCTGGACGACTCGGTGCGCGAGCTTCGGCGGTGCGTCGCGGAGTTGGGTTTCGTCGGCTGCAACCTCAACCCGGACCCGTCGGGTGGGTACTGGACGGGTCCGCCGCTCACCGACGAGTACTGGTTCCCGCTCTACGAGGCGATGGTGGACCTGGACGTGCCCGCCATGATCCACGTGTCGGCGTCCCGCAACCCCACCTTCCACACACTCGGCGCGCACTACCTCAACGCCGACACGACGGCGTTCATGCAGCTGGTGCAGGGCGACCTGTTCGGCCGGTTCCCGACGCTGCGGTTCGTGATCCCGCACGGTGGCGGCGCGGTGCCCTACCACTGGGGCCGTTTCCGCGGGCTCGCCGACCGCCTCAGCCGCCCGTCGCTCGCCGAGCACGTGATGCGCAACGTCTTCTTCGACACGTGCGTCTACCACCAGGCCGGCATCGACCTCCTGCACCGCGTCATCGGCACCGACAACATCCTGTTCGCATCAGAGATGTTCGGCGCCGTGCGTGGGGTGGACCCGGAGACCGGGCACCACTGGGACGACACCTTGCGCTACGTCGACCACCTCGACCTGTCCGATGTGGACCGAGCGAAGATCGTGGCGGACAACGCACGGCGCGTGTACCCGCGCCTCGACAAGCGGCTAGGCCCCGAGTAGTCGTTCGCCGCCGAGTCGGTTGGCGGCGAGTTCCTTGCGTGCCACCAGGTAGTCGCGCGCGCTGTTGACCGCGTTGACGGCCAGCAGCCTGCCCTGGCGGTAGTACCGCACGGCGAACCGCTCCTCGTCGGGTTCGCCGTGCACCTCGAGGTGGTCGTAGCCGTCCGCGATGCCCGCGATCTGCAGCCTCAGGTCGTGCTGGTTCGACCAGAACCATGGCACCTCGGGGACCGGCGGGGGCGCGCCGGCGATCGTCGCCGCCGCCACCCGTGCCTGGCTGATCGCGTTTGGCATGGACTCCAGCCGCACGAGGCCGGCGCCGGTCATCGGGTTGGGCGCGACGGTGCAGTCGCCGGCCGCCACGACCGCCGGGTCGCTGGTGCGGGCCTGCTCGTCGACGACGATCCCGCCCGCGCAGTCGAGGCCGAGCTGCTCCGCCAGCTCGGTCCTCGGCACGACGCCAACCCCCACCAGGACGACGTCGGCGGGGATGCGTGTCCCGTCGTCGAGGAGCACACCGGTCACCCGGCCGGTCGTGCCTTCGATGCCGGCGACCCCGGCGCCGACGCGGATCGCGGTCCCCCGCCTGGTGTGCGCCTGGCGGTAGAACTCCGAGACCACCGGCGCCACCGCCCGGCCGAGCAGCCGGTCCGCGACCTCCACGACGGTCACGTGCCTGCCCTGCGACCGGGCGACGGACGCCACCTCGAGCCCGATGAACCCGCCACCGACGACCACCACGTCGCGGGCCGCGGCGAGGTGGGTGCGCAGCCGGTCCGCGTCGTCCGCGGTGCGTAGGTAGCAGACCCCGGCGAGGTCCGTGCCCGGCACGTCGAGGCGCCGCGGCCGAGCGCCCACCGTGAGCGCGAGCCGGTCGAACACCATGGTGCAGCCGTGGTCCGTCAGCACGACGCCGGCATCGGACGACGTCAGGTGGAACCGGGTGACCCGTTCCGCCGGCCACACGGCGATGCGCCGCTCGCTGTAGAACGCCTCGGTACGCAGATAAAGGGACGCGTCGTCCGCGCTCCCGGCGAGGTACGCCTTCGACAGGGGCGGGCGCTGGTACGGCGGCCGCGCCTCGGCGCCGATGAGGGTGATCGACCCGTCGTAACCGTTGTCACGCATGGACACCGCGAGCTGGACGCCCGCCTGGCCGGCGCCGACGATCAACGCGCCGCTCACCCTTGCTCCTCGGGAGTCGCGACGACCAGGCCGTCCAGGACTTCGGTGAGCGCGATCTGGCATGACAGTCGGCTTGTCGCCCGCCGGTCGGCCACCCCGAGGTCCAGCATGGCGTCCTCGAGGTCGCCCGGCGGGCCGACCGGCTCCGCGAACTCCTCGTCCACGTAGACATGACAGGTGGCGCAGGACATGTTGCCGCCGCACTCCCCGACGATGCCGGACACGCCGTTGCGCACCGCCGTCGACATGACCGAGTCGCCGACCGTGGCGTCGATCGTGCGCCGCGACCCGTCGGTCGCGACGTAGGTGACCTTGGGCACTGTCGGGTCCTCTCGCCGGAGCGACAATGGACTAACCATATTACCTTGGCAGCGAGCATACGGGAACCACGTCGAGCCGGCGGGGAGGTGATGTGCGCCGGTCAGTCCAGGTCGAGCCCGGCGTGCCGCAGCCGGGCGACGTGGTGGCGCCACACGTTCAGGTCGTTGAACGCCGAGCCGAGATCGGGCAGCTCCGCGATGTCCTCGGGCGTCAGGTCCTCCGCGCGGTCGCCGAGCAGGGCCTGCTCGACGCTCACCCGCGCGAGGACGTCGAGGTTGAGCGCGCGCACCACGGCCTGCTCGACCGCGTACGGGCCGGACCCGACGGTGGCGATGCCGTGACCGTTCAGCACGCACACGGGTGCGGCGCCCATGGCCGCGACCAGCTCCCGCCCCAGCTCCGGGCGGCGCACGAGAATCTTGCGCGGGTAGACGGGCACCCCGTCGAGGGCCATCCGCGCGGCGGGAATGTTGTACGCGCCGAAGACCGGCCGCAGCTCGACGCCGGCCAGCGCGGCCGCCAGCACCGACGGCGGATGACAGTGGACCACCGCGTCGACGTCGGGGCGGGCCAGGAGCAGCTCGGCGTGGATGGGCAGCTCGGAAGGCACCGACCAGCCGTCGAGGTCCCCGGCGCCGGCCAGGTCGACCAGCCGGATGTCGTCCTCGAGCGTGAACAGCAGGCCCCGCTCCTCCGGACCCCGGCAGCGGACGAGCATCGTGTCGGCCCCGACGCGCACGCTGACGTGGCCGAGGATGTCCTCGGCGAGGCCCGCGTTCGCGAGTATGCGGCAGGCCAACGCGACCGTCCGGCAGGACACGCGGTAGCTCCCCTGGCACATTTGGGCTATTGGTATGATTATTTTTGCGGTCAGACCGCAGTTCGTCAACAGCGTCACCGTCGCGTCACCTGGCTCGATGGGGGAGGATGGGCCCATGACCGTCGAGGGGAAGACCGGCGTCACCAAGCCGGCGGAGCCGGAGCTGTTCAGTCCGGTCAGTCTTGGCCGGGTCTCCCAGGTGATCGTCGACCAGATCCGCATGCTCCTCCACGAGGGCAAGCTCAAGCCCGGCGACCGGCTGCCGAGCGAACGCGAGCTGTGCAACCGGTTCGGGGTCAGCCGCGTCACCGTCCGCGAGGCCCTGCGCGTGCTCGAGGCCGGCGGCCTCGTCGACATTCGGGTCGGCGCGAACGGCGGCGCCTTCGTCACCACGCCGTCGCAGGCCCGCCTCGGTGCGGGACTCGCCGACCTGCTCCGGCTCAGCTCGCTCACCGCGGCCCAGGTGACCGAGGCGCGGATGGTCTTCGAGCTCGGCATCGTCCCGATCGTCGTCGAGCGGGCGACCGAGCAGGACATCGCCGACCTGCGCGAGATCTGCGCCCGGCAGAAGGCCGCGCTGAAGGACGGCTCGTACTCCGTGACGCTCTCGGCCGAGTTCCACACCCGGGTCGCGGCGTGCACCCACAACCCGGCCATCGAGATGCTGGTGGAGAGCTTCCACGGGCCGCTGCTCATGTCCCTGAAGGAAGCCAAGACGCGCGCGCCCCTGATGGGCCGCAAGGGCACGACCGAACACGCGAAGTTCGTGGATGCGATAGCGGCAGGCGATGTCGAGACCGCTACCGAGCTGATGCGCGTGCACCTCCAACGCACCGCGGATCGCGTCGCTCAAACCTCCTGACGACGCGCCCGACGCAACGCGGGCGTCACCGCGAGCGCGACGAGTCCGACCGACAGGCCGGCGACCAGTAGCCCGGCGCTCGGTCCCCATCGCTCGCAGAGCCATCCGGTCAGCGGGCCGCCGATCGGTGTGCTGCCGAGGAACACCAGGCTGTGCAGGGCGATGACGCGCCCCTGCATCGACGGTTCGGTGCCGATCTGCAGCATCGTGCGGGCGAGCGTGTTGAACGAGATGTTCGCGACCCCGAGTGCGACCATCATGCCCAGTGCGAGCGCGAGCCCCGGCGCGAACGCCGCGACCGCGCTCACTGCGGCGAACGCCCACGTCCACCGCAGCAGCGACCACGACGTCACCGTGTGGCGGCCGGCGCTCGCGAGGGCGCCCATTACGGCACCGACCCCGAGCGCGGAGGTCAACCACCCATACACCTGCGGGCCGCCGCCGAGCGTGTCCCTGGCGAGCAACGGCAGCACCACCCGGAAGTTCTGGCCGACGAGCGCCATCACCGCCACCAGCAGGAGACAGGCCCGCAGTTCCGGGCGGCCCCACACGTAACGCATGCCGTCGCGCGCCCGGCCGGACGCCCGCGTCGCCGGCGGCACCCGCCGCAGGGCCGCGGTGTCCATCCGCGACAGTCCGATGAGGACGGCGGCGAACGACACCGCGTTCACGGCGAACGCCATGCCGATGTCGACAGTCGCGATGAGGACGCCGGCGAGCGCGGGACCCACCAGGCGGCCCGCGTTGTGCACGGTCGAGTTCAGCGACTGCGCGTTGACGTAGTCCGCCGCGTCGACCAGCTCGGTCACGAACGCCTGCCGGGCCGGCACGTCGACCACCGTGACGAGGCCGAGGCACAGCGCGAGGGCGTAGACCATCCACAGCGCCACCACGCCGCCGAGCACGGCGGCGGCCAGCACCGCCGCGAGCACGGCGCTCACCGCCTGCGTGGCGATGATCGTGCGGCGCCGGTCCAGCCGGTCGACGAGCACCCCGCCCCACAGCCCGAAGAGCAGGGTCGGCAGGAACTGGAGCGCGGTCGCGACGCCGAGCGCCACCGCGGAGTCGGACAGGTCGAGCACCAGCCAGTCCTGCGCGACCCGCTGCATCCACGTGCCGACCACGCTGACGGCGTGCCCCATGAAGTAGAGCCGGTAGTTGGGCACCGCGAGAGAACGGAAGACCCGCCCCGCGCCACCGCGCGCACGCGCGGCAAGTGTCGCCACCGGTCGGCGCACGGAGATCCTCCTCGAGATTGGATCAATGGTATAATATTTATCACACTGCGAACAGTCGGCTCCCAGTGAAGGAGAGGCGATGGCAGCAACGGTTGCGGTGCTCGGTCTCGGCGCCATGGGCTTCCCGGTGGCGCGCCACCTGCTCGCCGCCGGCATCGGCGTCACCGTGTACGACCTGGACGGCGCGAAGACGGCAGCGGCCCACGAGCTGGGTGCGCACGTCGCGACCAGCGCGGCCGGAGCCGCCGACGAGACCGACGCGATCGCGGTCTTCGTGCCGACCGACCGTGACGTGCTCGATGTCTGCCTCGGCCGGTCCGGCGTGCTCGCCGGCGCGTGCGACGGGTCGGTACTACTGGTCTGCTCGTCGGTACGACCCGAGACCTGTGCGAAGGTCGCGGCCGCGGCCTCGCCCGCCGTCGACGTGCTCGACGCCGCACTGACCGGCGGAGTGCGCGGCGCACAAGCCGGCACGGTGAACCTCCTGGTCGGCGGCGAGCCCGAGGTACTCGACCGGATCCGGCCGCTGCTCAAGCCCTGGGCGAAGACCGTGCACCATCTCGGCCCGCTCGGCAGCGGCCAGGTCGGCAAGACGGCCAACAACCTCGTGCACTGGGCCCAGATCTGCGCGATCACCGAAGCGCTGGAGCTGGCCAGGCGGGCCGGGGTGGACGTGTCCGTGCTGCGCCAGGCGCTCATGGACGGCCCCACCGACTCACGGACCCTGCGGGAGCTGGAACACATGCGCCTGACCTGGCACGTCAAGGATCTCGCGAACACCGCGGTGCTCGCGAGCGAGGTCGGACTCGACATCCCGGTCGCCGAGACGGCCCGCCGGGTGATGCGCGACCGCACCGCCGAGGACGTCGCCAGACTCCTCGCCGGCGGCCCGCTGAGCGACCCGACGACACCTCCGAAAGTGAGGTAACTTTCCCGTAACTCTCCCGATAAAGGTTAGACCTTTAGTCCACCACTGCGGTCTACTCATCGTTACTCGACCCGAAGGAGTGAAGAGTGCGCGACGACTACCTAAAGGGCGTGCTGTCCAGCGAGAAGAAGAACCGCGACTCCTCCGAGATCGCCGCCCGGGACGAGTTCAACCGGCAGCATCCGCCGATCAAGGGGCTCGTGGTCCCCCACGACCTGCGCAAGATGGACCTGCCGGAACGGAAGTGGCGCAACAACCGCGGCCACTGGTTCGACCTCGCCGACTACGAGGTGCTCAACGCCCACCTCGCCGAGCTGAAGCCGGGCTCGGCCTCCGTGCGCCACCGCCACACCACCGAGGCGTACCTCTACGTCGTGAAGGGCAGCGGCTACTCGCTCATCAACTACGACGACGAGGCCGTCGAGGTCGTCGAGTGGTCGGAGGGCACGTTGTTCGCGCCGCCGCGCTGGGCCTGGCACCAGCACTTCAACCTCGACGAGAACGACACGTCGCGCTACCTCGCCATCCAGGACACCGGGCTGCTCCGCACGATGCGGCTGCACAACATCGAGCGGCACCCGGTCCAGCTGTCGATGGACGAGGGCGCCGAGCTGTTGCGTGCCGCGGTCGCACAGGGGGCCGTCCACGGTGGACACGGCGGGGACGACGGCGGCACCGTCGTCGAGCCGGTCCGCGACCCGAACGCCGGCTGAGAAACACCACCACACCTCCACGGGGACGTAGCGCGGGGACACCTCTCTACCGGGTCAGCGACGACGCCGGCCCGCCGAGCCTTGCCGGAGACGCACATGCGACGTCAGGCAGTCCTACCCGCGGTGACCGCAGCGGCCACCGCGTTACTCCTCTCCGCCTGCGGCGCCTCGCCGAGCGCCACGGGCGACCGTGGCGACTCGAACGCGGCCGCCGAGCACGCGACGGCCGTGTACGACCAGATCAACGGACTCACCGGGAAAGCGCGCACCGACACCCTCGTACGGATGGCGGAGAAGGAGGGCAAGCTCTCCGTCTACACGTCGAACACCGACATCGACAGCGTGGTGGCCGGGTTCGAGAACGCCTACCGCCTCGACGTCAGCGTGTACCGCGCCAACTCGGAGACGGTGCTGCAGCGGGTGTTGCAGGAGCAGCAGGCCGGCTACCTCGGCACCGACGTGATCGACACCAACGCCGGCGAGCTGAACATCATGAACAAGGAAGGCCTGCTCTCCCCCTACGAAGGCGAGCTGCGGGACGCGGTCCGCGCGGAGGGGCAGGCCGACGGGTGGACGGCGTCGCGGTTCAACGTCTTCGTCGTCGGCTGGAACACCGACCGGGTCAGGCCCGGGGAGGAGCCGACGTCCTTCGAGGACCTGGCCGACCCGAAGTGGCAGGGCCAGATCTCCATGGAGGTCGGCGATGTCGACTGGTTCGCCGGGCTGTACGAGTACTACCTGAAGCAGGGCAGGTCGGCGGCCGAGATCCGCGACCTGTTCTCTCGCATCGCCGCGAACTCGAAGGTCGCGAAAGGACACACCACACAGGGTGAGCTGCTCTCGGCCGGACAGTTCGCGATCACCGTGTCGTCCTACAGCCACACCCTCGACAAGGCTGCCGACAAGGGCGCTCCCGTGAGCTGGCACCCGAGGTCGGGTCAGCCGGTCCAGCCGATCGTGGTGCGGCCCAACGGCATCGGCCTGATCAGGTCCGCCGCGCACCCCGCCGCGGCGATGCTGTTCACCGACTGGATGCTCACCGAGGGGCAGAAAACCCTCGCCGAGTCGTTCCGCGTCGGTTCCATCCCCGGCGCACGGGACCCCCTCGCCGGTTTCACGGTCGTGGCGCCGCCCGAGCAGGACCTGCTCGCGGACCCGAAGAAGTGGGACCAGCTCTACGCCGACATCGTCCAGTCCGGACAGGAGATCAAATGAACACCGGCGGCAAGGCGCGATTGGTAATCGCCGGACTCGCGGTCGTGCTGGCCGCGACCAGTTGTGGCACCTCACCGACCGCGGCAGGCGGCAAGACCGGCAACGGTGAGCCGACCGCGGCCGAGAAGCTCTACGCGGAGATCGGCGGCCTCACGGGCAAGGCCCGGCGGGACAAGCTCGTCGACCTCGCGAAGAAGGAGGGCCAGCTCAGCCTGTACACCTCGATGACGAGCGACATCGCCGACCTCGTCACGGGCGCGTTCACCGACCAGTTCGGCATCGAAGTCCAGCTCTACCGGGCCGGCTCGGAGACTGTGCTGCAGCGGGTGCTGCAGGAGCAGTCTGCGAACTTCGCCGGCAACGACGTGGTCGAGACCAACGCCAACGAGCTGTTCGCGCTGAACACCGAGGGCATGCTCGCGAACTACCAGGGCGAGCGACGCGACCTGGTGCCGAAGGCCGGGCAGTTCGACGGCTGGACGGCGACCCGGTTCAACCTGTTCGCCCCCAGCTGGAACACCTCGCTGGTATCCCCCGGACAGGCGCCGAAGACGTGGGAGGACCTGGCCGACCCGAAGTGGGACGGCAAGCTCTCCATGGAGCTCGGCGACTACGACTGGTACCTCACGCTCTACGGGTACTGGAAGAAGCAGGGCAAGACCGACGCGGACATCGACAAGATCTTCGCGGCCATGGCCGACGGCGCCAAGATCGTCAAGGGCCACACGGTCCAGGGCGAGCTGCTGTCGGCGGGCCAGTTCTCACTGGTCGCCTCGAACTACACCTACATCGTCGGGCGCGCGAAGGCGAAGGGCGCGCCGGTCGACTACCTGCCCATGACCCAGCCGGTGATCGCCAGGCCGAACGGGGTCGGGCTCATGAAGACCGCGCAGCACCCGGCTGCCGCGATGCTGTTCGCGGACTGGCTGCTCGAGGAGGGCCAGAAGGTGCTGGTCGAGGACGGGCTCACGCCGGCCATCGTCGAGGGCGACGACCCGCTCAAGGACGTCGAGATCGTGCCGATCGACGTCAAGACGATGATCGAGCAGGGTGACAAGTGGCAGAAGAAGTACGAACAGGTCGTCGCGGGCGGCGAGCAGGTGTCGAAGTAGCAGGTTTCGAACTAGCGACGAGCCCGAAAGGTTCTCGATGACCACGGCAGCGCCACCCCGACCGGCCACCGAGGAGCCGGCGCCGATCGTCCGTCGGCGCTGGTGGCGGCCGACCCCGAAACTGCTCATCACCGCGTCGGTGGTGGCGGTCGTCGGCTACCTCGCGATCGTGCCCCTCTACTACCTGATCTGGGGCACCTTCTTCGACGCCGACGGGTTCACTCTCGACGGCTTCACCACCGCCTATGGTGACGCGCGGATCGGCGGCCTGATCGGCAACTCGCTCTGGTTCGCGGTCGGGGCGGCCGTGTTGTCGCTGTTCGTGGGCACCTCGCTGGCCTACCTGCAGGTGCGCACGGACGTGCCAACA
>Ga0193742_1000515_pt1 | contig 25541 bp, 24 predicted proteins | sample L2c1metaG_FD_165511 | JGI IMG/M metagenome (GOLD analysis project Ga0193742, IMG submission 165511) | Soil microbial communities from a riparian zone of the East river system, Colorado, United States - L2c1 | ecosystem: Environmental > Terrestrial > Soil > Riparian zone | place: USA: East River... | reverse complement strand
TGCTTCAAGTCAGTCGGTCTAATCCATCATCGGCAAGTAAGCTAGGTCCAGACAGCGCGAGCAAATCAAGTCTAATTCCTACGCCTATACGATTGCTTTGCGCCAGAAGCAGCCGGTCGCAATTGAACAATTGGGGTGACTTCTTTCCACTCAGAAGTAGCGCACATCGCCCCCCAGATTAACCCTGTCCTAAAAGTGCCGATTTCGTTGCAAAAGTCGGTTGGAGCAGTCGGCGAACCGTGATTCCGTTGTATCGACGCGATTCTCAGTGAGGTCGATCCATGATGGGCCGTCTGAAGAGTGACCAAGGTCAACTGTTCTACGAATTTCAGCATGGTGATGCGGTTCCTGAAGATCATCTGGTGTGCGCCTGGACAGAACGAACAAGAGATCAAGGACTGTGCCCTACTGGCTTCGATCTTCGCTCAATTCTGACTCCGCCTGGAGCCAAAACTCCTCATCTCTCCCGGCCGGTCGCCCGTGCTGCTCCCATAGCTCGTGGGCGCGCATTCTGATTTTTTCTTTGGACCGCCTGGCAGCAAGGCGATCTCGCAGCCTCTGCCGCAGCTCGTCGATCCAGGCCGTCAGGCGCTGGTAGGTCGTCGGGTCATTCACTCTGGAGACGATGCGGCTGGCTTGGTCGATCTTGCGTTCCAGGTCGCCGGGATCCTCGATGTCATCCATAGCCCACCTCTTTCGTTATAAGACGCGGTGGTCCAAGATTGTTCAATCGGTGATCGCATGGACGCCGCCAAGGTGCCGCACACGATGGATCCGATGCTGCTCGCCAGCTTGTTTTCTCGTATGACAAATTTGGTTTCGTGAGTGCTCCTACCGTTGTCAACCCCGGGTGGGGTCAAGCGGGCTGATCACCGAAGATCTGCTTATCAACGGGCAACTTCGGAAGGGTTATCGATACGAGGCGCCTCAGAAGCTATCGGTTTGCTGCGAACGTCAGCAATGGCTTTGGTCACCTCCGATCCAAACAAAAAGATCTGCGCGGAATAGTATGTCCAGAGCAGGATAACAATTAAGGCGCCGGCCGCGCCGTTACCCGAACTCGTCGCTGTCGTTCCGAGATACCAACCGATCAACCCCTTACCCGCCGTAAACAAAAGGGCCGTCAGAAACGCACCGGTGCCGACATCCCGCCATCCGATGGGGGTATCGGGCAGAACCTTATAGATGGCCGCAAACAGGGCCGTGAACAGGGCAACCGAAATCAGCGTGTTGAGGCCGGACAGGATGAAAGGGGTAAATGTGTTTTTGCTACCGAGATAGTCAGCAAGTCCGGAAAGACCGGTGCTGACGGCAAGGGAAACCATCAACAGAAAGCCGAGGGCGCCGACCAGTCCCAGACTCGTAGCGCGGCTGCGGATCAGCGAGAAAAACGGCTCGTCAGGCGCTTTCGCCTTCCAGGTTTTGTTCAACGCGGACTGCATTTCTCCGAAGACGCCTGAAGCCGTGACCAGCAGCATGGCGACCCCGAAGATCGTCGCTGAAGTACCGGTTTTCGGATCGCTCGACTTGGCGAGCATCGATTTGACCAAGTCGCCACTTTCCTGCCCGAGAACGCCGCTCATTTCCCGGATCAGGCTGTCCCGTACCAGGTCGCTTCCGAAGGCAATGCCGGCAACCGCCACGACGATCAGAAGGACAGGCGTCAGCGATGTAACAGCGTAAAAGGAAATTGCCGCGCCTCTCGTCAGGGCTTCGTTGGCGATGAAGCCGCGGACAGCAGACTTAAGAATATTCCACACCTCAGACATGGCCTTGCTTTCGCATGCACGGCCAGTCTCAACGACGGGCCGACGCGACGGTTCCAAAACGAGAAGAAGCCCTGAACGGCTTGGTCGACCCGTGAAAAATTGAACCTCCCGCGCCGTGCTCAGCGCGGATGCTCGTTGCTCGAGCCGGGCCGTCGCCAGATCAGCTGCGGTCGATATCAGGATGGGACGGCGAACCCGATAAAGAAGCGCCGCTCTTCTGATCAGAGGTAAAATGGCATTTGGCGCAGGTAAATTGCATCGTCGGCCGAGACGCCCAGGACGGCTTCACGATGTTCGCTGCCATTGGCCACGCATGGCAGTTTGGGCATGCGACCAATACGGCATCGGCGGCGAGGTCGAGGTTTTTCATTCGATCAACCTCGCCACTTAACTTCTCACGCGACTTCGCGTCGATAGGCACCTCCGGACCCTTGGGCACCCATCCAGTGCGGCACCGGCGCACCATCACGGTGGCGGCCGCCGATGCCGGCGGCCGCCCATGCGATGACAGCGCCCAACAACAGAGCCGCGGCGACGGAGAAAGCGAGGATCACCGAACTCCGGCGGGATTTCGCGATCGCGGACTGAGAGCTTGCAATCACGCCATCGACACGTTTTTCGGCATCCGGTCCGGCAAGACCGGTGGTCGCCGCAACGAGCTGAGCAAGATAGGTTCGATCCTCACTGCTCATCCCCGAGTGGCTCGACGACGTCAGGAGAATCCTTCCGGCTTCCGCCCGTTCCTGCGCAAGGTCTACGTTCGCGGGACGACGCGATGGCCTGAACAGGCGGTCGATTTCATAGCTTAGCAATGGCTCCGCAGCGCTGGTTCGTGCTGAGGACACGTTATTGCCGGATCGCGTCAGGGTCGCGCTTCCAAGTAACGCCGCCAGCGCTACGCCAAGAACCACGGCGAGCGCCCAGGCGGCGAGTCCATGCAAACCGTCGCGATGTTCGATCTCGGTGCTGTCCGCAGCCACCAGGCCGACGCTGGTCCGGCCCGCAAGATAGCCTCCTACTCCGAAACTCAGGGCGGCCTGAATAATGAGATAGAGGCCCGACAGAATCCACAGTGCAGCGGATGCGTCCCGCCAGGTCGGCGCAGTCGACGAAATACCGAGCCCGATCGTCGCACCAAAGGCCAACAGGATCGACGAAAGAGCGGCTGCTACCAGCGCGCCGAGGATCACCGGCGTCCAATGCAGATATCTCGGGAGGACTCCCTTGGGAGTCGCGGGTTCAATCGGTTTCACCATGTCACCGCAACCCAAAGAACGACAACACGGCCAGGATCACGACAACCAGTCCTACCAGATAAATAATACCGTTCATTTTTCTCTCCTCGCTTTAGTTATCGACCAAACTTCCAGTTCACCGCACGCTTTCCGACACGCTCTTTCCCGCCGCATCGACCACCCGGCCGACCTTGCCCGAAAGGTCGCTCATCGCCGCTTTGGCGTCATCCACCGTGAGTCCTTCCTTGCGCGCTTCCTCTGCAATTGTTTCGACGACGTCCGTCGCAAGCGTACCGGCCTTCTCGATCTGGTCGCCTGCGATCTCGGCAGCCTTGCTTTTGAGGGTTTCGCTGGTTTCGCCAAGGTAGGAATTTTCGATCTCCGTGGCCGGCAAAGCCGCGGCAATGCCGGCACCGATGGCCAATCCGATGGCGCCGAGGGCCAGGGGCTGGGCCTTGAACAGATCTGTCAGATTGTCTCGCACGTTGCCAAAGACATCGGCAGAATCCGGCAGGACCTTTGCGTATTCCGAGGCCATTCGGGTCGCCGTTTCGATACCTTCGCTGCCCGCGTCACGGACCGCGTCGGCGGCCGATGCAATGCGGTCCTGTGCGGCGTTCATCGTGTTCTTTGCCGCATCCGGAAGGCGATCCAGGCCTGTCCTTTGAAGGAAATCGCCCCGACCTGCCGCGGATTTGCCGCCGGCGAACATCCATACCAGTCCCATTCCGATGAGGGCCGCAGAGATCGGATTGCGGCGCGCTGCGTCCCCCAGATCCTTGATAAAGTCTGATCCTTTTTCAGTCACATCGGTCATCGAACCATCTCCCTCGCTGCCACCTTGTCACGCTCGAGTTCTTGAATCGTCGCCGTCGGCTTCATCGCATCACCCGAAAGGCGATTGATCCCGACCGCAATAAGCCCGAGGGATACGATTGCGGCGCCTCCACCAGCGATCAGATACGCGAGGGGGTCCGAAATGCCGGCGTGCATAAGCGCCGCCGCCGCGGCAAACAACAGCATGACGAGAGCGGGAATCATGATCACCGCCCCCGCGCCCATCATCGCGGCCGCTTTCCCCGCTTGTCCGGCTTTTTCGGACAGTTCGGCACGAGCCAGTGCAAACTCGTTTCCGATCAACTTTGCAAGCTGAGCGAACGCGTCGCTGAACAATTCCGGGATCGAGCGATCAGTTCGCGAAGTCATCGCGGTACCCTCGGTTGTCTTCGGATGAGCGGCCGCCCGTTGGCTTGCTTGCGGATCCCGACCCCTCATCGCCTGACGAGCTCTTGAGGAAACGAACGGCTCCAAAACCCGCCAGGACCGCCAATCCAAGGAAGGCCGTCGGTTGACGGCGCGCAAAGCTTTGCGCGCTCCGGACCACATCATTCAGATTTCCGTTGCGAATGTGATCTGACACCCCCTCGATCTGGAAAGCAGCCTTGCGGATGTAGGTGCCGGCGATGGGAAGGTCGGTATCGAATTCCCGCGCCGCGCGCCGCATCGTGTTCGCCAGAGTGCCGACATATTCGGCGCCGGACGATTTTCGATCGTTGACCGCGTCCTTCAACTTGTCGGTGGCCTGAGAGGCGACATCCTTGGCGGCATCGATCAGATCGGACGCCTGGCCCTTGATAGCATCGGTCGATGTTTCAGCAATGTCCTTTGCCTTGTCCGTCAGGTCGCGGCCGGCCGATATTGCCTGCTCGCCCAGACTTTTGGTCGATGCTGCCGCCTCGTCGAATTTCGCTCGTGCTGAGCCTGGGCCGGAAGACGCCGGACCTTGATGTGCAGTGCCAATAGGATCAGCCATGTTGGTTTCCTCCGCCGGTGTTTGTTGGGGATGACTTGTCCGGATCAAACGCGGTCGTGACCGCGCTTTCAGCCACGCGCCTGACGCGTTGCCCAAGATCGCGAGCCGATTCGTCGAGCTGGTCTGGCGTAAGGCCTTCCGCACCGGCCTGCCGCGCCACGTTCTCAAAGATTTCGCCTGCGACGCCCTTCGCTGCGTCGAATCCCTTGGACGCGGCTTCATTCGCCCGCCTTTTGGCTGCGGCGGCCGCCTCGCCAACGAGATCCTCCTCCAATTCACTCTTGGGAAGTGCACTGGCGATCAGCCCCCCGACCAGCAAGCCCACACCCGCGACCAAAAGAGGATTGGCCTGGATGGTGTCCAAAAGAGTCTTTCCGGTACGATTGGAATAATCCGATGCCTTGTCCCGTACCTCCCGGGCGGCTTCCAATCCCCTATCCGTGGCGGAAGCGGCGGCACCTTTCGCGGCAGCGGCTGCGTCGCCGGCGATATTACGCGTCGAATCCATCGCGGAACTGGCCAGCTCTGATACGCCGTCTTTCAAACCGGTCACACGCTGGTTGATCGCGTCCCCGGCAGAAGCGGCCGAGTCCTTTAACCGGTCTGCCAAACTCGATCCTGCGGTCGATGACGTTGCGGTGCGGCGGACCTGGTCCGCACCATCGGACAGCGCTCCCCCAACTCGCTCTGCGGCATCAGAAACCGCGTCCTTTGCTGCACTGACCGTCACTCCGACTTGCGCCGACACATCCTGGCTGCGCCGGCTGAGTTCGTCCGATAGGTCGGACGCCACGTCTGAGGCTTTCTGGGTGATCGATTGTCCGCTCTTCGAGCCGGCGAAATACAGTCCTGCGCCCACCATCAACACGGGCAACGGAATAGACCTTGCGAACCTGAGCAGCGGATAGGCGAGACTTGCGCCGACGGCCACCGCCTGCATCGGATTGCGACGCGCAGCCGCCGTTATGTCCTCCAACATGCTTTCGCCTTTGGAGCGGACATAGTTCGAGACTTCCGCCTTGATGTGCTCCGGACTGATGCGCTGCCGAATTTCGCTGGCGGTGTCTGTGACGCTCGCCTTGAGCTGATCGACCGTGTGGGTCAGACCGGCGCGCGTCTGCTCGGTTTCACGTTGGAGCTCCCGGAGCGATCGATCGGCTGTCTGTTGCATGACCTTGATTCCTCACGCTGTGCCAAGCCTGAACTCTCGGACATTGCCTATTGTTCCCGACGCGTTTTGACGTTTGCGCTTTTGGCCACTGCGGCGATAGCGGACGCGAGCGAGCGCGGCGCATCCTCATCACGCGGCTGCTCTTCCCCGGCTTCAAACTGATTTCCCAGGCGGCAAACGATGATCGTGGCCGAAGGTACCCGCCGGGCGAACTTTCGGACCGTAAACGACAGCCTCGCCCCCGAGACTTCCTCCAGAAAGCAGACGCAGATCGTGTCCGCGTTGCCGGCATCAATTTCGGTGTCGGCGCCGGAAACGCGGGCGTTGAATCCTTCGCGCTTGAGCGCATCTGCGACAATTAGCGCGGCGCAATCGTCGAGCCGACCGAGACCGGGTATGCAGAAAACCGCCTTGCCCAGCTTGCGGGCGTCAATGTTGACGATCTTGGCCTTCCTGGCGGGAGCATCACCAGTCGCCTTCGCCTCACCGGTCTCGTGCGAGGCGATATCCTCGATGATCTCGGAGACCGTTTCGTGGATATTCTCGAGCCGGACGTCGTCCAGCCGGCCCTGCGCGGCGTCGGCCTCGGCCAATCTCAAGGCGCCAAGCAGGATTTCTTCGTAATAAGCCAGGGCGGTGCCGTCTTTCAGGAACGACCGGGCCTGTTCGATCGCGTCAAGCGGGTCGCCCGTCAGCATTCTTTGATATGCGGTTTGCTGCGGCGTCAGCGCCGGCTGGTCTCCCAGCATCACGTCGATGAACTGTAGACGTTCGACGTGCCTGGCAAAGACGACCAGGCAAAGTGTCAGCGGCGTCGACAGCAGCAGGCCCAAAGGCCCCCACAGCCAAGTCCAGAATGACGCGGCGACGACCACCGCGACCGGAGACAGACCGGCGCTTCGCCCGCAAACAAATGGCTCGACGACATGCCCGGTCAGCGGTTCTACCACCGCAAACAAGATCACCGTCCAAAACGTCATTGTCCAATCGCTTCCGACCGCAGCGGCCAACGCGATAGGCAAACCGGCAGCCAGGATGGCGCCGATATAAGGTACAAATCGGAGAACCATCGCCAGCAGCCCCCAGAGAGGCGCGCTCGGGACCCCGATGACAGCCAAGCCAACACCTATGACTACGCCGAAAGTCGCATTCAAGACGAGTTGGGTCAGGAATAACCGTCCCAGCCGCTGCGCTGCATCATCAAGAGCGGCCGTGGTCCGCTCCAGATCCTCGCTGCCCAGCAATCGGATGAACCGATCGCGTAAATCCTCTCTCTGAAACAGGAAAAAGATGACGAAGATCACCACGATTCCCGTGGTGGTGAAGGGACCCGCGAGCGGTCGCAATATGGCGATCAGTGCCTCAGAGGCGGCCGGATCCGGCTGATGGACTTCGACCGGGATGGGCGCTTTTGCCGGGCCGTCTGGCAGCGAGGGCGCGGCGGACTGAGTGTCATCCCGTCCGGGCGATTTCAATTCCCTATCGAGGTCCTTCAACAGGCTGGATGCGTTCTTAAGCACGCCAACGCTACCTACCCTGTCCCGAAGGTTATGGATCTTTTCGCCCAACGTGGACTGATAGCGCGGCAGGTCGCTCGCAAGCTGGTTGACCTCGATCATCACCATCGCCGCAAGGCTGAGCGCGATGGCCAGTGCCAGGCTGACCGCGCCGAGCACCGCGATCGACCGCGGCAGCTTCACGCGTTGCAACGCCCTTACGAGTGGCGACAGGACAAAGCTCAAAAGGACGGCGAGCGCGATCGGGACCAGAATTTCACGCGTGAAATACAGGGCGGCGACGACAACGGCGCCGATCAAAACGTTTGAAAATGCCAAGCCAGCCGGGACCAACACCTCAATTTACCGATGCGCGAGCAACGCGGCACGGGAGTGCGCCGCGTTGGCAAATCAATGAAACTCCCGTTGGAATGGTTCCAATCGTAAACAGAGCCGCCTTCCCGGCGGAGGCTGCTCGATCTCTCTTGGACGCAGTGTGGTGCCAACCTGAATGAAGTGGCAGTGGAAACGGGTATCCACCTCCTTGGCTGCTTCTTCTCACGGACGGAACCAAACCTCACCACCGCGGTTTCATCGGCGCATCATGAACTGGAGGAAGGACTCATGATTTCCAAATATTTGGCATCTGCTCTTGTGATAACCGCCCTTGGCACCGGCGTGGCGACCGCCCAGACAACTACCCGGACTGACGCGGCAGCTCCTGCAGCCGCACACCGGGAAGGCGAATGGCGCGCGTCCAAGCTCGTCGGCGTTGACGTCTATAACGAAGCCAACGAGAAAATCGGCGACATCAGCGAGATCATCCTGGATAAATCGGGCAAGGTCTCCAACGTCATCATCGGCGTCGGCGGTTTCCTGGGAATGGGTGAACATTATGTGGCGGTCGGGTACGACAAGCTGAAATGGGTGAACGAACCGGTGCGGTCGCCAAGCACGGCCTCGGACCGTCCTGCCGCCGCTCCGGCGACGAGTGTGGACAGCAACGCCCGTACAGCGTCCGACGGCAGCGTGCGGACTACGACGACTGGCGCGGCCTCCACGACGGCCCGCAACACCAACTGGTATCCCGATCACGTGGTCTTCAACGCCACCAAGGATCAGCTTAAGGCGATGCCGGAATTCAAGTATTGAATGGAGCGGCCCGACCCAGGTGGCCGGGCCAATTCATTTTAGCCGACTGAATGATCTTAGTTGATTGAGGTAGTGCTCTGAAGTTACGTGCAAAACGATCTGTGCAGCACGGAGCGTAAACAATTGGTTGATCAGCATCAGGTGATTTCGATAATTGCGACCGCGATTTGCGAATGCTTCAAAGAACGTCCGGAGCAAGAAATCGGTCCGGAGGAAGCCAAGCAGATAGCTAAGTGCGTTATTGAGGCACTGGCCGAAGCTGGGCTGGAGATCGGCGTGCACAACGAATCTTAAACAGTTTGCCGTGAATTAGCGGATGACGTCGCTGCAGAAGAAGATCCGGCAGAATCTCGCCACCGCGGACTGCGGTTCTGGAGCAGACCTCGCCGGGTGTACGGTCCGGGGATGACGATCGTGCAGCATGGCCGCGCGCGCTTCTCGTGCCCATTCATCGCGGTCTCGAACTGTGCTTCCTGGAGGCCTCGCGCCACCATCACCGCGTGCCGGCCATTTCGGCCTCCCGAGGTTATCGCTCGAATGGAACAGCTGGCGGCCAGCGGCGTTCCACTGCTATCGTTGCCAAAGGAGCCTCGAATATGGGAATCTTCACCAAGGACATAAAATCGATGGAAGACCTGCTGATCCATGGTCTGCAGGACATCTACTACGCCGAGCAGCAGATCATCAAATCGCTTCCCAAGATGATCGACAAGGTCACCAACCGTGACCTCGTCGCCGGCCTGAAAGCCCATCTCGAAGAGACCAACAAGCAGGTCGAGCGGCTTCAGAAGGCGTTCGAAAAGCTCGGCAAGGAAGCCAGCGGAACGCATTGTCCGGCCATCGACGGAATCATCAAGGAGGCCGACGAGATCGCCGGCGAGATCGAGGACAAGGCCGTACTCGATGCGGCCATCGTCGCCGCCGCTCAGGCCGTCGAGCACTATGAGATATGCCGCTACGGGACGTTGATAGCCTGGGCCGAGGAGCTTGGCCACGACGAGATTGTGCGTTTCCTCACCACCAATCTGAATGAGGAAAAGGCGGCGAACACCAAGCTCAACACGGTGGCGTTGCGTAAAGGCGTCAATGCAAAGGCTTCGACGGCGGCCTGATACGGCTCGTACATAAACTCAGCGGCCTCGTCGAATCGACGAGGCGCTGCCTTCTTGTACGGTCCGCACTCTCCGCACCGAGCGCGCCTTACGCCGTACGTACCAGGCCGTCACCGAGACAACCAGCCAGGCAAACGATGCGCCCATGAAGGCAGCCGCAATGCTGCTCCCTGCCGTGAACGAAAAGACGATCGCAAAGGCCAGCATGCCTATCGCGCCGAGCCCGGTGCCGGCGGAATCGACCGCGGCCGCCATTTGCCCGCGCCGCTCGCCGGCGAGCCCCGCTTCGCTCTTGCGGCGGATTTCGTGCTTCTCGATCAGGGTGGCGGTTGCGCAGAAGATGGCCGGAAGGGCGAGAAAAAGGCCTCCGATGAATGCTCCATAACGGCTGCTGACAAGGCCGGTGAAGACGGTCGCGGCGCCACCGAGCGCGAAGCGGATCAGGTATTCGTACCAGCGTCCCTCCTTGAGAGACGACGGCGAAAAACGGATCGGGCTCATGTCTGACCTCCGGCGACGATCAGCAACCCGAGGGCGACAATTAGCCAGACGACCAGCGACATCAAGGTAGCCGTCACAGCCCGCAGCTTCGCGCGAACAAGGAGGTGGCAGACGACGACACTGTAGACGGCGAGCGCAATCGCTCCAGCAATCATCGCCTGTGTTTGCAGGGCCGCGTAGCCGGCCCCGTGCTGATACACTGCGATTCCGAGCGTAGCGAGCGCGACCGAGGGCGCTGCCCCGAACAGGCCGGCGAAGCTCTTTGGACGCAGAAGATCTCCCAGCATCGCGAATGCCGATACGACGGTGCCCCCGACGAGGAAGCGGATGACGTACTCAGTCATTTCGCTCTCTTCCAAAGTTTCGAGAGCGGCCCGCCTGCCCCGTACACCGGGTCCCTGCGCGGCACAGGCACCTTCGGGATGGTTTTCAGCGCCCGCGGACGGTCCTCGACGGCCGTGCACTCGTCGTATGTGCCGGTCGGCGGGTAAGCCCCGATAACGAGGAACTCATCGTCCGGTGAAAGGCACTGATGGCCCGTGCCCGCAGGCAGGATGGACACGTCGCCAGCCTTCAGCGTGAAGATTCTCCCCTTTTTGCCGCCGAACCGAACGCGTCCCTTGCCGCGCGCGATGCCGAGCACCTCATGGATCCCTGAGTGATAATGCACATAGTCGTAGATGCCGTCACGCCAGCTGTCCCCCCATCCGTTCGCTTCAAACAGGTCTTCGATTACGGCCGCGGGGTCTTGGCGGTCATCGAGAGCGACAGCGTTTCGATAGATGATCAGCGGCCATCGCGGGTGATTGGGGATGAGACCGTCGTCCTCAAAGCGGACCGGGTGAGGTTTTCGCGCTCGCGCGAGGTCCATGGCCTTCCGCTTGCCGGGACGCCCAAGACCCGTGGCGCGCTCCGCGTACCCTTTCAGGTCTTCAAGGGTCGGCATGATCGTCCTCCGTTGAAGGCTCGCCCGGGTAGCCGGTCCAAAGCCGGAGGGCCCGTTCGAGAACCGCCCCGAGCGCGAAGCCCGCGACGACATCGCTCGCCCAGTGCGCCAGAACCACGATGCGCGTGAGAGACAGCCCAACCGCAAGCGCTCGGATCGCCCGACGGGGGCCGGCGGGCAACGCCCCAGCCGCCGATGCCAAGGCTCCCATGTGCAGCGCATGGCCCGAGGGAAAGGCATCCGTACGTTTGCCGGAAAACGGGACGCCGTGGACGTGCCCAATAACCGTTCGACGGTCCGGCCGGGTCTGGTCGAACATAAGCTTCAAACCATGGGGCAGCAGCGACGCGGCGACCGTGACGAACAGAGCATGGTTTCCAGCGCGCCGCAGCGGCTCGCCGCGCCCGCGCGAAGCCAGCCAGCCGAAAGTTGCCAGAACCAGAAGGACCTTTTCGTCAGCACCCCAAGTCAGCGCACGGGCCACCTCCTCCGGAGCGGGCGCAGTGTTGCGGGCGATAGAACGCGCGACCACGACATCTGCTCTGGTGGGCTGGACGGTGACCGGAAAGCTCGGCCCGCGGTTAAGGCGACTGGCTGACAATCTAGCTGTTTTGAACATGACTCATCGGATCGAAACGGAACATACCTTTCCAACGCATCACCTGCCGATAAAGGTCCTCCATTCTCTTGAAAATTCGGGACTTCCAAATGCTCGGGCTCTTCATGGCTTGTGGAACGAATGAACGACAAATCGCTCCGCGTACGGTTAGACGAGGACTATCCCACGATTACGCGCGGGATAGCGAGCGCTTGCGGAGTCGGCCGATTGGTACGCCGCGAATCCCTCGCCCCGAGTAGGAACAAACGACATTGGCTACCGTTCGGGATGATATCGAACTCTCACAGCTGAGGCCTCCAATGTATCACCACGTCAAGAAACTGATGTTCACCGTCCGCGTCGACGAACCGGATCCGCGGTTCGGAAATATGCTCCTTGAACAGTTCGGCGGCGCCAATGGCGAACTCGCGGCAGCGATGCAATATTCGATACAGGGCCTGAACTGCGAGGATCCCGATCGCAAGGACCTCCTGATGGATATCGGCACCGAAGAATTGAGCCATCTCGAAATCGTGGGAACCCTCGCTCGCATGCACCTGAAGCCGATGAAGTTCGATCGCCAGGCGGCCGAAGCCGATCCCCTGATTGCGATCGCGGGTGGCGGCGGAGTGAACCTGTTCAATTCCCAAGGCAACGCCTGGACTGCCGATTACCTGAAAATCACCGGTGAACTCGACGTCGACCTGCGCAGCAACATCGCGGCCGAAGCGCGCGCGAAGATCGTCTATGAACGGCTGATCAATTTCTGCGACGACGCCGGCACCAAGGACGCCCTGCAGTTCCTGATGACCCGGGAAATTACCCACATGAAGGCGTTCGCGCTGGCGCTCGAGAGCATGGGTAAGCCTGCCTTCAGTATCGGCCGCATAGCGCCGACACCTGGACTGGTTGACCAGTTCTTCAATGATTCAACCGGCGCCGGCGAGCATGGTGAAATCGACACCCGCGGACCCTGGAACGAGGGCAACGGCTGGGTCTTCATGGAATCGCCGGCGATTCAGGCAGAAGCCGGAGCCTCAACTGCGATCGTGACGGAAAGTTCGCCGCCGGTCGACGCGAACGGGCTGAGCGAGCTGTTGATCGATGAACTGCGCGACATCCTGCATGCTGAAAAACAACTGACGAAGGCGCTTCCAAAGATGGCCGAGGCGGCGCGCTTCGATCAGCTGCGAGAGCTTTTCGAGCAACATCTGGTGGAGACCGAAAACCAGGTGGAGCGCCTTAATGAGTGCTTCGAGCTGCTCGGCAAGACAGCGCGTGCGAAACCTTGCAAGGGCATGATGGGACTTGTCGAGGAAGGCCAGGAGATCATGACCGACGGCGAGAAAAAGGAGGACGCGGCTGCCGACCTCGCGCTGATCGGAGCGGCGCAGCGTGTGGAGCATTACGAGATCTCGGCTTACACGACCGCGAAAAACCTCGCCCAGCAACTTCGCCACAGCGCCGTCGTCGCGCTGTTGTCCAAGTCGCTGGCGGAAGAAGAGAATTCAGACCAGTTGCTCAACCAAGTGGCTCGATCGCTGATGTCGGTGGCAAGAATGCCTGCCGCTATCGAACAGGCCGAATAGCGCAGGGGTGATGCCCGTCTCCGTATTCATTGCGGCAACATCGCGATCGGCCGCTTTGCGCCGGGCGACCCGCCTCGAAGGCGTCAGTGACAGGCAGCATCTGCAGGGAAAACATGCATGACGTATTCCGAGGATAATCCGCCTCCCGCAGTCGGGGCCTATTGGATCAAGGAGGAAGATTATTCAGCGTTGCTGCAACTTTTCGACGATGGCGACAAGATGCCCCCGAGCTGGAAAGAATGGCTGAAGATGGCCGAGGAAATGGAGCAGGGGCTCAAGGCCTATGGACACGTCGTGCTGCGTGTTTACATCGACCCCTCCACATTCACATGGTGCGCGGCCCACGGCACAAGCCCGGGCGGGGCCGGACCCAGAAAGTTCGTCGCGGCGGCCGTAACCGAGAGATATGACCGACAGGCCTGACCAACACCGACTTAGCGGGGCGCCGGCCCAGCCCCGAATAGCACGTTCGGCCGGCCTGCCCCGCAAGGTCGTTGGAAGAAAACAAGACGACCAGGGCCACGCCCGGTTCATCACCTCGTCGATAACGCCAGCGACATACGATTGTTGCGGGCGTGCTGCACGGCGCGAAGTCGAGTGCCCCGGAGAATCACCCTCTAATCGAGCGGTACATCAAGCTTGATAGTTGTGCCCTTTGGCTGGTTCGATGCGACCGCGATGCGTCCATTCAGTTGGGCAAGCAGGCTCTTGATCACCTTGAAGCCCAGGCTCGCTCGCGGTTGGTCCATATCGAAATCCGCCGGCAGTCCCACGCCCTGATCCGCTACCACGACATGCAAATCGGCTCCGCGCCCCGCGCCCGCCACCTGGATTTCGCCGGACTTGTCGGAGTAGGCGTGCTTCGCCGCGTTCGTGACAAGCTCGTTGATTAGGAGGCCAAGCGGAATTGCCTTGTCCGCCGGAATCATCAGGTGGTCGAAGTTGCAGTCTATCTTGTAGGCGAGCGTTTCTTGCAGCTTCCTGCAAAGCTCGCCCGCGAAGTCCGCAATGTCGACAAACCCGATCTTGGTGCTGCGCCACAGGTGATCGTGAACCTGGGCGATCGTGGTGATGCGGGAAGCTGCGTCCTTGAGCGCGTTTTGAACTTCCTCGGACTGTGCGCTGCGGGACTGGACGCGGAGCAGGCCTACCACCGACGCCAGGCTGTTCTTGACACGATGGCTCATCTCTCGGGTTAACATCGCCTGATGCTCCAGGGCTTTTTGGAGTTCGGCGTCGGCCTGCTGCCGTTCGATTGCGATGCCGAGCAGGCCCGCAAAGCCAGCTAGGAAATCGGCATCCGCAAGATCGAACTGACCCGGGTCCGCGCTGTCGACTTCCAGAACGCCAAACGGTAGATGGCCTTCACCGCCCCGCGCGATGAGAACGTTGATGGCGCGCTTGATGCCGTGCTCCGACAGCAGTTTCGGCGTTCGAAAGCGGGTTTCTTCCTGAAGGTGGTTGGAAATGACGATTTGGCCGGTATGGAACGCGTAGCCGGCGGGAGACTCCAGATCGACGCCCAAGGATATCTGGCCGATCGTCTCCGGCGCCCATCCGACGCCTGCGCTCACCAGTAACCTTTTTTCCTCCGGCATGTACTCCAGGACTTTGGCGAAGGGTGTTTCGAGACCCTGCGCGCAGAGCTCCGTCGCTCGTTGCAGTATCTGGCCGATGTCCCGGGTCTGCAGCGCGGTTCGGCCGAACGCGCCCAGCAAGGACTGTTGCCTCAACCGGTACGGAAGTTCCTGTCTCGTTGCAGCGGTCGACGCGACTGGAGACGATACGGACTCTTTCCCAGCAGGGGTTGGCATGAATTTGTCCCTTCGAAATCCCGGCGGCTGGCCCGCTTTTTTGCTTGTAGCATGATAAGTTGACCGGTTGGGACGAGTTCGCTTCCCGTTTGCCTTACGGGATGGAAGATCGCGCGCGCAACCTCTTTCCAAGCGTCTAGTGCTTGGCGCGGCGTTGTTGGAAAACCCCTTGGTAGGTCTTAAAGACGGAACTTATTGTTCCACCACCTCTTACCCTGTCGGACTGCAACGAGGCAGCCAGGGGGAGATTGGCTTTGAACGAGGTTACGATTCTGGTCGTCGAGGACGACCAGCTTATTCAGGCGTTGGTCGAAGAAGCGCTTTCGGACGGAGGCTTTGCCTCGGCCCTGACGGCGTCGGGCGAGGAAGCAATTACACTTCTACAGGACGACAAATCCAAATACCGGGCGGTCTTAACCGACATCAACCTGCTGGGAAAGCTCGATGGATGGGAGGTCGGTCGCTCTGCCCGGGAGATCGATCCGACGATGCCCATCATCTACATGACCGGCACTCACGGGGAGGAATGGGCGTCCAAAGGCGTCCCTAACAGCCTACTGCTTGCAAAGCCCTTTGCGCCTGCCCAGATCGTAACCGCTATATCCCAGCTCCTTAACGCGACCCCGCCGATACCGCCCGCAGAGTAGCGAGCCGGGCCGCATGACGAGAAAGCTGAAGACCTATCAAACCTCGCTGGGTTTCTTCGATCGGGCCATCGCGGCCGAGCGGGCCTTATTGGAAAAGCGCTCGCAAGCGAAAACGCCCGTTGGGAGAAGCAGAAGTACAAGCTGGATTTCGCCTGCGCCGGGCCCGCCCATACCTCACGGCGAATGAGCGCCGTCAAGGCGCCCCTGGCTGCTCAGCCGTAGCTCCCCGGCCGGGCGATCCAAATCAGGGCAAAAAAAAATTTGACTCCCTCTTGAAACCAAAAACGGTTTTTGTAATTTCTAAGTCGCCACCGCAGGGTGGCTCGGGCGCCTGATGGGCTCGGGAATCCAGACGGGCACCGGTCGTGTCCGGTGCCGCTATTAACCATTTTGCTCCTAGGAGGATCTGGCTATGCGCACTTATGACTTCGCTCCCCTCTTCCGGTCGACCATCGGTTTCGATCGTCTATTCGACCTCGCCGAGACCGCCCAGCGCGGTGCCGAGGAAAGCTATCCGCCCTATAACATCGAACGGCTGGCCGAAGACCGTTACCAGATCACGCTGGCGATCGCGGGTTTCTCGCCGGATGAAATCTCGATCACTGCAGAGCAGAACGTCGTCACCATTGAAGGCGGCAAGACCGAGAAAGCCGAGCGCGAGTTTCTTTACAGGGGTATCTCGACCCGTCACTTCAAGCGCCAGTTCAACCTGGCCGACTACGTCCAGGTCAAGAACGCGTCCTTCGACAACGGTCTGCTGAAGATCGAACTGGTCCGGGAGATTCCCGAGGCCATGAAGCCGCGGCGGATCGCCATCAACTACAGCAACGTGCATCAGCTCGAGTCCAAGGCGGCCTGAGCCAACGCACTATCGCGGCGGCCCGGGCCTTGTTGTCTCGGGCCGGCGCCCCACTCGTCTTCGAACGGAGGAAACCATGCGGCAGACGACCGCCACAGACGACAACGTCTTCGACTTCCAAGCTCTCCTTCACCCCGGCACCGTCTTCGAGCACCCCACGGACGTGGTGATGCATCCGTCCCTGACGCTGGCCGAAAAGCGGGCAATCCTCGCCTCATGGGCATCGGACGCTTCGGCGATCGCCTCTTGTCCTGCGCTACGCGCTCCGGAAGGCCTGAAGATACCGGTCAGCATCGACGCCATCCTCGAAGCCTTATGCGAGCTCGATGGCGGCCCGCGGAACCCGCCCGGCGGAAAGCCGCAGCGCCGCTTTTCTACGGCGCGCGCACAGGCCGCCTGAAGGTACGGGGTCGAAATCCGTCTACCCGGCAGGTGCACGTCGGCCGCTGGGCGGCATTCAGAAACCACCCCTTCCATTCGGCAGGAGGTGCGCGATCTCCGTGGCTAGTTGAGCCTGCGTGTAAGGTTTCGCGAGACGGGCGACGTCAACCACTTCACTTCCTTCCAGCTCAGCGAACCCCGTCGCAAGCAAGATCGGAAGTCGAGGATATTGGCGGCGCACTTCTCGGGCCAGTTCGATTCCTGTCATCCCTGGCATAGCGTGGTCCGTTATTAAAAGATCAGCAGCCAACCCACCTTCAAGAAGTCGCAACGCCTCTATGGCGGAGTGCGCTTCAATCACCTGATGTCCGAGGTCTTCCAGCAGGTCGACAGTACTGCCGGCGATCAGAAGATCATCGTCTACAAAGAGAATCCTCGCTGGGCCCGAGGCTTCAGTAACGATGTTCGGCGTGCGTCCGGAAGGCAGCGTCGTTTCGCTGGCAACGGGAAGCCAAAGTCTGGCGGTTGTTCCCCTTGCGGGCGCGCTTTCGAGCCGCAGGGCACCGCCGGATTGTTGCGCCAGGCCGAACACCATGGACAAACCCAAACCCGTGCCCTTGCCTACTCCCTTCGTTGAGAAGAACGGTTCTACGGCTCTGGCCAGAGTTTCTGCGTCCATTCCTTCTCCAGTATCTCGCACCGAAAGCACCACGTATCGGCCCGGCTGGACACCAAGCTGATCGTCGACTTCAACAACTTGCTCGGACAGCCCGATCGTGAGGACGCCGCCCGTAATCATCGCGTCCCGGGCATTCACGGCGAGATTGAGCAGAGCCATTTCGAGCTGGTTCGGGTCGACGTCGACGACCGGCATATTGTCTTCGGCGTGAAGCTCGATCCGAACCATCGGGCCCACCGAGCGATCTATGAGGCCTATCATGTCCTCCACAAGGCTTCGGACATCTGTGGCTTGCGCTTTCAGCTCCTGCTTGCGCGCGAAGGCAAGCAGTCGTTGCGTCAAAGTGGCGCCACGGCGAGCGCCCTCCATGGCGCCATCCAGGAGTCTGTGAAGTCGCGCATCTTCGCCTAGTTTTTTGGAAAGCAGGTCGAGGTTACCGATGACAGCCATAAGCAGGTTATTGAAATCGTGCGCTACCCCACCGACTAGTTGGCCCAACGCCTCGATCTTCTGCGCCTGCAGCAGTGCTGCCTGAGCCCGCTCGCGCCCTGCTATTTCTTCCCGGAGTTGACTGTTCGCCCGCTCAAGGTCAGCCGTTCTCTCCGTCACCAATCGTTCCAGTTCGGCAGCGGCACCGCGCTGGGCTTCAAGGTACGCACGAGTTTGATACTGTCGTCTTCGAGCGCGCTCTGCGGAAAGTATCGTGGCCTGCAGCGTGATGGCCTGCAACGGGCGCTCGAGAAAGCCTACATTACGCAGGCGCATGACCAACTCGCGCCTGAACGCGGCAAACTTGCCCCCTTCATTGTGGTTGGTCAGTACGACAAATGGTTGATCGGACCACGGTGGCTGACGGCTCACCCAGTCCTCCAAAATGCGGGCATTATTGCCGTAAAGGGCCTCCTCTGCCACAAGCACCACTTCGATAACCCACTCGAGATTCTCTATCACTTCCTGAAGGGTGTTGCAGACCACGGGACGTAAGCCGGCCCTTTCGATCAACTTGGCAACCGTTGCGGCGTCACGTCCGACGGGCATCAGGACCAAAACCACGCCTTTTGGCGTTTCAGCCCCGATCATTGGTGTCCCGAGACATCAGAGGCGCCTCTTCTCCCTTATAGACCGGCGTGCCGGTGAAAATGCCGCTAAAGCCCTTTAACGGAGGGCCGACGGTGATGCCTTGGTGGCTCAGTTTGAATTCACGGATCGAATGCTCATGATTGCCGCTCCGTTTCTTTACAACGGACAGCGCACGCCGCACGCTGCCATCAAACTCGAAATAGCGCAGCATCAGCACGCCATCGGCGAGATAACTAATATCGAGCGGCGTATCCATCGGCCCAACGAGACCATGCTGTGCAAGTATCAGGATAGTTAAGACGCCGCGCTGACTGAGATAGCTCAGCAGTTCGTGCATCTGAAGAATCAAAAAACGCTCATCAGGCATCGCATTAAGATAGCCGTTGAGACTGTCGATAATCACGACCTGCGCGTTATCGCTTTCTACGCTGCTTCGCACGGCGTCGGCGAACTCGCCCGGGGCCATTTCAGCAGGGTCAATTTGCTGAATATTGATCAGCCCCTTTTTAATGGCCTCTTCCAACGGGAGCCCTAGCGTCTTGGCGCGCGCTATCATGGTCCCGCGGCCCTCATCGAAGGCAAAAATCACGGAGCGTTCCTGCCGGGACGCGGCCGCAATCGCGTAGGTAAGCGCCAGGGATGATTTTCCAACGCCTGCCGCGCCGATGAGCAGCGCATTTGTTCCGCGCTCGAGGCCACCGCCCAGGAGAGCATCCAGTTCCGAATTTCCGCTTAGGACGGCGTTGGTATCGAAATCCTTATGGTGCTCGGCGGCAACAAGTCGGGGATAAATTTTGAGACCCCCATGCCTGATGGTAAAGTCGTGAAATCCGCCCTTGAAATCGATGCCACGCATTTTCACGATGCGAAGTCGTCGCCGCTGCGCACCGTAGTCGATCGCCAGCTGTTCGAGCAGCACAACGCCATGAGCGATGGAGTGCAGCTGCAGATCGTTCTGTTGTGATGAAAGGTCGTCGAGCAGGATCACCGTAGACTTTCGACCCGAAAAGAAGTGTTTCAGCGCAAGGATCTGACGACGGTATCTAAGCGGGCTCTGTGCCAGCAGCCGAAGCTCCGACAGGCTGTCGAGCACAATACGAGCCGGGGCCAAAGCCTCAACCCGGTCGAAGATCATTTGCGTGGTTTCGCTGAGCTCCATATCTGCTGGATGCAGCACGGTGAGTTCCTGGCTTGGATCCAGAGTGGTCTCAGGTGGGATTAATTCAAAGATCGTGATGCCGTTGAGCGACCAGCCATGACGCTTCGCGACCAGACGCAGTTCTCGCTCGGTCTCCGATAGCGTGATGTAAAGTGTCGGTTCGCCGGCGCGAACTCCTTCAAGCAAAAATTCCAAAGCCAAGGTTGTCTTGCCCGAACCGGGTTGCCCTTCGAATAGATACATCCTCTCGGGGTCGATGCCGCCCCCGAGTATGTTGTCTAAACCAGCATTTCCAGTGGAAATCCTGGGAAGCTCATCCCCGTCGAGCAACTGCTTATCACCATCCATGTCAAACCCCCGTTTGGCCGCAGACGAACCCTCGACATTGAACTTACGGAAACTTTTAACCCCGGGGCTGGGTTCCCGGCTGGATCTGCTCGGATGAGTACGACGGGAAAATCTCCCCTGAGGGCCTCACATGCCCGCGCACTTTCAGTGAGCATTTCACCCCTGCTCGCAACGACGGCGCATTTATCTCAAGGCGGGGTTTGATACATGGAACCAATGCGCATTCTGCCACGTTGGGTCTGTTTGGGAGCGTTCGACCCGTTGGATAAACCACAATCAAAGCTCGACGGGGTTGCCGACGCGCGGCGACTTCAACTGCTCATAGACGCCATCGTGGATTACGCAATCTACATGATCGATGTAGATGGCACTGTGCGTAGTTGGAACGCCGGAGCGGAGCGACTGAAGGGCTACTCGGCCAATGAGATTATTGGCAAGCCATTCTCATCGTTCTATTCGCCGGAGGATCGCGCTAAAGGGCTTCCCCAAACCGCATTGAGGATTGCAGCCGAAACTGGCCGTTTTAGTTCTGAGGGTTGGCGCGTCCGCAAAGACGGGAGCCGCTTTTGGGCGCTCGTCGTCGTTGATGCGATTCGCGACGAGCAAGGTCAGGTGATCGGCTTTGCAAAGGTCACGCGCGACATCACAGAACGTCAGCAAGCTCATAACGAACTTTTAGAGAGCGAGCGGCGATACCGTCGATTGATCGAGGCTGTTGTCGATTATGCTATTTTTCAGCTGGACCCAGCCGGCAACGTAACTACCTGGAATCCGGGTGCTCAGCGCATCAAAGGTTACGATCCGGAAGAAATTATCGGTCAGCACTTCAGCCGATTCTACACGCCAGACGATATTGAACTTGGCGTGCCCAAACTGGCTCTCGCCGAGGCGGCCAAACAAGGACGCTTCGAGGCTGAAGGCTGGAGGTTGCGAAAGGATGGCACTCGCTTTTGGGCGTCAGTTGTCATCGATCGTATCACAGATGAGGCCGGCGATCTGGCGGGTTTTGCAAAAGTAACCCGCGACGTAACGGAGCGAAGGCAGGCCCAAGACGAACTTCAGCGCATACAGCAGCAGTTAGCCGCTTCTCAGAAGCTCGAAGCGGTGGGGCAGCTCAGCGGCGGGATTGCGCACGACTTCAATAATCTCCTGATGATCGTGCTCGGCAACCTCGAGACCGCCGAGCGGCACAGCCGCAGCTTGGCTAATAGCACGAATCTTCAGCGGGCACTGGCCAATGCCAAGCGAGGCGCGCAACGTGCAGCAGCACTGACTAGCCGCCTGCTCGCATTCTCCCGTCGGCAAGCGCTCGATCCGCAGCCTATAAATCTGAATAATTTTTTGAATGGTCTGCAGGAGTTTCTGCAGCGTACCCTCGGCGAACGTATCGAGGTTCAGACCGTCGGAAGTGCAGGTCTCTGGTCGATCGAGGCCGATACCAATCATCTCGAGTCGGCTATCATCAATCTCGGTATCAACGCACGCGATGCAATGCCGGATGGCGGCAAACTCACCATCGAAGCTGTGAATGTCTTAGCTGACGAGGACTATTGCCGGGTAAATCCTGAGCTCTCTCCGGGCCAATATGTCATCGTTTGCGTGACGGACACAGGTACTGGGATGACCGCGGACGTGCTTAATCATGCTTTCGAGCCGTTTTTTACGACAAAAGAACTCGGCCACGGCACAGGCCTCGGCCTAAGCCAAGTCTATGGCTTTGTAAAACAGTCGGGCGGGCACGTGAAGATCTACAGCGAAGTCGGCCAGGGTACCAGCATCAGAATGTATTTCCCCCGGTACCATGGAGAAGCCCGACCGGTTGATAGTGATGCAGACGAATTTCGCCCCGAAGGCGAGAAGCTGGAGACGATACTCGTTGTCGAAGATGATGCGGAGCTGCGTGCATATGTTTCTGAGCTTCTGCGAGACTTGAATTATCGCGTCGTTCCAGCTTCCAGCGCCCAAGCTGCCTTGACCATCCTCCTGCAGGAAGAGCCGAGGATTGATCTCTTACTGACGGATGTCGTCATGCCCGGACTCAATGGACGGGAGCTTGGTCGGCGCGCGCAACAGATCCGTCCAGGCATCAAGACCTTGTATATGACAGGATACTCGCGAAATGCCGTGGTTCACCAAGGGCGCCTGGACGAGGGTGTCGAGTTATTAGAGAAGCCGATCTCTCAGGCAAAACTCGCTTTGCGCGTGCGCGAAATATTAGACCGGCTTGAACCAAATTCATGAACTGAGCCCGGTGTACAGCGGACAGCACACGTCTGCTCACGAGTCTACCGGTCGGCTTACGTTGAACCTCTCTGGATCTTCTTTGATCCCGTTGCACACGTCATGCACGCACAGCCCTCTAACCCATCGAAAAAGCCCAACTCTCGTTCCAAGCCGTCATGGGAGGCTTGGGTTAGGTCCAACCATCAGGAGATGGCTCAGACCTAACTTTGCGTCAGAAGCGGCCCGTCGCGAGCGCTTCTGACAAGGGCATCGTTTGCAGTATGAGCTAAGCCGGTAATTTCTGGGACCACGCAGCCGCCACCCGCTCGTTGCCACGCCGCTGACCCAGTCCCCGTCAGTGAGCCGCTCTCGTAGGTTATGTAGTAGAGCAGGATGCTCTTGCGGGCCGGGACCGCCTATCTATCGCCCGCGACGTTCAGTTGGCCCGCGAACATGCGGCCGCGGATGTAGGTCTTCCATATTCCGGTACGCACCGTCTTGCGGCGCGACTCGACTTCGCGCGGCATCCGACGTTCACTGACAGTATCTTAGCCATCAAATGCTCCTTGCCCCCTCAAGCGGTAGGCGGCGCTACCTGTTGCGGCCGGCCTCGACAGGAACCACACGTGCTGTTCGGCCTCATCAATCCAGTTCTCGCAGCGAAACACTGTGCTGCCCGTCTTACGTGCAAATCCCACAGAGCGGCATCGCAGCACAGAAGCGCAGAAGCGGGCATCCGTAGATCAGATCCCCGGAAACTTGTAATAACACTTCCAATGGATGTGGGCGTTGGTACGCTGCTTCCCTAAGACTTTCTAGCTGAGCGCGCGCCGACTAAGGTAGCGCGCGCCGCATCCGCCGCACCCGCCTGCATCATCTTAGCAAGAAGCGAGTACACCTTGGTCCATGCCGATCGCACTTCAGGCACGAAGGCGACACCGAGACCGTTTGCAAGTGCCCACAATAACGCCTCGGCGACGACAGCGTAGTGTTCTTGCCTTGCTCCGTATCCCGCGTGACGCCTTCCAAGCTCCCAAATGACGGGAGCGAGCGAATCGATATCGTGCACCCTGCCGACGCATGTCGCGAGAAGGGCTACCAACTTGCGCTTCTGTATCGCAAGGTCATCGGGGAAAAGGCGCCGCACCTCCGGCGCAATAACGAACAGTCGATCGTAGAATAGACTTGCAATGGTGTCCTCGATCGGAACGATGAGCGAAAAGCTTGTTCGCAGCAGCATGATATCCCGTGCGGTGAGCGGCTCTCCCTTTTCTGCCGGCGCCCAATCTATCATATCGTCGAACTTGAGGTCGGAAACCGCGCACGGTCGTGCGAACAGGTACCCTTGCGCTTGGGTGCAGCCCGCAGCGCGAACAAGTTCCAATTGCTCTTTGGTCTCGACCCCTTCCGCAGTTGTTGTGATCTCCAGGGATCTTCCGAGATTGGCAACGGCGCATACGATAGCAGCACAGACGTCCATCCGCAGCATTTCACTGACAAACGATCTGTCGATCTTGATTTTGTCGAAAGGGAACATCCGCAAATAGCTCAGCGACGAGTATCCAGTGCCGAAATCATCAAGCGCAATTGAGACACCCAGGGCATGAAGTTCGTGGAGGGTGGCCAAGTTCTTCTCGCTATGTTGGAGCAGAACTGATTCGGTGATTTCAAGTTCCAGCCGTTTCGCAGGTAACCCTGTTTCAACCAAAATCCTCGCCACCCGGCTTGCCAGATCAGAACTGCGAAACTGGACAGGTGATACGTTGACCGCCACCTTAATCTCGTGGGGCCATGCAACCGCATCCGAGCAAGCCTGGCGCAAAACCAACTCGCCTAACCGGTCAATTAGTTGCGTCTCCTCGGCCAGCGGAATGAATTTATCTGGCGACATCAGCCCGTGCTTGGGATGACGCCAACGAACGAGCGCCTCCATACCAACGGTGCGTCTCACGTCGATGCTTACGATTGGCTGGTAATGAACTTCGAACTCGCCAGCCGTCAGTGCGTTGCGCAACTCCTGACCTAGTTTGTTATGCGCCGCCACGGAGGCGTCCATTTCGTTCTCGAAGAAGCGAAACTCATTCTTTCCATGTTCCTTCGCGAGATACATGGCCATGTCGGCATTTTTGGTCAAGGTTTCCACATCGGTACCATCAGCAGGGAATACGGCGATTCCAATACTCGCAGTGGTATGACTTTCATGCGCTCCCAGCAGGATTCCCGCGCTTACCGACGACAGGACCTTGCCAGCAATCAAAGCCGCCTGGTCTCTGTGAGATATCTCGCTCAAGATGATGATAAACTCATCGCCCCCGAGGCGGACTACCACGTCGCTCTCGCGCACCGAGCTGCGAAGTCTTTGACCTACCTGGACCAGCAGAGAATCACCTGCCGCGTGCCCCAATGTGTCGTTTATGATTTTGAAGCGATCAAGATCGATAAAGAGGACGGCGCATTTGCTACCGTTACGACGCGCTGACTTGATAGATAAATCGAGCAGCTCGTTGAACATAGCTCGGTTGGGTAGACCCGTTAATGCGTCATGGGTCGCCAAATATTGTATCTGCTCGTCGGCCTGGCGCTTCTCCGCATCTCGGTCAAAATTCTCGAGCGCAAACGAAATGTTCTCTGCAAGCCTCGCTAAAAGGTCGACAAGTTCATCGGTAAAGGCATCTTTTTCACTTGAGAGAAACAACAGAACGCCAATTGCTTCGCTGCCTTTGAGCAGCGGAAAACTGGCTCCTGATTTAGTACCTCCTCCACCCGCCAGAGTGTGCCAATGCTTGGTTCGCTCGTCGGTAAGGTAGTCGTTGATGATGCATGGGCGCTTTGTTCTAAAGGATGTCCCAGTCGAGCCGCGGCCTTCTGGGCGATCAGCGGAAGTCGCGAAGCGGGTGCTCCTCACCCGTTCGGCATTCTCCCCTTTGGTTGCCGCTATTCGAAGAAACTCCTGCCCGGGCTCGACTGGG
>Ga0193742_1000514_pt1 | contig 25562 bp, 19 predicted proteins | sample L2c1metaG_FD_165511 | JGI IMG/M metagenome (GOLD analysis project Ga0193742, IMG submission 165511) | Soil microbial communities from a riparian zone of the East river system, Colorado, United States - L2c1 | ecosystem: Environmental > Terrestrial > Soil > Riparian zone | place: USA: East River... | reverse complement strand
CGCAAGGCATGGGCGAGCGGGCCTGCGGGTTACCCTTGGGCCACTATGAGCGTTGAGTCCGTCTTTTCTCGGCTGGAGCCGTTGCTGCCCAGGGTGTCCAAACCCGTCCAGTACGTCGGTGGCGAGCTGAACTCCACCGTCAAGGACTGGGACGCCACCTCGGTCCGCTGGGCGCTGATGTACCCGGACGCCTACGAGGTCGGACTGCCCAACCAGGGCGTCATGATCCTGTACGAGGTGCTCAACGAGCTGCCCGACGTCCTCGCCGAGCGGACCTACGCGGTCTGGCCGGACCTCGAGGCGCTCATGCGCGAGCACGGCGTGCCCCAGTTCACCGTGGACGCGCACCGGCCGCTCGGCGCGTTCGACCTCCTCGGCGTCAGCTTCGCCACCGAGCTCGGCTACACGAACCTGCTGACCGCGCTGGACCTCGGCGGGATTCCGTTGCACGCCAAGGACCGCACCGACGAGCATCCGATCGTGGTCGCCGGCGGGCACGCCGCGTTCAACCCGGAGCCGATCTCCGACTTCATCGACGCCGCGGTGCTCGGCGACGGCGAGGAGGCCGTCCTCGAGATCACCGCGCTGATGCGCGCGTGGAAGGAGGAGGGCCGCCCCGGCGGTCGCGACGAGATCCTGACCCGCCTTGCGGAGACCGGCGGCGTGTACATCCCGCGGTTCTACGACGTTTCCTACGCCGAAGACGGCGCGCTCAACCCGATCACGCCGAACCGCGACCGCGTGCCGGCGAAGGTGGTCAAGCGGACCACCATGGACCTCGACGCGTGGCCGTACCCGAAGCAGCCGCTGGTGCCGCTCGCCGAGACCGTGCACGAGCGGATGAGCGTCGAGATCTTCCGCGGCTGCACGCGTGGCTGCCGGTTCTGCCAGGCGGGCATGATCACCCGCCCGGTGCGCGAGCGCTCCATCGAGGGCATCGGCGAGATGGTCCACAAGGGACTCGAGGCGAGCGGGTTCGAGGAGGTCGGCCTGCTTTCCCTGTCCAGCGCGGACCACTCCGAGATCGCGGACATCACCAAGGGGCTCGCGGACCGCTACGAGGGCACCAACACCGGCCTGTCGCTGCCGTCGACCCGGGTGGACGCGTTCAACATCGACCTCGCGAACGAGCTGTCCCGCAACGGAAGGCGCTCCGGCCTGACGTTCGCGCCGGAGGGCGGCAGCGAGCGGATCCGGCGCGTCATCAACAAGACCGTGTCCGAGGCGGATCTCATCAGGACGGTCAGCGCCGCGTACGCGGGCGGCTGGCGGCAGGTGAAGCTGTACTTCATGTGCGGCCTGCCGACCGAGACCGACGACGACGTGCTGCAGATCGCCGCGATGGCCCAGGAGGTCATCCGCGCGGGCCGCAAGGCCAGTGGCCGCAAGGACATCCGCTGCACGATCTCCATCGGCGGGTTCGTGCCCAAGCCGCACACGCCGTTCCAGTGGGCCGCGCAGTGCGATCCGGACACTGTGGACAGTCGGCTGCGCAAGCTGCGCGCGGCGGTCAACTCCGACCGCTCACTCGGCCGCAACATCGGGATGCGTTACCACGACGGCAAACCGAGCATCATCGAAGGACTGCTGTCCCGAGGCGACCGTCGGGTCGGCCGCGTCATCGAGCGGGTCTGGCGCGAGGGCGGCCGGTTCGACGGCTGGAGCGAGCACTTCTCCTACGAGCGCTGGGTTTCCGCCGCCGCCGACGAGCTGCCGCCGCTCGGGGTCGACCTCGCCTGGTTCACCACGCGGGAGCGCACCGAGGGCGAGGTCCTGCCGTGGGACCACCTCGACTCCGGGCTGGACAAGGCGTGGCTCTGGGACGACTGGCAGGACGCGCTGAACGAGGAGGAGCTCGACGACTGCCGCTGGACGCCGTGCTTCGACTGCGGCGTCTGCCCGGCGATGGGCACCGACATCGAGATCGGCCCGACCGGACGCAAGCTGCTGCCGCTCAGTCCGGTCTGAACACTCAGTTCAGGCTGACCGCGGCGAGCGCGTCGACCAGCCCGTGGCCGTAGAACCCGTTGTAGGGCTGGTAACCCGTGCAGTACGCGTCCTGCGCGCCGGTGTTGTCGAGGTCGTAGTCGGCCGGGCAGGGCAGTGACTCCGCCTGCGTCGTGAGCAGCTTGGTGAGCGTCTGCGGGGACGCCTCCGGGTGCTCCGACGCGAGCAGCGCGGCCACCCCGGACACGTGCGGTGTCGCCATCGACGTGCCGCAGAACCGGTCGTAGCCGCCGGGCACGGTCGACAGCACGCACGACTCGTCCTGCTTGGTGCCGGACGGGTCGTAGCCGTTCGGCTTGGTCTCGCCGCCCGGCGCGGCCATGTCGACGACGCCGAGGCCGTAGGAGCTGTAGCTCGCCTTCAGCTCGTTGGGCCCGACGGCCGACACGGCGACCACACCACGCAGCCCGGCCGGCAGCACCTTGCAGCTCGCGTCCAGCGTTCTGCGTTCGGCGGACCGGTCCGCGCCCGTGGTCGCGGCGGGGTCGTCGGCCGTCTGGCCGCTCGGGTCGGCGAGGTCGGCGCCCTCGTTCGTCGCCGCGGCGACGGTCAGCACGCCGTTGCGGCTCGCGAAGTCCACCGCGCGCCGGACCGCCTCGTAGACCACGTGCTCGTTCTCGCGGTCGCACGTCATCAGCCACGGGTCGACGAAGTAGCTGTTGTTGGTGACCTTCATGTGGTTGGCGGTGGCCCACATCAGCCCGCACACCGCGTACTCCGGGAAGATGTAGCCGTTGTCGTCGACCACCTTCACCGACGCGATCCGCACGCCGGGCGCCACGCCCGCGGTGCCGTGGCCGTCGTCGGCCGCCGCGATCGTGCCCGCGACGTGCGTGCCGTGCGGCGAGGCCGTCGGCTCCCACGCGGCCGGGGCCTGGTCGGCCTTGCCGGACAAGCAGCCCGCGGACCGGGTGGGGTCCATCGCGGCGGCGAGATCGGGGTGGTTGGGGTCCACCCCGGAGTCCAGGACGCCGACCACGACGTCGGGGCTGCCGGGGTAGATCGACCGCGCGCGGTCCGCGCCGATCATCGTCATGTCCCACTGCTCTGCCGTGCGGTCCGCGGTGGACACGGCGGCCGGGTCGGCGGTGACGTCCGCGCCGGCGTCCGTCTCGTCGGCCTTGCGCGGGCCCTGCTGGCCCCGCAGGACGCGCTGGGCGCTGAACGCCCGGTCGGTGCCCATCCGCTGCGCGAACGCGTCGTCGGCCGAGTTGGCCACCCCGACGGCGATCTCGGGGTAGTACACGGTGAGGGCCCCACATGCCTGGGCGATCTCCGCGGTGGCGTCCGGCTGGGCGGTTCCCTCGTCGAACACGACGAGATACCGCACCTCGGCGGTGCTCGACGAGCACGCCTCGCGCGGTGGGTCCTGGGCCTGGGCGCTCGCGCTCACACCGGTCGTCACCAGCGTTGTTGCGAGTACCACGGCACTGACCGCTGCCGCCGGCACACGGCGCAGCAGAGGCACGGGGTGACCTCCAGTTGTTGGGGCGGCCGGTTCGGGGGTGCCGGCGGTCCAATAGCCGGACGGTAGTCAGACAGCCGCCACCCAGACAAGCTCAGTGCCGGAATTGGACCTGGGGGTACGGTGCCAGCAGCCGCAAATGAACACCACCGGAGTAGCCGGAGACCACCAGAAGGAGTAACGCTGACCCGCGACGATCGTCCGAACCCCTCTGCCGCGGCGGTGCAGAAGCTGCGACTTCGCTACGCCAAACGCGGACCGCTCCGGTTCACCTCGCACCGGGACGTGGCCCGCGCGTTCGAGCGCGCGTTGCGCAGGGCGAAGGTGCCGATGGCGTACTCGCAGGGCTTCAACCCGCATCCGAAGGTCTCCTGGATCGGCGCGGCGCCGACCGGGGTCGCCAGCGAGGCCGAGTACGTGGAGATCCAGCTGGTCGAGACGGTCGAGCCCGACGAGCTGGTCCGCGTGCTGGACGTGGCCATGCCGCCGGGGCTGGACCTGCTGGAGGCGGTCAGCGTCACGGTTGGGTCCGATGGTGGGTCACTGGCCGACCGGATGGCGGCCAGCCGGTGGCGGATCGAGCTTCCCGGCGTGTCGTCGGACACGTTGCGGGCGGCGCTGAACAAACTCCTCGCGGCGGACGTTGTCGAGGTCGAACGCCTGACCAAACACGGTATGCGCACGCTGGATGCACGCTCCGCAGTTGTCTCGGGGTGGGTCGAGGACGACCCGGACCTGTCGGCATCGGAGCCACCGCCGCAGCCGTGTGGGATACTCATCGTGGTTGTCCGGCAGCTGACACCTGCCGTTCGACCGGACGACGTGCTGAGCGCGCTCCGTGTCGTCGCTGCTCTGGAACCGCCGGTGCCCGCGAAGGCGACCCGGATGGCCCAGGGACGGCTAGATGACGGGGGAGGTCTGTCCGACCCGCTGGCCCTTGACCGGGCCGCGCGGGCCTCGGCATCCGGCTGACGCCCGGCGCGTCGTTGTGACTGACCTGCCGTGGTCGCCGGGCACCCGCCCGGAGCCCGCGGTGAGAGGCGAGGATTCCCGCCGCCCCGCGGCGGAATTAGGCAACACGCTTCACCGTAGGAGCACGGTGAGGCTGGACAACTAGGTCCCTGTGTGGCCGCGTCCGAGAGTGCCGGTGCCATGGCGCCGGCACGTTGGACGCGCCCGGGGGCGAAGGAGCTACATGTCGGATATGTCCACGCCCGCCGGAAACTCCGGCGGGGACACCACCACACCCATCACGGCCGCATTGGCCGAGCTGCCGGCCCGGATCCGGGTCCACGCGCTCGCGAAACTGCTCGGCCGTAGCAGCCGCGAGGTGCTCGCGGCGGTCACCGGCCTGGGGGCCGACGGCCGCAGCGTGCAGTCGAGCATCGACCGCGAGCTGGCGCTGCGGGTCGCCGAGTCGCTCGGCGTCACCGCCGCGGCGGCAGCGCCGGATCAGGTCGCCGCCGCCGAGCCCGAGCCGGAGCCTGTCGTCACCCGGCGCACCAGGGCCATTCCGCCGACGCCGGTGTTCGCCTCCGCGTCGCCGCTGTTCCTGCCGCCGGAGCCGGCGGCGGCCCCGCCGAAGTCGGCGCCCAAGCCGAAGGACGAGCCGGAGCCGGTCGACGACGACGCGGACGACGACGGCTCAGACGGCTCCGACGGACCGGACGGCGCCGATGGTGACGGCGACGACGGCGACGAGGGTCGGCCGCGCAGGCGCCGTGGCCGCCGTGGCCGCGGCCGGGGCAAGGGCGGCCAGGACGACGGCGCCGACGAGACCGAGGACGAGCAGAAGCCGGTCGCGAAGTCGGACAAGAACGAGAAGCAGGACAAGCCGGACAAGCCTGGCAACAAGCGTGGCAAGGCCAAGGCCGAGGAGGCCGAGGCGGAGGACGACGCCCAGGACGCCCAGGACGACGGCGACGACGCGGCCACCCGCAGGCGGCGGCGCAGGCGCAGGCGGCGCGGCGGGGACGGCGACGAGAGCAACCCGCCCGAGGACGACCCGCCCAACACGGTCGTGCACGTCCGCGAGGCACGCGAGGAGAAGCCGGAGTCCGACGGTCGCGACGAGGTGCGCAGCGTGCGCGGCTCGACCCGGCTGGAGGCCAAGCGGCAGCGCCGCAGGGACGGTCGGGAGGCCGGCCGCAGGCGGGCGCCGATCCTGTCCGAGGCGGAGTTCCTCGCCCGCCGCGAGGCCGTCGACCGAGCCATGATCATCCGTGAGCGCGGCGACCGGATCCAGATCGGCGTGCTCGAGGACGGGGTGCTGGTCGAGCACTTCGTGACGTCCTCTGGCTCCGGCTCCCTGGTCGGCAACGTCTACCTCGGCCGCGTGCAGAACGTGCTGCCCTCGATGGAGGCGGCGTTCGTCGACATCGGCCGTGGTCGCAACGCCGTGCTCTACGCGGGCGAGGTCGACTGGGACGCCGCCGGGCTCGAGGGCAAGGCCCGCAAGATCGAGCAGGCCCTGTCCACCGGCGACAGCGTGCTCGTGCAGGTCACCAAGGACCCGGTCGGGCACAAGGGCGCCCGGCTGACCACCCAGATCTCCCTGCCCGGCCGCTTCCTGGTGTATGTGCCGGGCGGCGGGGCGACGGGCATCTCGCGCAAGCTCCCGGAGAACGAGCGGCGCCGGCTCAAGGACGTGCTCAAGCGCGTCGTGCCGGAGGACGCCGGCGTGATCATCCGGACCGCCTCGGAGGGCATCGCAGAGGAGGAGCTGGCCCGCGACGTGCGCAGGCTGCAGGCGCAGTGGCAGGTCATCAAGGACAAGACCGAGGGCGCCAACGGCGTCCGCAAGGTCGGTGCGCCCTCGCTCGTGTACGAGGAGCCCGACCTGCTCGTGAAGGTCGTCCGCGACCTGTTCACGGAGGACTTCTCCGCGCTCGTCATCGAGGGCGCCGGCGCGTGGGACACCGTCGACGCCTACGTCAAGCACGTGGCGCCCGAGCTCGCCGACCGGCTGCGCAAGCACGTCGGCAACACCGACGTCTTCGCCGAGTACCGCATCGAGGAGCAGCTGCTGAAGGCGCTCGACCGCAAGGTGTGGCTGCCGTCGGGCGGCTACCTGGTGATCGACCGCACCGAGGCGATGACCGTCATCGACGTCAACACCGGCAAGTTCACCGGTTCCGGCGGCAACCTCGAGGAGACGGTCACCAGGAACAACCTGGAGTCGGCCGAGGAGATCGTCCGCCAGCTGCGGCTGCGCGACATCGGCGGCATCATCGTGATCGACTTCATCGACATGGTCCTGGAGTCCAACCGCGACCTCGTGCTGCGCAGGCTGACCGAGTGCCTCGGCCGGGACCGCACCAGGCACCAGGTCGCCGAGGTCACGTCGCTCGGACTCGTGCAGATGACCCGCAAGCGGGTCGGCACCGGTCTGCTAGAGGCGTTCGGCACCACGTGTGAGCACTGCAAGGGCCGTGGCGTCATCGTCTCGACGGACCCAGTCAGCAAGCCGGGCGGCGGTTCGAACGGCCACGCCGAGTCGCAGCGCGGCAGCAGTAACACCCGCCGCTCCCGCGGCCGCAACGGCGACGACGCCGGGCAGAAGGACTCGAAGGACTCGAAGGACTCCGGCCGCGGCGCCAGCAAGGACGCGGCGCAGGAAGCGGCCGCCATCGCGGCGAAGGAGGCCGTCCGCGACATCGCGAAGGCCACCAAGGTCGCCGACGCGGTCGAGGCCGACACCAAGCCGGCCGACGCGCCGACCGAGTCCCGCCGCTCCCGCCGCAACGAGTCGAGGCGCGCGGCCAGGTCGGCGGGCGCCCCCGACCGCGCCGCGGCCGTCGCCGACGCCGATACCGACGCGAAGCAGGCAGACACCGCCGCCGAACCGGCTCCGGCCGTTCAGTCCGACGCGTCCGATCAGAGCCATACCGACTCCGGTCCGGTGACCGAGGCCACCACGAGCCTGGACAGCTCGGCCGACGCCGGTTCGACGTCTGACTCGACGCCCGAGACGGCCCCGTCGGCGCTGTCGGCCCACTCGGCTCCGGAGCCGGTGGCCCCGGAGCAGGCTCGGTCCGCCGCGTCCGCTGAGCGGTCCGCTGCCGATGCGGAGCGGTCCGAGGGCGTTGTGGAGGCGACCGGGGCGCCGCAGGCCGCTCAGGAGCACACGAACGGCCGCAATGGCCGGGCCGAGCACGAGACGGTCGAGGAGGAGTCGTCGGTGCCCGCGCCGGCGAGCCCGCCACGCCGTCAGCCACGGCGTGCCGCGTCCCGTCCGGCGGGCCCCCCGGTGTCGGCCGGCCACGATGGCTGACCCCGGTTTGACCCTCATTCCGGCAGGGACGTAATCTGTAGGTCGGCCCGCCGCGTTGGTGGGCCGACTCGTGCGCGAGCCCGGTGGTCATCTCGCCCGGTCGCCGCGTAGCCCCAAGGTTTTCCGAAGCAGTCGAGTAGCAGGAGAGTTGCGTCCGATGTACGCGATCGTCAAGACCGGCGGTAAGCAGTACAAGGTCGCCGTCGGCGACCTTGTCGAGGTCGAGAAGCTCGACGGAGCCCCGGGCGCTGAGCTCACGTTCCCCGCGCTGCTCGTCGTCGACGGCGACGACGTCACCACCGACGTCGACGCGCTGGCCAAGGTCTCGGTTTCCGGCGTGGTCGTCGAGCAGACCAAGGGCCCGAAGATCCGCATCCACAAGTTCAAGAACAAGACCGGGTACCACAAGCGGCAGGGTCACCGGCAGAAGCTGACCCGTGTCGAGGTCACCGGCATCAAGACCAAGTAGGAGCTGAACAGATATGGCACACAAGAAAGGTGCGTCCAGCTCCCGCAACGGACGCGACTCGAACGCCCAGTACCTCGGCGTCAAGCGCTACGGCGGTCAGCAGGTCAACGCCGGCGAGATCCTGATCCGCCAGCGCGGCACCAAGTTCCACCCGGGCGTCAACGTCGGTCGCGGCAAGGACGACACGCTGTTCGCCCTGGCCGCGGGCGCGGTCCAGTTCGGCGAGAAGCGCGGTCGCAAGACCGTGAACATCGTCCCGGTCGAGGGCTGAAGCCCGCGATCGGAGCAAGACCCCATGAGGGGCGGGCCGGCGAGTTACGCGGCCCGCCCCTTCTTTGCGTTTTCAGGAAGGTTTCGCAGTGTCCCGATTCGTTGATCGCGTGGTCATCCACGCGGCCGCAGGCAGCGGCGGCAACGGCTGCGCCTCGGTGCACCGCGAGAAGTTCAAGCCGCTCGGCGGCCCGGACGGCGGCAACGGCGGCAACGGCGGCGACATCGTGCTCGTCGTCGACTCCGGCGTGCACACGCTGCTGGACTTCCACTTCCGCCCGCATGCGCGGGGGTCGAACGGGAAGCAGGGCCAGGGCAACAACCGCGTCGGCGCCAGCGGCGAGTCGCTGGAGCTGAAGGTCCCGGACGGCACCGTCGTGCTCACCGAGGACGGTGCGGTGCTCGCCGATCTGACCGGCATCGGCACCCGGTTCGTCGCCGCGCGCGGCGGCCGAGGTGGCCTCGGCAACGCCGCCCTCGCGTCGAAGGCCCGCAAGGCGCCCGGTTTCGCGCTGCTCGGCGAGCCCGGCGACGAGGCCGACCTGGTTCTCGAGCTGCGGTCGGTGGCCGACGTCGGGCTGGTCGGGTTCCCGTCGGCCGGCAAGTCGTCGCTGATCTCGGTGCTGTCCTCGGCGCGGCCGAAGATCGCGGACTACCCGTTCACCACCCTCGTGCCGAACCTCGGTGTGGTCACCGCCGGCGAGCAGACCTTCACCATGGCGGACGTGCCGGGCCTGATCCCGGGCGCCAGTCAGGGCAAGGGCCTCGGCCTGGACTTCCTGCGGCACATCGAGCGCTGCTCGGTGCTGGTGCACGTGATCGACTGCGCCACCTTCGAGTCGGGCCGCGACCCGGTCTCCGACGTCGACGCGCTGGAGCTCGAGCTCGCCCGGTACACGCCGGGCCTCGGCGGCAGCCTAGCCGAGCGGCCGCGGGTCGTCGTGCTCAACAAGATCGACGTGCCGGACGCCCGCGATCTCGCCGACCTCGTGCGCGCCGACCTCGAGTCGCGTGGCCTGCCCGTGTTCGCCGTGTCCACGGCCAGCCGCGAGGGCCTGCGCGAGCTGTCGTTCGCCCTGGCCAAGGTCGTCGAGGAGGATCGCGCGAACCGTCCCATCCTCGAGTCGAGCCGGATCGTGCTGCGCCCGACCGCGGTCGACGACGTCGGTTTCACCGTGTCCGAGGACCCGGACCAGGAGGGCGGCTTCATCGTCCGCGGCGAGCGTCCGGAACGCTGGGTCCGTCAGACGGCGTTCGACAACGACGAGGCGGTCGGCTACCTCGCGGACCGCCTGGCCCGGCTCGGCGTTGAGCAGGTGTTGGCCACCCAGGGCGCGAAGCCGGGCAGCCCGGTCACCATCGGCGGCGTGACCTTCGACTGGGAGCCCTCCACCCCGGCGGGCGTCGACCTGCTCATGCACGAGCGCGGCCACGACCCGCGCCTCGACCGCAACGACCGCATCGGCGCCACAGAGCGCAAGGCGGCGAAGATCGCCCGCCGCGTCCCGTCCGCCCCTGGCGACCAGGACGCAGAAGAGCAGTCGTGACCGGCGTGCTGTCCGCGACGCGGTCGCAGGTGGCGGCCGCTCGACGGATCGTGGTCAAGGTCGGCTCGTCGGCACTGACCACGGCGGCGGGCGGCCTCGACCCGGCCCGGCTGGACGCCCTGGTCGACGCCCTCGCGGCCCGCCGCACCGCCGGCAGCCAGGTGGTGCTGGTGTCCTCGGGCGCGATCGCGTCCGGACTCGCGCCGCTGGGTATCAGCCGCCGACCAAAGGACCTCGCCACCCAGCAGGCGGCGGCCAGTGTCGGGCAGCTGGTGCTCGGCCACGCGTACGTGTCGTCGTTCGCCCGCTACGGCCTCCAGGTCGGCCAGGTGCTGCTGACGTCCGACGACGTCGTGCGGCGGTCGCACTACCGCAATGCCCAGCGCACCCTGTCCCGCCTGCTCGCACTGGGCGTGGTCCCGGTGGTGAACGAGAACGACACGGTGGCCACCGAGGAGATCCGCTTCGGCGACAACGACCGCTTGGCCGCCCTCGTCGCCTACCTCGTCGGCGCCGACGCCCTGGTCCTCCTCTCCGACGTGGACGCCCTGTACGACGGCGACCCCCGCCGCACCGAGGCCAAGCGCATCGCCGAGGTGGCCGACCACTCGGACGTGGCGCACGTCCAGGCGGACGACTCGGGCTCCGACCTCGGCACCGGCGGCATGACGACCAAGCTGGCGTCGGCCCGCCTGGCGTCCGCCGCAGGCGTCCCGGTGCTCCTGGCCGCGGCCTTCGACGCGGACCGCGCGCTGGGCCCGGCCGACGTCGGCACGGCGTTCGCCACCGGCGGCCGCCGCCTGACCCCGAGACGCTTCTGGCTCGCGTACGCCGCCGACCCGAACGGCAAACTCCAACTGGACGACGGAGCCGTCCGCGCGGTCGTGGACCGCCGCCGCTCCCTACTCGCGGCGGGAATCACCTCGGTAGCGGGAGACTTCGAAGCCGGCGACGTGGTGGAGCTGACAGACCTCCAGGGCAACACCGTGGCCAGGGGAGTAGTGGCCTTCGACTCGACGGAGCTGCCGACCCTGATAGGCCACTCCAGCCAAGACCTGGCCCCAGAATACCGAAGAGAAGTAGTCCACGCGGACGATCTGGTGCCACTGCGCCACTAACCCCGGTGCAGGTTCGCCTGCCCCTCCCGGAAATCCGCGCGGTAGCCCGGCCGTCCGGGTTTCGCTACTCGGTGGCCGCCTTCGGCGTGGTGAGGTGGCGGACCAGCTTGCCGAGTTGATCGGCGTAGTGCCTGGTGAAGTCCTCGTCGCTCGTGTCGTTGTCGCGGACCGCGGCGGTCACCTTTGGCAGAGTGATCGTCGCGCTGGCGGCCGAGAACAAGGCCAGCAGGACGCACGCCGGGTCCAGGTCGGCGGGGAGTTCGCCGGCCTCCTGGCGGCGGCGCAGCCCCGCCACCTGCTCGCGGAGGAACTCGTCCTCCTGCAGTGCCGCCTCCGGGCCGTCCTGTGCGGTCGACAGGTTCGACCACACCATCAGCCGTGCCCAGTCCGGGTCGTGCAGTGAGCTCAGCGCGAAGCCCGCGACCACCTCGTCCAGCGAGCGGTCGTCGCCGGCCAGCTCGTTGCTCGTCTGCTGCCACTGGCTGGCGAGTTCGGCGTAGAGGCCCCCCTTGCCGTCGAAGTAGTACGAGATGAGCTGCTTGTTCACCCCGGCCCGCTCGGCGATGTCACTGACCCGCGCCCCCGCGAACCCCTTCGCGCCGAACTCCACCTTGGCCGCGTCGAGGATCCGTGCCCGCGTGCGCTCGGGGTCTCGTTGCCGTTCGCCGGGACGCGGTGAGCGGCGCGGTTGTCGGGTGCCGGCCATGTGCCAACCGTAGCTGATCAACGCTTCGGCTGACATCTTCATCTCAAGATTTGACTTAATCATCCATATGGTTGACTATTGCTCTGTCACGATCGACGAGACGGAGGGATCGACATGTCCAGTCAGTTCCGGGTGGGGATCATCGGCGGCGGCACGGGCGGCCTGTGCCTGGCGCAGGCGCTGCTCAAGTCCGGCGTGCAGGTGGCCGTCTACGAGCGCAGTGGGGTCCGCACAGATCGGTTACAGGGCTACCGGGTCCACATCAATCCCAAGGGTTCGCGTGCCCTGCACGAATGTCTGCCACCCGACCAGTGGCGGGCCTTCGTGGAGACGTGCGGCTCCCCGGGTGGCGCCTTCGGTTTCGTCAACGAGCAGTTGAAGGAACTCCTCCTGATCGAGGACGACCTGACCTCGGGCGTCGACCGCGACCCGGCCCGGTCGCACCACTCGGTCAGCCGGATCACCCTGCACCAGGTCCTCTCTGCCGGACTCGCGGACGTCCTGCACCTGGACAAGGAGTTCACCCGGTACGACCGCGCCGCTGACGGCACCATCACCTGCCGCTTCGCCGACGGCACCACCGCGACGGCCGATGTCCTCGTCGGCGCCGACGGTGCGAACTCCCGGGTCTGTCGCCAGTACCTGCCGCAGGCGCGGCGGATCGACACGGGAATCCGGGCGATCGCAGGAAAGCTCCCCCTCACCGAAGAGGCCAGGAAACTCCTGCCGCAGCGACTTCAGGCCGGTGCCAACAATGTCCTGCCGCCGTCCGGTTGCGGGATGTTCATCGCACCGCACGACCTCGCCGGCAGCCTGCTGTCCGCAGGGAACGGCGTCGGCGGCAACGACCCCTCCGCGGCACACGGCGTGCACTTCGACAACACGACCAGCTATGTCATGTGGGCATACGCCGCGAACCGTGGCAAGTACCCGTGTTCGGAGGACGAACTGTCCACGTTGGACGGCAGCGGGCTGCGCGAGCTGGCCGGCCGGCAGATCGCCGGATGGCATTCCGATCTCCGGCGCATGGTTGCCGAGACCCCGGTGGAAACCGTGACCCTGCTACCCATTCGCACGTCGGTGGCGGTGAAACAGTGGAAGACCACCAACGTCACGGTGCTCGGCGACGCGATCCACAGCATGACCCCGTTCCGCGGCATCGGCGCGAACACCGCGCTCCGGGACGCGCAGTCGTTGGCACGCAACCTGATCGCAGCTGCCGAAGGACGGCAGGAGTTGACTGCCGCGATCCGCGACTACGAGACCCAGATGATCGACTACGGCTTCGGCGCCGTTCGGTTGTCGCTGCGCACCGCCGAGCAGACCATCTCGAACAACTGGATCGGCAGGTCGATGTTCAAGGCCGCCCTGCGCGTCTTTGGTGTGGTACCTCCTCTCAAGCGCAAGGTGTTCGCCGACCTCGGCAACGACTGATGCCGACCCGCGACGTCGCTGTGTGGTTGTCAAACTGCGTGCGGACGGCGGTGCCGCCGGCCGGTTTGGTCGGCGCCCGGGCCGACGGGGACTGTCGGCCCGGGCGCCGCCACCTCCACCGCGCGCTCGGAAGGGACGGCACGGCCACGAGGCATGCGGGGGCGAAGCGCATCGATTCGGCGCTTCCCCGCACGGCGTCTCGTGGCGCGGCGCGCTGGATGGGGTGCCCAGCCCCGTCCAGGTCCGCGCGTGCCGCGCGCCGCCAACCGCCCCGCGGAGCTACCCACTCCGGGGGATCGGGTTTACGTGACCAACGTGAACCCGTTGGCGGCGCGCTCGAGGCGCGATCCGGAGGCGTCTGTGTGGTCTCTTGTACGTGGCCGCTGTCTTGTCCCGCACCATCGGCAACAGCCGCGCCACGGTCGCCGCGTGCTGCTGACGACGGTCCGTCTGGCGAGTGAGCGTCAGCCGGGCAGGCTGCCAGTCGCCGTGGTCAGCTCGTGGTCGCCAGCACGAACGGGAGCACCGCCGGTGCGCCGGACTCACGCAGCAGCTTGGTGGCCACGGTCATGGTCCAGCCCGTGTCGAGTCGGTCGTCCACCAGCAGCACCGGACCGTCCACAGTGGATAAACGATCGGCCAGTTCGGCGTCGACGCTCAGCGAGCGCCAAACCTGAGCGAGGCGTAACGCGCTGTTGGCGTTGTGCTCGCCCGACGTCGAGCTGCCCATCTCGCCGAGGAACGACAGCCTGCCGATCGCCGCGAGTCGCTCGCCAAGGCTCGCCACCAGCTTCGGCCTGCTCCGCGAGCCGATGGTGACCACGCCGACCGGTCGGTCCTGCCAGTCCCACGACGCGAGCACCTGTACGCACGCGTTGACCATGTCGTCCGGCACCGGACCGTCCTGAATCTCCGCAGACGGCGCGAACAACTCGCGCAATCGGTTGCCCCAGCCGACATCCGTGAGCCGGCCGAGGGCCCTACCCGGCGCGGCGATCACGTCGGCGCCGATTCGACCCGAAAGCGGAACGTCGAGTGCCGCCATGCCGCTCGGCCATTGGCGACGAGCCTCGACCTCGATGCCGGGACGACGTAACCGCTCGGTCGCCTCCGTGACCCGGTCCAACGACACCTCGGTGGTCCATCTCGGTCCGGCACAGTTGTCGCACCGCCCGCACGGCGCCGCGTGCGGGTCGTCGAGCTGGCGGAGCAGGAACTCCATCCGGCACCGGTCGGTCTCCTGGTAGTCGATCATCGTCTGCTGCTCGGAACTGCGCGCCTCCGCGATGCCGCGGTAGCGCTCGCCGTCGTACTCCCAGCCCTGCCCGGTCGCGAGCCAACCGCCCCGCACCCGCTGTACCGCGCCGTCCACGTCCAACACCTTGAGCACCATCTCCAGCCGCGACCGCGACAGGTTGCACCGCGGCTCCAACGCCACCGTGGACAGTGGCCGGTCGGAGTCGGCGAGCGCGTCGACGACCTGGCGCACCGTCGGCTCCGGCGGGAACGCGAGCGACGCGAAGTACCGCCAGATGTCCTTGTCCTCGGTGCCCGGCAACAGGAGCACCTCCGCGCGCTCCACACCACGGCCCGCACGACCGATCTGTTGGTAGTACGCGATAGGCGACGACGGCGCGCCGAGGTGGATCACGAATCCCAGGTCCGGCTTGTCGAAACCCATGCCCAGCGCGGAGGTGGCCGCCACTGCCTTGATCCGGTTGGCCAGCAGGTCCTGCTCGATCCGTTCGCGCTCCGCCGGATCGGTCTTGCCGGAGTAGGCCGCCACCTTGTACCCGTGGTCGCGAAGGAACGACGCAACGTCGTGCGCCGCGGCGACGGTGAGCGTGTAGATGATGCCCGAGCTCGGCAGCTCGGCGAGCCGCTCCGCGAGCCACGCGAACCTCGCCTGCGCCGTCGGCAACCGCAGCACACTCAGATGCAGGCTCTCCCGGTCCAGCTCACCCCGCAGCACGAGCGTGTCCCGCGCGCCGAGGTCGAGCTGGTCGGCGACGTCGCGGACCACCCGGTCGTTCGCCGTCGCCGTGGTGGCCAGCACCGGCACGCCTGCCGGCAGCTTGGTCAGCAACGTGCGCAGCCTGCGGTAGTCCGGCCGGAAGTCGTGGCCCCAGTCGGAGATGCAGTGCGCCTCGTCGACCACGAGCATGCCGGCCGACGCGGTCAGCTCGGGCAGCACGGTCTCACGGAACTCCGGGTTGTTGAGACGTTCCGGGCTCACCAGCAACACGTCGATCTTGCCGGCCAGCACGTCGTTCTGGACGTCCTGCCACTGGTCGAGGTTGGCCGAGTTGATGGTCGCCGCGTGCACGCCCGCACGGCTGGCCGCGTCGATCTGGTTGCGCATCAGGGCCAGCAGCGGCGAGACGATCACCGTCGGCCCGGCGCCAAGCTCCCTTAACAGCGCCGTGGCGAGGAAGTAGACGGCCGACTTGCCCCAACCGGTGCGCTGCACGACGAGGGCTCGTCTGCGGTCGACGACCAGCGCCTTGATGGCGGTCCACTGGTCCTCCCGCAATGAGGCGCCCTCGCCGGCGAGGGCGCGGAGTCGGCGTTCTGCTGAGGTGCGTAGTGCTTGCTCGTCCACGTGACCCACGATGGCGCATGGCGGCGGTGGGGGCCAGGAGAAGGCCGAGCGAATGGGACATTCGCTCGGGGAAGTGGTGGGTGACATACGTCCTCCGGGACCGCTACACGTACGCTGACCAGCTATGACGGGTCGTCGGATCGGGATCATGGGTGGCACGTTCGATCCCGTGCACCACGGGCACCTCGTCGCGGCCAGTGAGGTCCAGGCCAGCTTCGATCTGGACGAGGTGATCTTCGTGCCGACCGGTCAGCCGTGGCAGAAGACCAACCGCAACGTCAGCGCCGCCGAGGACCGTTACCTCATGACGGTGATCGCCACCGCGTCCAACCCGCGCTTCTCTGTCAGCAGGGCCGACATCGACCGGGGCGGCACCACCTACACCATCGACACACTGCGCGACCTGCGTGCCTCACTCCCCGATGCCGAGCTGTTCTTCATCACCGGCGCGGACGCGCTCGAGCAGATCCTGTCCTGGCGGCGGGCCGAGGAGCTGTTCTCCCTGGCCCATTTCGTCGGTGTGACCAGGCCGGGTTACCACCTCGACGACGAACATCTGCCGACCGGATCGGTGAGTCTCATCGAGGTGCCCGCGATGGCGATATCCTCTACCGCGTGCCGGGAGCGGGTCGCGTCCGGTCTCCCGGTCTGGTACCTGGTTCCCGATGGCGTGGTCCAGTACATCTCCAAGACAGACCTGTATCGGGACGCGTAACCCGAACGGCTTCCGCACGGGTAGTCTCTCAGGGTTGAATAGCCGGTTTCAGCAAGTATTCACCGATCGAGGAGTGACGTGGCCGCAACGCACGACGCACGCGAGTTGGCGCTGGTCGCCGCCAATGCGGCAGCCGACAAGAAAGCCAGCGATGTGATCGTGCTCGACGTGTCGGACCAGCTGGTCATCACGGACTGCTTCGTGATCGCCTCCGCGCCGAACGAGCGGCAGGTCGGCGCCATCGTCGACAACGTCGAGGAGAAGATGCGCGACGCGGGCACCAAGCCGGTGCGTCGCGAGGGCGCGCGCGAGGGCCGCTGGGTACTGCTGGACTTCGTCGACGTCGTGGTGCACGTACAGCACGCGGACGAGCGTGCCTTCTACGGCCTCGAGCGGCTGTGGAAGGACTGCCCGCGCATCGAGTTCGACGCGGCCGCCGCTGCCGGCGAGCCGAACGGCGCAGAGGGCGGTCCAACGTGACGCTCCGTCGGCTCGTCCTGTGGCGCCACGGCGAGACCGACTACAACGCGTCCGGCCGCATGCAGGGCCAGCTGGACTCGGTGCTCACCGATGTGGGGCGCAACCAGGCCAGGTTCGCGGTGCCCGCGCTCGCCCGGTTCTCCCCGGAGATCGTCGTGGCCTCCGATCTGCGCCGCGCCACTGACACGGCCACCGTCTTCACCGAGGCCACCGGTGTGCCGCTGCGATTCGACAAGCGCTTGCGGGAGACCAACCTCGGCCTGTGGCAGGGCATGACGAGCGCCCAGGTCGACGAGCAGTGGCCGGGCGCCCGGCAGGTGTGGCAGACCGACCCGACGTGGACCCCGCCCGGCGGCGAGGCGCGGGTCGAGGTCGCCGCCCGCGCCTACGAGGTGGTCGCCGACCTCGACGAGACCACCGACGACACCGCGGTCCTGTGCGCGCACGGCGGGTTGATCACGGCCCTGACCGGGCATCTGCTCGAGCTGCCGGTCACCGTGTGGGCGAAGCTCGGCGGCATCGGGAACTGTCACTGGGTGGTGTTCGCACGCCGCGGTTCTAGCGGCCTGGCCTGGCGGTTGATGGTGTACAACGCCGGGATCACCGGCTGAGCCACATGCCGACCCTGTTGATGTTCGGGGACTCGCTGAGCTTTCACGGACCGGACGGGCCCCATCCCGCGGACGACGAACGGCTGTGGCCCAACCGTGCGGCCGCCGCGCTCGACGGCCACACCGAGCTGTTCGCCGGCTTCGGCTGGACCGCGCGGGACGCGTTCTGGGCACTCGCGGGCGACCCGAGGGTGTGGACGCAGCTCCCCAAGGCCGACGTGCTGGTCCTGGCGGTCGGCGGCATGGACACCTTGCCGTCGCCGTTGCCGACCTACCTGCGGGAAGGCCTGCGCTACCTGCGCCCCGACCCGCTGCGGCGCTGGGTCCGGGAGCGATACCTCGCCGCCCAGCCATGGTTGGCCAGGGCGACGCGCGGCCGTCCGGTGGCGTTGCCGCCTGCGCTGACCGTCAGCTACCTGGACCGGATGGTCGGCTCGATCCGCGCGCTGCGTCCCGACCTGCCCACCGTGGGGGTGTTGCCGCCGGTGCACGTGGCCAGCTCCTACGGGCTCGTGCACACCGGCTGGGCGGCCGCCACCACCGCGCTGCGGGCGTGGGGCGACCGTGCCGGGGTGCCGCTGCTCGACCTCACCGCGCTGGTCGGGGACCACGTGCGCGGCGGCCGGGGCAATCCGGACGGCATCCACTGGGGCTGGGAGGGGCACGACCTGGTGGGTAAGGCTCTCGCGGACGAGATCAGCGCCCTGCTCGGCCGGCCGCGATGACGCCCATTTCGGTCCTGAGCACGTAGGCTCTGCGACCGTGCCGGTCGCCGTGGTCACCGATTCCAGCGCGTACCTGCCGGACGGATTCGCCGCCCGGCACGCGGTGCACGTCGTGCCGCTGCACGTCCTGATCGACGACCGGTCCGGGTTGGACGGGGTCGACATCGGTCCGGCCGAGGTGGCCGCCGCGCTCGTCGGGCGGCACACGGTGACGACGTCGCGACCCAACCCGGACGAGTTCGTCCGCACCTACCGGCGGCTGCTCGCCGACGGCGCCGACGGCATCGTCTCGGTGCACCTGTCCCGCGAGCTGTCCGGCACCTGGGAGTCGGCCCGGCTGGCCGCCAAGGAGGTCGGCGTCGACCGGGTGCGGGTCGTCGACTCCCGCACGGCGGTGATGGGCCTCGGGTTCGCGGTGTTGCGTGCCGCTACGGCGGCGATCGGCGGCGAGTCCGGTGCCGAGGTGGAGAACGTGGCCGTGGCGGCCGCGGCGCGGACCACGACCTACTTCGTGCTCGAGACGCTCGAGTACCTGCGGCGGGGCGGCCGGATCGGGTCCGCCGCCGCGTTCCTCGGCACCGCGCTCGCGGTCAAGCCGGTGCTGCACGTGAAGGACGGGCACATCGTGCCGCTGGAGAAGGTGCGCACCACCAACCGGGCTGTCGCGCGGCTGGTCGACCTCGCGGAACAGGCCACGGACGCGACCGGCGCCGACTCGGTCGAACTGGCGGTGCACCACCTCGCGGCACACGATCGCGCGGTCGAGCTCGCGACCAGGCTGGACGAGCGGATCTCGCCCGCGTCCGGCTGTCTGGTGTCCGAGCTGGGCGCGGCGATCGGGGCGCACACGGGTCCGGGCATGCTCGGCGTGGTGGTGTGTCCCGCGGAACGGTAAATCCGCCAGCTTGCCACGACGCACCGACAGTTCCGCGGTCCCGACGGCCCGTCCGGACGGGGTTGTCCACAGCCGCTGAGTTGTCCACAGCGAGCGCCTCGACGATCCGGCCGCGGGGGTGCTCGGGCATAGCGTCGGAGCCGTGATCGACACGACTTCACGACACGACCGAAGAGTCGACGAGCCGAGCGGCCGCCTCGCCTCCCTGATGCGTCAGGCGCGCGTGGACCCGCCTGCGGAGACGGTCGAGCTGCCGGCCGACCAGCGGTGGGAGGACGTCTCTGCCGATCCGCCCGACCCGCCGCCGCGCGAGCCGTGGTGGCGTCGCGGACTCGTCGGGCGACTGGTGGAGCACTGGGCGCCGGGTGTGGTCGACCTTGGGCGGCGCCGGGTGGTCGCCGCCGTGCTGGTGGGCGGGCTTGTGCTCGCGGTGCTGGTCGCCGTCGGGGTCGCGATGTCGTCGTCGGCCACCGAGCACGAGGCGCCGCCGGTGCTGCCGGTGGCCGCCGCGTCGACCGCGTCCGCGCCCGCCGCGGCGTCGATCGTGGTGAGCGTGGTCGGCCGGGTCATCAAGCCCGGGCTGGTCACGTTGCCGGACGGGGCCCGGGTCGCCGACGCGCTGCAGGCTTCCGGCGGCGCGGTGGCCGGCGCGGACCTCGCCGGGCTCAACCTGGCCCGCAGGCTCGCCGACGGCGAGCAGATCTACGTCGGCATCCCGACACCCGCCGGCGCGGAGCCGATGGGTGCGCCGTCGGCCGGGGCGCCGGGTGTGGCGGACAAGGTCGACCTGAACTCGGCGACGCTCGCCGCGCTGGACACGCTGCCGGGCGTGGGTCCGGTGACCGCGCAGCGGATCGTGGACTGGCGGACCGAGCACGGCCGGTTCGACAGTGTCGAGCAGCTACGGGACGTCGACGGCATCGGACCGGGCCGGTTCGAGAAGCTCAAGGACTCGGTGGTGGCCCGATGACCGTGCCGGCGGTGGCGTCGTGATCGGCAAGCTCGGGATGGACGACCTGAGCGCCGGCCCGGACTGGCGGTTGGTGCCGGCGGCGCTCATGGTGTGGCTCGCGACCATGGCGGGGTTGTTGCTCGACTGGCGGTGGTCGGCCGTTGGCGGGTTCGCCGGGGTTGTGGCCGGACTGGTGGTGCTCGCCCGATCGCGGGGCCGGTCGACGGTCGTCCGCTGGTGGCGGCTCGGGGTCGCGTGGTCGCTGCTGGTGTGTGGACTGGTCGTCGGTGTGGTCGGCACGCAGCGGTTGCGGGCCGCGGCGGAGGATCCGCTGCGTGGGCTCGCCGGCGAGGGCGCGTCCGGGGTGTTCCGAGTCGAGATCACCGAGCGTGCCAAGCCGGTGTTCTCCGCCGGGTTCGGTGGGCAGCAGGGTGGTGTGCGGGCGGTGTTGTTGCCCGGCCGGGTCGTGTCTGCAGTGGTGGCGGGTCGCGTGGTGCGCTCGTCGGGCGCGGTTGTCCTGGTGGCGCCGGTGGACCGGTGGCGAATGCTGTTGCCAGGGCAGGACGTCACCGCGACCGCGGCGATGGCGCCGGCCAAGCCGGGGGAGCTCACCGTCGCGGTGCTGCGCGTGCGAGGGCCGCCCGCCGACGTGAGCGACGCGGCCGTGTGGCAGCGGATCGCGCAGACGCTGCGGTCCGGGCTCCGCGATGCGGCGGGTGTGCTGGATCCCGAGCCGGCAGGGCTCGTGCCGGCACTGGTCGTGGGTGACACCGACGACCTGTCGCAACAGGTGGTCGAGGAGTTCCGGGCAGCGGGGCTGGCCCACCTCCTCGCGGTCAGCGGGACGAATCTCGCCATCGTGTGCATCGCGATGTTGTTGCTGCTACGGGCGATGCGGGTCGGGCCGCGGGGAGCCGCGGCCGGTGCGATGGTGGCACTGATCGGGTTCGTCGTGCTGGCCGGGCCGGAGCCGAGTGTGCTGCGGGCCGGTGTGATGGGGGCGGTCGGGCTGCTCGCCCTCGCGGTGGGCCGGCAGCGGGCGACGTTGCCGGCGCTGGCCGCGGCCGTGCTGGTCCTGGTGCTGTGGGATCCGGCGATGGCGGTGAGCATTGGGTTCGCCCTGTCTGTTCTCGCGACCGGCGGGTTGGTGCTGATCGCGCCGCGGTGGGCGGAACGGCTTGCCGAGCGGGGCGTGCCGCGCGGGCTCGCGGAGGCGCTTGCCGTGCCGGCGGCCGCGCACCTCGTCACCGCGCCCGTCGTGGCGGGGTTCACCGGCGGGGTGAGCGTGGTCGCGGTGGTGGCGAACCTCGTGGTGGCGCCGGTGGTCGCGCCGGCCACCGTGTTCGGCGTGCTGGCGGCGGTCGTCGCGCCACCCGCGCCGTGGCTCGCCGAGCTGCTCGTTCGGCTGGCGGGGCCGGAGGCGGACTGGCTGATCTTCGTTGCGCGGCGGGCGGCCGGAGTGCCGGGCGCGGTGCTGGCGTGGCCGAGTGGGTGGCTGGGTGGGCTGCTCCTCGCCGGGTGCCTCCTGCTGCTCGTGGCGGCACTGCGGCGGCGACGCCTGCGAGTGCTCGTCGGGGTGGTGCTCGTCGGGTTGTTGATAGTGGTGATCCCGGTGCGGATGATCGCGCCGGGGTGGCCGCCGCCGGGGTGGGCGATGGTCGCCTGCGATGTCGGACAGGGTGACGCACTGGTCCTCGCTACCGGCGACAGTGGGCGCGCGGTCGTGGTGGACACCGGGCCGGAGGTGGCGCCGCTGGCCGCGTGTCTGGACCGCCTGGACGTGTCACGGGTGCCGTTGGTGGTGCTGAGCCACTTGCACGCCGACCACGTCGGCGGCTTGGACGCGGTGTTGGCCGATCGTGCGGTCGGCGCGGTGGGAGTGAGCCGGGCACGGGTGCCGCGCTGGGCATGGGAGGAGGTGGCGGGAAAGGCGCGGGACGCCGGGGTGCCGGTGGTCCAGCTCGAGGCGGGGCAGCGGCTGGCGTGGCCGGGACTCTCGATCGAGGTGCTGGCGCCCGATGCGGCGGAGACGTTGCCGGCGGACAAGTCGGACGGGACGGAGATCAACAACGCGTCGGTGGTGTTGCGGGCGGCGACGCCGGCGGGGCGGGTGCTGTTGAGCGGGGACGTGGAGCTCGCCGCGCAGGCGCGGTTGCTGGACGCACGGGTGGACCTGTCCGCCGACGTGATCAAGGTGCCGCACCACGGGTCGCGCTACACGTCGCCGGAGCTGTTCGCGGCCGTGCGGGCTCGGATCGCGCTGGTGAGCGTGGGGCCGCACAACCGGTACGGCCACCCGAGCCCGCTCACGCTCCGGGCGCTGGCACAGACCGGCACGCTGGTGCTGCGGACAGACCTCGGGGGTGACACGGCGATCGTGCCGACCGAAGCCGGTCCGCGGGCGGTCACCCGCGGACCGGCGAGGTCCCCCCCGAAGGCACACGTGTCACCGGTCCTGCCCCAGAAACTCGTACGTGCCGACCGGTAGCGGGTGATGCCGACGCTGTACACGGCCGCGTGACTGTCACAGTGGCGATCACAGTGGCGATGCGACCCGGTGGCGGTCACACGGTGTCAGGACATTAGCTTCGGCGTGTGTTCGACAATCTGCGCAAGGCCGTGCTGGGCGCGGACCTGCCCACCGAGCCGGTCGTCATCCGGACCCAGCACGTCGGGTTCGGCACGTTCACGGTGGTCGGTGAGTGGGATCCCCGCGTGGTGACGATCACCGGGCCGTGGCAGGCCAAGGTCGTGCTGAGCGCGCCGCTGCAGATGCCGGAGGCGTTGAAGCGACGGCTGGTGTGGATGGTCCGACCGCCTCGTATCGTGCCCAACGACCGGCACGCCATCACGCTGACGATCGACGGTCAGCAGGTGCCGCTGGACTGCGGGCGGCGTGCGATGCGCCGGTCCACGTACAACGCGCGCGCCACCGTCGCCGGTCGCGAGTACCTGCTGCGGCACGAGCGGCGGTGGTGGGCGCGGCTGGAACGCAACGGACAGCAGGTCTCCCGATTGTCCACACCGGACAGAGGGTTGACGTTGCTCGCCGATTACCAGCCCGGGGCGGACGCTGTTGACGCCACTGTGGGCATCGCGCTCGGCATGACATTGGGCGTCGGTGCGCCTGGCTTCATGCAGAACCTGCTGGCCCAGCTCTGACCGACCGCGGGCGGACCGCGGCCGGTCAGGCGGGTATCGGCGTCAGTCGGCGAGGGCCTCGCGGACCGCCGCTGCCGACGGGGGCACGGTCGCGCGGGGGCCCACCTTGTCCTGCACCGCATCAAGGGTCTTCAGGCCGTCGCCGGTGATCAGGAGGACCGTCTCGGCGTCCGGGTCCAGCTGGCCGGTCTCGATGAGCTTCTTCGCCGTGGCGACGGTGACGCCGCCGGCGGTCTCCGCGAAGATGCCCTCAGTCCTGGCCAGCAGCCGGATGCCCTCGACGACCTCCTCGTCGGACACGCTCTCGACGGCGCCGCCGGTGCGGCGCACCACGTCCAGCACGTACGGGCCGTCCGCGGGTGCGCCGATCGCCAGTGACCGCGCGATGGTGTCCGGCTTCACCGGCGTCACCACGTCGTGCCCGGCCTTGAACGCCGCCGCGACCGGGGAACAACCCGTGGCCTGGGCGCCGAAGACACGGTACGGCTTGGCTTCCACGAGCCCGAGCTCGGTGAACTCGCGGAACCCCTTGTCCACCTTGGTTAGTTGGGAGCCGGAGGCGACCGGAACGACGATCTGGTCCGGCAGCCGCCAGCCGAGCTGTTCGGCGACCTCGAACGCGAGTGTCTTCGAGCCCTCGGCGTAGTAGGGCCGGACGTTGACGTTCACGAACGCCCAGTCCTCGTGCTCGGCGGCCAGCTCGGTCGCCAGGCGGTTCACGTCGTCGTAGTTGCCGTCGACGGCGATCAGCGCGCCGTCGTACACGGCGGTGGTCAGTATCTTCGCCCGCTCGAGCGACGACGGGATCAGGACCACCGACTGCCAGCCGGCGCGTGCCGCTGCCGCCGCGACCGCGTTCGCCAGGTTGCCGGTGGACGGGCAGGCCAGCACGCGGAAGCCGAGCTGGCGCGCGGCGGCGAGCGCGACACCGACCACCCGGTCCTTGAACGAGTGCGTCGGGTTGCCGGTGTCGTCCTTGACCCACAACGACTTCACGCCGAGCGCGGCGGCCAGCCGGTCGGCCTTCACCAGCCGGGTGAGCCCCGGGTCGGTGTTCGCGTGAGCGTCCACATCGGACGGGACGGGCAACAGCCTGCGGTAGCGCCAGATGGACTTCGGGCCGGCCTCGATCTCGGCGCGCGTGATGTCGCCGAACTCGTAGGAGACTTCGAGGGGGCCGAAACACTCGGCGCACGCGAACTCCGGTGCGAGCGGGATCTGGTTGCCGCACTCCCGACACGTCAGGGCGCGAGCGGGCCCGAGGTCGAGCGTGGTGGTGCCGGCGTCGGCGGTGATCGTCATCGCGAGGTATCTCCTCATCTGTCCCGCATGCGGGTCGGAATTGGCACCGTGGACGTCGCCGTTATCGCGGGCGCGATTCGATGTGGCTGACGCTGGTTGCCGGGGCTTCTTCGGGCCGTTCCCTCTGCCCCTCTGGATGAGCGGTATTCAGTTGTATGCCGAACACGTTACGGCACGACCCAATGGCTCGGCCAATGTGAGGTCCATCATTCGAGAGCCGTGCCAGCGTCGCTCGACATCCGCGTCGGTTCGTCCGACCACCGACCGCAGGCATGGCCGGATGATGCGAGGATGGCGGGGTGAAGGCGCCTGCCGTGACCCCATCGGCCCTGGAACTCGTGCTCGGCGAGGAGGAGCTGCTGGTCGAACGCGCGGTCCAGGCCGCGGTCGAGACCGCGAGGCTCGCCGACCCGACCGCGGAGACCACGCGGGTGAAGGTGACCGATCTGACCGCGCCGGAGCTGGCCGAGCTGGTCAGTCCTTCGCTGTTCGCCGAGCGTCGGGTGATCGTCCTCGAGGGTGCGCAGGAGGCCGGCAAGGACATCGCCGCCGCCATCGCGTCCTACGTCAAGGAGCCCGCGGACAGCGTGCAGCTGGTGGTGCTGCACAACGGCGGCGGGCGCAAGCCGGGCAAGGACCTGATCGCGGCGATGCGGTCGGCCGACGCGCAGGTCGTCGAGTGCCCCAAGATCACCAAGCCGGCGGACCGTGAGTCGTTCGTGCGCAACGAGATCCGGCGGGCCGGCGGCAAGACCGACGCGGACGCGGTCGGCGCGCTGATCGACTCCGTGGGGTCTGACCTGCGAGAACTGTCCGCCGCGGCGGCGCA
>Ga0193742_1000512_pt1 | contig 25573 bp, 19 predicted proteins | sample L2c1metaG_FD_165511 | JGI IMG/M metagenome (GOLD analysis project Ga0193742, IMG submission 165511) | Soil microbial communities from a riparian zone of the East river system, Colorado, United States - L2c1 | ecosystem: Environmental > Terrestrial > Soil > Riparian zone | place: USA: East River... | reverse complement strand
ACAGCAGAATCCTCACCGCAGGTTCAACCCGCTGAAGCGGGAGTGGGTGCTGGTCTCCCCGCACCGCACGCAGCGTCCATGGCAAGGGCAGGTGGAAAAGCCTGTCCAGCCGGCCGCGCTGGCTTACGATCCTGAGTGCTATCTCTGCCCGGGCAACATGCGCGCGGGTGGGCTGCGGACGGACAAGTACACGAGCACGTACGTCTTCGAGAACGACTTTGCGGCGCTGAAGCCGGATGCTCCACGCTTCACCGACGACGAGGACGGCAAGGGGCTGCTGATCGCCGAGGGCGAGAGCGGCGTCTGCCGGGTGCTCTGCTTTTCGCCGCGTCATGATCTGACGCTGGCGAAGATGGAGGTCGCCGACATCCGCAAGGTGGTGGACCTGTGGGACGACCAGACCCAGGAGCTGGGCGGGCGCGAGGACATTCAGTACGTGCAGGTCTTCGAGAATCGCGGCGCGATGATGGGAGCGAGCAATCCTCATCCGCATGGACAGATCTGGGCGAGCCGCTCGGTTCCGAATGAGGCTGTTGTCGAGCAGGCGGCGCAGGCCGCTTATCTCCAGGAGCATGGTTGCTGCCTGCTGTGCGCGTATCGCGAGATGGAGGTCGCGCGCGGAGAGCGCGTGGTGGCCTCGAATGCCAGCTTTGTCGCCGTGGTTCCTTTCTGGGCGGTGTGGCCTTTCGAGGTAATGATCCTGCCGGTGCGGCACGTTGCCGATCTGTCAGCGCTGTCAGAGGCGGAGCGCGACGACCTGGCGGCGATGCTGAAGTCGGTGACCTCGACGTATGACAAGGTCTTCGACACGCCATTTCCTTACTCGATGGGGCTGCACCCGCAGCCGTTCGATGGGAAGGTGCATCCGGAGTGGCACTTCCACCTGCACTTCTATCCTCCGTTGCTGCGGTCGGCGACGGTGAGGAAGTTCATGGTGGGGTTCGAGCTGCTGGGGTCGCCGCAGCGGGATATTACTCCGGAGTCCGCGGCGGAGACGCTGCGGCAGGCTGCCGGGAGGTAGGGTTCCCCTCCCCCCTATCGGTTCTTGTGCAAAGTCTTGATTCTATTTTGTTTAAGTTTGGACCGCATTCGTAAAATATTCAAAATAAATGGTTTACGTGCAAAATATTGAATATAAGTAAGTTAGCCCGGAGAGAGATCCCCGGGCTTTTCTTCCTTCTGTGTTTAAGTTTAGCAGGGCGAGGGGAACTGATCGGCATATGGATGTGCTTTGGTTTGTTTGAGTTGGGTGGGGTTTAGGCTTGACAGGCTTTTGAGGCTGCGCGGGCAGTGGGTCGCTTCGCCCTTCGGGCTTCGCTCCGGCCTACTGCAGTGCGGTTCGCCGCTTTCAGCGGCGGTTTTTAGAGAGCCAAGCCTGAGGGCCTGGCGTACCTCGAAGCGGTTCGCGCTTCGCGCGATTCCCACTCATTGACCACCCCAGTCAGTAAACTGCCTGGGGACCCCGGCATGTCGCGATGAGACTGCGCCATGAATCGGTACCTGCCCTTACAAACGTTCTTCCGTTGAGTCAGGCCCATCGCTACCGACAAGCCGACTTCTCAGGACTGATTCTGTCCACGCTGTGTCCTCTTCGTCACCTGTCCGAGATGCGGACAAGTGAGAGCCAGATCCCTTTTCGGACGGGGGCACCGCACGAAACCGAGAGGGTGGATAAATCCGCATGGTTACCGTTTGGAATGGATGGAAATTGTGCAAGTTGGTGCTGACCAGCCTGCTGGTTATATACCTCGTCCTGCTTGCGGCTGTACAGATAAGCCAGCGGATTATGCGGAGACGGGCTGAGCATTTGCTCTCAGACCTCCGAGGGATGCAGTTGGAAAGGAGTTCCTGGAGCGATGCACAAGCATTGATGCAGCGTTGGGGTAGGTGGGGTCACTACGAAGGCACCTGCGACGCGGATCATTGTGATTATTGGATTCACTTCGACTCGGTAGGAATGGTGACCGGGCCAATCGTAATTTCGGAGCGATTTTTTAATCTCTTCATCCGATCTGAAAAAATGGCAACCACGATGCTAGGCGCTCACCTGCCCTCTGTCGAAGGAGGGTTCCGCCTTCAGAATAATTTGGTGGTCGGGACTTGGTTTTCGCTCGCAACGAATGTACCCGGAGGCGGAGGCCCACTCTTTAGCCGTGTGATAGGTACACGTACACGCGATCTTGAGCGATACAATCTCTGGCCGGAGAAAGATCCGCATTCGGAATACCGCACAGTTTTAAGGTCGGGAACGATTGGCTACTTCTTCACGGAATTCACCGCGGCAACGAAGCAGAAAGACGTCGAATGGCTCACTGCGGTCAACTTTTCGTGCATGACACGTTGGGTTCCATGTAGAGAGATGGGCGATTTGCTGCCATCCGCCTGGGCAAAATACAAAGTAGAGAGGAAGCGTGTTTCCGCAATCTGGGATCGAATCGGTGCTTGCGCGTACCCGCTCAAAGACCTGATAGAAGCTTCGGAGCGTGTCGCTCTTGTGCAGGTTGAGAAACCCAACGCCCAAAAACATCAGTGGTCCCCATATCCCGCGCGGTTAGTTGAAAGCCTAAAGGGATCGAGTTCGTGGCACTCCGGCGACGCCCGTCACATATGGTCGGGGTTGGATCCAGTCGCACCGACGGAGATATTGCTATTCACAGAGGATTCAGACCCGGTTTACCCGCATGATTGCGGCGTTATTCCTGCGACCCCTGAAAATCTGCGGACCGTCAAAGCAGCTGTCGAGGGCGATCATTAAGTTTCCAGCTCTGTGCCTTCGTCTCTCAATGCATCGAGAGACCGACAAAGCTCACATTCATAACTAACGATAAACGCGGTTCTCTTCAGTAACGCGTGCTCTGGCGGATTTTCGTCATGGCAGGCTCGTGGGAAATCGCGAGGAATGGAACCAAACTGCCGCCTTTCCATTCCTCTTGGAAATCGCTTCGGGATTCCCGCACTCCCAACTGTGAGCTTTTTTGCCGATCCAGATGTAAGGCAACTTCCCGTGTTCTGAGCGATTATCCTAAGTTAATCCTTCTGGGTTGAAATGTTGTGAAGAAGATATTGCTGGCGTTGCTCGGTTTGGGCAGCGCTGGATTTTGGAGGGGCCGAGTGATACGACGAGTGGTGAAGTGTAGGTTTGCGTGCTGGGCGATTGCGGGGCTGGGTGTGGCCGGGGTGGTATGGGAGCAGGATGGGCCGCAGAAGCCGATTGATCTGCCTACCAGCAAACAGATTCTGCCGCCGGTTCCGGGTGGGCCGCAACGGGTGAACAGTCTGCCGCTTTCGATCGCGGTTTCTCCGGGTGGGCGATATGTGGTGACGGTGAACGCGGGGTATGGAACGTTCGAGTCGCGGTATATGCAGTCGCTGGCGGTGCTGGATACGGAGACGGGAAAGGTCGAAGACTTTCCGGACGACTGGACGCTGGTGGGGGCGAAGCAGACGTTGTATTCGGGGCTGGCGTTCAGCGGGGATGGAAGCCACATCTATGCCAGCCTGGGATCGGAGACGGACCCGGAGGGCGATGGCGCGAAGAAGATGGGCAGCGGCGTGATCGTCTATGGGTTTCGTGACGGAAAGATCGTGCGGGAGAAGATGCTGAAGATTCCGATGCAGCAGCTTGCTGCGGGACGGAAGACGATGCTGGTGGGCGGTGTTGAGGGGGATAAGGGAGTTCCGTTTCCTGCGGCGATTGCGGTGCTGAAGGGACAGGGAGCGGAGAAGCTGCTGGTTGCGGGGAATCTCTCGGATGACGTGCTGGTGATGGATGCGGCGACGGGAACGATTGAGAAGAGATTCGATCTTTCGGAGACGAATGCGGTTCCTTCGACCTATCCGATTGCACTGGCGGTGACGAAGGACGAGTCTCGCGCATTTGTGGCGCTGTGGAACGCGAGCGAGGTAGTGGAGCTGGATCTGAAGAAGGGAACGGTGGCGAGGAAGCTGGCGCTGCTGAAGCCCAAGGTGGCGACTGCCGCGGGATCACACCCGGTGGTGATGGAGATTGCTCCCGATGGACGCACGATGTATGTGGCGCTGGCGAACAGGGACGCGGTGGCTGCGGTGGATCTGGAGAAGGGGCGGTTTGCGCTGAAGGGATACTTCGACACGCGGTTGCCGGGGCAGAGCTACTTTGGCGCGGAGCCGGATGCGTTGGCGGTCTCTGATGACGGCAAGCGGCTGTATGTGGGGAATGCGGCTTCGGACGCTGTGGCCGTGATGGACACGTCGAAACTGACGGCGAAGGCGGCGAGCAAGGGATTTGTGGAGCCGGTGGGTTTTGTGCCGACGGAGTGGATGCCGACGGCGATGGTGCTTGAGAAGGGCAAGCTGTATGTGGCGACGGCGAAGGGGAAGGGCACGGGGCCGAATAACTTTCCGCAGAGAGTGACTCCTGAGACGAAGGCGCGGTATGGGAAGTCGAAGTCTACTTACATTGGCACGCTGATCTATGGCTCGGTGGCTTCGGTGGATGTGAAGGCGATGGAGAAGGAGCTTCCGAGATTGACGGCGGAGGTGCTGGAATCGAACCGGATGAAGGCGGCGGAGGAGAAGATCGAGTTTGCTCCGCAGGTGAGGTCAAAAGAGAACAATGGGCCGATCAAGCATGTGGTCTACATCATCAAGGAGAACCGGACGTACGATCAGGTGTTCGGCGATCTGGAGCAGAACGGCAAGCGCGTCGGCAATGGCGATGCGAGCCTGACGATGTATGGGAAGGACTTTACGCCGAACCAGCATGCGATGGCGCTGCAGTTTGGTGTGCTGGATAACTTCTATGACTCGGGTGAGGTTTCGGGCGATGGGCATGTGTGGTCGATGGCGGCCATTGGCACGGACTACCTGGAGCGGACGTGGGAGCAGGATTATCGCGGATCGCAGAGGACGTATGACTTTGAAGGCGTGGTGGCCGAAGGGTATCCGCTGCTGCAGAATATTCCGGATGTGAACGAGCCGCAGAGCGGATACCTGTGGGGGAATCTGGCCAGGCATGGAAGGACGTACTACAACTTTGGCGAGTACATCTCGTCGACGTTCTGCGATGTGAAGAAGAGTGGAAGTTCGCAGGAGGGTCCGCTTCTGGAGGGGCTGAAGTGCCAGCAGGCTTCGATCAAGCCGGGCGAGGAGATTCCAGCGGAGTGGGGCGGTGGGGTGAACAAGTGGCCGTGGCCGATCCCGAGGATTGCGAAGAATATCGCGACCAAGCCGGAGCTGGTGGGGCACTTTGCCGAGGAGGCTCCGGACTTCAACCTGAGGATTCCGGAGCAGATTCGCGCGGAGATATTTTTGCAGCATCTTGGCGGATGGGTGAAGGAGCGCGAGGCGGGCAAGGATACGATGCCGAACTTCATCATTCTGCGGATGGGGAATGATCATACGGCAGGGACGACTCCGGGAGGGCCTACGCCGCGATCGTCGGTGGCGGACAACGATCTTGCGATTGGGCGCGTGGTGGATGCGGTGTCGCACTCGAAGTACTGGGACGACACGGCGTTCTTCATCCTGGAGGATGATGCGCAGAATGGGGCGGACCATGTGGACGCGCACAGGAGCCTGGCGCTGGTGATCAGTAAATATGCTCCGCATAAGGCGGATGGTGGGGCGTTTGTGGACAGCAGGTTCTATTCGACGGTGAGCGTGATCCGGACGATGGAGACGCTGCTGGGGCTGCCACCTATGAATAACAATGACGCGTTCAGCTCGATGATCGGCTCGCTGTTTACGGGGCCGGGAGATCAGGCTCCGTTTACGGCGAACTATGGGAACCGGGACAACGGTCTGATCTATACGGCGAATGCGAAGGTGGCGGCGGGGGCGAAGGAGTCCGAGAAGATGGACTTCAAACATGCGGACAGGGCCGATCCGGTGAAGCTGAACGTTATTCTATGGAAGGATGCTATGGGCGAGAAGCCTGTTCCGGCAATGTTGCTGGAGAAGAGAAAGAAGGCGAAGAAGGATGACGATGATGACTAAAGCAGGGAATAGCGAGAGTGTGGGGATTGCTCCGTTTCGGTTGAAGCCGTGGTTCAGTCCGCGACCCTGGGGAAGAAAGAGTCTGAAGCCGTGGTATGAAGACACGGGCACGACGGAGCTGGTGGGAGAGGCGTGGCTGACGGGGCCGCAGTGTGTGGTGGAAGAGGGCGAGCTTGAGGGAAAGACTCTGACTTCGCTGGCCAGTGATCTGTGCGGCGAGTTTCCTCTGCTGGTGAAGTTGTTGTTTCCGAATGAGAAGCTTTCGGTGCAGGTGCATCCGGACGATGCGCAGGCGCAGGCGGCAGGGGAGACTCGCGGCAAGACGGAGTGCTGGTATGTGCTGGAGGCGGAGCCGGGAGCCTCCGTGATGCTGGGATTGAAGCCTGGCGTAGATGCGGAGATGCTGGCGGCCTCGGCCGCGGATAACACGATGGAATCCTTAGTGGAGAAGGTTCCGGTGTCGGTCGGCGACATGCTGTTTGTGGACGCGGGCACTGTACACGCCATTGGGCCCGGCGTGGTGCTGCTGGAGACGCAGCAGACGAGCGATGTGACGTACAGGCTGTATGACTATGGGCGTCCGAGAGAGCTGCACCTGGAGCAGGGGCTGAAGGTGATCAAGCAGAAGACGGCCGCGGGCAAGGTCGCTCCGAAGGAGATGGAGGGATTTACGCGGCTGATCGAACAGAAGTATTTTGTTGTGGACCGGTTCGATCTGGGTGCTATGGAGGAGCGGAGCGTCGCGATGGAGGGCGCTGGGTGTCTGGTGGGGATTGAAGGGAAGGTCTGGGTGATCACTCCGGGCGATGAGGTGGAGCTGGAGCCGGGGAAGGCTGTGGTGATTCCTCAGGGGACGGGTGAAGTAATTGTGGAGGCGGAGGAGGGAGCTCGGTTTGTGCGGTGTGTGGCTCCGGTGAGGTAAATATCCGACCAGGCATCGCTAAACTGTGTTCATGCCATTCCATCTTAGCGCCCCTTATTTCATCAGGACAGCCATGCCACAGGACGGAAGTTTGATCGCGAAACACCGTGCCATGATGTTCTACGACATGGGACTCTTACCCCAGGTAGAGATCGCGTTGCTTCAGGAGGCTGGTGAACAGTGGATCGCTGACCTTCTTGTTGAGGGCAGCTATGTCGGCTGGATGGTGCAGTGTGGAGACGATGTAATTGGCGGAGGAGGACTGCACCTCCGCCCCCACGGTCCTGTGCCAGGCTGCCTTGAATCCGGAATGGGCGCTCATATTGCGAACGTTTACATCGAACCGACGCACCGGAGACGAGGGCTCGCGGAAGCGCTTATGACCTGCATTCTGGATTGGGCGCTCTCAAATAACCTTAAAGAACTTACGCTAACGGCTTCAGAGCAAGGCCGGTCGCTCTATCAGCGCCTTCGCTTCGTATCGAGCCCTGAATTTCATACCCTGAAGCTCTACTGAGAGCCGAGAGGACAACTCTTTCAGGGATGAGTTGTCCTCTTACTGATTTTGCTTAACGCAGAAAGACGGCCAGCTCTGTGGCGGCGTTGCGGAGGTGCGGGAGGAAGCGGGTCTGCATCTCGAGAGCGGAGATGCGGGGTGCGCTGCCGCTGAGGTTGATGGTGGCTACGGCGCGTCCGTTGGGTGCGAAGACGGGGACGGCGAGGGAGCGGAGACCGACCTCGTACTCCTGGTCGCAGAGGGCGTAGCCGTTGCGGCGCACGTTGCGGAGGAGCATGCGGAGCTTTTCGACCGAGGTGACGGTGCGGGTGGTGAGGGGGACGAGTGCGATGCGGGCGAGGTAGGCTTCCAGCTGCTCGGGGGTGAGGTAGGCGAGCAGGATGCGTCCCATGCTGGTGCAGTAGGCGGGAAGGCGGCTGCCGATGTGGAGGTCGACGGCCATGACGCGGTTGACGGTGGTGCGGGCGATGTAGACGATGTCGTCGCCGTCGAGGGTAGCGACAGAGAAGGACTCGCGCAGGGCGGCGGACATGCGCTCGAGGATGGGCTGCGCGGCCGAGGAGAGGGTGCTGGAGGCGGTGTAGGTGTGGGAGAGGGTGAGCATGCGCGGACGCAGCGAGTAACGCGAGCCGTCCTCAGCGCCGGCGAAGCCAAGCTTGGTGAGGGTATAAAGACAGCGACGGACGGCGGCGCGGGAGAGGCCGGTGCGGACGCTGAGCTGGGAAATGGTCATCTGGGGGTTCTGCTGGGTGAAGGCCTGAATAACAATAAGACCTCGCGCGAGCGAGGTCATGAAGTTCGGATCTCCGGTAAAGACATCGAGCGAGGCCGCTGGGGTCTGCTTCTGCATTGGGGGAGGGGCCTGGGGGGGAGGAGGTTCAGGCGAGAGCGGGCGGCGCGGAGTGAGACTCATGAGGATCCCTTTCCAGGCCGGCGACCGAAGGGTAGGGCGATAGCCGGTCTACTCTTACGATAAACGCACAGGGCGCTTTATCGCAAGTGCCGGGCGTTAATGCGGGAGGGAATAGGGCTGTGAGAAGATACAGCCGGAAATGTTCCTTTTCGGCCGCGTCGTACATCAGACCAAACAACAGCAAGATTAAGACAGTTAAAGACAGCAAGGAGAAATAGAGCGCATGCAGATGAAATCCACACCTCTTGTCGACCAGCCGACCTGGAAGGCCCTTAAGGCTCATTCGGAGCAGATTCGCGGGAGACATCTGCGGGAGCTATTTGCCGAGGACGCCTCGCGCGGCGAGAGGCTGACGGTCGAGGCCGAAGGGATTTTCCTGGACTACTCGAAGAACCGCGTGACCGACGAGACGCTGAAGCTGCTGGTGCAGCTGGCGGAGGAGTCGGGGTTGAAGGCGCGCACCGAGGCGATGTTCACAGGCGAGAAGATCAACATCACGGAGAATCGCGCGGTGCTGCACGTAGCACTGCGAGCTCCGAAGGCGGAGAAGATCCTTGTCGATGGCGAGGATGTTGTCCCGGGCGTGCATGAGGTTCTGGAGAAGATGGCTGGGTTTGCCGACCGCATTCGCTCGGGCGAATGGAAGGGGCATACGGGCAAGCGTATTAAGAATGTGGTGAACATCGGGATTGGCGGCTCGGACCTTGGGCCGGTGATGGCGTATGAGGCGCTGAAGTATTACTCGCAGAGAGATCTGACGTTCCGGTTTGTCTCGAATGTGGATGGGACGGACTTCGCCGAGGCAGTGGTGGACCTGGATCCGGAGGAGACTCTGTTCCTGGTGGCTTCGAAGACGTTTACGACACTGGAGACGATGACCAACGCGCACACGGCGCGCGAGTGGGCGTTGGCGAAGCTGGGCGATGAGAAGGCGGTGGCGAAGCACTTCGTCGCGATCTCGACGAACGCGAAGGAAGTCGCGAAGTTCGGTATCGACACGGCGAATATGTTCGGGTTCTGGGACTGGGTCGGCGGGCGCTATTCGATGGATTCGGCGATTGGACTTTCGACGATGATTGCGATTGGGCCTGCGCGCTTCCGCGAGCTGCTGGACGGGTTCCATGCGATGGATGTGCACTTCCGCACGGCTCCAATTGAGAAGAATCTTCCGGCACTGCTGGGTCTACTGACTGTGTGGTACACGGAGTTCTTCGACGCGCAGACGCAAGCGATTCTGCCGTACGAGCAGTACCTGAAGCGTTTCCCGGCATACCTGCAGCAGTTGACGATGGAGTCGAACGGAAAGCATGTGACGCTGGATGGGACGACGGTGACCTATGAGACGGGGCCGATCTACTGGGGTGAGCCGGGGACGAATGGACAGCACTCGTTCTATCAGCTTATCCACCAGGGAACGCGGCTGATTCCGTGCGACTTTATCGGGTTTGCGAAGACGCTGAATCCGCTTGGACGGCACCACGACATGCTGATGGCGAATGTGTTTGCCCAGGCTGAGGCTTTGGCCTTTGGCAAGACCGCGGAGCAGGTGAAGGCCGAGGGGACGCCGGATTGGCTGGTTCCGCATCGCGTGTTCGAGGGGAACCGTCCTTCGAATACGATCCTGACCGATAAGCTGACGCCCGCAGTGCTGGGCAAGCTGGTGGCGCTGTATGAGCACGCTGTGTTCACGCAGGGTGTGGTGTGGCAGATCGACTCGTTCGATCAGTGGGGCGTGGAGCTGGGCAAGGTTCTTGCGACGAAGATCCTCGGCGAGCTGGAAGCGAAAGATGAGCCGAAGCTGGAGCACGACGACTCAACGACAAGTCTGATCAAGCGGTACCGGAAGAACAAGTAAGTTGAGTATCGACCGGATGCGACCTGCCTGCTTTTTGGGGGCGCGTCCGGTCAATGCTTACGTCGATTGCGATTGGGTGTGCGATAAGCGCATTTGTCATCACCATCTGAAAGACTCTTCGTCATATGCTTAAGTGCGGTGCATTTGATTTCGACCAAGACAATGATTGTGGTCGACTTCGATACCGGGTCCACGATAAGGGGCCTGAGTAGCGAGGAGCACTGCGGAAAAAGATGATGGAAAAGTTTTGCTAATGCCGAACCAATCAATATAGATAGAGGGGAAACTGATGAAACAGTTGGTGATCGCGGGGCTATTTGTGGCTCTGGCGGCGACTCAGGCAGATGCACAGATCAATGCAGGCGAGCAGAAACCCGAGGCCAGCCTGCCTTTCAACATGGTTCAGGTGACGACCCTCAATCTGCCCTGGCGGATTGCTTTCCTGCCTGACAGCCGCATGCTGATCACCGAGAAGGTCGGCGGCATGGTGCTGGTTACTCCGCAGGGAGAGAAGACGCCTGTCAAGAACGTGCCCACCGCTTTTTATCGAGGGCAAGGCGGCATGCTGGGTGTCTATCTCTCGCCGCACTATGCGAAGGATCACAGCGTCTACCTCACCTACTCGGAGCCGGGCGATGGCGGTTCGAGCCTGGCTCTCGCAAAGGCCAAGCTGGCGCTCGGTCCTGATTCGGCTAGCCTCGAGGACCTCAAGGTCATCTGGCGCGATGGCGAGAGAGGCAATGGCGGACAGTTCGGCGCACAGATCGCTTTCTCCCCGAATGGCCGTTATCTGTTTCTTACCGTCGGCGATCGGCAGCGTATGACGCCGGCCCAAGATCCCAACCAGCCGCTCGGCAAGATCCTGCGCCTTACGTTGGATGGCAAGCCTGCCAAGGGCAATCCGATGGCGGGGAAGAAGGGCACGCCCACCGTGCCCGTGATCGAGCCGCCTGCTAATACCGAAGCCGCGAAGACGGCTCCCGTTGTGAAGACGTATACCTTCCCCGACGGCAAGAACCTGACACCGGCGGAGACCTGGAGCAGCGGACACCGTACGCCGTATGGCCTGGCCTTCGCGCCTGACGGACGGCTATGGGAGGTGGAGCATGGACCGAAGGGCGGCGATGAGCTGAACCTGATCGAGCCCGGCAAGAATTATGGCTGGCCGCTTGCTTCTTACGCGACGAACTACGATGGAGTGCCGATCCCCAGTCCGGACACGCGCCCGGACCTGACCAAGCCTGTCATCTACTGGACTCCGATCATCGCGCCAGGCAACCTCATCTTCTATAACGGCGCGATGTTCCCGCAGTGGAAGGGTTCGGCCCTGGTGAGCGGCCTGGCGTCGAAGGCACTGCTTCGCATTACCTTCGACGCTCAGGGCAACGCTAAGCCCGCGGAGCGCTGGGAGGTCGGTCACCGAATCCGCGACGTGGAGATCGGTCCCGATGGTGCGCTGTGGATGCTCGAGGATTCCAGGACAGGCGGTTTGTTCCGCGTGACACCGAAGGAACAGTAAGTCATCTCCTGAAGCCCAGAGGGATGTCTCATGGCACAGAAGATCAATTTAAAGGCTCGCTCATCCCAATCGGATGGCGAGCCCGTGAATTGATCTTCTGTGTTTTTGTACTGCAACAGCCGCGTAGCAGGACTGGTTCACCAGCCCCTCTATTATTTCGGCATCGGAATCGACACTGCTTTGCCAGCGCCGCGTTCCGCGACCCAGATTACGTCGCCCGCGGGTTCGACTGCGGTTGGTGTCTTAAGTTCTTCTTTGATTACGGTGACGCTGGCTTTATCGCCATCGACAGTAAGTACGGCAATCTTGCCGCTGCCATTCTCAGCGAGGAGTATCTTGCCATTGGCTGCGCGCATGCCATCCGGGCCCTTTACCGGCTGATCCATCCATATATCGACAGGTGTGCTCGGCTTGCCAGCGGCGTCCACAGGAATGCGGTAGAGCTTGTTGAAGACCACGTTGTTCACATAGAGTGTGCCATTCAGGAAGGTGATGCCATCGACGCCCTGAAGCACACGATGCTCCATAAAGAGCTCCGCCGTGGAAGCCCCTGCCGGCAGCCTGTAGATTCTGCCGGTTGCAGTGTCGGTGATATAGAGCGCCTTATCCGGTCCGATCGCGAAATCGTTGCACGTAGTGTTGTCTCCTGGCAGGTTCCAGCGGACCTTCGGCGCGCCGGTGGAGAGATCAAAGCTTCTGAGTGCGGTGTGTCGCTGCACCGGAGTGGTGTTCGGCACCGGGGTCAGCTGACATGTCCACAACGTATTGTTGGCTGCATCCGCCAACATGCCGAAGAAGAACGTTCCGGGACCTTCGGCACTGGCGTCGATAAATTTATCGGCGGTTGATGAACCCGAACGCACCTTATAGACGAATGGCGAGCTGGCGCTGCCAACGATCAGCACGCCGCCCGGCGCCACGGTCAAACTTTCCGGTTGTGATTTCGCATCGACGATCAGAATTTCAGCAGCAGACGCGGCTTGCGCAAAGCTCATCATCAGAGCAATGCAGGTGGCGAAGCGTCGAGCGTTCAAAAGACACATCGTCTAGTCTCCTCAGAGTAGATCTGCTGTGCCATCGATCAATCCTTCATCGAGGTTTAGCAGTCGAACGAAGTATACGGCGAGAGCTCGAGCAGGTCTTCGATTTCGAAGATAGCAGCGAATTTGGGCGGGCATGGCTATGCGATGCGGTCGAGAGCGGCGAGGACTTCGGCGGGCTCGGGACGGACGCGGAAGTCTGCGTGGGCCTCGGAGAAAGTGATGATGTTGCCTCGATCGATGACGAAGGTTCCGGGCAGCGGGAGGCGCCAGCTCTCTTCAGTCGCGTTGTGATAGTTGAGGCCCGCGTTGTTGAAGGGAATGTTGACGAGGATGGACTGGAAGTAGCGACGCTGTTCTGCGGAGAGCGTGTAGGCGAGGCCGAACTGCTGGGCGACTTCGCAACCTGCATCGCTGAGCAGAGGGAAGGGCAGGCCGTGCTGATCGAGCATAAAGACGTTCTGACGCGGAGCCTGCGGGGAGACGGCGACGAAGAGAGCGCCGCGGCTGCGGACCTCGGCCTGGAGGTCGCGCCAGTTTTCTAGCTCGGTGACACAGTACGGGCACCAGCGTCCACGGAAGAATTTGAGAACGACGGGGCCGAGGGCGACGAGGTCAGCGGAGTGAACCGGCTTGTTGGTTCGGGCGTCAGGAAGCGTGAAGGAGGGGGCTTCAGAGCCGGGTGTAAGGATGCGGTCTTCGATGCCAGTGGCGAAGAGCTCGGCGATATTTTTTTCAGAGAAGGCGAGGCGCTCGGGCTGGACGAGAGCGCGGGTGTTCTGAGTGATGCGGTCGAGCTGGTCCTGAAGCGAGGTGTTGAGCGAAGCGGCCACGGTTTTTATTATCGCAGGACCGCTTATCGCGTTGGCGGGAATCCATCTAGAATTTGCGTGATGAAACGGTGGAGAAACAATAAGTTCCGGCTCTGGCTTTGTGTGCCGCTATTTCTAACCTCATGCCGGTTCTCGCCGAGGGAGAGGATCAATCCTAAAGATGGATTGTCGTATGTGTGGGTCGCCGCGGGGACGTACTTTACGGGTTGCACCCCTTATGACGAAGAGTGCATGGGAAGAGAGAGACGTCGCCAGCAGATCAAGATTGAAGAGGGATTCTGGTTAGGAAAGACCGAGGTGACGCAGCTTGCCTATCGGCGAGTGATGGGAACGAATCCGAGTCGGTATCCGGGCGACCAGCATCCTGTGGAGCAGGTCGACTGGCAGTCTGCTCGTACGTATTGCAGCAGAATAGGAATGCGGCTACCGACAGAGTTCGAGTGGGAGTTTGCAACTGGTGGCGGCGTGGACGCGCCGAGATACGGTCCACTGACTTCAATCGCCTGGTATGACCCGAATAGCGGTGACTCGACGCATGACGTAGCACAGAAGAGCCCTAATAAATTCGGACTCTATGACATGTTAGGGAACGTCTGGGAGTGGGTGGAGGATGCGTCGAATGTAGATCGTCACCGAAAGATCATGAAGGGTGGTTCGTTCTACAACATTGCACGCGATCTGCGCATGCCCAACCGGGAGACACCGTTTGAAGACATGCGCCATCGCAATGTTGGTTTTCGTTGTGCTGCAAATTAATGCGATTGCAGCTTGAAGGTATTACATCGCCACGTCCGCTTCAGAGTGGCAGGAAGCCTCTGGAGCCTTTGACTTGGTGCGTTTGGCGGACTGATTGACCGACCGTGGCGCGGTGATAGAGCTGTGCGTCGCAGGCAGCGACTTGAGGAGCGTGGTCAGCCGCGTGAAGGCCTGGTCGCGGGCGGTCTTGTTGGCTGGGTTGGTGTTGGCGGGATCTTCCGCGGCGCGCATGAAGCCGTGTCCGGCACCGTCGTAGGTGACGGGGTCGAACTTCTTGCCGGCGGCCTTCATGCCTTCGATTGTGGAGGGTACAGTGGCTCCGATGCGGGCGTCGTTGCCGGCGTAGAAGCCGTAGACGGGCGCGGTGATGGTGGAGAACTCAGACGGAGGCGGGCCGTAGAAGACGAAGGCTGCGGCTAGATCCTTGCGGTGAGCGGCGAAGGCGAAGGACTTTCCTCCACCCCAGCAGAAGCCGGCGGTGACGAAGGTGCCGTTGGAGGCGGGAAGTTTTTTGCCGTAGTCGGCGGCGGCGTCAAGATCAGCGTTGACCTGATCGGGATCGAGGCCGGAGACAGCCTTGGTGATGGCGTCCATGCCGGGGTAGGAGTCAGTGCCTCCGCCGCTGGGACCGGAGCCGGAGAGGAGGTCGGGAGCGATGACAATGTAGCCGGCGGCGGCGAGCTCGTCGGCCATCTCCTTGGCCCAGTCAGAGAGGCCGAAGATCTCATGGATGAGGACGACGACGGGGACCTTGCCGCTGACCTCGGGATAGACAACGAAGGCCTGGAGCGAGCGTGAACCATGCTTGAGGGTGACGTACTCGCGATGGCGCGGGGAGGCGTCGAGCTTCGTCTTCGCCCACTGCTGGGCGGTGACGGGAAGAGAGGCGATAAGCAGGAGAGCGAGCAGGTGGAGGATGGAGCGGCGCATGGGAGGAGTGTAAGCCTGCGGAATAAAGCCGACAATCAGAAAGATGTAAAAGTCTTCCCCTTGGCTGCGAGCAGGAGTAACGGGAGAGGTGTTCGGGGGAACTTATACTGCGTGGATGGCGGAATTTTTGTTGCGTGTGGCGACGGCAGAGGACGTTGCGCGGATTCGTGAGTTGATCGATGCGTCTGTGCGCGGGTTGCAGGCGGGAGACTATTCCCCGGCGGAGATCGATGCCTCGCTGAAGACAGTATTCACAATAGACAGCCAGTTGATTGCGGATGGAACGTACTTTGTAGCGCTGACTGATGAGGGTGAGTTGGCAGGGTGTGGTGGATGGTCCATGAGAAAGACGCTTTATGGCGGAGATCACCAGATGGAGAAGATCGCTCCGGAACTGCTGGACCCGGCACGGGATGCCGCAAAGGTGAGGGCGATCTTCGTGCATCCGCGGTTTGCGCGCATGGGGCTGGGTAGCCTGATTCTGCGCGCTTCGGAAGAGGCTGCAGCGGAGGCTGGGTTCCGACGATTTGAGATGGGAAGCACGCTGACGGGAGTATCGCTGTATGCACGGAAGGGATATCGCGAGATGGAGCGCGTGATGGTTCCGGTTGGCGACGGTGAGGAGATTGAAGTGGTGCGGATGGTCAAGGAAGCTGACCATCCGCGTTGAAAAACGTGGCTCTAGGCTGTGGTGAGTTTGAGGGTTATTCCGATGTTCGCGGTTTCCGGCTGAGCTGAAGGGAGCGTGATGCGGAGACCGTCCGGCTGCTGCAGGAATTTGAGATTCTCGCTGTGGCCAAGCATGCGTGCACTGGTGACTTTAACATTGTGCGGGCTGCTGAGGCCGAGTGAGGTGATGAGGGCCTCGCTGCCGGGCCAGCCCTGGACGAAGGCATAGAGAGTGGAGCCCTTGGTGGTGAAGCGTATATCGCTGGCTCCGAGGTCCGGTTTTTTCCCTTCGTTGGGATCGAACTCCTTGCCGTTTTTGGGTACGACTACCTTGGTGGCGGGGCCTTCGCCGTAGACCTTCCAGGGACGCGAGGAGTAGATGCCTTCGCTATTGATCTGCATCCATGCGGTGATGCCGTTGAGAGTAATCATCTCGTCGGCATCGAGTTCGCCGGAGTTGGGCAGCGGGAAGTTGAGCAGCAGGTTACCGTTCTTGCTGACGATATCGACGAGCAGGTCAATGACCTTCTTGGGCGTCTTATAAGTGATGCCCTTGTGATAGTGCCACTCTCCAATGCAGGTGTCGGTCTGCCAGGGTTGTTGAGCAATATCGTCGAGAACTCCACGTTCGCGGTCGAGGACACAGGTGTTTCCGTTGGCGCAGTCTTTGGCAGTCTTGCTGAAGAAGATGGCGTCGGTTTTACCGTCGTGTCGTACGGCGCTGAGGTTGTATAAGTGAGCGACAAGAGCGAGAGTGTACTCCTCCATGGCGATGCCGCCGTCGGTATAGAGCAGGTCGGGCTGGTGCTGGTCGAGGAGGTCCTTGATGCGGTTGAAGTACTCCTGCTTCCAGCGGGTGGGGGCGACGCGGCCCATGGCCTGTGCGGTCTTTGCGAAGTCCGCGGGTTCGCCGGTGTAGTCGTGGTAGAGATCGGCGTAGGCGGGTAAGACGCCGTCGTAGGAGACACCGGCGAGCGGGCCACTGGAGTCGCTGAGGTGCGCGGGGGCAAGCCAGTCATAGGAGTTCGACAGGTGCTCGGAGACACCGAAGCGCAGGCCGCGTTTGCGTGCGGCATTCTTCCAGATACCGACGATGTCCTTGTTGGGGCCGGTGGCGACAGAGTTCCAGCGCTTCTGGTATTTGGAGTTCCACAGGTCGTAGTTGTCGTGGTGCACCCCCATGGAGAAGAAGTATTTGGCGCCGGCTTTGACATAGAGATCCATCAGATGTTCGGGGTCCCACCTGGCGGCTTTGAACTGCGGCACGAGATCCTTATAGCCGACCTTGGAGGGATGACCGTAGGTCTTGAGGTGATACTCGTACTGCTTGGAGCCCTGGATATACATATTGCGGGCGTACCAGTCGCCGTCCTCGATGGCGGACTGTGGACCCCAGTGTGACCAGATGCCGAACTTGGCCTCGCCGAACCAGGATGGGATGGAATAGGCGGCCAGCGACTCTCGTGTGCCTTTGAAGGGACCGGGAGCGATGGGGAGATCAGCTGCATAGGCGCGGCTGGGGCGAAGGGCGATGGCCGATCCGGCAGAGGCGAGAAGCTTGAGGGAGTCACGTCGGGTAAGTTTCATTATTGGAAGTACCCTTTCATTGAATCGTAGCGGCAGCACCAATGTAGCGGCGATGCGGTGGATGTGCAAGGATGCGATATCGTGATAATGACTGAAGCGCTGTGAGGAGGAACTGCACGAGATGGTTGAGATGCCGCTGATCGCCAAGGGGGCCGAGGATCTATATCTGCTGGCAGGGATGTCGAACCGGCATGGGCTGGTGGCAGGCGCTACGGGCACGGGCAAGACGGTGACGCTGCAGGTGATGGCCGAGGCGTTGAGCTCGATTGGCGTGTCGGTGTTTGCGGCGGATGTGAAGGGCGATCTTTCGGGGATCAGCCAGCCAGGGAAGAACTCGCCGAAGTTCGATGAACGGGTGAAGTCGATGGGGCTGGGAGACTGGACCTTTGCGGGCTGCCCGGTGGTGTTCTGGGATGTCTTCGGCAAGGAAGGGCATCCGGTGCGGGCCACGGTCAGCGAGATGGGGCCGCTGCTGATGAGCCGCATCCTGAACCTGAATGAGACGCAGACGGGTGTGCTGACGCTGGTCTTCAAGATTGCCGATGACAATGGGCTGCTACTGCTGGATATGAAGGACCTGCAGGCGATGCTGCAACATGTCTCGGAGCACGCGAAGGAGTATCAGACGAGTTATGGAAACATCTCCGCGGCGAGCGTTGGAGCGATCCAGCGCGGTCTGGTTGCTTTGGGGCAGCAGGGTGGGGATCAGTTCTTCGGTGAGCCGGCGCTGAATATCGAAGACCTGCTGCAGACTGACGCGAGCGGCAAGGGCGTCGTGAATATTCTGGCGGCGGACAAATTGCTGCAGTCGCCGCAGCTCTATGCGACGTTCCTGCTGTGGCTGATGAGCGAGCTGTTCGAGAAACTGCCGGAGGTGGGCGATCCGGAGAAGCCGAAGCTGGTCTTCTTCTTTGACGAGGCTCACCTGCTGTTTAACGATCTGCCTTCGGTGTTGCAGTCGCGGATCGAGCAGGTGGTGCGTCTGATCCGCTCGAAGGGAGTGGGCGTCTTCTTCGTGACGCAGAACCCGATCGATGTTCCAGATACCGTGCTGGGGCAGTTGGGCAATCGTGTGCAGCATGCTCTGCGGGCGTTTTCTCCGAAGGATCAGAAGGCGGTGAAGGCAGCGGCGCAGACGTTCCGTGAGAATCCGAAGCTGGATGTGGAAGAGGTCATCACGCAGCTGGGTGTCGGTGAGGCGCTGGTTTCGTTTCTTGATGAGAAGGGAATTCCCGGCATCGTGGAGCGGGCGATGGTGTGTCCTCCGCACAGCCAGATCGGGCCGATTACCCCGGAGCAGAGGGCTGCGATTATCAAGTCTTCTGTTGTTGCTGGCGTGTATGAGACGGCAGTGGATCGTGAGTCGGCTTACGAGAAGTTGAAGAGCAAGGTCGCCGTGTCAGGTGGTACGGCTGCTCCTGCGGGTGGAGTTGCGGGTGCGCCGGCGGGATCGGGTTCAGGCTGGATGGAGTCGGCTGGTTCGGTGCTTGGCGGTGTGTTTGGCTCAGGCGGTTCGCGGCGTGGTGACACGGTGGTGCAGGCTATGGTGAAAAGTGCCGCCCGCACGATGGGTAGTACGGTGGGGCGGCAGATTGTGCGTGGAGTGCTTGGGTCTCTTCTGGGTGGGTCATCGAGACGCTGACTTAGCTGACTTAGATGACCTTCAGGAGAAGAAGGAGCAGCACGATGGTAAGGATGAGGCTCATCGATCCTCCACCGTAATAACCCAGACCTGGACCCATGCGATAGCCGCCAAAACCGAATAGCAAAATCAGAATAATGAGAAGGATGATCATATTTTTTTGTTCTCCTCAAGACAAAATCTGTATCACGAAGTACGATGCAGATTTTGTCCGGCACAGACGGCTATACCGGTTTATTTTGTTGCGGCAACCGTCCTGGCATCAGAGCCATCGAAGAGCTGAAACTCACGAATCCCTGCAGATCCAACGGTGGATAAGAGATTCAGCCGGACTCGTTGTGTTGTGATTGCGGGGAAGATGTCGATCTTCTTGTGGCCGATGGCCTGGGCGTGAACGAGCAGCTTCCAGGAGCCGTTTTGCCAGGCTTCGATGCTGTACTCCTGAATGCGCTGGCCTTCGTTGAGCCACTCCATGGTGAGAGCGCGGTCGAAGGTGATGGGCTTCTGGAAGTGGAGCTCAAGCGTGGCGTGACGCTCGGGGGCGGACCAGAAGGTTGATGTGTTGTTGTCGATTGCGGTGTCCGCGGGATCGTTGCTGATGTGGGTGGCCTGGCGGGTGAGGTTGTGATCGGGGCCGTAGAGGCGCTGGATGGCCTCGCCGAACTCGCGCAGGCGAGCGGCATCGGACTCAGGCAGGCGGCCTGTGTTGTCAGGGGCGAGGCCGAGCATGAGCTGGGCTCCCCGGCCTACGGTCTTGTTATAGATGTCGACCAGCTCGTCAACTGTGTGGAGAGAGGCTTCGTCGTTGGGGTGCCAGAACCAGTGCAGCTTGCGGAGAGGTGTGTCGGCTTCGACGGGGCGCCAGCGGAGGTAGCCGGTGCGGTCGATGACGTTCCAGTTTTCGTACGGGACGGTGCCGTCTTCAGAGCCGACCCAGCGGGCGTCGGCGTTTTTGTAGAGAGCGGTGTCGGCGAAGACGATGGTGTTGGGCTGGTAGGTGCGCAGCTCCTGAACGATCTTGTCGAAGTCGTAGGTGCGGCCTGCGGAGCCTGCGCCGTCGAGCCAGAACTCGGTGAGGGGGCCGTAGTGGCTGGAGAGTTCAGTCAGCTGGGCGAGGTAGTACTTGTCGTAGGCGGCGGGATCGGGGTAGCGGGAGTCGTGGCGGTCCCAGGGGGAGAGGTAGACGCCGAAGCCGAGTCCGGCGCGGTGGGCGGAGTCGGAGGCGAGGCGGACGAGGTCGCCCTTGCCGTCGAGCCAGGGGCTGGCTTTGACGGAGTAGTCGGTCTGCTTGCTGGGGAAGAGGGCAAAGCCATCGTGATGCTTGGCGACGAGGACGGCGTAGCGCGCGCCGCCGGCTTTGGCAGCCTGCATCCACTGGTCGGTGTCGACGTGGGTGGGGTTGAAGGTTGAGGGAGCAGCGGTGCCGTCACCCCACTCGCGGTTGAGGAAGGTGTTGGTGGAGAAGTGGAGGATGACGCCGATCTCGCGATCCTGCCATTCGAGCTGCGCGGGGTTGGGCTTGATGTCGGGGAAGCTTTGGGCTTGGGAGAAGGAGGCCGCGAGGAGGAGCAGGAACGGCAGTGCCTTCTGGTTGGTTGTTCTCTTCATCTCACTCCCCCCATACTTCTGTGTGCAAAGTCTTCGAAACAGGTAGTTTAGCCTTGGACCAGGTTTTGCAGGGTGCTGGTTTGTGGCTATATGGGGCCCACTCCCCTACGAATGTGTGCAAAGTCTTCCATTTACAGAAGATAAGGGTGGACCTGCTTCTAGTTGCCTGCTTCGAAATCCCACATCTTTAGAATAGCAAAATGGGTGGGGTGAATCGGCAAGTGTAAATGGTTGGATTGATTGTGGTTAGTTGCTTCCTGGGCTTGACAGGGGATTTGTGAGTGCCTTTAAGGCATCCCCAGGGGCTAAAGCCCCTCTTCGAGGTCTTCCGAATCATTGCGAAAGTGGACCAGACGTCGATGCTCGCTGATATCGCTACTTGACTCTATCCAAGGCTGAAGGGAAGTAGTGGATGATTTCCAGGGAAAGATCCTCCTCTTTCGTCTATGTTTTGAGTGAGGATAGTTCCATTATGGCGGATAGTTGTCCCGAAAAATCTCCCATCGATCGATTCATAGAGAATGCTAATTGTTATCGGAAAAACCACAGAAGCTGGGATGCTGAGTTGAGTCGCAAACCCTGGTCCTAGCATTGATCCATCGAGGTCGATATCGATGTCGCGGACATCGTCTGTTTCGACCCTCAATTTATAAGCGAAACCCGATCCTTGATTTTCAAGTCTGAAGACTAATTTATGTGGAAGCGTCAACACCATTTGTACATTTGCAACGATGACTGGTCTCAGGGCTTCAAGAATTTGATAGCGGATTAGTTCGCTATGCCGCTTCTCTGCATTAGCCGCGACCCTTGTCGCTTCTAAAAGAGCCTCTGAAACCGCTTGAGAGCTTTCAGATGACTTGACCTGAGCTTTAGCGGCATTCGCCTGTGCTTCGGATGCAATTGTTTGGCGGTAAATCACCCAAAGAGTAACAACCGCGATGAATCCATTGAACAAGATCTGGCCGTGGTTGTAGCACCAATCCGATATAGGATGCATGATTGCATCAGGCTATCATCCATGGCTCAGTAGTTCGGGTGAGTTGTTGCATGCATGCTGAACCCAATTCGGATATTAGATGAGGTGCTCCTTTCTTCCAAGTTGCGGTGAAGACCAAGCCTGAAGGCTTGGCCTACCTAGAAGCGGTTCGCGTATTCGCGCGAATGGCGACACTTCGCATCATGGATGCATGGAACAAAAGCGTACCTCAGCGGCTGAAGCCGCTTTTTGTGCAGAGAACTTTTCGGCACGGCTAAAGCCGTGCCCTTAAGCAAGGCATTTGGTAGTATTCACAGCGCGTGAGTTGCGTTGGCTCATCGTTCCCTTTGTAATGTTGTTCGCTTCGTTTTTCTGATCCGGGAGGCCGTTGACTCTTGATCCGCCCAATGTTCAGCGTCGCCATACTTTTTGCCGGTATCGTGGGCCTGCAGGATGTTTCAGCACAGGGCAGGAACTGGGAGTCCTACTATGGGTCCCGGGGGAACGATCATTTTTCCGAGCTGAAGCAGATTGATCGAACGAATGTTGGCCGGTTGCGCGAGGCCTGGCGGTTCGATACGCGGGAGGCGGGCGGGCTGGAGACGACGCCGCTGATTGTGGATGGCGTTGTCTATGCCGTGACTCCTTCGCAGAAGGTGATTGCTCTGGATGGCCGCACGGGGAAGCTGGTGTGGACGTTTGACGCTCACGCTGGTTCGATGGCGGCGAAGCGTGGATTGACCTATTGGCAGGAGGGCAGGGAGAGAAGAATCTTCATTGGAATCACGGACCGGCTGTACTGCCTGGACCCTTCGACGGGTGAGCTGGTGAAGAGCTTTGGCGGCACAGGATATGTGGATCTGCGTGAGCATCTGGGCAGGGAGGTGTCGGCTCAGTCGATTGGGCTGTCGAGTCCGGGAGTGATTTACCGGGATTTGATTGTTGTCGGCAGCCAGGTGGCGGAGACGCTGCCCGCTCCTCCGGGGGATATTCGTGCCTACGACGTTCGTACGGGAGCGCTTCGCTGGAGATTTCATACGATTCCGCATCCTGGCGAGGCGGGCTATACGACATGGCCTGCGGGTAGCTGGAGGCATGGCGGGGCGGCGAACAACTGGGCCGGGATGGCGGTGGATACGGCGCATGGGATTGTGTATGTGCCTACGGGCTCGGCGGCTCCGGATTTTTATGGTGGAGGGCGGGTTTGCGACAACCTTTATGCGAATAGCCTGATTGCGCTGGATGCGAAGACAGGGAAGCGGCTGTGGCATTTTCAGGGTGTGCATCATGATCTGTGGGATCGCGATTTTCCGTCTCCTCCTACATTGCTTACGGTGCGGCGGGATGGAAGAGAGATTCCGGCAGTGGCGGAGAGCTCGAAGCAGGGGCTGCTGTTTGTGTTCGACAGGCTGACGGGCAAGCCGCTGTTTCCGATTGAGGAGCGGCCGGTTGCCGCCAGCGACGTTCCTGGGGAGAAAGCTTCGCGGACGCAGCCGATTCCGTTGTTGCCGGAGCCGTTTGCGCGACAGGAGATTACGGAGAAGACGTTGACGGAGCGTACGCCGGAAGCGCATGCGTGGGCGTTGGCCGAGTTTCGCAAGATGCGTCACGGTTCTCCGTATAATCCGTTCCGGGTGGGTGAGGAGACGCTGGTGATGCCGAGTTTTGAGGGCGGCGGAGAGTGGGGAGGGATGGCCGCCGATCCACGAACGGGAGTGCTCTTCATCAATGCAAATGACTATGCCTCGGTTAGCGGACTGGTGGCGCATCGTAGTTCTGCTTCCGGGCGAAGTTTCTATCTGAACCAGTGCGGCCAGTGTCATGGAGCGGATCGGGCGGGGTCGCCTCCAATGTTTCCTTCGTTAAGGGAGATCGATCAGAGGCTGAGCGATGAGCAGATTGCGGGTCTCATTCATGAGGGGAGGGGACGTATGCCAGCCTTCCCTACTGTTCAGGGCGATTCCTTGAAGAGGCTTCTGGATTACCTGCATACAGGAGAGGGAGATTCCGAAGGAAGTGGAGAGCATGATCACGCTGATGTTGATGCAAAGAGCGGCAAGGAAGGGCTTCAGTACACGATGACGGGGTACAAGCGCTTTCTTGACCCGGATGGGTATCCTGCGGTTGCTCCGCCGTGGGGAACTTTGAGCGCGATTGATTTGAATACGGGGAAGTATCTGTGGAAGCGTCCGCTGGGTGAGTATCCGGCGCTTGCGGCAAAGGGGATGAAGGAGACGGGAACGGAGAACTATGGCGGTCCACTGGTGACTGCAGGGGGCGTTGTGTTTATTGCTGCGACGAACTTCGATAGAAAGTTTCGAGCGCTGGATGAGAGGACTGGAGAACTGCTGTGGGAGACCCAGCTGCCTTTTGCGGGAAATGCTACTCCGGCAACGTATGAGGTGGATGGCCAGCAGTACGTGGTGATCGCGGCGGGTGGCGACCGCCTGATGGTGGCGAAGGATGCTCTGGGCGGCGTGTATATAGCGTATGCGCTCCCTAAGGAGACGAGGTGAGGATGGAAGAACGAATTGGGATCATCATGAACGGCGTGACTGGGCGCATGGGCTTGAATCAGCATCTGATGCGGTCGATTCTTCGCATTCGCGAGGAGGGTGGGGTGCGTTTGCAGGACGGCAGAAGATTGATGCCGGATCCGATTCTGGTGGGGCGGAATGCGGAAAAGCTGCAAGAGATCAGCCAACGTTTTGGAGGACTGCGGTGGAGCACGGACCTGGAGGCGTGCCTTGCCGATGAGAGGGATTCGGTTTACTTCGATTCGGGCACGACAGGGATGCGTGAAGGGAATGTGATGCTTGCGATCTCGAAGGGCAAGCATGTGTACTGCGAAAAGCCTTTATCTGTTTCTACCGAGAGCGCCGTTCGATTGGCTGAGGCAGCGGACGCTGCGGGCGTCAGCCATGGGGTTGTGCAGGACAAGCTGTTTCTTCCTGGGATGCGGAAGCTGCGCAGGTTGATCGATGCCGGATTCTTTGGGAAGATTCTCTCCGTTCGCGGGGAGTTCGGCTATTGGGTCTTTGAGGGAGATTGGGGAATACCTGCGCAGCGTCCTTCGTGGAACTATCGCAAGGAAGAGGATGGAGGCATCATCCTGGATATGTTTGCGCATTGGCGATATGTTCTGGATCACACATTTGGAAGCGTCGAAGCTGTGTCGTGCATGGGAGCGACGCACATTCCGAGACGTGTGGATGAGGGTGGGAAGACGTACGAGTGCACGGCGGATGATGCGGCGTATGGGACGTTTCTTCTGGAGGGAGGAATTGTGGCTCAGTTCAACTCGTCCTGGGTGACCCGTGTGTATCGGGATGAGCTGTTCACGATGCAGGTGGATGGGACGGAAGGGAGTGCGGTCGCCGGCTTAAGGGAGTGCAAGGTACAGCACCGAGCAAATACTCCACGTCCAGTTTGGAATCCAGATGTTCCTAACCCCATTCGCTTTCGCGATGGGTGGGCTGAGGTTCCGGACAACATGGAGTTCGACAATGCCTTCAAGGTGGAGTGGGAGATGTATCTGCGGGCAGTGGGTGAGAAAGCGGCATTCCGGCACGACTTTTGGGATGGGGCGCGGGGAGTGCAACTCGCGGACCTGGCGTTGCAGTCCTGGAGTCAGCGAAGGTGGATCGATGTGCCGGGGTTGGGGAAGCGGAGAGGCTGATCGAGGGGCGGGGATCTCCGTAAGGATTGAGCCATGAGTCGTCGCGGGAACAGTCGCGAGGATGGCCAACTGTACATTTTTTCTGTAATGAAAAATCGTTCTTGACAGTCCTGATCTGGCGCCGATAGGATGCTCGCGGAAAAAATTGAGA